>Ga0114968_10000091_pt1 | contig 71396 bp, 79 predicted proteins | sample M_130807_EF_Meta_FD_87020 | JGI IMG/M metagenome (GOLD analysis project Ga0114968, IMG submission 87020) | Freshwater microbial communities from Lake Montjoie, Canada to study carbon cycling - M_130807_EF_MetaG | ecosystem: Environmental > Aquatic > Freshwater > Lake | place: Lake Montjoie... | reverse complement strand
TACCTTTTAGCGTTTTAAAACTCTCTATAGCACTTGTTGTATAATTAGTACCGTGTACAAAATTAGTACCCCGTTCTATTTTATCAACTGCAAGGGTGGTTAATATATATTTCATTTAAAATGCTCCGCAAGCTTAATTGTTGTATCATTAAACCCACCATTATCGTGAATAATAAGTGGTGAAATATTTTTAAAAACGACTTTGTTATCAATTATATCAAAATGCTCTTTTGCTTCATACGTACTGAAAAAAATCTTTCTTTCTTGATCTGTTAAGATATCTGTATTTAAAAGATACTGTATTGTCCATCTACCTTGATCATCTATCCCTGTTTGATATTCTTTTTCAATGATATCTTTTAGATGATAAATAATTTTATCAGTATGACCAATATATGTACCGGAATTAAAATATTTTGCATCTGTTAAACAAGGCTTTTTTTCGTATAAATGAGTGTAGTTTGTAGGTGGCCAGAATCCCTTCTCTGCTCCGAAAAGTATAGAACAATTGAATTCTAAGAACCTATCGACAATTTCGTTTAAATTACCGCAAATACCGGTATCAGTAGCATCCATAAAAAGAATATATTTGTAGTCTTTTAAATTTTTTTCTATATAGTCAAGAAGCTTTACCACTTTATAGGTATAAAGTTTATCGTAATAAGAACCTTCAACCTCATTATTAAACCTAGCTACATGTATATCTTCTTTATCTAGGAACTGTTGAGCTTTATTGTAGAATATAGGTAGATGGTAGTCAGGGTAATCGAAGAAAATAGAAAGTAAAGCTAACTCTTTCAACTTTTCATTTTAAGTAGCCAAGCTACATTTTCAAATTTTTGTGTTAAATCGTTAGGTAGATCAATTAAACTGTAAGTGTTAATAGATTCAATAACGTCTGCTTCTGTAATTTCTGCCCAATTCCAGACTTTACCCTTAATTTTATTATTAAACGTTTCAGGGTCTTTAGCGTAATCATGAGCACCAATAATATCGCCAGATTTTAAGTACCGGCTAAAAAAATTAAATTCATATTTTTTATTACCACCATCGCAAAAAACAGCTATTTTTTTATCCTTACCCTCTACATTAAATATTTCATTCATAAGCAAGCTATCAGCCATTAGATCTATCTGTCTAAAATCAAAATTATACCGTTTTGCTATTACCCCTATATTATTATCACTAATATCAAAAGAATAAATTTTCATGTCTTTACCTGCTTTATTTCTAGCATCTGCAAGCATACTAGTAAATCCACCATGGTGTGTACCGATTTCAATAGCTATATCGATAGATGTAGAGCTAATAAGTTCAGCTACTGCTTCTGCAGCGCCCGGGTTCTGCATAGCGAATACATCACCATCAAATGAATACCAACCTCTTTCAATGCTTTCTTCTTTTATCATATGTTTATTTATTCATTAAAATATATAACACCTGTACCTGTAGAATGTCCAAAAGCTGTAAGATCATCTTTTTTAAACGGTATACTTCTGTAATAAGATGCAAGGTTAGTAAAATGGTTTATATCATCCATAATGACTGCACCTTTATAATTTAATTCAATTAATTTTTCTATAAGTATTTTCTCCTGAATACCGTCGTGCGGATCGATATCGAGTAAAATTAAGTCTGTATTATTCAATTCATCTAGATCATCTAAAAAGTTTTTAATTTTATATGTTAAATTAGGTCTTGTATTTTGTTCATTCTTAGGAAAACAATCAGCAATATCATAACTAATAACTGTGTTAGTTGGGTTGTGTGCTAACGATAATGCACTCCAGCCTTTAAAAGTACCTAGATCGATAATTTTTTTACCGTTATTGATTTGTGAAATATGGGTAAGTAGTCTATAGTGCTCACGACCTGATTTGCAAGAAATATAGTTACCTGAATCGCCATAAGCGCTGTTTTGTATAAGTGACATGTCGATGTTGTCTAAAATTTCATTAGTAACGGGGTATATTTGAATTGACATATTGAACTATTTATTAAAATAAATTATGATTCTACAATCTTTTCTAAAAACGATAAAACGTTATCTAAATCAAAGTAATCAGGTAATTTATTGTTAACAAAGATAGGCTCTTCTATGTATTTGCGATGTAAATTTGTATCCGCATCGATTCTTTTTACATCATCTAAGAATACATTTAAATCAGAATAACTATGAAGATTAATAAAACTGTTTGGGTTGAAGCCTTCCTCTAGTATATGTTGATTACCATAAAAAATAGGAATTGCACCGCTTACAAAAGCATGAAAGAGCTTTTCTTGTACAATATAATTTGTGTTAGTATAATGAATAGCAATATTAAATTTAAACTTCTTAAAAAATTCTATCTTTTCTCGATATGTTAGACCGTCATTCCTACCTATATATTCGCTTGCAAGCCAAACATATTTATTAAATGCATCTTCAGGAGAAATATTTTGTCTCCAAGGTCCAGAGGATGTTACTTGCTTGTATTCCTGTAGTTTATCAAAAATAGTACCTCTAAAAGCTGATTCGGAGGCTTGTGTAATAGAGCAAAATCCTTTTTGTCTTTTTATTATCTTATCGTAATCACGTCTCTCTACAAGCCAATTGAAGGGTGTATCAACTATTCTTGCTTCATCAAATAACGTCCATGCATCAATAACACAAGATGGCATTCTAAAGTATCTTGAGTGTATAAGTTTTTCGTAACCTAGCCCCCAACAGTTAGAATTACTGTTTATTGTTGATCCAAAATCGGCAACTTCACCGGACACATATATAAACTTTTTATTCGTATCGTTTGTAAAGGTTCTTGAAGGTGCTTTTAAATAAGTGTCATATTCACCTTCTTTATAATGAAAGAGGTTGGAGAAAAGAACAATATCAGGGTTTTCAGCATCAACAATAACATTATATTTTTTAGTCAAAACAAATATAAAGAATCTCATCCATGAATGCATTCCATGAAGCGAGAATCCCTGTCTACTAATCCTTACAGTCTTCATTACTAGTTTGTTATTTTTAGCTAACTTTATTCCCAATAACACCGGTAATCGGATCAGCCCAGCCTTTTGCTACACTATGCGGCCAGACTATCCAGCTATGCGGCATTTTTTCACTATTAAACTCTCTCCATACCTTACAATACCCGTCAGGGTCGTTCATCATACGTTGAATCTCATCTTTATCTGCATCTTTACGGTAGATGTCTTTACCTTCTTCATCTTTAAACGCAACGCACCAAAAGTCATAATCCTTTTCCTGTACTTGATCATATCTTACATCAATACAGTGCTTAAAGATGCTTAAGAATGAGTTATCATACTCTTCTTGAGTCATATTATCATTAGGATTAGGTGCATACTTGTTTTCCATTGTATGTCTTTGAATAGCGCGCTTCTTGAAGTTTAGACCGGAGTATTTCTCATAATCGGCAAGCGTTCTCTTTGTTCCGAAGTCAAATTCACCGAAATCGATATCTTTTTTCTCTCCATCCATCTCAAATAACTTTCTATTACGAGAATGTGACTTGGTATTCATATCACCCCATGCAGGTACATCATCCCAATGCTTGGTACGACCTTTACGGGTGTATTCATGCCAAATTACAACAATATGTGGGTGAAACAAATCATAACCATGTGTAAATGATCTTACAGCTAAATTGATCTCTTCACCGTGGAAGTAGTAATAAGGGTCATACGGTACTTCTTTACACCATTGACCAAGAGTAAACACATAATGAGCAGAGAAAAAGCGTGCTGGTACTGGTTCTTTAAGATCTTTGTGCTCATCAATGGATGCAGGCAAGAAGAACACAGCGCCTTCAGGAATAAACCTATCAAAATTCATCTTCCATGGCACTTGGATACGAGCTGCAGGGTCATTATCTGGATCAAAGCTAGGAATATAACCGGTCAATAAAGGCTTTTTATGACCTTTCTTTTGAAGTTGCTTGACCATGTCAATGCATTTGGTGTCCCAGCCTTTGACAAAGCGATGATGGCTATCCAATTGAAGATAATACTTCTCATTCTTGTATAGTTTTTGAATGGCATTTCTGGCCCAGCATGTGCCTTTGCTTTCTTTGTGAGGCACATCAATGATTCTGAAACGTTTATCTTTGGCAAACTCTTCTAAAGATTCCTTTTCATCATGTTGCCAGCATATGCCAAAAGTCAAATTTTCTGGGTGATCTGCATTGCCAATGCAATCTCTCAATGTTGGTAACAGTTGAGGATCACGGTATGAAGCAATTGAAATGTATATTTTGTTGGTAGTTGCAGCTTTTTTGAGTGTCTTTTTCACTCAATTATTTTAATAGACAAAGGAAAAAAATCAATATCAATTACAGGATGAACCCAGAGAATCTGAAGTCTTCAGATGTAGCATCAGTGTTGATGAATGACAGCGCTGCACCTACACCAGTGCCACTGAACGGTATCACATACATATACAAGTTTGCACCTGGTGCAATGGTGATCGGGTTAGCAGCTAAGGCGGCATTCAATTCAGTGGTAATATTTTGATTAACACCTATGCCTTGTGCAGTAGCAGTGGCAATAAATGTATAGCCGCCTGCTATGTTGCCGGTGTAGTTGTATGCATAACTGAATAACCTTGGAGCATTGCCGCTTGAGGAACGACGCACAGTTAAGCCAGTGGCACTGTTAATTATGATAGAGGATGTGCCAGTAGAGAATACAGGTATGGTGAAGTATTCGTTTGCTGCTATGGCGGCATCACGGCTAACACCTGGATTAACATATGATGTGGATCCCCAGCCATCTAGAATGGTACCATCGGCATTTATGCCACTTGCCATGACCATGCTCCATGCTGACAATGCACCCAGATATGGCGATAATGTAGGGTCAGCATAACGCAAAGTATTACTACGATTATTGAAGAAATTATAACTTACCAACGTAAAGTAATTGTTTGTTGGTGTTACTGTAGGTGTAACTGTTGGAGTCTGTGTAACTGTTGATGTAACTGTAGGTGTTGGTGTTATCGTTTCTGTAGGAGTGACGCTTATTGTCGGTGTAACTGTTGGTGTTTGTGTTGTTGTAGGTGTTACAGAAATAGTCGGTGTCGGCGTTACAGTGTTTGTAGGTGTAATAGTCGGTGTTATGGAGATTGTTGGAGTAATGCTAATAGTCGGCGTTTGTGTTCTTGTCGGTGTTATACTTGGTGTAATACTAATTGTAGGTGTTACAGTTATTGTTGGTGTAACTGTAGGTGTAACTGTGCTTGTTGGTGTAGGTGTTGATGTTGGTGTTATAAAGTTAACAACGGTACCACCAGCAAATGTTGTGTAGTAGATTGGAGTGCTAGGTGTTTCGCTAAACCCTACAGTTGTACCATCACGAGTGAAATCGTAAGTAACAAACATCTTTGTGACACCGTTAAATTGAATTTCCATTGAGAACGGTGCAGTAATTGTAGAAGGACCAGCATTAAAGTAGATTGTAGATGTATTGAGAGGTGCATTTATGCTCAAGTCTTGACCAGGCTGCGTCCTGCCACCAGGCCCCGATAGGCTATATAAGAACGGTGTTACTGTTGGGGTTGGTGTTATTGTTGGTGTAATACTAATTGTAGGTGTTATTGAAATTGTAGGTGTTATAGTCGGAGTAACAGAAGGTGTAATTGTGACTGTCGGTGTCACTGTATTTGTAGGTGTGATCGTAGGTGTAATAGAAATTGTTGGTGTAACAGTGGGTGTAGTTGTTTCAGTAGGTGTCTGTGTTACTGTAGGTGTTACAGTCTCAGTAGGTGTCAAAGTAATTGTAGGTGTTACTGTCTCAGTAGGTGTTTGTGTTGTAGTTGGTGTGAAGGTTACTGTAGGTGTAATAGAAATGGTAGGTGTAACTGTTGGGGTAGATGTAGGTGTGAGCGTTATGCTTACAGTAGGTGTCTGAGTTCTTGTTGGTGTTATGCTAGGTGTAATGCTTATGGTAGGAGTAATAGACGGTGTTATTGATATTGTGGGTGTGATGGATGGGGTTACTGATGGCGTTATTGAAATTGTCGGCGTGAGAGTAGGTGTACTGGAAGGAGTAATGCTAATAGTAGGTGTTATGCTAGGTGTAATGCTTATTGTTGGGGTTACTGATGGGGTGATAGAAATTGTCGGGGTAATAGAGATCGTTGGTGTGAGAGTAGGTGTAATAGAAGGTGTAACTGTTGATGTAACAGTAACAGAAGGTGTAACGGTAGGCGTGACAGTTGATGTCGGTGTAACTGTTGGTGTAAGAGAAATTGAAGGTGTAATACTGATTGTAGGTGTTATCGACGGTGTAATAGAAATTGTAGGTGTTATAGAAGGAGTAATAGAAATTGTTGGTGTTACTGTAGGTGTAGGCGTTACTGTACGTGTTGGTGTATTTGTAGGTGTAGGTGTAACTAAGAAAGCATTTACATTAAAGTTTTTTATAGAGAAATGTGTCTCTAATGGACCTGAGCTAAAGGCCAAGCAAGGAAATACAGAAGTTGGTAATCTATAGGGTAGTCTGTAATTTAAAACATTTTTAAATCCTGTACCTTTATTATGATCAAGTACTATAGTTTCACCGAGATCTGTAATTCTAACTCTAAATACGTTAAACTCATTATTTGGTTCTTGTTTATAAAGAGAGAATGGATACTCAAAGCTAGAAGAAGCTAAGCCTTCTGTACGATATAGAAGATCATAATTTCTATCTTGACCACCTCTCAATGCAATAGTATTAGGTCTACCTATTTCATAGCCATCTAGCTGCAGGATGTCTGAACCGAAGTTACCGGTAATATCAAACCCTATACCAAGTACCCCTTTATTAATACCATTATAATAAACTGTTATACCGGAATTAGCAGTTAAGCTGGTGTACCCGAATCCGGGCCCGGGGCTTCCACCGGTTAGGTAATCCGTTATGCAATTAACAAAGAAGAGACAGAACCCCTCAGAGCCACTTATACCAGGGCCTTTGCAGTTGTAATCGAACGATACTATCACATCTCTTGTGGTATCAATTGTATCTTTAAAATATAAAACGGATGTTTTATTTGCAGATGTTAAATCGTACAGGGTTGACATATTATTCTCCAAATACAAATGTGTTACCAACTATTGTGCCAACACTTGTTCCTAAGACGTTATAGCCTGTATACTCAGAAGATAGAGCATTAGCAAAATTGGTAGTATCGACATCTGTAGCTAATTTAAACATGGTGTTGCTTATATTAGTTATACGACCGTCGACATATTTAAAGAAGACTTTAAAAACATAAAAGACATTAGCAATATCTCTACCAAGATAAGATATACTATATGTACCTGTATCTTCATTATAGCTAAACAACGGCTTGTCGATCTCTACTATATTAACATTAATAAAATTACCTGATAGAGAGAACTCTCTTAGATCATTAAATGTCAAGGCTTCTCTTGTTATTGGAGGGTATATTCTACTATAATCGAGAGAATTAATATCTAATACATAAATTTCGGGGTATATAATTTTAAAGTTCGTTGCACTGAGTTCGTTGAATAATACTGTCTTACAGAAAAAAACGACGTTTTCACTTTCATTAAACCAAACAGTAGAAATTTTTTCTAATAATTTATTAGAACCTCTTTCGAACCATGAATCACCGTTAGAAAGGTTGTAGATGGTATTTGTTTCGTAATCAAATTTAATTTTATCAAATACTAAATAATTTTCTGTCTCGAACTGCAAGGAATCGTAGTATAAATCAAAACCAATAAGCTGATTCTCGAGTTCTGTTCTTATATTAGTATTATATTTGATAAGCATTCCGCTTAATGCGGCAGAAGCAGGTATAATTAGAGATGAATTCGAATTTCTATAGTATAGATCGCCATAGTCAAGATATTTAGTTTGATAAATAGATCTCTTAAATTCTAGCCCCGATACACCTTCAATAACTTTTGTATCTCTCTGAGGTATATTATAGTTTAAATAATTATTTTGTTCGTTATAACTAATTACAAAGTCGAGATCACTTCCGCATGGAGCGGCGCTGTTTACAAGGAATAAATTACCATCGTATCTTGTCACTGCAGAATATGGAGGTGTAAATGTAAACATACCCGGGTAAACAAAGTTAGCTCTGAAATCCGGTCCTGCAGAATTAACACCTGCGTCAATTAACTCTACGTAATATAATTGATCTGCGCCAGGGTTATATGTAGGCTGATCAGATGATGAGTCGGGTAAAGGTATATGTTGTTTAGTAGTAAAGTTAACACCGTCTTTTACCTCGCAAAAGAAATTTACTGCTAATCTTGTAGGGCAAAATGATTCAGGCTGCATTCTATAAGAAACAATCGGTAAGACTGCGCCAGTTAATGCAAAAAGCGGTATACCGTCGTTATAAAATTGTGCAGAGAGGGGATTAGGAGAAAGAAATGATGAGCCTTGTGTATAAAAACCTGTACCTGGGGGTATATTAGTTGTTGTTTTAAGTGTAATACCAGTATAGCCTCTATCCTTATTAATAGTTGTATAATCAAATGAATATCCTGATATAGGATCGAAGAATAAATGACCGTCCATGGTCAAGCATAGGTAGAAACTAACGCCGTCAGTTATACGCTCGTTTGTTGCAATCTTTGGTGGGTGTACATCTTTATACAAGCTAAATTCGTTTCCGTAAATATCGTTTTTATATTGAACTAATGTCTTGTTAATTGAATAAAGCTTTTCTAATCTCGAATCAATAGGAAATACATTGGATGGTACTAATGGAAAAATATCTGAATTAGCCCATAATGACCGAACATCCCCTTTAAAAAAGTCTTGTGGGTCGGTATATTTTGCGTGACCTTGTAGAGAGGTATCTAATGTTTGCTCACGGCTTTGATATGCTCTAAAAATCTGATAATAAGCATCGGTATCAGAATCACCAAATCTATATTGATTAGAGAAATCTATTTTATTAAAGTTATTATTTTCTACTATATTTAAAGGCGAAGTAAATTCTTCTTCTGTTAGCCCTGAAACGTTACCAAATTTCGAAGGATCAGGAAAAATATAAACAGTATTTGCACTTAAAGAAGCCCTATCAATAGTAACTGTAAGACCAAAATTATTAAAATTAGAAAATCCAATTTTATCTGGTTTAAAGAATAATCCGATATCTTTTGAAGTTTTTAAATACTCTTCACTAGGTACTGCAGCTATACTCGGAAAGCGCTTATTGATATAGTTAGCGAATTCGTTATTTGCAGTAAAGAGAACACCGGAGATGTAGTTTGTTGTTGTTGTACCGGTTGAAACATAATAAAAGTCTGTACCTATATATTTTTCTATACCAAGTTTTTGTAAATTTAAATTTAAGTTATCAGTGGTTTGCGTATTAACCGTATTAATATAGTCGCTATCTTTAAGATATTGTAAATCAGTAGGAGAAACTGGAGGGTTAACACTAAAATTATTATTACCCAACTCAACTAAAAAGAAAGGATAAGAGGTGATTGCTTGAACAATAGCACTATTAAAGTTTAAAAATAAATTTGAATTTATATCATACTGATTTAAATTAAAGTAATCTTTTCTTGTACCGCTAGATGCATCATAAGAAGAAGCAGGTAGGTTGTAGCTTATATCTAGATAGTTTGTATAGGTATCGTATAGATCTTCTACATCAACCACCATATTATTACGAACGGTGGATAAAGAAATACCCGTTGTACGAATAAAATCAGTTAAATCTTCTGTTTCTAATGATTTAGATATTTCATTATAAATTAATTTTTCAATACCAAAATTAGAGCCCTTGAGATTGTATCTTGTTACTGCTGTTTTCGTATCGTCGCGTAGAGTGCTATAATATAAGCATATTTCTTTAATCTTTTGAGCGAAAAACGGTACAGCAACTGCTAGGTCGCGGTTATTACTAAAATCGATGTTCTTAAGCCAACGCTTTTCATCAGAAGAAGTATATGTTAAAACAATTTCATTAATGAGAGTTGTATATAGAGATCTTGTAGTTATCTCGCGTAATTCTTTATTAAAATTCTTAACTTCATACCAATTATTAAGATATGATTGATATCTATCAAGAAAGTCGTCAGCATTCGAATACAGATTACGATTATATTCTAGCCAAGCTTGGAAAGATAGCGGACTATTCTTATCTATTGGATTTTCTACTAAGTTAAACGATGTAATCGATGTAGATAATCGCTCGTCAATAAATCTACTCGAGTTTAGCATTTAATTATTTAATTATTATATACTATGTCACCAGCGCTTAGAAACAATCTTAAGCCTTTTGTTAGTTCATAGCTAATAAGACTATCCATTATCCCATTAGTGCCTTTCCATGAATCAAACGAGCTATTATAGTAGTTTATTGTTGTATGAGGGTCATTCCAATTGATTATACTGTCGTAATGTGAGTTTTCGTACTTCTCAACATAGGTATAAAACTTATAAAAATCAGATATTCTATCACCGGTTAATGCACGAGGTGCTACAAGGCTCCAGCCCCAATCATATGTATAAGTGGAGAGCGGCAAAATAGTACCTAAAGTAGTGTTTGGTATCTTATTAATATTAACTAAGAAATAATTGTTAGAAAAGGTTTCATATGCTATAATAGGAATACCCGATGTAATACTGGAGGTAATAGTTGAAAGCTCTTCACCGCGGTTTGTACCGTAATCGGGATTAAACTGAGTACCGCGTTGTCTGAAGTTAAGAGCAAATCTATTTAATTCACCCCAAAGATTTTTATGCTTTATAGAAAGAATGTTTACTAATCTTGTTAATTGAGGCGGGAAAGGATAATTGTATTGTTCAAACTGTATTGATAGTTCTTTACAGAACGATAATAGTGCGTCTAAATTACATTTATCAATATCTGTTCTGTTACTTACGTAATTGGCTATTTTTTCGTAAACAGTTTTTCCTAATTCATAAGGTTGTGCGCTTAACCCGCCCACTATTGTACCTAGAAAATTATCAAAGAATATATTTTTATCTTCAAGACTTTCTGTAAAGACTAGCGATTTATAAAATCCTTCAGCATTAAAATCTTCGTTTATCTTAGCTAAACCAAATTGACCAGAAACAGGATATACATTAAAAATATTTGATTCACCTGTAATAGTTCTAGTAGTGGTTGTTGGTATCATTCGTTTATTAATCCATCTTGCGCCAAGCCAATCCCCGTACGCAAGGTATGATCTTTCTTGAAATGATGAAAGGTCATTAGTAGGGCTCTGACCTGGTAAAAAGAGATCAACGTTGTTGAGATAATTAACAGAACTTACTTTTGGAGCTAATGTGTCAATAAAATATAATTTGTTATCAAAATTATTTATAATCCATAAAAAGTCATTAGTATCTGCTGCTATACCACCGATACTACAAATGTAATTTGTAAAGTTACCGGAGCCTGCAGCATAATCAGAAGTAGTTCCGTTTAAGCCGTCGACTCTTGTGACAGTGTCTTTATCGTGTACGACCCATAAGTTCTGTCTCATATCGGTAGTAATATTGCCAATAAGCCTAAACCCTGATATAGGGTATCCTGGTGTCAAATCTCCACGATAATTAAATTTATAAAGATAATCGTTTCTACCCGATAAAGACGCGCCAGTGAGTGTTAAATTCATAGCGGTTGCCCAGACGTTTTTATCTCTATCAATACATATTTCTCCAAGTGAAAGCTGGGGATTAAAGGGTATTACTGTTAGCATTTGACCATAAGTGTCATATTTGGTTAAGAAGCTACATACAGGATGTGTATAAGAGACCCAGATATTATTATCATAATCAGAATCAATGCTGACTGGGTAAACTAAATTTTCACCGGCAAAACCGCTTAAGAAGGGTATATTATAATCACCGCTTAAGAAGTATGTAATGTTTGTTACATCTGGGTATGCATTAGCTAGAATATAACCTGATCTTCCGTCAATTTTAATAGCAGAAACAGCATCGGCTAACGCCATCCATAAATTACTTTCGCCGTCGAGTGTAATGCTTGCAGGAGCAGAGCTACTAAGAACATTATTTAAAAGATTGACATACGAAATAGTTGAACCGTTTAATACAGGGTATGATGAAAGCGTAAAAGATGACAGAAGCACACCTTGTGCTGTAAATTTAATTAATGAATCGTTAGTAGCATCGGCAAACCATGCTTGAAAATCGTTGCCTGCACCAGCTCCAGAAGGAGCTACCTGAATTGCATAAATGTTTCTATTATTATAATCGTAAACAAAGTTCTTTGCTGCAGAAATAGTTAAAGTTACACCGCCGGCGCATGAACTATATATTTGCTCTCTAAATAATCTTACTATAACATCGTATTGGGGTATAGCTGCCCAGCCTATAAAAGCATCTTTAGGATAGTTAATAGGGTCTTGAATAGTTACACTTGCAGTTAATTTACAGCTATATGTAGGCTCAGGTGTTATAAAGTATCCTTTATAAAAAGCACCAATACTCTGCGGAGCATCTTTATCGAAATCTTCGTAATAAGATATACCGGTAACCGGTTCGAAACCTGTACCTGTATCTCTGAGCATTCCAAACTCAACATTAAAAGAGGTTAAAGAAGATAATGCAGTATTAACAGTTGAAGAGGATAAAGGGGGATATGTTTTTGTTGTAAAATTATCTTCATCTTTTAATCTAATAACAAAAGGAACTTCTGTGTTTTGCCAAGATAAAACAGGTATATCGAATTTCGTTGAAGATAGTGCTCCTTCGCCAACAATACCTGTGGTAGATATAGAGATATATTCTGCAGGGTTATGACGTACTTTAATAATAGGCATTACTGCAGGCTTAAGGTTCTGAAAACTATAAGGCATATAATTTATATCTTTATAGCTATCATTGTTTTCAGTATATCTATCGTTAAATTTAGCTGCATCTAAAGTAGCAAAAACAAATATTGGTGGTTCACGAGATGTATAGTTCTTTGTTGTATCATCTACATAGTAAAACGTATAAGATCCAGTAGTACCTACGAAAAAGCTACCTGAATCATTTTTTGAACATATTCTAAAATCTTCTCCCACGATTCTTGCATAAATTTCTGTACCTTTATCTGTAATTCGATCAACTAATTTATATTCGAATGAAGTGCCTACTGGTTGTTTAATATAAAACCTGCTTAATGCTCGTAGGTGTGACCATTTATCATTATAAAAATTATCTTGGTTTTGATACTGGCTTAATGCGCCGGAAGCATAGAGAAATATAGTATACCCAGTACTACTTAATGCATTATAAGACTGCCAGCTATTCTGTCTTCTTAATTCTATGGGCTCAATAATCTTACTAGCGGGTACATCATAGATAAATCTATCAAAATCTCTAAACAATGTTTGATCTCTTATAAAATCGTTAACTTGAATTGTAGGTCTATAAGAACTATCATAAGCATTACCAAACCTATCGAATATCGTCAATCGTACTTTATATTCGCCGGGAAATTTATAATAATGTCTTGCAGTAAGACTATTAGAAAAACTACCATCACCGAAGTCCCATCTTAATAGCTTATTAGAAACAGCGTCAGCTGCAGTTAATACTGTAGAAGATGTAAAATCAGGTACAAAAGTAAGAGTTGTTTGAGGTAAAGTAAACGCAGAAAGAGTTTCTTTGCTAGTAAAGTCTCTTATGTTAAAATATACGTAAGTATAATTTAGCGAAGCCATTAATACTCCTTCTGAAGTGATTGTAATGAAGGAGTGACTATGGCAATCTTATTAGCAAAATCGAGAGAGTCGTTTAAAAATGGAAATTTAAAATAAGGAAGCTGTGTATCTTGTGTTGTAACCTTAATATCATCTTCTGGATATATAGGATTATAAATAGTAAGGCTTATACCTGGTATGGTTACTGTTTGGTCACCTTCAGTTCTCTTTGTTACTATATTGAGAATACCGGAATCTGGTATAGCAAGTATCTGATTAGTAATTTCTGTTAAGCTGATTATTGACCCTAAATTATCCTTTAAATTAGAGAAATAATTTGCGAATATTCTTGAAATTTGATCTCTTAGTGATTCAGGATTTCTCTTTGATGTGATATCTCTTGAGATTTCAATATAAGAATTGTCACAAATTGATGGTGAAAGCGGTTCACCGGGAAAATTTGTACCTATATCAACAGCAACATAAACAGGGTCATTTATAATTACTTCAGATGTTGTGAGTTTTAGCTGCTGAAGGTCATTAAGAATAAGCTGCTTTTGTGAGGTGTTTAAATAACTTGACCTTGTTGTAAGAGAAGTTAATTTTTCAAGTTTTGGTACAGCATAAATGTATACATTGTTAAAATTGCATGCATCAGCAAATTTAACTTGATTAAAAAGAACGCGACTTTCAAGATTAGGTTTTGAAACACCGAGATCGAAGTAATATTTTATATGCCCGGAAAGATAATCCCAATTATTGACAACTTGAACAGAAGAAATTATATTACTGTAATTTTTAGACACATAATTAGTAAAATCATTTGCAGTAATTAGTCTGTACTGGCTTCTAAAGGTATTAGCTGAATTATTCTTAATACTTGTAACACTTTCACGATCAATAAACGCTGTGGAAGCATCTATGTTAGAGAATTGTATGTTGTTTGCTTGACCTTGTGTAATTATGTTTAAGTTCTCTGGTGTTGTATCGGCTTTAATCTGGTTAAAGCGAGCTGTACTATAAAAAAAGAGTTTATTGTTATCAAGTAGCCCTGGTCCTATCTGACCACGAGTGCCATCTGTACGTAAATAATAAATAGCAACTTCGTCATTTGGGTTTAACTGTTTACCGGTTACATTATTACCAAATCGAATCTCATAACGCTCATTTTCGTTTAATCTTATTTCATAAACTTGTGAATTTGATCTTTCAAGAAATAACGACTGTGTAGGTGACCATTTTTCCCATTTTGGTGCTGCGATAGTATTGTCTTTTACATAAACTTCAACATTAAAATGATCTATTTGTACATTTGTATTATTAGGACCAACTACCGCCATTGTTAATATCTCAAATGGCTCGCCAACTGCAAAGTAAGTGGGATATTCTACAAAAGTACCTTGGTGTAGAAGGTTATTTTCTTGTAAGTCTGTTAATGCCTCTGTATCTTGTGTCTGTTTTATGAAAGTTGTGTCTTTATTAAAGCAATAATTTGTACCGTTAACAGAAAAGTAGGAATATCTTGGTATTGTATAAGTTGCAGGTGGTAATGTTGCTTTTGCTGTAGCTAAAAAAGATAAAAGTGCTGTTTGATAACCAATAGGATTATAATTTAAGATTTTAACTATCTTATTAATGTTTTCGTATAATTCTGCAGTAGTAAAAGTGCTTTCCGAACTTGTTCTATTGAGATAAAAAAGCAAAACATGATACGCATAAGCTACAATATCGATGACTGAGGAGATATTACTACCTTCGAAATTTTGATCTGTAAAAAAATTGTTAGTGTTTAGTCTTGTAGTGATTAAGCCCTTTAAGCTTAACGCATCAAACGCTACATAACCATCTGCAGGTAAAGGATAATTATTAAATTCAGCCATATTAATTGTTTATAAATCTAAATCCTGAATTATTTAATGACCCAACAAGTTTAAAGCTAGTGTCTGTTTTAATTGTAGGTATTGAGACTATAAGTGTTATGATATACTGCGCATTTGGTTCGTCAACCGCAACATTAATTCTTTGAACCTGCACTCTAGGTTCAAAAGAAGTAAGGCCTTTGAGAATGTCGTTACCTATATTATTAGCTAGCGCCTCACTCAGGGGTTGAAAAATATACTGTACTAAATTTAATCCAAAATAAGGGTTTAGAATTTTTTGGCCAGGTATTGTATTAAACAAATTAAAGATAGAATTGCGAATTGCTGCATAATCGTAGTCTATTCTTAAATCTCTTATTTCTCTACGCTTTAAAAACTCGTTATTCCTTGTAAAGTCAAACTCTAAATCTAGCTTTAAATCAGTGTAAGTGAAGCGAGTACTGCTTTTAACTGGTTCTCTTACTGTATTTACCTTTATAGTCGCCACATATGTATTTATATGATTTTTATTCTTTTAAAAATGGTTTTACACCATTAAAAGCCATAAATAATTTAAATGAACAAGAAGTTTACTAAGATATACGAGTCAGCAATGCAAAGATTTACAGGTCAAGGGTTTTTAGCAGGAGATGTTGTTTACTTTAAGAAAGATGCATTGAATGACAAGTGGTTTAAAGAGTTAGGTACTAATACACAAGAAAAGATTAAGAATATGATCGATAGTGGTTTAAATCTTCGTGTATCTGCTATTAAAAATATCTATCCTAACGTGCAAGGTGCAGGTAATACAGATTATACCGGTAGTGAAGTCAATATTGATGTCACATCAGAGATAGCTCCTGGTAGATATATGAGTTTTGTTACTGTTCCTGGTAGAATGCTCGAGACAAAGTGTAATTATCCTAATCTACCTGAAGTACCTGAAGTATTTAAAAAAGATGATCCAGCAAAACGTGTTCAAATCAAGCCCAAAAAAGTAAAAGACGAACAACAGGAAGTTCCCTTTTATTCACCATACAGGACTCGCTTGTCTGATATTGGTAATAAGAAGTTATCAGCAGGGGATCGAGTATTGAATAATACTAACGTCAAGATACCTTCTGTACCTGCAGTTGGTCAAGCTGATCCAGCAACTTATACTGCAAAATATCTGCCAAAAGGCTAATTCTTAGCATCTGATAAGCTGATTAAACAGCTATAACAGTTAATCTCCTGGTCTATAACAAACGAGCTACGATAGATATACTCAGATAACGTAAGAAGATAGTACCGCTTTAGATCTACGTTAGTTTCTACTTCGTCGACATGATTAAACAGATTCCTCATTAATGTCACGTAGTCGTTATTAAACTGAGCTTCGTTTTCAATTAATGCTTTACGAAGTGCTGTAATGTTTTTCTTTTTAATTTCACTAAAAATAAGTTGTAATACTTCGTTATTCTTTGTATCGGCTAACTGTAGTGTACCTGAACTTGAATATTTTTGTAGTTCGTTCAAGCATTTACGGAGATCGGGGTAATTTGACTTAATAAACTCCAGCAACTTTGGCTTTTCTTCTTCTTTAATAACAATTTTTTCAGCTTTTAATACATGAACACAGCGTTTGACTACACCGTCCATAGGAGGTGTGAGGTCGAAGCTCTGACATCTACTCTGTAAAGCAGGTATGACCCGGTAGTTATAATTTGCAGTTAAGATAAAACGTGTAATCTTTGCAAACTCTTCAATTGTATTACGTAGTGCACGTTGTGCATCGATAGATAGACCGTCTGTCTCATCTAAAATAATAACTTTAATCTTACCATCCAAGCTTTTAGTTTGTGCAAACCCTGTTACTTTATTGCGAATCGTATCAATACCATTTTCATCACTTGCATTAATATAGAGATACTGACAATCGAGTATGTCGTTAACTAAAATCTTGGCTAACGACGTCTTTCCAAGACCTGGAGTGCCTGTAAATAATAGATTAGGTATTTCTTTCTTGTCTTTAAATGAATCGATAATCGTTTTATTTTTATCTGATATAATAAAATCGGATAAAGTCTTCGGTCTCCACTTTTCAACCCAGAGATTTGAGAAATCGTAATTCATTATTTACCTGATGATCCGAATCCCTTTTCACCTCGAGTAGTTTCTTGAACTTTACCCCACTCAACTGGCATAGAGATGTTGAAGTAAATAGCAAACTGTGCTATCCTATCACCTATACGGACTTGATAATCAGTATCAGAAAGGTTATAAAGCTTAACACCTGCATCTCCTCTATATCCACTATCAATAATACCCGGATGTGCCATAATACTATGCTTAAATCCAAGACCGCTTCTGCTCTCAACTTTAATCCAATAGCCCTCAGGTATTTCGGCAAATTTAAGACCAACATTAATGATTGCAAAGCCGCGAGCAGGAATTATCTTGTCTTCAATGCTATATACATCATATCCAGTGTCAGATTCATGATTTTTACTTGGTAGCTTAGCTAAATTATGTGTTTTTTCGAACTTTAAAACAGGCAAAAACTGCGTATTCGGATCTCTTTCATTAATATACATACCTCTATTATAATATACCTTTATAAAAATCAATAGTTATTAAATAATAATATGAGCGATGAGTTAAATGAAATGGTTGGTGATTTACTAGGTCAACTCCAAGAGGCTAATAAAAAAGCTGTTGTAGCTCAAAAAGAGTCTGATCCATTAACAAAAGAAAATATTGAAAAGTTTGTTATAGAGAATGCGGGTAAGCTTGTTAAGGAGAGTTTAGAGGTTGTTACCAATGTAAAGGACTATATTTCATCAGCTCCGGAGAATAAGGATGTAAGTTCTTTGGCTGATTTAATAGCAGCAACCTCTACAGCTATTGAGACTCTTAATAAAATTATAGTGACAGACAAGAGAAATGAAACTGTAATTAAGGCTAAAGATATGGATATTAAATCAAGAAGAGAATTAAAAGAAGTTGATACTACAACAAAGCTTTTAGCTACAAGAGAACAGGTATTTAAAATGCTTATCGATAGCGCAAATACAAGTGCAAAGACAATTGAAGCGGAAATTGTAAAATCAGAAAAGCTAGAAGATTAAAAGTTATTGTTATTATTGCAGGTAAAGAAGTTATTAAATAGATTCTTAAATATCTGCTTAAAGTTAGGTGTAAGATTCTTAAGTAACTTCTTAAAGTCATCTTTTGTAGGTAATTTAGGTAGCATTGATTTAAGTTTATTCAATAATGTATCCGGGTCGAAGTCTATATCGAAAACAAACGATGGATCTATCTTACCTATAATAGGAAGTTCGAAATTACATATAATACCTTTTACGCTTTGAGCTAGTTCAAATATATTTCCAACACTATTAAGATTAAAGCTGGTAAAGCTTCCCAAATTAGTACGTGTTATAAGTGCTGAAATCTCCGGAATTGATCCTAAATTAATTGAAGGTAATATTCCATTAGTTGCACCGTTAATTTTAACGGAATCTCCAAGTATAGAAAATGGGTTTTGCGTTAATGCGCCGATATTACCTATTACATCTCTTAAGGGTGTAACTAAGCCATTAACAGCTTCGCTAAAAGGTGATAATACACCACCTAATCCTAATGAATTTAGCGGACCAAGTGCTGCATCAATACCAGGTATATTGTTTATATTAATTTTATCCAAAACGTTATTGAGTGTATTCAATGATTCATTGGGTAGGGACATTACGCCTTGTGCAATATCTAATTTCTTTGCAGCAAATTCTGTAAGTGAAGCAGGTATAGGTATTTGATAGGTTTTTTCTTGAAATAAAAATCTATTATTAATTGAACTAGTGGTGATATTCGGTGCGAGGGGGTCCCCTGCGTTTAATCTTTCTACACTAATTGTATTTGCAATAGTGCGCGTACTCATTGATACCTTAATTTTCTTTTGTAAAAGATCTAGCTTTTGTCTAGTACCTTCAACATCAAGCTCAAACTCTATATTTGTTATAAATTGCTTATTATATGTAGGAGCTACACGAGGATTATATCCTTGTATATCATTTATAGTGTTGAAGTATGAAATAAATTCATAATATAACTGACCGAATTGATTAACTAATTGCTGAACTATTTGAGGAAGCTCTTTATAAAATTCAATAGCAAAATTCATATCTCCAACAAGATTCGTGCCATGTGATTGTACTGATGTTGCTGCCATTGTATCTAGAGCATTTGTAGATTGCTTACTTACCCGTTGTAAATTGATAAGGTTTGTTCTCATCATAGATGTATTTTTTTTACTAAGGTTGAACGAGATCTCTCTTGTATTTTGACTTATTTTATTGTGTAGTGTAGGTGGGAAAGGAGCTGGCACTCCTTGATTACACTGTACATCCCACAAATACCCTGTTGCATCGTCAATCTTAAAGCCAATATTTGCTAAAACGCCGATACTATCACTCATATCGCCAAGATACGAATAGTTCTTACTTCTCTTAGAGCTTGTTGCACTAAACCCTTGTAAATACTCATTACTAAATGTCAATTTATTAAATGTATCAACATTACGATCTACAGAACCGCTAAATCTCGTCTCTTCATCTTTTTTAATTTCTGCTTTTATAATATCTAGAGATGATTGGTATTTTTTATACCAAAAGTATATAAAATCGTTATTAAACGTCTTGAGTGTTTTGCTATCTAAGTCTTTAAAAAAGCTAGCTACATTAGTAATAGGATCACCGCTCTTTAAAGCATTTCTATAATCTATACTAGCATTTGTTTCATCGATAAAGTTACCTAATTCATCAGCTATAGCGCCAACAGCAGTTAAGTAGTTTGAATACTGATTAAGAAATTCTGTAGAATTTGCTACATTAGCATCAACCAATTCAGGATAGAGTGTTCTTGTTAATGTCTTGGTCATATACTATTAGTATTTAAAAATAAATTACTGAAACTGTAGGTTTTTACACATCTTAGCTCCGTATAATACTCATTTCCTTTAAAAATGTGGTTTACTTCAATTACGAAGTATATACCAAGCATTTTACTGTCAAAATCACTATAAGATAGCGCGCCATCACGGTCAATACCTATAAAATAACCTGTTTGTCTATGAGTAGATCCTGGTACTTTAAATACAACGGTATTATTAAAGAAGATATTATGATAGAGTACTCTATTACGACCAACACTCAATCTTTTATCGGCGTCATTTTCAATTACTGAAAATATATTTTTAATATTCTTTTGTTGCTGTCTGTTTTTTCCGGGAAAAAAGTTTGAAAAAGCGCTAGATTCGGAAACAGAATTAAAAGGTTTTACGTAATTATCTATATACGTATCGGTAATATTATTAATATCATTTTTTTCTGAGTCTATGGAAAATTGCTTACCAATTTGATCGTAACTATGTACACTTGTTGAAGCTATTTCTTGTTGTGTATGTATACCTGGCATTGGATCATATACTAAGTTGTTTATAGTTCCATACTTACCAAGAAATAGTGCAAGATTAGGGGTAAAATTAGCAGGTTGGATAAAATATTTTTGCGTATCGTCGGAATATAATCCTAATTTAAATGTTTCTAAATAAAGCTCACCACCACCTGTTTGAAGACTGTTGCGAACTGGTGGTATAACTGCGCCTTGAAAATAACTTTTCAAACTTTTTAACGAGAATTTATTAGTACTTCTTTCTAGTTGAAGAAGTCCCATGTCATAATTATCTTTTTCACTAGAAACGTGCCTAGATAGCAGATAATTTAAACAATCTACACCTTTATATCTCACTGGAGAAGCAAAAAATACGCTTCTACCGCCTTCATCAAAATTTTCATCAAAAGTTATTGTCTCACCTTCACTATTAAAGAAATTATTTAAAAATTCTTTAATTGCAGTACCGGTCTTAATACTTCTTTCGTTATCATCAAGATTAAGAAGATTATCCGTTTTGCTCTCATCAACAAAATCAGCTGTGGAGAAATAAGAATTTTTTTCTGTTAATAATTCGTAATGCGTATCCCAAAAATATAATTTTTTAAATTTTTGACCGGGTTGATCTCCTTCAATTTCTTCTGTTCTATATATACTAAAAACAAAACTTAAACGAAACACAGCATCGGAATTAGCTCTATCAAATTTAGTAGATAGATCTGATTCATCCAGTTTAGGTATAATATCAATTTCTAAAAAGTCTCTTGAATCGCCTTTAAAAATAAATCCTTTATTTGGAGTAAAGCTTCCAGATGTACTATTGCTTATCTTATCGTTATTTTGTAAATCGGTTATTCGTTCAACAGCATCAAACGTATTATTAAGTACAATATAACCTTGATGAAAAGGGTTTGTAATAGAGTCCTGAATTACAAGTGTATTAATTGACCCTATTTTTAGTTGCTGTGATCTTCCATCTGATGAATTGAGTATAACGTTAAAATAATAGGGATTATTATTAATAACGTCACTAAAGCGATCTTGATTTGTTAATAAATCACTTCTTGTTATTTCAGCCATAGGTTTATTTAGTTGCTAAAGCATTCTTAATCTCGTATATTATTCCAGGTACATACTGAGTCTTTATTATTTTTAAAGAGCTTCCTGCTTTAGCAAATTCGACGGGATTGTAGATCTGATTCGTAAGACAAATTAACCACCAGAGTTCAATTGTTTTATAAGCATTAAAACTTACCGCAGTCCAGGGCATTCTACTAGAAATCAACATATAGTAAATCTTTGTTTCATCAATACTTCCCGGGAGATAGAGAGACTGTAAAAGATTATAATAGTATTGATTATCTTTATTTTTATATAATTTAAAAATGTTCTCATACCTAATACTCTTTAAACTAGGAAGATCAATTATTGAATTTTGAAATTTACCATCCATATTATAAATTTAATCCTAATATTGTGTTTGATGTAGTAACAACAGGGCTACTGTTTATAAGGCTATACATAAAATTCTTAGTTTCAGTTAATAGACTTTTTACAGTTATACGAACTAAATAAGCATCTGGTACAATGGTTTTAATCTTTCTTGATGTTTGGTTATTAAAAAATTCGCTTTTAAAGGTAGTAGTAGATGCTGCTGCAGCAGATCTTAAAGATTCACCAATTATATCTTTTGGAGGCGCATTAATATTAAATGTGTTGTCAGTATTAAAATTAAACTGTGTGTTTGTAGTATTTACTTCATTTATTTGTGTGGGTATATTAGTTACATTGAGGTTATCAGAATAAGATAAATTGAATTCCAATTCTCTTCTAGAACCTTGAAAATCAACAGCAATATTAGATATATAACAGAACGGTAGAAATTTAGCACCGGGAATATCAAGTTGGTAAAGTACTGGTGGATCAATAACTGATACATTACGTCTGGATGGTTTATTATTATATAAGAAAAGAAATAAAAGTTCCCAATTTCTTACTACATCGTCAAACGTCGCGCTTCCTGTATTAATAAGCGGAAATGTAAATGTAATTTCATCTCCTTCTGTAGAGTAATTATATAATTTTGCCCTTTCAACAAAAGTAATATCAATAGGATTAGCTAATACCGACATACTTTCAGTTAAATTGTTAAGAATATCAGCACCTGTTTTAAATGCTCCGGAAAAACTACCATTGCTATCACCAGAATATAGATTAGCCTGTGCATTTGAATAATTATCAAAATAAGGCAAAATAAACTTCCACCCTGTGTCTTCAGTTATGTATAAATTTTCGTAAGGCTTCATCATAGGATTACTAAAAATTGGGTTATTATCTCTTAATTGAGGTGTCAATGATTCAGCAAACTGTGTTCCGCTTTGTTTTATATTCTGTGAAAATTCGCTTACAGTGTTTCCAACTTCATCAGCGTTTAATCCTACTTCGCCTAACAAACTTCTTACAATAGGGTTTCTAGATGCTTTAAGAGATAAATCTGATGCTGTATCGAAAGTAGCTCCATAAGAATATTTTAACTGAGATATAAGCGAATTAACTTTTTGTCTTTTTTCTGTAAGTATGACCTTTGGAACTTCTTGACGACTTTCTCTTAATTTTGAGTATGTCCAGTAAAAATCATTTACAACATCAACAACATCGCCGTTTAAAATAGATCCATCTGTATTAGTAGAAGTACCATAAGCATTGTTATTAGGTGAAACTAAATAAGGCGGTTGTACGTCAACATTATTACCATTCTGTTTTACAATATTTTCATATTCTCTGGATCTATATACTGAAAAGACGTGGTTCATAACTATATTTATGCATATACAGATCTACCAAGATCTGTCATTTGAAAATCGTAATTACTTGATGCTTTGTTGGAAAAATTATTTATATTTGAACTATTTTTAACAATAACATTATTCGACTTTAACGTATTATTACTTATATTAGCTAATGTATTATTATTCTCAGTTTGTTTATTCAACAACGCTTCTAGAAGACTAGCATGCTTATTAAGCCCAGTACTAATACTATCTATCATCTTCTTAATATTATCTCTTTCTTTATTTTGTTCTTGATTGATTTTTAATTGCTCAATGGCCTTAGTATCACTACTAACTGGCTTTAATTTTTCGTAGTCTATGTCTATTTGTTTTCCGCCTTCAGTATCTAATGTTTTAATAGTATTTTGTTGAAGCTGTTGGCTCTGTTCTAATTTTTTAATCCTTTCAATTCTGTCTTTATCATCACCATACATATCTTTAAAATTTTCTCTTGACCATCCGAGAATAAGACTGCCAGCACTAGTTAAGACACCAGATACAATACCGGTAAGCAACGTTGCAGTTAGTGGCTGACCAAAGAAAGGCGTTCCCGGGATAGCTGAAGAAGCTAGACCTACACTTCCTCCAAGAACAGAACCAGCGGCGCCTGCTTTTAAAGTATCTGTTAAAACTTTTTTATTAGGATTTTTTTCATTTTCAATTTCTTTTCTAAGTCTTTGTTCTTCTAAAATTGAGTTTTCTCTTGCTTGATAAAAAGAATCTTTATCATTTATATCATTACCCGCTTTTCTATCTAAAGCAGATACTTTGTAGTATTCGTTACGAGAAGTAAGCGCTTTACCAATTTTTTTGATTTTATCAAACCCTTCAGCTTTATCTATTTCTTGAAGATTATCTATTGTATTTACAACAAATCTAAGACCATTAGAAATACCTGGTGCGTAATTATCTAAAATTTCAAATCCTTTACTCGCAGCAGTTTTATTACCACTAAAAATTAGTGATATTGCATTTACTATATCCACAACAGTAGAGACTACAGAATTAATTGTTTCAGCGATATTATCAAATACTGAATTAAAAATATCGCCTATGTTTACACTATTTATATTGGTTTCTCCTGTTTGTTTACCAGCTTGCCATTTAAACGCTTTTTCAGTTAGCATAGATAAAAATCTTGTTACTGGCGTGAGTACAGGAAAATACACAGCAATTTGATCAAGTATGCCTGTTATATCCTTGAAGTTAATGTTACTACCCTTTGTTGCAACTTGATAGAGCTGTACAAAGAGACTGCTCACTTTTCCGAAGAAATCTATCACTGGGTTTAGAAAATTTGTGATGCCGTTAAAGATACCATCTACTACTTGTTCAAAAGAAAACTTTTTACCAAATAAACTGAATTGTTTGCTCTTGTCTGTCTTTGCATCATAATTGCCAAGCAGTCTTTGCTTTGAACTGCCAAAGAAAGTAGCAATAAATTCAGCACCAGGAATGGCAAAAGCTAATCTTTTAATACCTTTTTCAATCTGCCCTTGCGCTATAAGAGAGAATCCATCGTAAGCATCGATTAATCTTCCTACAAAAGGTATACCACGAATAAACTCTTTAAATTCAAGATTCTTTTTATTAAACACATTTAAAATATTTTTTAAACTTGTAAACACTGAACCCTTTTGAAAATTTTCAAACATTTTTTTCATAGCAGGAATTTTTTGTACACCAAATGCTAGCCCTGCAATGCCTCCTAAAAGAAGTAATATAGGACTTAAGAATTTAAATATTGAACCGGATTCTTTCTTTTGAGAAGACTTTACCTCTTTCAATAACGCACCATATTTGTCTGATTGATCTAATGCCTTTAATGATTTTTGCGCAGATTTGGAAAATGTTACCTCTTGAGGTTCTTTTTGACGCTTATCTCTTTTTGCTTGTGCCTCTGCTGTAATCGCATATCTATTATCATCGATAGATATACGTTTATCTAGTATTTTTTCAACATTTTGTAGTATTTTAGTCTGTTGAACTGATTGAAGCTTAAGATCTTCAAACCCTTTACCAAATACAGCGATAAGCTGATCATTAGATAACTCGTCCATTAACAATATTTAAGAGATTAGATTAGTTAGATAGAGAAAAATGCGCCGTCGACTTCAACATTAATATCATTAATTCTAGTAAATTGATTCTCTGTTTCTCTGTAAGACTTAACATATTCTAAAATATTATTTGTTACTGAAGCAGGCAATCTTTCAACAATCGGAATAAGCTCAACGACATTTGAATTGTTAAAATCAGCAGTAAAAGGTTTATCACCATTTATGGAAATACATTTAATAAATTTAATAATTTCATGAATAAAGAGTTCACCAATTACGTTTTTAAAATCCTTATCTTGTAATAATTTTATACTTTCTAAAGAATAGCTGCTTACAGCTTTATCAAGCCCAAGTTTAGGCGCCTGTAATTCAACAGTAATATTTTGATATTCAATTTTTTTCTCTAATGGAATTTTTATTTCTAATGAAGGTATCTGACTAACTTTATCAATTAAATTATACGAATTATCATCGTACTTATAATTTGAATCTAAGCATTTTGCTCTTAAGGCAATTGCTATTGCAGTGCGATCGAATGTATAAAGATCGCTAACCTTAACAGAGCTATCAATATTCTCCTGAATAATACTATAGAAATTAATGATAAAGGATAGCTTAGTAAGCGTTTCGTCAATAGACGTTTTTAAAAGATTCTTTTGCTGCTTAAGGTTAAGGTTTTTAAACTTAACTTCTTTTTTTAAGGAAGGTACAAATACATCAATAGTATTAGTTCTATTAAGCTCTTCTAATTGTCTTAGCAGATCTACTGTATTACTCATGTTTATAATTAGGTCCTTTATTGGGCATGTTCAACTCTTTGTTCGACTTATTTCTCTCTTCAATCTCTTTCTTAAAGAGGTTCATATATACATTTATCTCAGCAGGTGTGGAATTGTACAGTAAATTGCTGCCGAGATTAGCTTTTGTGACAAAATAATACTCAAATTCGTAAAGAGAGAGTAGATCTCGCTTAAAGATTATCTTTAAGAATTCTAAAACTGTATTATCTGCAAGAGAAATATTAAGTTCAATTTTTTCATTAGGCAGCTTAAAATTAAGAAGATAATAACTTTCAAAGAATTTTTCTATCTTATTAAAATGCTCTTTACAATCTTTAAATATATTAGCAGGCAGTAACTCAGCAATATTTGAGTCGTTAATATCGACTTCTTCGTTGTTAAATTTAATTCTTTTAATTGTAGTTAGAAAACTGTTTTCGTTTTTCTCTGCTAATAATGAAGAAGGTAATCCATATTCTACCTGTATCTTATTATACGTTTTTTCTGAGTGTAATAGTTCTTCTGGTAAGTTAATTTCTTTTAATGTGGTAATAATATTACCTAAATCAATAGAGAGTGGGTTGTCTTTCTTAGTAATTTTATCTGGAATCGTAAGCTCAAGTACTGGTGTAATACAAATAGTACGAATTGTAAGTAGCAGATATAGTTTATCAAAAAACGTAAGTTTGAGATTCTTTTCTACTAATAAATTATCTAATATTCTATCAAACAAAAGAGATATTTGTTTATTATTGTTGTTTAAAAGCGTTTTAACAAGGGATTTAAACGTTGAATATTTTAACTCATACAAATCAGTAATCTTTCCTAACGAAGGGATATAGCTTTGATATATAAAATCGTCCACAAAGCTTATTTAACTCGAAAATTATAAAAATCCAAGAGGGTTAATACTGCCAATACCGTTTTGAAAGCTTGTAATTCTAGGAATTTCGCCATTTGAAATTCTATTAACAATATCAGCAACAGGAAGATAAAGGTTATTTTCAACAGTATAATTTGAATACGTCCAGCGTGTAGAATATGTTGTCAATTTATCATCTGAATAATCTAAAGACTGTTCGGATACTTGATAAGGCACACAATTGTAAAAGTTAAATACTTTTCTCGGTATCATTGAAATACTATGTAAGGTTCTTGTATATTCCAGTAAAGTCATATTCACTTTCATATTCTTAAGGTCTTTTGAGCTACCTATATCACCGGGACGTGCTGTCATACCGTAATGCGAACCTAAAATAACCCACGGTCTAATAACAAAGTCAATAAATGATGTATTTGTTTCTCTAAAATCAATAACAAGTGCGGGCGGTTCAGTTGTTCTTCCACCTCCTAAAATACCAGGTAAAAATCCTCTATTATTAGGCACAGATGCAGACATTACTTCATACTGTTCGGTAGGTACTGTTATAGCATGCGCAAATAAACATCCAATAACTTTTTGTAAAGGAAAACTGTTTAAAATAGTAACAGCAGAATCGATATTAAACCCTTTCTTAGAGCCATCTGTTCTCTCTAATCCTTGAATAATATTAGTTCTAAGAGCGCGAGGATAAGCATCTATAACAACTATCCATTGAGATGAATTAGGAATCGCAGTAAACCACGATTCCATTTGAAAGAGAAAATAATCTCTAACACTTACAATAGGAACACCGGGAATATTAAATCCAAAAAGATTAGTTACTTGAGGAGCAAATAGCGGGTTATTACCTGTAGCGAGACCTGTGAAGTTTTGTCCTAAACCATTAAGTGCGTTCGTAAACGGGTTATTCACTTAATTATTTAGTTAACTGAGTAGATTTAAGAGATTTTTCTCCAGTAGTGATACGAAACTGTAGCAGTAAATTCAATTGTCTCGCCTGTTCCAGTAGCAATATTATACTGTAGCGGTCCAACGCTTCTAACTGATACACCGACTAATTGATACTGTGATTGTTTATTCATTTGATTATCGAGCTGTACGAGGTCGATAATAGCGGTCTGCTTAGGAGCAAAATAATTACCAGTAGAATTAGAATCGTCGAAAATATCTGTTGACCATTGTTCGAATTTCTGGCGAAGTTGTGAATTAGCATCAGCATAGAACGTTAATGCATATGCTTCACTGCCTGGATAGGTTGCATTACCGGGTAAATTGAAGTTTAATCCCATGTAAGGTACAGCAATATTTGTAATAGCTCTTTCAGGTAGTGAAGCTGTTTTTACATATACTAAGTCATTTTCATCAAACGTTACTGTACTTGCTCCACCGGTGTTAATTGAGAGTACTCTAAAGTTAAAATCACGAGCGAACTCGCGAGTAGAAGCTACTCTGTAAAAGTCGGTAATAAGTTGATTTACATCTGCCATAAAATTATTTATTCCTTATTACTCTTACGAGATAATCTCCTGGAAGCTTGTTCCGGTTCTTGTTGCGTAGAAGTTACAGAGGATATATTCAGCAGTACGTACTGGCTTAATATATATATCTATAACTAATGTATTATCATCAACAACTGATGGTGTATTGTTTCTTTCATCACAAATAATTAGATAATCATATATACCTTGTGTATTTTTAGCATTATCAAAAATGGGTGTGATGCTATTCAATACTTGAGTACGTGTAAAGAGTGTATTTGGCTCAAATACAAAGTATTTAACAGTATCTCTTGTTGAAGTTTCGAGGCTTAAGAAGAGTCTGCGTACATTAATTCTATCAAATGCACTGGGCTTCTTCTGCAATGTCTTTTGACCAAAGATTACGAATCCTTCAGCAGGGAAGAATGTAACAGGGTTTAAATTAGCTTTATAGAGTTGATCACGTTGCTTCTGCTTAGGATAAATTGCAATATCGTTAGCTCCGGCAAGAATACCGCGTGTAAATCCTGCGGGTGCATACCATGGCTGATAATTGCTATCAGTATTTGCCATTGCAGCAGCTGCAAAACCTGAGAAAGGTACCCAGACTTCTTGAGATGCAGCAACGTCTGTTACTTTCGCGACATTCGCGAATGTACAAGCATAGCTTGTGTTTAGCGAAGCAAATTGATTTCTTAATGGCCAGTAGATATTATTTGCAAATGTATTTGTAGGTACATCTAACGTTTTTACATTTGAACCTTGTACAAAAATATTTGTAAGAGCATCAGCAATAAAGATAAGATCTTTACGATTATCAACTAATCCTAAGAATGCATTTGCTACACCGTTATATTGTGAGACAGCTGTTGGTACAGAGAGACCGTTCTGCGCTGTCAGTGAATTTGTCATTGAATCGTAGGGTATGCTATCATCAAAGTAACCGAGTGTACGTGGGTTAAACGAATTAACATAAACAGTGCCTAGACCGGCTTCTACAGCAATATTAATTGGAAATAGATCGGAGTTATTAACTTTATCAAGAGCTACTTGAAGTTTAGTAGGTAGATTACCAATCTCTTTCGTAGATAAGTCCTGGTTGCTATAATCACCTAAAGCAATTAAAGCATCCGTACCACCGAGGTAATTATAAAATCCTCGAACTTGTGCTGCAGGTGCACCAACTCTTGCTTCATATTCATCAGCTGTTTCATTAGCTAGAGGGTTAAGTGATGATCTGCTAAGGAAACGAGCTTTCTTGCGAGGTATACCATCGACATCTAGCCATGTTGTTTGATTTCTATTTGAAATAAATGGATTGATCAATGTTGTTACATTAAGCGAACTCTCGTCGACTTGCTCCATAAAGAAGCTAGTAGCAGGTCCGCCGTTTTCAGTGTTAATTTGTCTATTAAAGTCGAAAGAGCCTACATAACTTTCACGCAAGACGTAATCAAGCGCGATTGTATCAGGAGAGAATACTGATTGACGTAACCCGAATACTCCGAGAGTAATTGTATCGTCAAACTGTCTCGATGAAATATCGAACGAAGGAATGTTTTCGATTACCTCGGAAACACTACCAGCAGCTCCACCGGTTTCAGCAGATAAGCTAAAGTTTAGTCTCGTTGAAGGGATACTTACAAAACTGTCACCATAAATTGCAGTAGCGCTAGTATTAACAGAAAGTACGCTACCAATGTCATCAAATGCGGTAGCAGGGTTAAGATTTAAATTATCGATCAATCCAACGTATGTACCCTCAAATCTGCTATTAATTGTAGATTGGGCTTTGTTTAGAATGATTAATCCTGCATTAGCAAGAGAAGCTACGGTATTAAATGTAGTAGATCCGCCTGTATCTGCAGACCAGCTAAAGCCATCACCGCGTAAAATCGAAAGATATTCAGCTTGCGTTAGTTTTAAGTGTGTGGGTTCTCCAAAGAAATAAGCACCGGAGACTGAAAGGTTTAGATTTGTCGATGAGGCACCATTAACATACGAGGCGACGGGATATACTAAGGCACTAAAGTCGTTGCTGGTATCAACACCGGCATTAGGACCGTATGGTAATCTATAAACTAATACGCTGGCAGGTGACTGCAGTACAGCTCTTGTTGTATGATAAAAATATCTTTCAGCAGAATTTGTTGGTGCACCGAAAACTTGTTCGAATTCTGACAAAGATGCAATGCTAATAGGTTCTGAGCTAGGTCCTTTAGAAGCAAACCCTGAAATAAATACTGTAGTTGGTGCTGTACCAGCGGTTGCTTGTGTAAAATCTTTCTCGGTAATCTCTACCCCAGGACTTTGAATTGTGCGTGCCATATAAAGTATTTATGGTTTTTTGGATAAAACTTTTTAATTTTTTACAAACTATCTACAGTTTCGACTAAAGAAACTAATAATCTTGAATAATTAAAGGTAAAAGTTGTTTCAATTTCACTAGCATCTCTATTATTAAAATTGATACCTCCTAAAGATGTAGGAAAAGCGTTAGTATACACAAATTCTACTGTACGTTTATCATATTCATCTAGAGCAAATATAGATATATTAGCCGCATATTTCATTAAATCAGTTCTGTTATTCTTAACTAAAATATTATCTTTATCTACTAATCCGTCTTCACTACTAGTAAGAAGGTCTAACCATTTATATATTGTCCAATAGTTATTAAACCTATTATCTACTGTAAAATTTACAGTACATGCAGGATATGGTGGTCTTGCATGACTAGAAGCAGCTAATGTTTGTCCTGTATATCTTACATTTACAACAGGAACTTCTACATCAGGTACTATAGCACCATATACTGAGAACTGAATTGTATCGGGTAAAATCGATTGGTTTGTTCTTGTTAATTTTTTGGATATGTCTTTAAGACCATCAGGAAAATTTAAAACTAAAAGAAATTTGTCTTTTCTTGTTTTATTAAAAGGACTTTGTGCGTAATTTACAAGATTAGCCATATATTAATTTAATCTAGACCACCCCTGAGCCTCGAGATCTTTTAGCTCATCTTTTTCACTACTATTATCACCTTGTATAATAACCGGCAGAGGTACAGCACCTTGGTCATTTCTTTCGTTACTATATAATGAAGTAGGGTTAATAAAATATTTTATACCAAAATCTAGCGCTCTAATTTTAAGAGGTTTTTTATTGTTATCAAATTGTTCTATTTCAAAATATTTTTCAACTAGATCATTTTCTAATATCATTAATGCCCATATTAAACTCATAACTCTATCATCCCAATTATCTGAACCTGGTTTTGCGGCCCACGTACCGTTAGGATAGCGAACAAACATTTTTAATTCATTTAACGTTTTTAAATCATAAATTTTTACTGCTTTAAGCTCATTAACCCAATAGCGCATATTCATTACACCTTTATATTTTGAATTTGTATGAGCTTGTACTCCAATTTTATTAAATTTACTTCCCGCAATTTTCGCTCCATAAGAAACTAAATTTTCATACTGTAAAACATTTTTAAGTTGATCTACAACCTGCGCACCACAATTATTTCTTTCAACCAAAGCAAGAGGGCTTCCCCAGTGCTGTAGTATTTCATGTAACTTGGTAGTGAAATTATAAGGGCTAATTATTCTACTGTGATAGGTCGCAACTTGTTTAATTTCTCTCAAATCAGTAATGTCAAGAATTTGCACTACACTTGCTGCTTCACCAACCCCCTCACTTATATCGACACCTGCTACATATATCTTGTCTTTACTCGGCTCATCCCAAAGTAAATATTTACCTTCATCAAAAACAAATTTTGGTTTAACGCATTCTTCTTTCATTGCTTCAAATAGCGCATCGTCCAGAGCGCTTTCTCCTGTTTGTAAGAATACATTTCCGAATTCCTGATCAAATGCATCCTTACTTCCTAGAGAACGAATAGTTTTTTCTTTCCATTCATCATCACGACCAGGGACTTCCCACCAATCTACTTTTTCAGCATGCCAGTCGTTATTACCTTCAAGAGCGCCTTGATAGAGATCGTAAAATAAATTATCAGTACCATTAGGTGTACTAGCTACAAATATTTTTGATTTTTTAGACGAAGAAATAATTGGATATACGGAACGCCAGAAATCTTCTACCATATGGTTGTCAATAAACGCTAGCTCGTCCAAAATAAGAACATTACAGCTATCTCCTCGACCTGCATCACTGCTTGTTGTCGAAATACCAATACTCGACCCATTGCCTAGTGACATCGAGGTTTTACCGTATTCTATAGTTCCTGGTTTAAGGTAGTTAGGTAGTTTCTCATAAGCTAATCTGATTCTCTTAAAGATATTGATTGCTGTTTGTTCTTTATTAGCTACAACTAAAATACGTTGGTCTTCAAAGAAGCAAGCTATCCATAATGCATATATTGTCATTAAAGTAGTTTTCCCAATTTGACGACTTGCTAGTAAACATACAAATCTATTGTCTCTCAACCCTCTAAGTACTTTTCTCTGATAATTGTGAAGTTTAATTTTCATTTTACCTTGATCGAGGTTTATTATGTAAAAGAAGTTTTCTGCAAAGTATAAAATATTTTTTCTACTCTTAGCAATATCCTCTACCCATTCGGGGTGGCTTGAGTAATCAAACTGTGCATCAGTTGTTGGTAGATTCTCATTACCTAAATAAAACTGTTTTTCTGGTTTTTTTGGCATATAATATATAAATACTTAATATGAACAATACACGTACATTAGTTGAAATGGGTGATTTTTATGAAAAGAGCATTATTGAAGAAAAGAAATCAGTATTCCCTCCTAAAGGTACGTTTAAGCTAGCTACTGACAAAAAGCCAGTAGAAGCTACAGCAGATAAGAAAGCCTTTATTGCAAAGAATTCTGGCCCGGAGAACGCTGATAATTTTAAGAAAGATCTTGTAAAACCTGACGATGCAAAGGATAATAATTTTTATGAGCCGAAGAAATTCTCACAAAACCTCGAAAAAACAGAGGTACGAACAATAAATACTTCTATGAATAAATCTATTTTTGACAAACTCTACGAAGATGTAATGGGTGGTCAACCTGATGCTGAAGCAAATGATGCTGCAGCTCTTGGCTTACCTACCGGCGACGAATCAAGCGATGCCGGTGAAACAATTAGCGGTGAAGAAGTAACATTATCTCTTCCTCGCGACATGGCTCAGAAGCTTTGTGATGCACTTCGCGACATTCTCGATGTCGAAGGTGATGTAAACGCTGAACACGAGCATGAAGATGAAGTTTCAGATGAAACTGCTTCAGATGAAGCAAACGAAGAAAAAGATGACGAGAAGGATGAAGAGGAAGACAATCAAGAGGTAGCTAAAGAAGCTACTGATATGAAAGAGCTTCCTGCTAGCGCTGGTGAAAGCCTTCAGAAGAAGGATAACAAGGTCGGTGATGTAACAAAGAGCTTGACCTCTAGCGGTGCTGGTGATGGGAAAGTTACCGATAAGGTCGGTAACGATGGTGAAAAAGGCCATGCATTAGTAGGTGCTGGCGTAAAGGGTGGTGCACCCACCTCTCCTAAGGGTAAAGCTAACGTTGTCGCAAGTAAGACATCAAAAGTTGGCGCTTACCTCGCTGGATTAAAATAAAACAATAGTCAAAAATAGTAAAATTAAGGGCCTTATTCAATTAAGGCCCTTTTTTTTGCTTAAATATATTATGATGACCTTTAAAGATTTTTACAGTAATAAACCATTACAGACAAAAAAGCGTCATATGAATCCTATGCTACGCGATGTGAGCTCCCATTCAAAGCACCCCGGGCGTGTTGTACCTCATATGCATAGAACTGTAAAGAGTAATCAGAAAGTAGAAAGCTTAAAAAATAGAAATAATGGTAGATTTGTATGTAATGATAATGATGTTAGAGAGATAGAGAGTGAATTTAATCTTCAATTAGATAGAGCAAAAGCTAAATCTCTTGGCAATACGGGAATAACTCTCCGTTTTGATCCGGTGTTAAATGCGGCTGTATTAGAGAAGTAATATGGAATCAAAGAATTATTACACCGGTAATATTAATCCTCAAGGAGGTGTTTACCCTTTTTTCTTTGAAGATAATACATGCTTTAGATATACAGATAAAACCAATAATAGCTGTGAGAGAAATACTATTTCTAATTACTGGAGAGAGCAAATTAATTTATACGGTCAAAAAGTTGGTTATATTGTTAATAATACAACTACGTTAAGTGCAGATATGCTATATGGTGAACAACCTACACAAGCATATTCTACACCACAGCTTATTACTATAGCTATCAATTTAAATGAAAATGCGCTAATGCTAAGTAAGTTTGGTCTTGTTTCAGATGATGAGGTTACTGCTTTTGTTCATATAAGCGCGTTCTATGAAACGTTTGGTTACGGTGCAGAACCTAAATCTGGTGATCTATTTCAACTAGTTGAGTATGGTAGTGATAGACCCGGTGGACGTAATGGTAACATTTACGAGATAACGCAAAGATTAGATCAAGATATAGCTCAAATTAATGCACTTGCAGGCCATTACGTCTGGCTTATAAAAGCTAAGAGATTCGAATACTCTTTTGAACCAGGAGTTACTCCAGAAGCTATGAACGATCAAGTATTTGACGATACAAAAGTTACTACAGCTTCTGGTGCAGATAAACCTTACACATATAGTGCTAAACAAGAATCAAAAGAGAAGATATTTGATTATACTAAGACAAATTACGATAATGTGTATGGCGGTTATTATTAATCTGCTATAGTATCAATAATATTAACTGGAGCATCGTAATCAGGAAGTGTTTCGTTTCTTAAACTCGCAATAAACTTGTCTCCTTCGCGACATGAAGCGAATTCTTGCTCCACTGTACTGCGATCAGAACCAACAAAAACATATTTGTATTTGCTATTCTCAGGTTTAATATTAATTAGCATGTAATTAACTCCAGGTTTAAATCTCTTATCACGGGAAAAGAGACCAGCCTTTGCGTTAACAGTTATACTAATGCGGGTTCCGACGATGTAGTGCATAGTGTTGGTGCTTCAAAAGTTTCGACTACTGTTTCATTCTTTACAACTTCATCTTTCATAGATTCAAATCTATCTACAATATATTTTTGAAATGCTAAAGGTTTTACCCAATCAACATCTTTACCATGAAGATCAACTTTAAATTGTTGAGCTTTACGGCTAATAATATCTAGTGCTTCGAGGAGACATAGCCATCTTGTATACTCATCGACATTAAGGTTGCGGTTGCCGTTCTTACAGTCAACGGTTATAGATTTTTTTGATAATTCCGATTGCATATCCTAGTATTGTGAAGGTAATTTCTTTGCTATCAAGTAAATTCTTTTGTTTATTTAAAATAAAAACTGTGTTGTAGGTTGAATCAAAAATATTCTTAAGCGAATCAACGATAATCTTAAAATTAGTAATAAGCTCACTCTTGTAATCTTCACTAACGTCACTATTTTTAAGAGCTCCAACCATACAATCATTAATAAGATTAATATAGTTTTTAATAATTTGCTTATCGGAAGAAAGATCATTCTTCATATAAACTAATCCTTTTTCGAAGTATTCTGTTGACTTAATATCAAGAGTTTTTTTAATATTAAAAATTATTTCATCAAGAGGAACGGAAGACGGTTCTTCTTTTCTAACTAAAGCAGAAGGAGGTACTTCTTTAGTTATTTTTTCAATACTTTCAGGAATTTGCATTACTAATTACACTTTCCATAAGCTTTTCATTCACAACAGGTAGATCAGTATTAATTATTGGCTCTGTAGTTACAGCTGTTTCCGCAGCGATAATAACGCTAACATTCTTTTTACACTCACCGCATTTATAATAATTGGAGGTATTGAGTCTAACAGGGACGAAATCAATATGCTTTTTATAGCATGGGCAAGCCACTTCTAATCCCTGGTAGGAAAATTCTTTAATTCGTTCGTTTTCTAGTGCTTTATTTTTAATAGCTAAGTATGCATCTAATGCAGAATAAAAAGCGTTGTACCCTACGAACTGCAAAAACAAACCAGATAAAAATCCAATAACCATATTTACGCCAAGAGAGTTTAATAAAAACGCTATAAGCGAAGATATAGAAATTAACAATGTTAATTGTATGACAAATCTTTTAAGCATTACTATGATTTTAGTATATAAATCATTTTTTTGCAACAGGTTTTTCTGTGGCAGCAAATATTGTATTCAACGTATTAATAATTGAAGATAATTTGTCTATTACTACTTTGACTTGTTTCATAGCGACTTCATTCTTCTGAATAACAGGATTTTTCAACGACATCTTAAAGAGCTCTTGAGCATTGCCTGCGTTTATAAAGAGTTCACCAAGTTGTTCAATTACGCTAGGAAGGGGATACGGTAATGCTTTATCAGCCTTGGCATCATTAGGAAATTGATTTACTGATTTATCAAATAAGTCTTTGAGTGTAACATGTTGTGTTGCAAGCTCTCTAGAAGCCATACCTGATGTCCATTTGTTATACTGCATAACTTCGTCAAATAAAAGCTTTCTTTTCATAAAATTATTTAATCAATTTGTAATAAATAATAATATGAGTCTATTCGAACAAAAATTTCGTGTTGTTATAGAAGCAGATGAAGCTCCAGCAACACCAGCAGCAGCTCCTGATTCTGATAAAGCTGCGATGGCACAAACATTAACATCTGCTAAACCTGAAGATTTCGACGTACAAGGCGGACGTGAAAAGATTGTTGATCATAGAAAACAAGAGCAAGTTCAAAAATTAAAAGAATGGATTGTTCATATTGATGAATTTATCAGGTATCTTAACGGTACAGATCCATCGTCTATGCAAGTTCAGTTACATTCTGCAGCTTGTGATTCTATATTTGAAGACATTGCAAGAAGTGAGAAGAAGAAAATTTCTCGTCTTGCTGCTGAGTTGAGTTCTTTGAGCGAATCGCTTAAGGGATATCTTATCTCTGCTAACGACTAATAACTGACATCTTAAGCTTAGCTTTTAATCCGTCACAGCTATTTTCGATAAAAAATTCTGGATCTACGCTGCCTATATTATTCGCATCGCAGTATTCATTTATATCTTTATAGGTTTTACCCATATTCTCTGGCCATATAAAAACATGTTCGTTATTTTCAATAAGCTTCATAGTTTTATTTTTACTCGCAGAGTCAACCCACTGGCTATCTAACACCCAAATCTTTTTATAAAACTTAAACGGTGAGAGTTGTGTCTCTTGTAGCTTCGAAAACATATTATTACTATTTTCTTGAATACCTGCAACAGCTGTTCCGTTTTTAACAAAAAAAGAATCAATAGGACCTTCGAAAATAAAAATATATTCAAGATCAGAAGATATTTTATTAATATTATAGAGTGCTTTTTCGCCATTTACTTTACTAAGATATTTCGGATAAAACTTTAAATCATTATTATAAATTGCACGAGATTGATAGAATATTATTTCGCTATTTTCATCGTAAAAAGGAATAACAAGTCTATTTTTATGTACCTTGTCTTTAAGTGATAACCAAATCGATTCAGGTCTGTTTACAGCAATATCTATCTTTCGTTTTTTAATTAAATTTAATGCATCCTGAACGACGGTATTATCTTTATAATATAATACCTGGCTTTCGTCAAATAAATTAATTGAGTCTAATGGAAGTCTCTCTACTTGTCTTACTGGTTTAACGGGCTCATCGCTCTTTAAGATGTCTAAAGGTAATATATCATATGTTTTAGACTCCTGTACTATCTCGTTAAAAGTTAGACCCGATACTTCTTGTATCCATTTAATTGCATTACTATACCATCCACAATTATGACAGCATACAACACTATCGTCAACAATATAAACGCACCGTCTTTTGCGTAGCCATGATTTACCTTCTCTGCAAATCGGACATCCTGCAATATACGTATTACTAAACTTCTTAAACTTGGGATAACCCGCGTATTGATAGAATTTCTGAAGAATGTAGTCTTGCGGTACTAACACACAAGCATTATAACTACTTTAAAAGAATTAACAATATTATTCTTTTGTTTCTGGCTTTGGCTTACTTATATCTTTGACAGAGACAACGCCTTTGTGCACAAAGGCACCAGAAGCTGGATCAATATAATGCGCTTCCACAATCTCCTGATTACCACGTATGAACGTTTTAAGTACAGGGCGGATAGTCTGTCCGCTTATAGGTGACTGCATCGGTCTCGGCTCAACAAAATCCATATATTATTATTTATTTAAAAACTCGGCAAGCTTTTGCTTAAAAGCAATTGTATACTTTTCAGCAAAGCTATCGATAGCTTTATTAGCACCAGCGAGTCCTAATTTATTGGCTATATTAGCAATCTCTTCTTTGTCAATAGCAAAGGAAAATGCTTCTTTTTCAGTATCTGTCTTTAATGTTGTTTCAATAACTATTTTCATAAAGGTACTTATAACTATGTTTTAAAAAATATACTATATTTTTGTCTTATTTTTTTGATATTGTTTAACACATGTATTATAAACATGAGATGGCAGTTTTTCGACTATATCAATAATTTTATTATCTAATCCAAAGATAAACTTATCAGAAGGTACAGTTCTAATCTTCATTTCAGGCAATGAAAGAAAATTAAAATTCTCGTTTTCCTTTTCGATAAAAACAAAAAGCTCTCCAAGGTAAAAACCACCTGTTATAGCGTATAAAAATCTTTTTTTAGGGTGCTTCTCTAAAAAACTAAAAAGTTGCTTCATGGGAAAGTTTTTCAATACTCGTCAGTAGTGTTTCATGAATAGGTGGTAAGTCTAATCCGAGATCAGCTATTTTTTGACTAGATAAGACACAATTAGAACGGTTTGCCTTAAGTTGTAAGTTTTCAATATCTACAAACTTCCAATTTTTATTAATAATATTATTTTTTGAGAGTAACTGAACGATTTCCTTTGCATCTATTCCACCGGGATTAACAACATTGTATATATCTGGCTTTGTTTTATAAAATTTATTAACTATAAATTTATTAATAAAGACAGTTAGATCATCTAAAGATGTTAAACTATTTCTAAATGATACAAGATTATTATAGTTTATAATTTTATTAATAATACTCCGTTCAGAAGAATAAGAGCAAAATGGCATACGTATTCTAAGAATTGTTGAATGTGTTTTTGTATATAGTAACTCTGCAAGATGTTTTGTTTTCGAATAAAAACTGCTAACATTCGAATACATTCCAAAATTTGGAACATCTTCTTCGGTATACTCTTTTTCGTAACCGCTATAAATACACCCACTAGAGATATTAATAAGATAATATTTATATTTTTGACAAAAGTTACTTAAAAAGACAGGTAGTTTAGTATTATACTCAACACACATTTCTTTGTTCGACTCGCATGCATCGACGTTAGGTCTTCCTGTGTACCCAGAGCAATTAATAAACACAATATCGCTACCCGGGTAACAATGAAGCTCTCTTAGGAATTTTTTTAATATAATTTCGTTAAAATAATCTACTTCTTCTCTACTGACTAAAATAGTATGAAGGTTTGTATCGTTCTTAAAAATGTTAAAAATATGATTACCGACAAATCCTTTACCGAGAATTATTACATTAACCACGATATAATTTTATACTACTAACTATTCAATCTCCAGACATTTTATCTTCTGCCGAATTAAGAAGAAACTTATTTAAAAGAGCACCGAGTGAATCTGCTTCTTGCTGATTATGAGCAGAGATAAGAGTAACAGGCTTCCCGTCAAAATTATAGCCGATAAGAATAAAGCTATTTAAGAATTCAAGAATTTGCGCAGTAAGAACATCTATGTCTTTACGCTGTACAGCTTGTTCACTAAGCTGCTCTCTAAGAAACGAGACTAAAGCTTTATGAGTAAGCTCTTTGACCTCTTTATTAGCGTTAGGGTCAAATGAATCTTTCTTTTTATCGTTGGATGAATTCTTGTTTTTCATCATAATTATTTAGTCTTTTCTTAAAGTATCTCTCACGTCCTTTATATGGGGTATTATTCGAAACACCGTTTTTAAGTAAGAAATCAATAATAACTTCAATACTATCTGTTTTAATGAAGAAGTTACTAGCTATGCGCCTACCGCCATCATTAAATTCGAACAAGATTTCATCTAAATGATTTTTATTAGCATAGCAAGTAATGAATACTGATGATTCACTTGGATTGACCATTAGGGTCCATTGACGTGGGTCCTGCTTTGAATAAACAGCAAATAGCTTTATTACTATAAAGCCGTTATCACGTAATCTTTTAATAAAGTAACTAGGTGTTCTAAGTTTATTTTTGCTCATTAGTTTGCCAGTGCTGATAATAAGAACTTAAAGTTAGAATTATCTAGGTTTAAATCGAGTGTTAGAACACCCATCTTTGTAATTAGGTTAGCTTGTAGCTCTTTGAACTTCATAGAAGAAATTATTCTAAATATCTCAAAATTCAACGGGATAGGTAGCGCAAACTGTATTCCATCGTAATTTTCCGATATTTTAATGCCATATGAATCAATATTAGATCTTGTTTTATCTGTTAGTTCACCAAATACTGTAGTACTTTTAACTGATATATAAAGCTTGTTTGTTTCAGTACTAATAGAGCTGCCCTTAATAAGACTTACAATAGAATTATATGGAAGTGTAAATTTACCATCAAATGTATAGCTCTTTAATTTCTCCATATTAATTTTAGGTGTATTAATAATGTTATCATCATAAAGATGGTATTTAAAGCGTATACTATCTGACGAATAACCGATAAAGTTTTGAGATATATCAAGCTCAAGATTTTCTGTTTCAATACAGCTTAATACTCTGCAAAGCTTTTTAAGATCAGGTACGTTTAACGTCTTAACAACATCGATAGTATCATCGATATACTCCGCACTAATAATAATTGTATTATCACTAGTAGAGACTAATGAAGTAATTTTTTTATTTTCTACTTTAAGTACTGCGCTGTCTGTAACTTTGCTTAATGGTGTTATAAAATAGTTATAAAACTTCTCACGTGAAGATATTTTTAAAACCATATATTAATGATAGTAACTTATTTCTGTCTTTCAATCTATATTTTCTGTTTTTTTAAAAAGCTCAAGCAGCTGTGATAACTTTCTATCCATACTATCAAGTCTTTCGAAGATAGTCTTAGAATATGAGCAATTATCGAAATCAAATTCAAGCTGATTAGGATCTCTTACTACTTGAACCTGGTGTACCGGTGTACTAGCAGTCTGAATGCTAATAGGCTGCACATTATGCTCAATATTTAGGCCAGCATTTACAACATTAGCAACCGGTTGCTGAACCGGTACTGAATTCAAAATTTTATTTGGATCAAAAGTTACTCCTTGCAGAGTAGGATTTTTTTGTATGATATGTTGATCCAGCTGCTTTAAATCACCAGTAAGATGCTGCCCCATAAACTGGAGCGTAAGCATTTTAGCTTCTTCTGGTGAAACTTCTCTAAATGTATCCATTAATTATAGATCTTTAAGCAAGTCGTTAATAGTACTATCTTCATCTTCTACTTTGCTCTTGGATGTAGATTTTACTTCAACAACTGGTACTGGAGCGGATGTCTTTTGCTGCGGCTTAATAGTAGCGGTCTCAGACGTATCTTCATCAACATCCTTTGTTCCATGATAATGAGTATCGAGAAGAACTTTGAGATCATCGTAGCTCTTAACACTTACATAAGATTCAAGATCAAATGCACTATTATAGATCTTTTTATAAGAATCTTCATCTAGACCTTCAATCTCTTTCGGGATTGCAAATTTAGATGAAACGTAGGTTGGATAATCGCCCTGCTTTTCAACTTTAATCTTAAGATTACATCCCTTAGGGGAGAGATCAAAAATACGAGGTCCGAGATCTGCAGCTTCTTCACCTTCAATAGCATCCATAATAATCTTATGAAGTTGTCTACCAAAGCGAACAATCTTTACCTTGTTATTATTTTCTGCATTAACAGGATCGTTAACAACATAAACATTTACCATCCAATTTTCTCTACGTTTAATAGCAAGCGCTTTAGTCTTCTCTGCTTCTGTGCCATTACGAAGAATGCGGAATCTCTCTTCAGCGATAGGATCGCGTTGATTCCAGGTAGTCGGGCTAATTGCAGTTACAAGTTGGCCGGTAGTAAGACTATTCCATCCGTAAGAGTAGTAATGAAAAAATGTCTTAGACGGGTCTTTTACATTAGGGAGAAGCCTAACTGTATAGGTGTTACCAACTTCAGTTCTGAGATAATCTTTAATTTTTGATGCGCCGCCTTCACTATTATTTTTCGTTAAAGCGCCTTTAATGCTTTCAAACATTGATGAGGTAAATGTATTCATAGGTTAAAGTATATAATATAAATAAAATAAAATCAAGAACAATGTTGAATTATTTTTTGAAGCCCGAGCTCGACTAATTTGTTGGCTTTTTTAGAGTTAAATAGCTTAGTTCTAAATACTTGTATATTATTGTATACGTCATCACCGATTATAAATTTTATAACCTCAGCATCACGTGATTTTAAATTCTTTTCAAAGTTTTGATATCCTAAGAGTACAAACAAATTTACTTTATGTTCTTTAAGGTGAAGAGTAAATGAATATTCGTTATTTGTTTTATGATTAATATAATTTTGCGGATTTAGGTTGCGCTCTCTACAAAATCTCAAAATAAAGAGCAGTGATTGCTTAATATTTGTTAATTGCTCTTCGCTGTCGGGATCTGAATTAATCTTTTTCTTTTGTGCTAATGTGTAAGACTTTGTAGCTTTGAGTGTAGTATAATAATCTAAAGCAAAATGTTTTTCATCAGGATAGAGTAAGTAGGGAGCGCGAAAAAAATCCTCAATATTGATATGCGCAAAGCGCTTAAAAAACGATGAAAGCTTCTTTATACAAATAAATGTCTTATCATCAATACTATTAAAGTCCTTTCTCAACCTATAGGGTTGATTGTTGCTTGACCGAAAAACCTTTAAATATGTATTGTAAATGAATTTTTCGTATTCTGACATCAATAAAACTTCCACTTGTTACGTGTAAGTTGTTTCTTTACTTTTCGTAGCGCGCTGGGTTTATAATAACAACGTCTTAGCCGAAGATCGTCAATAACTCCAGATTTGAGAAATTCACTATTAAACTTCCTCCACGCTCTATCAAAATAAGCCTTATCTGTGCTCTTCTTAGGATCGAGATTTACTTTAGCATTAATTTTTTTCATTTTCAAATAATGCTCCGTTCTTTTTACTATTTAAAAACTTCATGACGTATTTACTTTTATATAAGCTAGAGTCGAATTGCAAGAAAAATTTAATGGCAGAATAATCATTTTTATGGTCACAATAGCTTTTAAACATATCTCGCAAATTTTTATCTTTGAGTAAACAAATAAATACGTTAGCTAAGTTGAGTTTTTTTGTATGGTTTAACGATACAAATGAACAAAATGAAAGAAACAGGTGGTTTTGCTCAAATACTGTTAATTGTTCTGATGGATCGCATAGTTTCACGGTCAAATCTAATTATTGACCGATAATGATAAATCCATCACTTACAAGGATAACTTAGAAAGTGTATTAATTGTTGACGTGCTTCCCTCCGTGTCGTTAATATGTTCATCTTCTGTAATAGATAAAGTTGAATAATCAATTCTCATTGAGCAATGACCGAAATTAGGCCCAAATCTATTCTTCATGAACCCCATCTTGATTACCCCTAGTTCCTTATCCGTATCTTCTTGCCATATACTTAAAATTACGTCACCGGTCATAGCAAGTCCAATGCTTTCAGAGATTGTCTTAAGACCGGGATCAGTTATTTCGTATCCGTCGCGATTGAGCTGTGTAGCAGAAATAATAGGGCAGCTAAACGCGTAAGTAAGTGCTCGAAGCTGCTCGGTACAAATTTTAATTCTTTCGTAGCTACTATCGCCCATGGTTGAATTGAGCAAATTCACATAATCAAGAACAATAGCATCAATCTTAATACCTTTTTGAGTAAGCTTTTTAATATACGCCTTTAAGTGGTTTGCTGTAATTGTAGCGGGTGGAAATTCTTTAATAATAATCTTCGATGTTGGATTCTCTACGCAGTATTCTGTAATCTGATTCTTTAAAGTATCAGATTCGATTTTTAATTGAGATAGCGGTATTTTTGATACGCTTGACGCGAGTCGTTTTGCATAAACAAGCTCAGGCATTTCAAGTGAAACTAACAAAACGGTCTTTCCCTGTTTAGCAATGTTGGTAGCAATATTACCCAAGAATATACTCTTACCAATATTCGTCTCGCCTGCAAAGAGATATAGTGCTCTTCCGTTTTCTAGAAAGCCTCCGCCGATCTTTTCATCAAGCCATTTCCACCCAGAAGGTATATATTTCTCATTCGAGTTAAGATCGGCAATTACCTTATCAATATCTCCAAACAAATCTAAACCTACATCAGTAACTAAGCTAACGCTGCAAGCTTTTTCAAATTTATCTAAAATTTTAGAGGTATCGACTTCACTCTTATTAATATCTTCGACAACATCCATCATAGTATGATAAACGCCTTTTTCTTTTAAAAACTGTTCGGTGTTAGCTAGAAGCTCATCATTATTAAAATTCTTTTCTACGTTTGCGAAAAGAGCAACAACGTTTTTAAGAGAAGCTTTTAGTTCATCTGTTATAAGATGTGTTTTAATTTCAGTAATGGAAGGTTTAGTACCTCTCTTTTCATAAAAATCGCGAATAATATTAAAAACAGCTTTAATATCTTTATTCTTAAAAAATAAAGGCTTGATATGATCTACTATAGAACCGAGATACGTTTCATCGGTTAGTGATTTGTAAGCTATAATTGTTTCAAAGTAATCTAAATCGAGCTTAGCCATACAAAGCTTATTATAAGTGCTTTTTAGAAATTATCAATTAGAACTATATTCTTCAATAAACTTTTCTTGGCTCTTGAGAAACGTTTTACTGGCAGGGTCTAAAAGGCCCGGCGATTTATGTATCGTCCATATAGGATACACACCAAGCTTTAATTTCTTTTTATTTGCATCAATACAGCTGGCTATATCATAATGATGAAAAGAATAGTTTTCATTAAATTTCCAATTCGATTTTATAGCTGATGCGGTTGAAACGCTTAAAAACAGGCCGTCAAGTATAACAACACGCGCGGGTGTAATGCCAAAGCTTGTCATAAAAAATTGTGTTTCGTTTATATAATGTGCTACTGCACCTCGTAGATTACCGCTATTAAAACCACCGCACATAATATGCCATAAGGCATGTGTGGTGATTCTAGGATTAATACCTCCTGCTAACCCAACAATATCAAACTGCTCGTGCGCTTTAGCTAATTTGTCGCATATATTAAAATCATCAACATATACGTCATCATGAATAAAAACAATATAATCGTAATTACTTTGATGCTTGTTAAGAATTTGATTATAATTTTTACTTAGCCCTGTAGTATTATTTGCACTAAAGAAAATATCAAAATCATTATTTTTTTCTTTTATTCTCGAAAGCGATTTAAAGGTTATTGTATCTTCTGCTCGAGCACTTCGGGTACAAAAATAAAAAGCTATTTTCATGGTGTAAAAAAAGGTGAGTTCGGTTTAAAGCGACCAACTGAAGTAATGCCTTCAGGTGTTAGTAGGTAAATTAATCCTTCCTCGAGAGCAACAAATCCTTTTTCTAATAGCGACGAAAACTCGTTATTTAAAAAGTCAGCATATACAGTACTTCCAGACCGTGCAATGTATATATGACCGGTTTTTTGATTATACATCCATAACCCAAAAGTACCTTGTAAGCAGGATAGTGTTCGAGCAATCGCAGTTACCTCATCCTTACATTCAGTTTGCATTTGATAGATAAGAGGCGCAATAACTGACGAATCCACAATATTAAAAGCTTTTTTATCAACGATAGTTTTTCTTATAATTTTATCGTTCGTCAAGACGCCATTATGCGCAATAACCCAGTTCTTATACTGAAAAGGATGTGACGTCTTAGGGGAAAAATCTCTTTTTGCTGATGTCGGGGCTTGTGTATGTCCGAGAAAATACGTAAAGTCGGTAATGCTTTTTTTCTTTTTACCGTACTCAATTATCATTTTCTTTGTCAAAGTAGCTTTTCCCGGGCTTTTTAATAAAGCGTGTATCTTTGTATCGATCAATAGCCCGCCATAAGAGAATGTACCTCTCTTCTTATTACTATCATAAAGCTTTATATACCGTGTAAAGTCTTTAGAGCCAAATATGCCGCAAATATGTCTTATACCTCCTAATTATTATATGTATAAGAATAAATAATTCAAGATGAATAATGATTGTAGTCTTATATTTGAAGCATATTTAAAGAACAAAAAAGTACTTTCAGAAGCACCTATTTACGGCATGGGCGATATGGGTTATACCGGTGATATCGAAAAAGCACCAGGCGGCGGGTACGGGGTAGGTAAAGCCGCGGCTAGAGAAGGTAAGACAAAAGCAGATATTGCCAATAATCTATTAGCTGCTATTAAAACAAAGCTGTTTAAGCCTAGTTCTCATGTTGTTGATGGGACAGAATATCAGCTTTTCTATCCTGGTAGTAAGATGAAATTTTGTACAGATTTAGAGAATTTAATTAAGTCAGAATTAAAACTCGGTGGTACAGAGGCTAAATATACCGCACGTGTAATTGATAATCTTCTTAATGTTGTAAGAGTAGATGCTGAGGGCGGTGTTAACACAACACCAGTAAAGGTTAAGCAAGCTGTTGTATCAGGAATGAAAGATCAAGCTGTTACTGGTGCAGAGTCGCCAGATGGTTCACCTCTAGATGTTGCTGCTAAATCTAACACATATTTAAAAAATCCGTTAACTAAGTTTATTAAAGAGTTCATGCCAATTTTTGTAGAGCTACCTGACGAAATAAAAATTGAAAAAGGTGATTTATATGAATCACCAGAACTAGAAAACGAAGTAATTGAAGCAACAAGACGTGCTTACGATGATACCAAGGCAAAAGATAAAGAATTAATTAGAGACTTTATTGATTCACTTAAATTTAAAAATAGCTACACACCTGCAAGTGAGGCAAAAGAAGGTGAAGGCACGGGAGAATCACCAACTGTTGATGATATCCCAGAAGATGATGATGTAACGAGTGAATTAAGAAATATGGGCGCCTTACCCGGAAGAGTTGGTCGCGACCCTGGTAGCTTTAGTTACGGTGATCAATAAGCTTACAGTTATACTTCTTCCAAGGTATCGTAATTTTATATGAAATCTGGTCTATATACCCTGAATCTATAAAGCCTTTAATGCGCAAAGAGCACGCGGTACATTCACCGCAAGCCTGTTCTTCTCCCTCATAGCAGGTCCAGGTTTGACTAAAATCTACATTAAGTTTAATACCGAGTTTTATTATTTCTTCCTTTGATTTATCAATTAATGGCGCCTCAACTACAATTTTATTTCTACGGTTCAAAGCTGATACATTATTAATTTGCTCTAAGAATTCTTCGCTCCCATCCCAAAATCCTGCAACGCTATCGGCTTGCGCGGCTCCATGTAAAACAGTGTTAGCCCCGTAGTTCTCTGCTATTGCAAGTGAAATACTAAGAAGCATTAAGTTTCTATATGGAACATAGTTTACCGTCTGCGGATCACCCATTACATCTTTAGCCTTAGCTACTGCGACCTTGTTGTTGAGAAGTGAAGATACTTGACAAATATCTTTAAAAAACGGTAATTTTATGTGTTGACTGTCGACCGGTATATCGATCGATTCAATCTGAAATGATGCGCAGTTAAGCTCTTTATCACGGTGCTTTTGACCATAATCATAGTTAACTGCAATTATTTTATCGTACTTGCTAGCAGCTAAATGCAACAGTACAGTACTGTCCATTCCCCCAGAAATAGGGACAACTACTTTACTCGACGGGTTCTTCTTCGCCTTGCGCTTCATTTGCGTTGTATTTGTATTCATCAGCTAAGCGCTTGTCGAGTTCTGGAATAATAAATTCCTCGTAGAAAGCGGGATCTTTAGCAAAAGTCTTTGCATAACCGAGTTTATCACCTTTTTTATACTTACCGCATGTTATACCGACAGTATATGTTGCTCCGCTTTGTTCAACAATACCTCTTGCAGCTGCCATACCAAGCAACCCACTATACTTGTTAAGTCCAGTCTTGAACGAGAGGTACATTTCTGTCTCTAGAAACGGAGGAAGAAAGCGATTCTTAACAGTTAATGCTCTTAGAGTTGTACCGGAATATTTATTTGCTTCTGAAAGCTTCTTATCATCAATATCCATTGAATCGCCTTCACCTTCTTTCTCATGACGTTTTGCAAGCTGTACAAGAATACTGGCCATGTATACGGGTCCTGAGCCTCCAGCTTGATTCTTTACAAGACTAGGGAACATTGAAGCCGGATCCTCGTATGTATGGTTGGTAAACAAGATCGTAACTCCGGCCTTAGCTGCTTTAAACGTTAACGTACGGAACATACTCTTGAGCGATTTAGCTCGTAGTCCCATATCAGATGCTGATTTATCTTTTGCTACGTCATCCAGCTCCTTCTGTGAGGCAAGGTTACCAAGACTGTCGATGCTAATAATAAATTTACCTTTAGCATTGTTTTCAATTACGCTATCAAGAAACGCACCAATTTGATTACGGCACTGATCAATAGTGTCTACCGGTACATATTTTGTAGTTTCAGGATTTAACCCAACACCCTTTGTGCTATTTTCATCAATGGCAATTTCGGTATCAAATATGACGGGTGTTAATCCTTTCTTTTGTGCAGTAGCAAGAATCTTATTGACAATAAAGGTCTTACCTGTTTGACTAGGACCTGAAAACCCCGTTATTCTTCCTTGAGGAACGCCACCATTGCGGCAACTCCCGCCGAGAATAGCATTAAGAGCATAGCATCCTGTATCAAACCACTGATCAACTTTACTAAGTGCATTTTCGTTTAAGAAGGATGCTTCTGAATTTAACTTATCTAACGACGCGAATACTTTATTAAGATCTTTATTCATAGATCCAGTATATATGAAGTTAAATTAAAAACAAGTAAAAATTACTCGTCAAACAACTTAATTACTTTGTCAGAAGACGGTGCACTAGAAGTGCCAGTTGCAGCAAGAGGAGCTGAAAACAGCTTCACATACTGATCAACAAGGCGCTCATCATTCTGAATATCAACACCGAGAACAATATTATTAAAGTTAAACTTCCAAACAGTACCCTCTGTCTTTGCTTTTTCGCCGACAAATTCTCTAAAATAGAGAGGAATTGTTTGTACGTTAAGTTGACCTTGCTGTGTGGGCTGCACGTGGATAATAGCAGGGTTCTTAACATGAAGATGTGTTTTATCTTCCTTAACTAATGTACCAATCATGGTACGGCCGATGTGATCAATAAAAGTTACAATATTTTCGTTTGACATATAATTAATTTAAATACCTAGTATAAAAAATCAACTATTAAATACCAAGAAGTTCAAAAAGATCTGTCTGTACCTGTGATCCAGGAGAATAAAGCTTCCAATTAACGGCTTCATAGAATCTCTCTATAACAGAGAAAATAATCTTTTCAAACATTAACTCATAGTCGAGCTCAAATGTATTTGTAAATTCTTTAGGGAAATCATATTTGTATCCTATTGTTGTAATACCAAATTTATTAGGTTGTCGAGCATAAAAATATCTTACTTTATCACCGGACGATATTTTTTCGTACTTTTTACCAGTATTGAATCTGTCTAAAAGAATATTATAAAAATAAGCTGCTTTGACGTGAATAGGCATATGTTTTGCGGTTTTAAACGCGTCGCATTGCGCAGCATATTTCTCATAACCTTTAACACCCATTACAAAGGCAATATCTTCAATAGGAAGCTTTTTAAAGATATCATATGTTTCATTAAAGATTTTATTTGTAGTAGCGAGATCACGAGTAAGAAGCATTGTCTCAATAATCTTTTTTACATAAGGCTTAATAGGAGCAGGCATGGTTGTTCGAACAACCTCAACGCCTGTATACTTAAATTTATCACAAGGAATACCTTCTTCGTCTAAAACATGTAGCACATATCGTTTTTTCTGTAGAAAGAGACCGCTATCTGCAATTGCCTCGCGCTTGAAAACAAAACGACAATCTTTAGAACCAAGCGCTTGCTGGCCCCACTTAATAATATTTTCATTGAGATAATCTTCAATATCTTGTACCTGTTTGTAATATTCTTGAGTAATTTTACCTTTAGAATCTAGCATCTTTAATCCAGTATTTTTTACTATATGTTTAATAGAAATATATGAGCTATCCGTATCGTTGTAGATAATGGGTGTATCTTCTAAAATATCTTGATCGGTAAGTTTAGCTTTTTCCTTAATATAATTCTCTAGAAGTCTATTTGATTCCTTAATAACTGCTTGCCCGGTGAGTGTAATAGATTCAGCTAATTCATCATCACCAAGAGGGCTGTGCTTGTTACCAAAGTAACCGTAAATTGTATTAATAAGAATCTTGATAGTGTGTTGAGTAATATTTAAATTATCAATCTCATGTTTAAGATTTGCATACTCAGGTGCGGTTTTTTCGATGTTTACGATTTTACGTTTAAGCGTGTTAAGCTTCTTTTTAATTTCAACTCTCTTTTTATAAAAGTGATCTACAGTAATAGGAATAATGCCTTTTTCTTTTTGTGTAAAAAGAACTTTAGCCTTCGAAATTGCTATCTCTTCCTTTTGAATAAAGTCAACAAAACTTTTGTGCGATAACGTAAAAGTCTGACCGTTTACATGTTTAATAGTAACGTCTTTATCAGTCTTGTCAATAATAGATCCAACTTTCGTTTCAGGAGAAAGATTTAACGTTATCATAACGTTTGGATACAGACTATTAGCATCAAAAGATACAATATGCTCTTGAAATCCTTTGCGCGGTTCACCTACATAAGCACCTGCGTTTTGCTCTTCACTTGTATTTGTTTTATTGAATGTAGGTATACGCTGATCGCGTGTACGAGCTCTTATAGCACAAAGACCTGTAATTACTGATAAAGAGCCTAGAGCTCCTTCAAATGTGGTTAACCCAGCATATGCAATCATTCTAAGAAGCTGTAGGTATTGTAGCTTTGATTCTAATCTGACTAAGAGATTAACGTCTTGTACGTTATAATCAACAAACAGCTCCCAATTATCATCAGCTAAGCTTGCAAGATTTGTATCACCATAATCAATCTTATTCTCTCCGAGTTCTGTCTGACCAATAGCATCGAGCTTATATGACTCTCTCAACGTCGGGCAAAATCGTCTATAAATATCTAAATAATCGACGCATGAGACACCCTCTAAATGCCAATGTACTTGCTCTCTACCGAATCGACCTGTAAAGGTAATTGGGCGTATATATCCAACAGGTGATAATTTTTTAGTTTCTTCTTCCCCAAGAATACGGGTAATTCTATTTACAATATAAGGTACGTCGAAGAATTCACTATTCCATCCAGATAAAATATCAGGATAATCAGAAGTAAAATAACTTAAGAACTTAGCTAAAAGATCTTTCTCAGTCTTACAGTATATGTACGTATGGCTTTCATTCTTCTTATTATATGGCTTAAGTCCCCATGTGATAAAGTGCTTTCTAAGTGAATCATAGACTGTAATAATATTAATAGGATGCTGTGGGTCTTCTGACTTGGGAAATTCATCAGGACTATATGTCTCAATATCAATAAACAACACCTTAAGATCGTTTTTAGTAAACTCCGGCTTTTCATTCTCCTTCCAGAATGTATCAATAAGAAACTGTTGCTGAATATTTAGGTTTTCAAAAACTCTGGTAACTTTATTATCCTTGAGGTACCGCGAGCGTTCAGCTTGATTTTTAAATCTCTTCTTCTTTAACTTCGTATTGAAGATACTTGTAGTGTCTGGGTGATTATTTGTTTCAAGATATATATAAGGCTCAAACGTTGAATCTAAAGTTATACGCTTCCCATTCTCGTCCCAGGTAAAAAGACGCATGAGCTGATCTCTTGGTAAATAGGCTACACTACGATACACAATCCAATTATATATTATATTCTGAGAAGTACAATGTTAATATTTTGACTACTTTAATCCGTTAATTACGTTAAGCAGCTTTCTATCTGAATGACCATATGGCATATTATATAGCTCAACATATTTGTTAATATTGTCTTCATTCTCAAGCCAGCGCGATTCTGCGACTTTTCTAAACTTAGCGCACTGATTCATATACTTACCTTTCTTGAGAAGAGTGTCTTCAATACATCCAATCATTTCATCGCCTGTCTTAAACTTGATAGGCGCTTCACTGTATGTTACAATATCTTGACAGGCAATTGGTAGACCGTAGCAACACGCTTCAATGTACTTCAGGTCGCTCTTGGCTCTATTAAACGTATTATCTTGAAGAGGTGCAACAAGCATATTAACCTTGAGATTAAAAATCTTTTCTGGGTAGTTATATAGATTTTCCCATGGATGAAACTCAAGATCGCCATTCATAACATATGGTCTGAGAGGTAAAGGAAATGCACCTAAGAAGACCCATCTATATTTGTGACGGGTTTTAATGATAGTATCACATACATGAAAGAAGTCATCATTTTGATTTACTCTGTTATCAACATCAAAATGCGCGCCAGATCCTGCATAAAGAATACGGGGACGCTTTTCATTTAAATCATAATTCTCTGAAATTCGTCTATCACTATAAAAATTACCCATCCACCATTTTGGAGGGTAGTTCGGGATAACGGTAACGTTCTTGTTAGAAGTCTTACTCATGTAATAATCTTTCATGAAATCACATGTCACAGTAATCTCATCACACATCTCCATAATACGTTGTGCGGTCTTACGGATCTCAGGATCAGTAAATGCAGGTTTGAATTTATTATATTCCGGAATATCTTCGCTAAACACTAGATCGTCAATTTCATAGATAATTTTAAAATCATGCTTTCTACTTAAGTCTTTTAAGAATTCAATAAACTTAGCTTGCTGTACGGTAGCCTGTCTTTGAATACGGACAGTTTTAATACCACGATAATAGTTAGGATCAAAGCACATTACAGTACTACCATGTACAACACTCTTACTATGTGCATTTAAAAGATGCTCTGGCCAAATCATACGCCAGAAGCCGCATCCACTATAATCGGCATAATAATTTAACGATCTATTTAAATCAAGCTCAGGTGGGCGTGGCAATGCGTTTTGTTGCTGTTGCCCTGGCATGCTTGGAAACGGTTGAACAAATGGTGAAGCAAAAGGCTGTACAAAGGGTCCTGGGATCATTGTTTTAATTATGCATTATATTCTTTATAATCAACTCGTTTTGTTATACCATTTGTCTTTTCAAGGAAAATAATATCACCGGTTGCAGCTTTAATACTTTCTTTACGATGACTAATAACCATTATACATTCGTTGAATTTATCTACTCTCTCTTTAAGAATTCCAATAACAAGTTCGACGCCTTTTTCATCTAAACTAGAATCAAATAATTCGTCATATATGCTAAAATTAAACGATACATCACCCTGCAGTCGGCGAATATCCATAAACGTAAACAAGCATGCTAAGTCGATATTCTTTCTTTCAGCACCGCTAAAATTAAAATAAGAACATTGCTTACCTTTATTATCTATAATCTCTTCTTCAAAATATTCGTTAAACACACAAGAACAATTTGCATCCATCTTTTTAAGATAGTATGCTAGCTTACTGTTAAACAATTGAAGAATTTTCTTAACAATATATGATTTTACTCCTTCTTCCGAAACAACAAATTTAACAACATCAAGAGTGTTTAATGTCTCTTTTAATGTTTCGAGATCTAGCTTAACTGCAGTAAGTCTGTGATTTTGCTCTTTTAATAGATTATCAAATGCTGTTGAATCTGTTTCAATATCTTTTAAATCTTGATCGAGCTCTACCTGCCACTTGTTAAGTTGATTCAACCTTTCTTCTAGATTATTTTTTTCTTTAAGCTTATGCTGATATGTGTTAATACCATCTCTTATCTTTTGTATACGTATCTCTAGTTTATCTTCAACTGCTAAAAATTGTTTCTCCTCTTCTTTAAGTGTATCAATCTGTACTTCATGCGTCTTTATTTCGCTTTTAATTTTAGTTTTTTCGTCCTTTATATGCGTACGATCAGTTTCTTCTATTGATCGTAAACAGGTTGGACAAACATCTTTATCTGTACCGACAGCAGTTATTTTTTTAGTTAACTGTGCTATCAATGTTGTATTTTCTGTAATAGAATGTCTAATACTCTGTATCTTTTTATCGACTTTTTCTCTGTTCTGCTCTTGTTCTAATATTTCTTTTTTAAGATTCTGTACATCAGGTAGTTCAAATTTTTCGAGTGTAGTACTAATAGTTTTTATTTCACTAGCGTTATTCTTCTTTCGAGTAAGATATTTTTCTTTCTTTCTCTCTCGCTCAAGAGCAGAGTTTTCTTTCTGCTTTTCATACGTACTAATACTTTTAGCTACTTCATCATATTTCGTAGTCTCAATATCAAAAGTTTTCTTTTTATCGGTAATATCTGCTTTAAGAAGCGTAAGCATATTGCTAAAAACTCCAAGATTAAAAATATCTTCAATAAATTTTCGCTTCTCTTGTTTCTTTTTTGCCATAAACGGTATAGTATTGTTTACCGTCATAATGACACAGTTTTGAAATATTTCAGGGGTACAATTAAATTTAGACATTATAAAGCTATTTGTATTTGAAATACTATCGCGTGTTTTATCTTCACCATTAACAAAGATATGACACTTAGAAGGCTCTAATGTTCTAATAATTTGTATGTCTTCTGCTTTATCATATTGCTGAATAGATATATCAAGTATAACTTCACAGTTCTTACGATTAACATTATTAATAATATTTTCTTTCTTGAGATCTCTTAGCGTTTCACCGAAAACACCAAAGTATATAGCGTCTGCTATTGTTGACTTACCAACACCATTACGCCTATCTTCTTTATCTTTATTGAGACCTGTAATAATATGAAGACCTTTTCTAAAGTCGACATTTACCGGTTGATTACCAACGGAGAGAAAGTTCTTAATACTAATCTTTTTAAAAATAATATTCTTCATGATGTACTACCTGCGCGTTTATATAATTCGGAACAATAGCTCGATACTTCCGCTTTCTTATCTATATCAAGTAAATTAATAAATTCTTCTATAGCTTTACTCATATCTACACCAGATAAGTCAACAGATTGCTCATCATTAACTGCTATACTATTGTCAAATAACGTATAATCAACAGATAGTGTAAACGGTTTATGTGTAGATAATTTTTGTATTAGTGTATCGATATTATCACTAGTTATTTTTTTATCTATAATAACTTTAACAATATTATTATTAATTTCTTCGTTTATATTTGATTTTAATTCTTGTAAATCTGATAGTGCTATTTTTTTATGTTTGGGTGATAATACATTCTCGTAAAATGTGTACTTAAGACTATTAAGATCAAGTATATAATAACCTTTTGTTGAACCTGTATCTCCGAAATCCATTTCAAACGGATTACCTACGTAAATAATATTCTGATTACCATATTTGCGCTCATCTCTTAAATGAAAATGGCCAGTCATAGTCAAATCAGCACGAGATAAAAGATCGGATGTTTTTATACCATGATCACAATGCTTATGGCTATTCATCTTAAAACTCTCAATTTCTAGATGACCAAATATAACATCGGACTTTTTAATTTCTTTTACACTCGCGCCCCAGGGTAAAAATGAACAAGTTTTACCGTATATCTTAAACGTTTGTGGTTCACTAATAATAGTGATATTTTTCCAGCCGTTAAGTATCGATAATGAATTAATATCAGCTCTGTCTTTATAGAACGCATCGTGATTACCTACTAATATAACAATATTAAAATCTGACCACAAATTAAGAATTTGATTAACAACATGAATTGTATTAACTGCAATCTCATCTCTATAATGATATAAGTCGCCAAGAATAAAAATGTCTTTTATTTCTTTTTGATTTAGTTCATTCTTAAGCCATTCGGCCCACCTAAGAGCAGTTTCATGCCAAAAGATACTATTTTGATGTACACCGATGTGTAGGTCAGCTATACAACAAATCTTATCGCTTCTCGTAATTAATTCGTCTGTTTTTTTCACTCAGTAGTATTATAATTGTCATCATCTGTATTGTGCGTAGGTTGCACATATATATGAGCTCCACCCATTTGCTCTGGATCAATCATATGCTCTGTATAAACTTTATCTCTATATTCATTTAATACTTGATGATGCTTATTTTCTTTCTTAATTCTGTTAATAAAAGCATGAAATGCAATAGTAGTAAAATATGAAAACGGACTAAACCCAGTATCGAGTTTAAACTTTTTATTACGTAGAGCGGAAAACATCTTTACAATAGCATCGCCTATCATGTCATCTTTGTAGGAGTAATTAATAAAATTTGGCGCATAGCTTAAGCCGTTTGCTATCTTTGTTAAGCTCTCACCTAACTTCTGTGTAATATGGCCTGAATTATAATAATTGCGAATTTCTTCTTCGAACTCTTTACCGTTAACATAATGAACCTTTTCTTTTGCTTTAAGTTTTTTCGCAACAACTGGTGGCGCAGGTAGTATAGGGTCTTTTAAAAGCTTCTTAAGCTCTGGATCCTGCTCTACTATAAGCTCTTTTTTAGCTTTAGTTGGACTAGGGTTCTTGGATTTTCTTAATCGTGTAATTGATTTTTTCTTTTTCATAAAGTTGTATTCGTTTTTGCATATGAGCTGAACTATACTTCAGTTCATCCGCAACATCAATGATTATAAGCTTATCCTTATCCTTATGCAAGCGCAAACCTCTTCCTATCGACTGTACTATCTTTATTTTCGCTTTTCCGCCGCAGGCAAAGACAATATAATGAAGATTTTTAATGTTAATACCAGTAGAAAATATCTTAGATATTGCAACTACAACAATATCATCGTTTTCTTCCATTAGCTTTCTAATTTTATCTCTTTCTGCTACTTCGACTTCGCCTCGTATAAAATAAATCTGCTTACCGCCACACATATCTCTAATTACATTATATAATGTTTCACCATGCTCAATAAAATCTACAAGGATAAGAACATTTTTAGGCAGTTTACAGGATATCTTAGCCAATAGCTCGTTTCTAAATTTATTGCGTAATAAAAATCTTTGTTCTTCACGATACATATTCATAGAAGATATAACAAGGTCTTTAAAAGGATCTTCTTTATAGTAAAGTTTTATAATCTGTATAATAGCACTACTAACATAATTTTCTAATCTAAGTTCGTAGCTATTTTTTTCATATATTATAGGACCTATCTTGCCTATAATATTCCATTGATCTAACAAATTTTCAGGCATAGTACCTGTAAAACCAAATCTAAAAGGTGTTTTTATTTTTTTTAAAATTTTATTAACTTCATTTCCTCTTCTTATCTTATGTACCTCGTCAACTACCAATACATCTATATTTTCTAACCAAGATAAATCTGTATTTTTACTTTGTAAAATACCTAAATTAGCTATTGTTACGTTTGCGTTTTCTTTAAGCTCACAACTACCTGTCCATTTTCTTACTGTATATGGTACTTTGTATGATGAAAAATCGGCTGATGTTTGCTCTACAAGACCGAGATCAGGAACAATATATAGACAATTAAATTTTGAACCATGTAGTAAGAATAATTTTGTTAAAAGCGATGCAGCGGTCAATGTTTTACCGCCCGCTGTAGCAAGAACAATTGTACCTCTACCTATTGAAAGAGCCTTCTTGACAATTTCTTCTTGATAATCTCTTAATGATATAGAGAGAGGAATAGGCTCATAACTAAAGCGAGTATCAGCCTGAAGACCTTTTGATGGCATAATTTCTTTGAGCAACGTATCTTCCGTCTTAACTTCTCCCACATATTGTTTATTTGCAAGATATTTTCTTATTTCAAAATATAATCCGGGATCAAATCTACCCGTAGGCGTGATAGCATATGTTCTTTGAGGTAAAAATCTGCCGTACTTTCTGCGCATAAAAAAAGCAGCTTCGTTTTTTACGGAAAAGTTTTCTCTTATCTCTTCAAAACAATCTCCTGAGATTATACCTGCGTTCTTTTTTTCATCAAAACTAAAATTAATCATGTCGTTTCAAGTTTTATAATATCAATTATATTTTTAATATCGTAAGATGTTGAACTAAGAGTCTTTTCAGATTTTTCTAGCAATTCAATTATAAGTTCAAGTTCTTTTATCTTGTTATCAAGCTCTATAATTTCGCTATGCTTTTCTGCAGTACGCTCAACGACAGGAAGAGCAAGCTTTACAGGGCTTTGTTCTTGTATCTTATCGACAAGAGTTTTTTTATGTAATTCACGGTCTTTACGTAGTTTTATTACTTCTAACTTATGACGTATACATCTACCTGCCCATTTATGCTTTATACCAGGTAGCTTTAACTGATACTCCTTAATAATGAGTTCATCAATTTTTAAGTCGCTTTCTAGTTCTTTTATATAATCTTCGAGTAACATTTTCATAAATAATAGTATAAATATATTAAAAATCAATGAATCTCTTTGAACAAGCATTTAACAAAATAATAACAGAAGATAATGTTGCTGGTGGATCTGGCAGTGTTTTTGGAGCAGGTCCTACAGGATCTATGGGGTCTACAGGAAATCAATTCCCAGCTCAAAACGACAAAGGCTATGCTCCTGGAGATGCGCGTGTTCCTTCTTTTCTCGGCTCAGTTAATGACAAAAGAAAGAAAAAATTAAAGAAGAAAACTAAAACATTTTTTGCACGTAGACCATTCTCTTTTGGAATGTAAGTATAAGATGGATCTTGGACATTGGCTATTGGCTGAAAATGTAACTTTAAATGAGGAAACATTTGGCTTTATATATGAGATAACTAATACAGTAACAAATAAAAGGTATATTGGTAAGAAACAATGTAAGTCAAAACTTAAACGTAAACCATTAAAGGGTAAGGTTAACAAGAGAATAGAGATTAAAGAATCAGATTGGAAGGAATATACTAGTTCGTCAAATGAATTAAACTCTGATATACAAAAATATGGTAAAGACAAATTTATTTTTAAAATTTTAAGAGCGTGCGGATCTAAATGGGAATTAGCTTACTTTGAAATAAAAGAGCAGCTTGACAATAATGTATTGTTGAGGGATGATTATTATAATGGTATTATAAATGTAAGAATAGGTCGACCTCCTAAAAAATTTCTTGATTAAGTTTTATTTTCTTTGATAATAAGATATGCTTAAAAAGCTCGACTTTAAACACTATAACTTTTGTCTAATAAACTTTGATAGCATTTTTCAGAAAAAAATAGATACCGATCTTGTTAACGATTTACATAGATATAATCTTTTAAAAGATAGAATAACTTCAGACGCGCGTAAGTTTTTTTATCATTATACAATTCTACGTATTTGTGAAACCCTTCTAAGTGAAAAGAGTAAGGAAAAAAGTATAATATATTTTAATATATCTCATCTTAGCGAAGATTGCCAAATTTTTAAGCATTTTAAAGAGGATGAGATATTGCGTGTTTTAAATGCTGTTGCTTTAAAGATAAAGAAACTATTACCTGTTCGTATTTATATATCTCCTTATTCTTTTGACTTCTTTACTCATTTAATAGAGAAGAAAGATGGTAGAGGTGTTGAGCTAGTTAATAGTATACGATGTTATCTAGAAAGCGTTAATTTCGAGAAATATACGTTTAGCAACGTTAAAACCTTTACTATGAAGAATAATTTGACGTTTCTTAATCAAACATACTTTAATCATCTTAAGACTAAACAACTTCTTATAGTTTAAAAGTATAAATAATAATATGACTTTTACTGAAAAAGTAGAAAAGCTTCTATCTACTTTAAAAGAAGCAGATGAACAGCAACAAGACGCGACAGCACCAGCTCCGCAGGCACAAGCTCCAGCCGCGCAAGCTCAAGCACCAGCTTCTTTACCTCCTGAAGGATATGTAGATATGGTTCGCTTGCTTGCTAAAGCATTAGTAATGCATATACCTCCAGGCTCTATCGATGCACTTTTTACTGAGCCTATTACACAAGAAAATGCTATAGCGGTACGTGAAGGCTTGCAGGATGCTATTAACACAAACGCAAATTATGAGGATAATCCAGAAAGATTGAGTAATCCAAATTTAAAGAAGTTTGAAGATTCAATTAATGAGAATAATTTCATGCAGAAGTATAAGCAGCTTCTTGGTATGATGAAGCAACATAGTACTAATGTGTAATTGCAATGCAGAAGCCGTACAAAAGCTTACAAGATGTATATATAGCAGAATCGTTTGCTAAGGCTGTTCCGCCTCTCCCTAGGCAAACAATATTAGGTGAAGAATTAAAAACAAGAACGCCAAAGCCTGGAGAAGAAGTACAATATCATTTACCTGGAATAGAACCAGAAGAAGGATATAAGACAACAAAAAAAGAGAAAGGTATGTCTTATGAATTACCTCCTAAAAAAGGAGAAGAAGAATTATCAAAACTTGCATTAGATACTATTAAAGGCTCGTTAAAGAGTAAGGGGGCTCTTGATGCTGCTAGAATTGTAAAGGAAAGAATACGAAGTATTCTATCTAAACTCTTAAATTCTAAAGGTATAACAGATGCAAATGAGATTAACAAGGCTTTAAAAACAACTTTAATAGAATTATCGGATCCGAGATATAAAATAAAAGAACTTCCTCCTCTTAATGAACGCTTTAATTTAGTTGATTTTATAAACAAAAAAACAAATGGTAGGTACGGTGAAGATTTGATAAGAGCTCTTTGCCAGATATCTGGTAAAGGCAGTGTTGCTTTAGGCGAGCCTGAATTTGCTATAACTATATTTTTTGCTAACGCAGAAAAAGCTTCTAAAGGTGGTGATATTAAAATTAATAAAATTGATATTGGCGATGTAACTTTTGAAGTAAAGGGTAATGAGGGTAGAATGGGTAAGGGTTCCCCTGGAAGTGCTTTGGCGGGTATAAAGGCATATATGAATAAATTTTATATTAAAAATCAAATATCTAAAGAATATGAAACGATTGGTGAGGGGTCGTCACAGCTAGCTCAAAATCTTAAGAACGCTACAAAAGAAATTCAAAAAATAGAAGGTTCAACTGTACAAGATGTTTTTAATCTCATATTAGCGGGTACAGTAAAACTTGAAACGCCAGAAGATGTTATTTCAGATTTTATCTCTTCTGCAGAAGCTTTTAATAAAGAAGAAATTAATGATGAAACAGTAATATATCTTTCAACTGCATTACAGTTACAAACATATCAAAAGACAGATGGTCATAATTTTGATAGATTATGGGCGTGGAAGGGTGATTTTGATAGTTATATTACTGAAGTTAAAAATTTTAAATTTTTAGATTATTATACAGATTTAGTTAAAAATTTTGTTGTATCAAAGCCAGAGGCAGATAATCATTTTCAAACGTTTGGAATAACATTAAAATGATAACATTTAAACAATTTCTTCTTGAGGGTGGTGTAGCAGGACATATGGCGCATCCTTTCGATATTCCTTCTGTCCATTCTGGTAAAGATTTGATAAGCGTTTTTAATAAATTAGCTAATAGTTTAGCTAAAACCCCTTCTGTTGTTAAGATTGATGGTGTAAATACATCAATTAAGCTAATAACTAATGCGGAGGGTAATAAGGAGTTTGCTATGGACCGCGGTTCTAATAAGCCTGAAGATAGAGAAGGGGTAACCATCAGTAAACTTAATACAAGATTTCCTGAAGGTCACGGAATGCTAGAGACAGGAAGAATAGTATTAGAAATTTTTAATTCTGCAATACCTGATATTGAAAATGATTTAAAGCGTTTGAAGATGTGGGATAATAGTAATATTGTTTTCAATATGGAATATGTTAAAGGATCTACTAATGTTGTAGGCTATGCTAATAACTTTCTTGCTATACACGGTTTAAATGAAATATATGAGGTTAAGAGTCCGGTACGTGGTAGTGTTAGTAGAGCTTCACGCGAGATTTCATATGATAAGAAAGCATTGAACGATCTTATTGAAAAGGTTAATCCGATAGCTAAAAAATATAATTTTGATGTAGTGCACGAATTTACTGTATCATTACAAAATAAAATTAATTTTGCTAAAGAGTTAGGAACTAAATTGAGTGTACGTTATAATGTAAAAGATATTCAGACAAAGACGTTAAATGATTGGTTGCAAGATGTTACTAATCCTAAAGCAGAAAAAATTACTCTTGCATCAGGTAAGAAAATAAGTGCTATGAGTCTTGAAAATTATAAAAATTTAATGTCAGGTATCGCAATGGACAAGTATATAGGTAATAATGAACAGGATATTCTAAAAGCAATTGCTGGCGCTGTAATATATCATGCAACAATTCTTCTTGGCCAGAAAATAAAAGATTCTGCTAACTCTGATCTCGGTAATGTAGGTGGGCAAGAGGGTATCGTAGTAAGAGATCAAAGCATATATAATGGCCCTGTTAAGATTACCGGTAACTTTATTCTTGGAAAAGAAGCAGGTAAATTTGCTAAAAGAGGCGAAAATGAAGAGGGTGTAAGGGGTCAAATCGCAAATACAAATAGAGTACAAAATAAAATGAATTATCAAACAAATCCAGAGTATGGTAGAGAAGGTGCTCGTTTAACATTAACACCGGGGATGAACTGGTGAAATTTTATAAACTTGTTGAAACATTGTTGCAACAACATCAGCAGTTGCAGCAGCAAAAAAATAATTTAATTGTTATCTTTCCAGGAAGATTTCAACCATTTCATGTTGGGCATAAAAAACTTTACGATGAGGCAAAAAAGCAATTTCCTGGAGCAGACTTTTATATTGCTACAGCAAACGAAGCAGGTAAAACAAAAGAACCAGAGCGCTACCCTTTTAATTTTGCAGAGAAAAAAGAAATTATTAAAGCTACCGGTATTAATGAAAATGAAATAAAAGAGGTAAAGCAGCCTTATAAGCCGGTAGAAATTTTAAAAGATTATAATTCTAATGTTGCAAAGGTAATTTATCTTATGGGCAAAAAAGATATGGAAAATGATCCTCGTTTTACTTTTGGTATGACAAAGAAAGGTACACCTACATATTTTCAGCCATTTAAAGATTTAACAGCAATGGATCCTTTTCGCGAAGATGGTGGTCATGGCTATATATATGCACCGTCAACTATTACATTTAATCTTGGTGGTAAGGGTATTTCTAGTGCTACAGAGTTAAGAAATATGTATAAAGCTGCAGATGAAAATACACGTAAAGAATATATTACACAAATTCTAGGTAAATTCAATCCAAGAATATTTGAGCTTTTTAACTCAAAATTAACTTAATTATTTTTTGCTCTCTAAAAGAACAATTGTCTCGAGTAATACTTTTTCTAACGTTTCTCGTGATTCACGTTTTAAAGAATTACGAAGCATATCTACAAGACTATCTCCACCTCTAGAAATAGCATTAAAAAGCTCTTCTTCATTATTTTCTTCTAGACTACCTGCAACATCGCCGCACTCACCTTGCATTGGATTTAAGGCATGTTCATAATCTTCATAACCAAATACAGAGTTAATTTGATCATGTGCATTTGTTATTTTACTCAAAACCCATGCTTCGACATTGTTCTTACCTTGTAGTAAGTCGTGAAGCATTGCTGAGAGCTTTGCTACTCTAAAAAGTAATTGACGAGCCATTTTACCGTTGCTGTCATAATCATCGGGATTATACCCTTCACAATTCTCGCTCTTTTGATTTGCTTTGCAAGCTTCACATTCGTTACAATCACAACCTTTTGCTGCATAAGAGCATGCAGTATTTTCTGCATCTTCACATCCGCAGTCCTTCTCAGGAGGTAGACTTACTTTAGTAATTTTTGTTGGAGAGGGTGTTACACCTTGATTATCACCTTGAGGGCCAAGGTTCATTTCCTTCATAATCTTCTGATCATAAAGTTCATTTAAAAGATGAAAATCTTTAGCGAACATATAATTATTTATTCTAATTTAATAAAATTATTGTCATTAGTTGAGTAAAAGATCTTCTTGAAATTTAACTGTTTAACAAGAGAATAGCAGCTTTTACATGGTTTTGACAGGTCAATTTGATTGTTTCTGTTAATTCGTGTGTTAATAAGTGTAAATTTACTGCAATCTTGCTCACCAAGCTTAAGAACTGCTGATAATTCAGAATGAACACCTACCGTTGTGGATATATCTTCACCAGATCTACTGTAAAAACCAATCTCTAAATTTCTTGGATGTGTCTTGTAAGGGTTATTTATACCAATTGAAATGAGTCTGTTCTTTTGAAATATGAAAGAGAAGTGTTTACATCTATAATCACCGTGTTTGCCGAGAAGTGCATAGGACACCTCTATACATTTTTTAAAGTAACTATCCATTTGACAATACTATATGAAATGCTTTCAAATTCAATAAATATCTTTACTGTGGATACCTTTAAAGATTTTTACAAGAAAAGTAAGCCTGTTTTAGGTGTTAATGAATTAATTGATATTGACGGTATTGGTAAACTTCCTGCAAAGATAGACAGCGGTAATGAGGCTTATAACGTTCTACACGGTGTCGATGTTTCTGAAGAAGGTGAAAATGTTGCTTTTACGACAGTTAATAATAAGCGCGTTTCATTGCCTAAAAGCGGCGATATTAAAATACATATTGGAAGTGGTGTAAAAGAGGATAGACCAATTGTTAATCTGAATATAAAAATAAATGGAAAAGAATATAGAGATGTACCTTTTAGTATAGCAGATCGATCTGAAAATGAAGATCCTATTTTAGTTGGTGAGCCTTTCTTAAAAAAGCTTAATGCAGTAATTGATGTAAATAAGGAAGTTAATGAATCAACAAAATATAATGTTATAGCATTAAACCAAAAAGATAAGCTAGCAAAAGATTGGAGAAGACCAAGCTATAGTGAAAATGCTATAAGAGCGGTAGCTAATAAACAAAAAACTTTAATTGTAAATAAACAAGGTGGTCCAAAGTTTAAGGGTAAAGATATTCTTAAAATTATTAATCCTTTAACAAGAAAAGCTTTTATTATCTTTAAGAAAAGGAAAACAGAGAACTTAGATTAGTTTTCTATTTTGAGCAAATTCTACAAACTTATAAAATTCAGCTCTAGAATTATCATCATTATCTAAAAACGCACCAGACATTCTAGCTGTACGCATTGTTGAATCATGTCTAATACCACGGTTAGAGCAACAGGTATGATTAGCTTCAATCATTACTGCAACACCGTTATTCTTTTCACATACAAGATCAATATGCGCATGAATTTGCATGGTAAGATTTTCTTGTACCTGAGGGCGTCGCGCAAACCAATCAACAATACGATTTAGCTTACTAAGACCAATAACCTTACCTTCTTTTGAGGGAATATAAGCTACATGCGCTACACCAGTAAATGGAGCATGATGATGTGAACAAAGTGATGTTAATTTAATATTATTCTGACATACCATACCATCGTATTGATCGATATTATCAAATGCTGTAATCTTTGGCGGCTTACTATAACAACCCCATGCAAAATCTTCTACAAAAGCTTTAGCAACACGATGAGGTGTATTATCACTATTTGGGTCATTTCTCCAATCATACCCTAATGCATCCATATAAGCTTCATACGCCTTTGATGCTCTTTCAATTATTTGTTCTCTTTCTTCTTGAGTATGAGGATGATTGTGATTAGCGAAAGCAAGTTTTACCTTAGACATATACAAATTATATGATAAGATATATCGAGATCAACATAAATAATTGTATGCAATATAGTAAAGTTATTGAAGAGGGTTTAAAGAACACTTCATTAAAGAGAGTACGCGTGAAGATAGATCCCGCTAATGTTAGCAAAGAATGTGATTTTTCGAAATGTGATGGTTACGAAGGTTATATACTTGAAGAAAATGCCGGCAGCTTGAAGGTATTAGTTTTAACACCAGATATGACAATAGAAGATATACCTGCAGAATTTTTAGAATATCTCGCTAGTGAAGATGAGGTTGATACTTTTGAGGAATTTAAAAAATTTATTATACAGCGCTTAGTAAAAGACGGTAAAGCAGAAAATGATCCATTATTACAAAATATATGTAATAGTGATTGCATTAATGATATTGAACAGTATGTAAAGCAATGTGGCTATACAGGAGACAATCTTTCTGAACTATATAAGGATTTTATATTAGATGAAAATATCTAAATTTGATAAGTTATTTGAAGCCACAATGGCTGACTACCTCAAAGCTGGTACTAAAGCTGCACTCAAAGCCCCCTTTAAAGGCTTGGGATATATAGCAAAAAAAGCAATTGATCCTCGTACGTATCTACAAGGTGCTGCAGCTCTTGCTGGTGGAGCTGGGGCTGCATTGACCGCACCAGGTAAAGCTGTTAACGCATTAAAACAGGGTCTTGTTTACGGACCTGGTTCATCTGGTGATCCATCTCAACTAGTAGGATCTGTAACAGGCGGTATACAAAAAGGGCTTGGAGCAGCAGAGAGGGGTATTACTAAAGGTATACAGGGTGTAAAAAGTTCTGTACAAACACAACTACAAAAAGATTTAAACAAAAAGCTTTACGGAACATCTGATCTTACTAAACAAACACAAGCGTTTGATGTATCTTATCTTACAAATAATATGAATAAATATAGAGGTAATAAACCACCGCAGCGCTTGGGCAAAGGCGATACTTTCGCTATCATTGATAGAACAGGTCGCGTAACACCTTATGAAACTATGCAAAATAAAAACGGTATTCTGATGGCCTTACCTTCAGCAAAGAGGTAAATATATTAATGAACGCTGAATTACCGGTGAAGCTGAGAAAAAGAGGCTTCTTTATTGTTAAAGAGGATAATTCTATCTTAATTGAAAATGAAGCACCGCTTGTTTTTAATTCAAAAGAAGAGGCCGAGTCTTATATAAAAGAAAAAAATATCTCTGGTATAGTAAAATAAACCAGTTGATTTTTTAAAAAATTTGGTTATAATATTAAAGGATATAGAAAGATAGTCTTTGTTTATTTTTAGATTGTTGATTTATTATGTATATAGGTTATTATAAAGATTATGAAATTTGAGAGCACAAAGATAATTGAATTAGGTAGTTGCGCATTTAGACAATGGAAAGCAGATAGTCATTGTAAGTTCATACATGGATATAGATTAATTGGTAAATTTTGGTTTGAGTGTAATACATTAGATGAAAGAAATTGGGTTGTAGATTTCGGTGGGTTAAAAAATCTTAAGCAAGTACTTGAGAAGCAATTTGATCATACACTTTGTATTGCAGGAGATGATCCTCTTTTAAATTATTTTCAACAATTACATCAGTTAGGAGCTGTAGATCTAAGAATTATGCCTAAAGGAGTAGGTATTGAGAGAACAGCAGAATTCTGCTTTGAAATAGCTGATTCACATGTAAGAGGCATTACAAATAATAGATGCTGGGTTAGTAAGGTTGAAGTATGGGAGCATGATAAGAATTCAGCTATTGTATCATATCTACCAACTATTGTTGAAGTACAAAACAATAATGTTTTCTCAACATCTATACAATCTCAGGTCAGCCCGGTTGCTGAATTTTTAAATGAGGTAAAAGAAGAATCTGGTATCGACTTACAGACAGTAATAAAGAATGCTCCGGAACAAACAACAGCTCCAGGGCCAAGACCTGCGCATGTTGGACGTAGCAATGTAACATCTGGTTACTCAAATCTCTTCGGCGGTACAAGTTGGGGTACGTAATGGATGCTGAAACAAAGCAGCAGCTTTATGGCGGCGAAATAAGCGATTATTTACCAAAAGCAAAAGAAACTACTTTAAAAGACGATTACAAAAAAATGGAAGACATTTACTCTTCAATAAAAAAGAAATCATTTAGTCTTGATACCAGCAATAACCTTGACAATAAACTTGAGTAATTTGCTTCTCGTTATATCTTCTTCCGTAAAGTGAAAGGTCTGAATACCGTTTTCACGACTAACATCAGTATCAAAAGCTTTCATAATGTTAGCAAACCCTGATTTCTGAATATCAGATTGCAAGGAATCACCTATAATAAACAGTTTACAATTTTTACCAAAACGCGTTAATATAGTAACTAACTCGCTATGCTCAAGATTTTGAGCTTCGTCAACTATTACTACATTATTTGTAAATGTAGCTCCACGTAAGAAATTAACAGGTATACTTTTTAAATAATCACTTTGAAACAACATCTCTGTAATTTGCTTACCAACAAGCTCGTCACACTTCTCGATTAACGGAATACTCCATGGTTTGAATTTTTCATCAACTTCACCAGGTAAGCTTCCTAATTTACGTGTTGCTGATTCTACAATACTCCTTATATAGACAATCTCATCAATCTTCTTATCCCTAAGCATGCTGAGAGCTACATATACAGCGAGATACGTTTTTGAAGATCCTGCAGGTCCGTCACAAAATAAAATTTGCGAAGAATCATCCATAGCTTTATCGACAAAAGCTTTGTGATGATCATTTAAATGAAATTTCTGGTCAATTTTAAAATTGAGAAAGATATCATTTCTGATAATTCCATTCTCATCTTTAGCCTTGGCAGCTTTTTTCAGCTGTCTGTCTTTTTTAGACATCTATTAGTATTTATTCTGGATAACATTGTTTTGTAACATATAATAATAAAAAATGAATATTGTTATAACGGGTGGCCTAGGATTTATAGGGTCACACTTACTAGAGGTTCTCTTAGCTAAAACAGAAGCTACTTTACATTGCTTTGATAATGAGACATATGCAGCGGATTTAAAATTTAAGGAAACCCTTAGTAATAACAACCGCATTATATTCTATAAGACAGATATATCAGATAGTAAACAAATACCTGAATTAACAGATATCGATTATGTAGTTCATTTAGCTGCAGAGTCACATGTTGATAATAGCATTAATGGACCTGAGATCTTTGTTTTAACTAATGTACTTGGAACGTTTAATATGTTAGAGTTTGCTAGAAATAATAACGTTAAAAAATTTATACATGTTAGCACCGATGAAGTATACGGTTCTATTGCTTCTGCTGAACTATTATCTAATGCGTTTCGTGAAACAACTTTATTAGATCCGAGTTCTGTATACTCTTCTACTAAGGCATCATCCGATCTTATTGTTAATAGCTATTACAAAACATATAAGCTTAATACATGTATTACGCGATGTTGTAATAACTACGGACCGAGACAAAATAGAGAAAAACTCTTACCAAAATTAATTACTAATGCATTAAAAGATCAGTCTATTCCGGTTTATGGTGATGGATCTAACATAAGGGAATGGATATGTGCTGCAGATCATTGCAATGCTATCTTATGCGTTCTTAATAAAGGAAAAGCCGGTGAAATTTATAATATTGGCTCCGGTGTAACTATTTCTAATATTGAATTAGTAAAACTTGTTTTAGATAAACTAGGTAAAAATAGAGATTTAATTACATTTGTTGAAGATAGGAAGGGTCACGATTTTATGTATGCAATAAATTCTGAAAAAATAAAAAAAGAACTTGGATGGGTCCCAGAAGTTAATTTCTTTCAAGGTGGCTTAGATTTAGCTATTGATTATTATAAAAATACGCTATAATAAAGACAATGAGTGATAAGACTATATTTTTAAGTGACGATAAAATATTTTATACGATTGAAGGTGAAGGTGAGTATGTAGGTAAGCCATCTGTTTTTATGCGCTTATCGATGTGTAATCTCACTTGCAAAGGATTTGCGTCTGCTGATTCACCTAATGGTTGCGATAGTTTCGTTAGTTGGTCAGTAAAGAATAGATTAACATATAATGAAGTTTTTGACTTTATAACACAAAATGGATATCAGTGTCGTCTGCGTGATGGTGCTATCTGGAAAATTACAGGCGGTGAGCCTTTGATTCAGCAGAAAGCTTTACTTGAGCTTGTTGATCAATATATATTTAGATTTGGTTACGTCCCGAAGATTGACTTTGAAACAAACGCAACCATCATGCCTGATTCGCAATGGCTTGATTGGAAAGCAACATTTACTACATCACCAAAGCTGAGTAATAATGGTGATCCTGTTGAAAAGAGATATAAGCCTGAGGTCTTAAAATGGCATGCTAAAAACCGATCGGGGTTTAAGTTTGTTGTAAGTAGTGAAGCTGAAGTCAGCGAAATAATAGAAAAATACGTTTATGAATGTAAGGTACCTACTGATCGTATTTGGCTAATGCCTTGTTGT
>Ga0114968_10000090_pt1 | contig 71563 bp, 67 predicted proteins | sample M_130807_EF_Meta_FD_87020 | JGI IMG/M metagenome (GOLD analysis project Ga0114968, IMG submission 87020) | Freshwater microbial communities from Lake Montjoie, Canada to study carbon cycling - M_130807_EF_MetaG | ecosystem: Environmental > Aquatic > Freshwater > Lake | place: Lake Montjoie... | reverse complement strand
CAACGGTTTCTGCTTGTATTGACCCAATTCCAGCAGATAAAAATTCGAAGGTCTTGAGCTTTCTTCCGGTATGTCATATTTATGAGCGCATGCTTCATTATTTGTATATGTACATAGGTTGCTCCATTCACTTTGCCGAATCGATGGATACCATCGCAGACAACATCCGTGAAGTAAAGCCCGACGTGTTTTCTGCAGTACCGCGCCTTATTGAAAAGGTATTCGACAAAATAATGGCTAAAGGCGAGGAGCTCTCCGGTGTAAAGCGTGCACTTTTCTTCTGGGCTGTAAGCGTTGCAGAAGAATACGATTTCATGGGAAAATCAATTACATACAAAGTCAAATTGGCCATTGCGCGCAAGCTCATTTTCTCTAAATGGCAAGAAGCGCTAGGCGGCAACGTGAAGGCAATTGCATCTGGGTCTGCGGCGCTACAACCGCGCTTGGCCCGAATCTTCTTGGCGGCAGATATTCCAATTCTCGAAGGATACGGCCTCACCGAGACTTCACCAGTGGTCACAGTCAATAACTTCAATACAGGTATCAGAATTGGAACCGTAGGTCCACTTGTAGAAAATGTACAAGTCAAAATTGCAGAAGATGGCGAAATCCTTGTTAAAGGTCCTAACGTCATGATGGGTTACTACAAAAATCAAGACGCCACCAACGAAGTTTTTAATGCCGAGGGCTGGTTTTGCACCGGTGATATCGGGACCTTCCAAGAGGGCAAGTTTTTGAAGATTACCGATCGCAAAAAAGAGATTTTCAAGACCTCAGGCGGTAAGTATATCGTGCCACAAGCTATGGAAAACCGACTCAAGCAATCTCGTTTTATCGAGCAAGCAATGGTGATTGGTGAGGGCGAGAAATTCCCAGCTGTTTTTCTTGTTCCCAATTTTTCTTTTGTAAAAGAATGGGCACAGCGTCATGCACTAGATTTTTCAACTATATCTAACGACGCCATCATTGAGAACCAAGCACTGATAGACCGCATCCATGAAGAAATTACAACAATTAATAAAGAATACGGTTCTTGGGAGCAACTCAAAAAAGTCAAGCTCTTGCCTCAAGAATTCACCATTGAAGGCGGTGAACTCACACCAACGCTCAAGTTCAAGCGCAAAAAAATACTTGAGAAATACCAAGCTCAGTATCAAGCTATCTATAGTGCCTAGGGCATGAATAAGACATAAAAAAAGCCGGCGTGAGCCGGCTTTTTGCGTTACAGTGCGTAACTAAGATTAGTGCTTTTCTCCAGAACAAGACTTTTGAGTCGAGTTGCTAGAAGAGCAAGATTTTTGTGTAGAGCTAGAAGAGCAGCAACTACCACTTTTCTTTTTCTTTTTGCGCTTGTCGTCGTCTTTCTTAACGATTTGCGTTCCGTTTACAGCTGCATAAGCTGTGCTTGCCATAGAACCTACGAATGTGGTAAGGGCAATAGCTACAAATACTTTTTTCATGGCGTTTTTTTTATAAAGTTACAAATTAATTTAAAGTACCAAGCTTGGTGAGTTTAGCTTGCACTTTTTGTCCGAGTTGCACATCAATTTTCGTACCCAAAGGCAAGAATAAATCGACGCGTGACCCAAATTTGATGAACCCGAATTCTGCACCCGTTTGCGCTTTGTCGCCAATTTGGGCGTAATAACAGATGCGACGCGCCAATGCACCGGCAATTTGTCGAAACAGTACTTCGGTCCCGCTCTCGTGTTTCACCACACAAGTGCTGCGCTCGTTGTCAGTGCTGCTCTTTGGGTGCCAAGCAACCAAAAACAAACCCGGATGATATTTGGTATAACTTACCTCGCCAGCGATCGGGTAATAATTGGCGTGTACATTCATCGGCGACATAAAAATAGACACCTGAATGCGCTTGTCTTTGAAATATTCTGTTTCTTCGACTTCTTCAATGACTACCACTTTGCCATCTGCAGGGCACATAATATCTTGTGGACCGGCCGTGCAGGTACGCTTAGGGATCCTAAAAAACTGGATAATGAGGTAGAGAAGTACTGCAAACCCGATTTCAAGAAATAGAAATAGGCCAAAAATAGAGCAAGCCAAAAGATAGTAATTGAGGGCGCTCAAGCCCAGAAATATCACAATGCTCACAAGCATAATGGAGCGTCCTTCGCGGTGAAAAGTCATCATTTCCAGTAAAGATAGATTATTGACCAACAATAGAAAAATGGAATGGTAAAAAGAGCGGCATCGAAGCGGTCTAGAACACCTCCGTGACCGGGTAAGATTTTGCCGCTGTCCTTGACTGCCAAACTTCTTTTGAAAAGCGATTCAAGTAAATCGCCTAAGATAGCCCCCGGTGCAATAATGAGCGCTGAAATCATCCAGAATAACACTTCGCCTTTATTGATGTACGACCCGATAATGAAACCGAGTAGCAAGGTAAACAAGATACCGCCGAAGGTTCCCTCCCAGGTTTTTTTAGGAGAAATCCGTTCAAAAAGCTTATGTTTTCCAAAGGCTCTACCACTAAAATAAGCGAATGAATCGTTGGTCCAGATGAGTAAAAACATGCCCAGAACTTTGGGAAGCGGGGAGGTGTCGCGGATATGTAAATCAATGCTCAAATAAAAGGGGCCTACGACATAAATAATGCCGAAAACCAACACTGAAATATTGAGCAAAGGGTGCTGGTGCTTGGCCCAAAGTTCGTTGAGGATCAGCGTAAAGAAGAGTGGAAAGATCAGGCTCAGAGAAATCACGGAGAACCACTCAAAACTAATACCCACTAACAGTACATAGATGAAAATGCCGATAAAAATGCCAATTTCATTCGATACTTCTACCACTTGGTGCTGCTTGAAGAAGTTATAAAACTCCCACAAGCCAACAATCATGAAAAAAGAAAAGACAAGTGCAAAAGCATAAGGATTCCAGAGCATAGAACCGATCACAAGGGTGCCAAAAATAGCACCAGTGATCATGCGTTGCCCCAGGTTTCCGATCATGCGTTTGGCGTTGGTTCAGTATCTGAAGTTGGTTCAGAAGTGGCCTCATTGTCAGAAATCGGTTCTTCTGCTTTATGTTCTTCCGAAGGCGTTTCTTCGACAGTTCCCAACATGTTGTCTGGGTTGCTGTCGCTAGCTAATGACTCAATTTCTACGGAGACTTCTTCAATTGGGTCCCAAGGACGTTTGCCAAAAATAGCTTCTAGGTCTTCTTTGAAGATGACTTCAGAGCTGAGCAAGCGATCGGCGAGTTGCCCTAGTTTGTCTTGGTTTTCAGCGAGTAGTTGAAGTGCACGTTGGTACTGACCTTCAATGAGTTTGCTAACTTCTTCATCGATGACTTTAGCGGTATCCTCAGAATAAGGTTTGGTAAAGGCATCTCTGCCCTGTGAGTCGTAGAAGGAGATATTGCCCACGCGCTCGTTGAGGCCGTAGATGGAGGTCATGGCGTAGGCTTGTTTGGTGACGCGTTCTAAATCAGATAAAGCGCCGGTAGAAATACGCTTGAAGGTGAGTTGCTCTGCTGCGCGACCACCGAGTGTAGCACACATGTCGTCGAGTAGTTGTTCTGTAGTGGTGATGCTGCGCTCTTCTGGAAGGTACCATGCTGCTCCTAAGGATTGTCCGCGTGGCACAATAGTGACTTTTACCAGTGGATTGGCGTATTGCAAGAGCCAAGAAACAGCAGCGTGGCCTGCTTCGTGGTAGGCAATCGTTTTCTTTTCTTCTGGGGTAATGATTTTGTTTTTCTTTTCTAAGCCACCAATGATGCGGTCAACAGCGTCGAGGAAGTCTTGTTTTTCGACTTGTGATTTGTTGTGACGCGCTGCAATGAGTGCCGCCTCGTTACACAAATTGGCGATATCTGCTCCGGAGAAACCAGGGGTTTGTTTGGCCAAGAACTCGACGTCGATTTCCGTCGAAATTTTGAGTGGCTTAAGGTGTACACCAAAAATTGCTCGGCGTTCGTTGAGGTCGGGCATGTCGACATAAATTTGACGATCAAAACGACCAGCGCGCATTAAGGCGCTATCGAGCACATCGGCACGGTTGGTGGCGGCCAAGATAATGACGCCCGAATTGGTGCCAAAGCCATCCATTTCGGTAAGGAGTTGATTGAGGGTATTTTCGCGTTCGTCGTTGGTATTGAAACCGTTGTTTTTGCCACGTGCGCGACCAATTGCATCGATCTCATCGATGAAGATAATAGCAGGGGCTTTTTCTTTGGCCTGACGAAACAAGTCGCGAACACGTGAGGCACCAACCCCAACGAACATTTCGACGAAATCTGAACCCGAAAGCGAGAAAAACGGCACTTTTGCTTCGCCGGCTACGGCTTTGGCAAGTAAAGTTTTTCCTGTTCCTGGAGGGCCGACAAGTAAGGCGCCTTTTGGAATTTTTGCCCCGAGTTCGGTGTATTTTTTAGGATTCTTGAGGAACTCGACAATTTCTACAATTTCTTCTTTAGCGCCTTCAAGACCAGCTACGTCTTTGAAAGTAATGTTGGTGCTTTTGCCTTTTTCATAGACTTGTGCACGCGATTTGCCAATATTGAAAATTTGACCGCCGCCGCCAGCACCGCCAGCACCACCAGACATGCGTCGCATGACGAACATCCAGATCAAGACAATGATACCGAAAGGTAATAAGTAACCCAAGATTTGGGCGATCCAGTTGGTTTCGATGACGTTTTCGTAGTCGTGGTAACCACGCTCGTCCAAGGCTTTCTCGAAATTGGCGTGATCGCCGATATTTTCTAATTCAAAAACAATTTTAGAAGGTTGGGCATTTTTGTTGGCCAACATTTTGCGCAGTTTCGGGAAGTCCAGGTTTTTGCGGCTGTTGATGTATTGTGTAGCGTTTTTGCGCAATTGAAATCTCGCCGTACTTTGATTGACGATCTTGACTTGCTTCACACCTTTGGCTTCTACTAGGTCGAGGAGCGTTTCTTTGTATTTAATGGTGGTGTTGGTTTCGCTATTGATGTAGAGGTGTGTGCTGACCAATACGAGGACGAACGCGATGTAAATCCAGTAGACAGAAAACGGATTTTTTCTTTTTTCTTCAGACATGTTGACGGATATTATAAGTTGGGAAGATCGGTACGCTTGGCATCGGCCCAGAGGTCTTCGATGTCATAGAAAGATCGTGCGTCTTTATAAAAAATATGGCATACTACATCGATGTAGTCGAGCAAAATCCATTCTGAATTGGACTTTCCTTCTGTATGCCAAGGTTTTTCTTTGAGTTCTTTGCGGGTATTGCGCTGGACATTACTCGCGATACCGTCTACTTGTGTGCTCGATTCACCACTGCAAATGACGAAGAAGTCGCAGACGGCGCTGTCGAGTTCGCGGAGGTCGAGGATGGTGATGTCTTGCGCTTTGTTATTTTGCATCCCTTCAATAATAACGTCGACGAGCAACGCAGAGGGCTCTAATTTTTTCTTTTTTGCCATTGATTTGTTTCTATTACAAAACTAACTGATAAATTTGAATCCACTTGATTTTCATGATGACCAAATTCGGTTCTGTTTTCATTCAGTTAGCATCAGTAGATTCTACCAACAATTATGCTGCCAATCTTATTCAACAAGGAAGTTGTCAAGATGGTTCGGTAATTATGGCAGATTATCAAACAATGGGTAGGGGGCAGCGCGGCAATTCATGGCAGTCTGTCAGTGCTGCAAACCTTATGTTTAGCATTGCATTTCAACCCAAATACCCTCTAGAAGAGCAAATCCGACTAGCTTGGTATAGTGCTATTATTTGGCAGCAATGTTTGTTGCGTTTTGGTTTGAGCGCACAAATCAAGTGGCCCAACGATATTTATGTCAAGGGCTCTAAAATCGGCGGCATCCTTATCGAACAACAACTCAAAGGAAGTCAACTCGACTGGAGCGTCCTCGGTTGTGGCATCAATGTCAATGAAAGTCCTGAACTCAAGCAAGCCACAAGTATCTACCGAGAAACGGGTCAAAAATTCAAGCCACTTACCGTGCTCACTGAGTACCTCGATTTACTCAATGGCCAACAAGCATTACTTTATGGAGATTTTTTCGTTTTAAAGGGTTTGTTTGAAGCATCTATGGGCTTTCAAAATGAACTACTCCAGTTTGAAAAAAAAGATGGTCAATCTTTTGAAGGGCGCATTCGCGGTGTCAATGAGCAAGGATTACTTCAAATTGAGGTGGATGGCACTTTGCACCGTTTTGCCAATCAAGATATTCGATTCTTATTGCCCAGTACTTAATTGTGCGGCAAGATTGCTCGCCATTTCAGTTAAGAGTTTTTGCAACGGCTTTTCGACGAGCATTTTGAGCATCATGTTCAGATCTGCCTTGATTTCAATGAATCCTGTTGTAATGGCTCCGTCAGGCTGCAGGTGAACAAATAAATCAAAAGCAAAAGGGTTGCTTTTTGCACCTTTGAAATGAAGTAGAGCTGTCTCGACAGCTTGTATTTCTAATGTTAATTGTATTTGTCCGGCAGCTTTGAAGCTGAATTGGGTAGGGGTAGACTGAAATGCTGCAATTTGGTTTTCAGGAAGAATGAGCTTGTAATTTTGGGTCTGTGACAAGAATTGAAGAACTTGTTCGCAAGCGGCTTCTAAGGTGAAATCTTGGCTTTTGAGCGTTAGCATGCTTTATTGAGCCTGGTTATCTTGCATCCAGGTACTTGGGTTGTTGCGCCAAGCGTGTAAGGTGGCTTCGTCTGCAGCACTCACGTAGTTTGTTTTGGTAGCTACATCGATGAGTGTGCTGTAGTCTGTGAGGCAAACATGCGGGCAGTTGGCTGCAGTAAATTGTTGTTCGGCGAGGGCAAAACCATATGTAAACGTGGCAATTAGCCCCTTGACATCTAGTCCGCCAGCGCGGAGCGCTTCTACAGCTTTCAAGCTGCTTCCTCCTGTAGAAATGAGGTCTTCAATAACCACAACGCGTTGGCCTTCTTGGTAAGCTCCTTCAATGAGGTTTTCCATGCCATGTCCTTTTGCAGCGCTGCGCACATAAATAAAGGGTAAGCCAAGCTCTTGGGCTATAAGAGCACCCTGCGCAATGCCCCCAGTTGCTACACCTGCAATGACATCTGGCTTCCCAAAATTATCGAGAATAGTTTGCGCATAACCTTGGCGAATGTGGGTACGCACTTCAGGAAAACTGAGTGTGATGCGGTTGTCACAGTATATTGGAGACTTCCAGCCAGAGGCCCAAGTAAAAGGTTTTTCGGGTTGGAGGCGTACTGCTTTTGTTTTGAGGAGCAATTCTGCTACCTTTAGACTCAAATCTTTGTTCACATTCATGCTGCAAAAATACAAAGTTTTCATCGAATCGACTTACATCATTTTTTGTGATACCGATCAGGGTCTCCCAAATTGGACGCACCAACGCCCGACTTCAGTTGCAGATTTGGTTCAGAAACTTCAAAACTCAAATCACCAAGTGTACTCTCCCGATCCCGAAACCGCAATGGTATCTTTTTTCAGCGGCTTTAAGTTTATTCAGACTGCCGGTGGTTTGGTTCAAAATGCGCACGCCGATGCTTTTTTGTGGATGCACCGTTTTGGCCATCTCGATTTACCTAAAGGAAAAATAGAAAAAGGGGAGGAGACTGTTCAGGCCGCTATCCGCGAAATTGAAGAAGAAACAGGACTTGAGGGTCAATTCATACTCCTCGACACTTTAGCCTGTACCTTTCACGTTTACGAAATGAAGGGACGTTCATTTTTGAAGCAAAATCATTGGTTTCGTTTCCGCTTTTTCGGTGAAGTTTCACTTTGCGCGCAAATAGAAGAAGGAATTGAGGCAGTTTTTTGGCTTTCCGACCGGGAATGGCGCAGTCGTTTGGCCGAAACCTATTCGGGTTTGCGCGAATTATTGGCGGCAACTTGCTAAAAATGTGTTAATTTTATTTCTGTCCACATCGAATTATTTAAACTTGCCTTCAGAACATCATCCTACTTATTCAAACTAAAATACTTTCTCATGAAATTACTTCAACTCTCTTTGTTTTTATGCTTCTCTCAAATGTTATTTGCTCAAGTTGCCGACAAAGCAAAACCAACTTCCCAACCCGCATTGCGTTTCAATGTGCTCGAAATTGAGCGCCAAGACATTCCGTATGGCTCAGAAGACCTCTTTGTTTTTGAATTCAAAAACACCGCTAAAAAAGCTGCCGTGATTACAAATGTGCAAACAAGTTGCGGTTGTACAGCAGCTGACCGACCTGAAACACCAGTAGGAAAAGGCAAAAAAGGAGTGATTAAAGTACATTACGACACCAAGCGTATTGGAGCTTTCACTAAAACAATTACCGTTTTTTCTAATGTTGGCGATCCAATTGTACTCACCATCAAAGGGACAGTCTTGACGCCCTCAGAATCTCCGGTTATCAACTAGATAGTCGCGGCGCGCGCTCAGATATTTGCTATCTTTGCCACTTTAAACGAAGTCATGGAGATTGCAAAAACATACGAGCCACAACTTGCACAAGAAAAATGGTACCAACATTGGTTAGAGAAGGGTTATTTTCATTCCACCCCAGATCACCGCGAGCCATACACCATCGTCATTCCACCGCCAAATGTCACCGGTGTATTGCACATGGGTCACATGCTCAATAACACCATTCAAGATGTTTTGGTGCGCAGAGCGCGCATGCTTGGTAAAAACGCGTGCTGGGTACCCGGTACCGACCACGCCTCTATTGCTACAGAAGCTAAAGTAGTTCAAAAACTGAAGGCTGAAGGCATCTCCAAATCAGACCTCACCCGCGAGCAATTCCTCGCCCATGCTTTTGAATGGAAAGACAAACACGGCGGCATCATCCTAGAGCAACTCAAGCGCCTAGGTGCTTCCTGCGACTGGGAGCGCACGCACTTCACCATGGACCCCGAATATTCAGAGTCCGTTATTGCCGTATTCATCGACCTCTTTCAAAAAGGTAAAATTTACCGTGGCGTGCGCATGGTCAACTGGGATCCAGAAGCCCTAACCGCGCTTTCCGACGAAGAAGTCAACTACAAAGAAGTCAATTCCAAATTATTTTATGTGCGCTATCAAGTCCTTGGTCAGTCAGACCAATGGCTCACTATCGCCACCACGCGCCCCGAGACCATCCTCGGCGATACCGCCATTTGCGTGCATCCCGAAGACGACCGCTACCAACACCTCATTGGTAAAATAGTTTCAGTTCCTTTGATCAACCGCGAAATCCCTGTCATTGCAGACGAATACGTGGACAAAGATTTCGGAACAGGTTGCTTGAAAGTAACACCAGCCCACGACCCCAATGACTACGAACTCGGTCAAAAACACAATTTACCGAGCATCGACTTATTCAACGACAACGGCACGCTCAATGCAAATGGCGCACATTACGAAGGCAAAGACCGCTTTGAGGTCCGTCGCGAAATCGAAAAAGAACTCCAAGACAAAGGCTTTTTAGTCAAAACGGAAGATATTATCAATAAAGTTGGTTTTTCTGAGCGCACCAGCGCGGTTATTGAGCCCAAATTGTCCTTGCAGTGGTTTGTCTCGATGAAAGAACTCGCAGCGCCTGCCTTGGAAAACGTCATGAATGGCAACATTCAATTCCACCCAGAGAAGTTCAAAAATACCTACCGCCACTGGATGGAAAACGTCAAAGATTGGTGTATTTCGCGTCAACTTTGGTGGGGTCATCGCATTCCAGCTTGGTACTACAGCGACCGTCCAGCCGACTTCGTGGTGGCCAAAACACAAGAAGAAGCGCTTGTTTTGGCAGCTCAAAAAGCAGGCAGACCAATTGAAGCAGCCGAACTGCGTCAGGACGAAGACGTGCTCGATACTTGGTTTTCTAGCTGGTTGTGGCCAATCTCCGTTTTCAACGGTCTTACGCAGCCTAACAACCCTGAAATCAATTATTATTACCCGACCAACGACCTCGTAACAGCACCCGAAATCATGTTCTTTTGGGTAGCGCGCATGGCCATTGCCGGCTATGAATACATGGGTCAACAACCCTTCAAAAATGTTTACTACACCGGAATCGTCCGCGACAAACTCGGACGCAAAATGTCCAAATCTTTGGGCAATTCCCCAGATCCTATCGACCTCATTAACCAATACGGCGCCGATGGCGTACGCGTTGGGGTCCTTATTTCCTCTCCGGCGGGCAATGACCTTCCTTTTGACAGCTCTCAGTGCGAACAAGGCCGCAATTTCACCAATAAAATTTGGAATGCCTACCGCTTGGTGTCTTCGTGGGAAGTCAGTGAAAACGCGCAACCACTTTCTAGCAAAGTGGCCATCGAATGGTTTGACAGCCGTTTTGCGCAGGTCTTGAGTGAAATCAATAGCAATTTTGATAAATTCCGCATCTCTGACGCGCTCATGTCGACCTACAAACTAGTCTGGGACGACTTCTGCTCTTGGTATTTAGAAATGATCAAGCCCGGCTACCAGCAGCCTATCGATCGCCAAACACTCGAGCATACCCTCAATTTCTTTGAGAGCATCCTTAAAATCATGCATCCCTTCACGCCATTTGTCTCTGAAGAACTCTACCACGCACTGCGCGAGCGCCAACCTGGCGACGACATCGTTATTGCGGAGTGGCCAGCGGTTCAAGAAGTTTCAAGTGCGGCACTGGCTCAATTTGCTTTCAACGAAAAAGTGATTACGCAATTGCGCAATATCCGCAAGCAAAATAACATCCCGACCAAAATCAAGATGGAGCTTTTCATCAAAGCAGACGCGAGTAGGGCCTCTGACGCAGATAGCATCATTGTAAAAATGGGCAATTTATCTGTTATGGAATATGTTCAAGATAAGGTGGCGCAGTCCAATAGCTTTATTGTTGACGGCATCGAGTTTTTTGTGCCATTTGGCGAGCAAATCGACCTCGAAGCGGAGAAGAAAAAGCTAGAAGAAGAATTGCACTACACTAAAGGCTTCCTTAAAAGCGTACAGTCGAAATTGCAAAATGAAAAATTCATGGCAGGTGCTCCAGATGCGGTTGTGGCCAACGAACGCAATAAAGAGGCAGACGCGCTCAACAAAATTGCCATTCTCGAAGAAAAGCTAAAGAGCCTGTAGTTTAAATAAACTTGAAGTCAACGCGTCTATTGCGCTGTTTGCCTTCGGCTGTTTTGTTCTGATCGACGGGTTCCTTTTCTCCTTTGTACCTAATCACCACGCGGTCTCTTGGCAAGCCATTTTGCGCAAAAAAAGTCAAGAGTGCTTCACTGCGTTTTTTGGACAAAACCAAATTGTAATCGTCGGTACCATCCGCGTCGGTGTGTCCGGTAATCTCGATGCGCAAATCCGAATGGCTCTTCACCATTCGGATCAATTCCTTGAGATACGCTTCATATTCAGGCTTAATGAGCGCTTGGTCGTAATCAAAATAGACGGGCTGAAACGCAAATTTTTGCAGTTCACTTTTCCTGACTTGAGGTGCTGAAACGCCATCGGCTAACTCTTGTTTAAAGCGCTGCAGCCACTCTTTGGGTAGGTAAGCAGTCTTGTCATTGGAGATCTCTCCGCTGCTCTGGTACGCAATAAAACGGTAGTCTTGTCGGTCTGTAGCCCCCTCTAAATAGCCATTTTGAGGATTGAATTTGAGTGTATAGGTATACGGAGTCAGAGCAAATTCAGGTAAATAGAACCAAGTAGCTTTTGAGGTTACTAGTTTCATTTCTTGATCGGTGTAGGTACCTCTTATCGGATAGATCGCGGCTCCTTCATTTTCAATTCTGATTTTTCCATCTACCAATCCATTGGTAACATATATGTCTAGATATACCGGAAGCAGAACCGTTTGATCAGTTGCCGAAATGAGCATCCCTTGCCAAAATCCTGTCATTTTTTGACCCCAACAGATTTGCGAGCAGAAAATAAAATACAGCAGCAGTTGCTTCATGGGCTTCTTATTCGTAAAAAAGAAAATTTTGTTCCAAGCTGAACTATCTTTGTTTGGCATTGTTCTAAGCAAAAACGACTATGAAAACACTTTTATTTTCCCTAAGCATACTTCTTATGAGCTTTATTTCCGCAGATTCTGCAAGTATTTACCAATTTAAAGTCAAAGACATTAATGGAAAAACCTTTGATTTTGCCACATTAAAAGGCAAAAAGATTATGGTAGTCAATACAGCTTCCAAATGTGGCCTCACTCCGCAATATGAGGAGCTAGAGGCTTTGTACACCAAATACAAATCAAAGAATTTTGTAATTGTAGGGTTTCCGGCCAATGATTTCCTGTCTCAAGAGCCTGGTACTGATCAAGAGATCGCTCAATTTTGTAAATTGAACTACGGGGTGAGTTTCCCGATGATGTCTAAAATTTCTGTAAAAGGAAAAGAAATGCATCCGGTTTATCAATTCTTGACGCAAAAAGCCAAGAATGGCAAAGAAGACAGTAAAGTTGAATGGAATTTTCAGAAGTACCTTATCGATGAAAACGGACATTTGTCAAAGGTGATTTCACCACGCGTTTTGCCAAATGACCCGAGTATCATTGCATGGATTGAGCAATAGTTCAAATCGTTGAAATTTTGTTGATAAGTTAAGGCCTTAGCGCCCTATGAAAGCACCTTTTGCGAGGTGCTTTTTTTTATTTTTGTTAACACGAAATTAAACACTATCCACAAACTATAACAACATGGCTGAAGACGAAAAGAGAGACAATTATTCGGCAGATAATATCCAGGTATTAGAAGGTTTAGAAGCAGTAAGAAAACGACCTGCAATGTATATTGGCGATGTCGGTATCAAAGGTCTTCACCACCTTGTTTACGAAGTAGTAGACAACTCCATAGATGAGGCTCTTGCAGGCTACTGTAACCGCATCAACGTTTTCATCAACGAAAACAATTCTATTACCGTTGTAGACAACGGCCGCGGTATCCCAACCGCCATGCACACCAAAGAAAAGAAATCAGCGCTTGAGGTCGTTATGACGGTCTTGCACGCCGGTGGTAAATTCGACAAAGACACCTATAAAGTTTCTGGTGGTTTGCACGGTGTGGGTGTATCTTGTGTCAACGCACTCTCTACGCACCTCATGGCTACCGTACGCCGCGAAGGCAAAATATTCCAACAAGAATACAACATTGGTAAGCCAATGTACGACGTCAAAGTTGTCGGAGAATCTGATCAAACAGGTACAGAAGTTACCTTCACCCCAGATGCCACCATCTTTGAGTCTACAGAATACAACTTTGATACCCTTGCAGCGCGCATGCGCGAGCTCGCCTTTTTGAACAAAGGCATTACCATTACCCTTACCGACAAGCGCCAAACAGACGAAAACGTCGCACATCCATGCACTACTTATCATTCAGAAGGTGGTCTTAAAGAATTTGCCTCTTACCTCGATCGCAACCGCGAGGCGCTCATCACCGACGTCATTTACTTTGAAGGTGAACGCGAGGGGATTCCCGTTGAAGTCGCGCTCACCTACAATACATCGTACACCGAGAACATTCAGGCTTACGTCAATAACATCAATACCCACGAAGGTGGTACGCACCTATCTGGTTTCAGACGCGGCCTTACCAATACCCTTAAAAAATACGCCACCGACTCAGGTATTCTCGCCAAAGAGAAAATCGAAATCGACGGCGACGACTTCCGCGAGGGGCTTACAGCTGTGGTTTCTGTGAAAGTACAAGAGCCACAGTTCGAAGGCCAAACCAAAACAAAACTGGGTAACCGCGAAGTCACGGCACCTGTAAGCCAAGCAGTATCCGAAATGCTTTCTGCTTACCTAGAAGAGCATCCGGTTGAAGCCAAACTTATCGTGGAAAAGGTCATTTTAGCGGCACGTGCCCGCCATGCAGCCCGCAAGGCCCGCGAAATGGTACAGCGCAAAAACGTACTGACCGGTTCGGGCTTGCCTGGCAAATTAGCAGACTGCTCCGAAAAAGATCCTGCAGCCTGTGAAGTTTACTTTGTTGAGGGAGACTCCGCGGGTGGTACCGCCAAACAAGGTCGTGACCGCCATTTCCAAGCCATCATGCCGTTGAGAGGTAAGATCTTGAACGTCGAGAAAGCCATGCAACACAAAATCTTCGAAAACGAAGAAATCAAAAACATCTATACCGCCTTGGGTGTGCGCATCGGAACAGAAGAAGACTCCAAAGCACTCAACCTCGAAAAATTGCGTTATCACAAAATCATCATTATGTGTGATGCCGACGTCGATGGATCGCACATCGAGACACTCATCCTGACTTTCCTTTTCCGCTACATGAAAGAACTCATCGAAAAAGGCTATGTCTATATTGCAACTCCACCATTGTACCAAGTGAAGAAAGGCACCAAATCTGAATACGCTTGGAACGAAGACCAACGCGATCGCCTCATTCAAGAACTCAAGGGTGGCGGCAGCGAAACTTCAGTGAACATCCAACGCTACAAAGGTCTTGGCGAAATGAACGCAGAGCAGCTCTGGGAAACCACCATGAATCCGGAAAGCCGCACCTTGCGTCAGGTCACTATCGAAAACGCAGCAGAGTGTGATCAAATCTTCTCTATGCTCATGGGCGACGACGTTCCACCTCGCCGTGAATTCATCGAGAAAAACGCCAAATACGCCAAAATTGATGCTTAAGCGCAAGCAGCAATCTATTTTAAAGCCGTTGATCCTCCTTTGGATAGCGGCTTTTTTCTTTTGTTTATTTTCCTTTTTGGGTGCAGAAAGAGAAAGTAAAGATGAGCTATCATTGGCTTGCCCGCTTCCTTTGGCAGATGAAGAAATCATCTCACATACGGCTTATTCGTTTTCTTTTAACGAGAAATACGAACAAGCGAATTGGGTGGCTTATATGCTTACCAAAGCACATTTAGGCGATGGCGTTGAACGCAGCAATCGGTTCATGGAAGATCCATTGGTGCTTTCTGGTACCGCCACCAATGCGGACTACGCTAAAAGTGGCTATGACCGCGGTCATTTGGCACCTGCCGCAGACATGAGTTGGTCTTTGCAAGTGATGCAAGAATCATTTTATTATAGTAATATGAGCCCACAGCTGCCTGGGTTCAATCGGGGCATCTGGAAAAAACTAGAAGAACAAGTGCGTACTTGGGCGCTCCAATACGACACGCTATATGTGGTAACCGGGCCGATTTTAGAAGTAGGGCTTCCTACGATTGGCCCCAATAGAGTAAGTGTACCCAAAGCGTATTTCAAGGCGCTAATCGCGCCAAAACAACAAAAAGGAATCGCATTTGTCATGCCCAACGCAAAGTCAGAAGCCGCTGTTTTAGCTTTCTCGCTGTCTATCGACGCGCTCGAAACCAAAATCAATAGAGACTTATTTTTCCAACTTCCGGATCAATTAGAGCACAAAATGGAATCTATTGTGCATGTTTGGCCATAAAAAAAACCGCCCAAATGGCGGTTTAGTATGAGGAAGGAAACAAATCCTAAAAATCTATTGAAAGCTACTTTACTCAGTGAACTTATTGCGCAGCTTAGTGAACTTCTTGCGCATAAGCATCGGCGTCTAAAAGCGCAGCAAACTCAGCGGCATCAGACACGCGAACTTTGACCATCCAGCCTGCACCGTAAGGGTCGTTGTTAACCAACTCCGGATTGGCTTCAAGTGCATCGTTGAATTCGATGATTTCGCCGCTCATTGGCAAGAACAAATCTGAAACGGTTTTGACAGCTTCTACACTACCAAAAACTTCTTCTTGCGCCATTGTTTCTCCGACGGTTTCTACTTCGACATAAACAATGTCTCCGAGTTCGCTTTGTGCAAATTCGGTGATGCCAATTGTGGCGATGTCACCTTCGAGTTTTACCCATTCGTGGTCTTTGGTGTACTTGAGTTCAGCTGGAATATTCATGTTACATTGATTTGAGGCAAATGTACACATTTTGACTGAATCATACGTTCACCTTCCTTTTCTTTCCTTAAGAGAATGCTTAACTTTGCTTCATGACAACCGAACAGTATAAGGCTTTACAAAATAGACTTTCAACTATACAGTCCTTTCTCAAAATCGATGAGAAGCGCATGCACTTAAAGGAAGAAGAGCTCAAGACCCAAGATCCTTCTTTCTGGGACGACCCAAAAAAGGCCGAAGACAAAATGAAGCAAATCCGCGGGCTCAAATTTTGGGTGGAAACCTTTGATCGAACAGCTGCATCGGTTGCCGACCTCGATGTCCTAATGGAATTTGTTCGTGAAGGCATGGCAGAAGAAGCGGAGCTCAATGTGCAATATGCTAAATTACTCGAAGAAATTGAAGAACTAGAACTCAAAAACATGCTCTCTAACGAAGAAGATAGCCTCTCGGCGGTCTTGCAAATTACCGCAGGGGCAGGTGGTACAGAGAGCTGCGACTGGGCCAGTATGCTCATGCGCATGTATCTGATGTGGGGTCAAAAGCACGGTTATAAAATCACCGAACTCAACTTCCAAGAAGGTGATGTAGCTGGTGTCAAAACAGTCACCCTAGAGTTCGAAGGCGAATTTGCTTTTGGCTACCTCAAAGGTGAAAACGGCGTGCATCGATTGGTGCGAATTTCTCCATTCGATTCCAATGCCAAAAGGCACACCAGTTTTGTGTCGGTCTACGTATATCCTTTAGTTGACGACCAAATTGAAATCAATATCAATCCTGCAGATATTTCTTTTGAAACTTTCCGTTCAGGCGGTGCAGGCGGGCAAAACGTCAACAAAGTCGAGACCGCAGTTCGTTTGCGTCACGCACCTTCAGGGATCATCATCGAAAACTCAGAATCTCGGTCTCAGTTGGCCAATAAAGAAAAGGCCTTGCAGTTATTACGATCTCAATTATATGAACTCATCTTGCGCGAACGCATGGAGAAACGCAACGAAATAGAAGCGGGTAAAAAGAAAATAGAGTGGGGTAGCCAAATTAGAAACTACGTCATGCATCCTTACAAATTAGTCAAAGACGTCCGGACAGGAACCGAAACTGGCGATGTCGATGCCGTAATGGACGGCGCTCTGGATCCTTTCTTAAAGGCATTTTTGATGCAATACGGCTCTTGATAAGTTACTGCTCCGGATTTAAAGGCAATCAATCAATTGCTCTAGGGCAATTCCTCTAGATCCTTTCAATAAAATCAAATGACCACTTAAATTTTGTAGTGCGATATTTGCTTTTAAATCAGCTGCGCTTTCGAAACCATCTGCATTCAAATTTTTAAAAATAGGGCCAACAGTGAAATAGGCCAATTCATGGGCATGTAATAAATCTAGTATTTTTTGATGTTCTGAGGGCCCTTCGACACCAAGCTCCAACATATCGCCAAGAATCACCAATTTTTGAGGGTGCTCAATCTCAATAAATGAACTCAGCGCACTCAGCATGCTAGACGGATTTGCATTGTAGCAATCCACAATAAGTGTGTTTTTTGCAGTTTTTTCGACTTGTGAGCGTTTGTTAGTAGGTATATAACTCGCTAGAGCGGCATTCAATTTTTCTGGTTCAATACCGAAATACATGCCCACCCGCAAGGCGGCCAGGAAATTGTAAAAGTTGTATTTACCAATCATATGCGTATCGATTACCGGCGACACATATGAATTTGAAGTCCAGCTCAAGTGTACAAAAGGATCCAGCGCAAGGAGCTGACCCATTAATTCTCCTTTTTGTGCACCAAATGTGTGCAGCGTGATATTTCTTTGTTGTGCTGCATTGAGTAGTATAGCGTCGTCTGCATTTACAAACAAACCGCCATTTTTTTGGGCCACATGGTCGTAGAGTTCTGATTTGGTCTTCAAAACTCCCTCAAAATTGATAAATCCTTCCAGATGGGCTTTACCAATATTGGTGACAAGGCCTAGGGTAGGTACTGCGATCCGACACAGTTCATCGATATCTAGCGGTTTGTTGGCGCCCATTTCAATAATGGCAATTTGGTGCTGTGCATGGAGATGGAGGAGTGTCAAAGGCACGCCAATATGATTATTTAGGTTGCCTTCTGTGCAAAGTACGTTGTATTGTGTTTGCAAGGCGCAGTTGACGAGTTCTTTGGTGCTGGTTTTGCCATTGCTACCGGTAATGCCGAGTATTGGGATATCAAAACGCAGGCGATGGGCGTGAGCAAGTTCTTGGAGAAAGGCAAGTCCATTCGGTACAAAAAAGATATGTTCATCATCGGCAAGTGTTACGTTGTCTACAATTGCGTACTTGGCGCCGGCAGCAATAGCTTGCTCGGCATATTGATTGCCGTCGAAGTTGTCTCCTTTGAGCGCAATATATAAACAGTCTTTTTGAATTTGCCTGGAGTCGGTACTAACGCCACTACAAGCATCTAAAAGAGATAGCCATTTTTCCATGAAGCAAAGTTGCAAAAAAAAAGCCCGATTGCTCGGGCTTTTGAAATATTATCTAATTGGGAAGACCAATTATTCTTTGATGTCTGGTCGGCGAGAGCTTCCGATGCGGTCCATTGCACATCTGAAACCAATGGTTGCGGATGCTTTGTCTTCGTCAAGGAAACGACGGTTGCCAATGGCGAGCCAGTAGGCTATATCTGCCCAAGAACCACCTTTATATACTCGGCTCTTGTCGGAGATGAGTGTTGTTGGCCAACCCGATTTACCAGCATTGATTTGCTCGTTTAGGAGGTTGTTGTTTTCGTGTTCACTTTGGTACATGACAAGTTTAGGATCGCGAATGCCGCTGTTGATTTCTTCTTTGCGCTTGGCATTGTTGTAATAGATGGAAGATTCTAAGTCACCATCTAGATAGTCAATGTAGTCGTCTTTGCGGTAGTTCAAACGACCTGCATTTTCTTCTACTGTTACGTCTCTCCAGCGTTGGCTTCCTTTCGTCGTTGTGATGAACTCACTAAGGCCATTGCGAAGGGTCATGATCCAGGTAGTGATTGTTGGATCTGTGCTGTAAGATAAAAACTTGCGCTCTAGGTATTCACGGCTGAAAAGAGCGGTGTCAATACCGAGGTAGGCGGTAGGTTGTGAGTAATCGAAAGCCAAAGCCATGAGCTCGAGTAGGTCTTGTTTTTTAGCACCTTCTTGAATTTCGGCAGGGAGGTCTTTGTTGAACAATACGCGCTCGATGTAGGCAGAAGCTGCAATGGTACGGCCTTGGTTGTGAAGCGCGATAGCGGTGTCAAGCATGATGTTGAGGGTATCCAAAAACTCAAACTGCATGCGCTCCTGAGAGGTGAATTGTGAGTTGTTGGATACATAATAGCTAGACGGCGCATTGAATTGGTATTTACGCGGGTCTTGTTTGGCATAAATGCGTGAATTCATTGGCGCGTTGTTGACAGAACCTGTTTTAGGAGCACCTTGAGCACCAGCGGTATCTTTGCTTCCATTGCTCGTATCTTTGGTAGCACCTTGACCAGACATGTTGGACTGATAGTTATTGCCAGCATCTTGGCTATATTTTTTGTTGGCGTGTGCGAGATATTTTACACGAGCAAACTCGTTCACAAATTCTTTCATGCCGTGTACATCATAGATGTTTTCGTTGGCTTTGACTGGTTTGTCATAAAGGCCATCTGGCACAAGAAGTTGTGTTTGGAATTTGTTACCGCGGAAAGGCATGAAACCTTCAGCTACTTCAGACGTGAGAGGACGGTAAACATCCATGACCCATTCAGATACGTTACCAGCCATGTGGTAAAGTCCGTAGTCGTTAGGCCAGAATGAATCTACGCGATCAGAGATATCGGCACCGTCGTTAAGACGACCCGCAACACCCATCATGTCGCCTTTTCCACGCATGAAGTTTGCTTGAATAGCTCCAGCATATTGCTCTTCTTCTTGACGCACATAGTGACCATCCCAAGGATAGATACGGCGGTCATTGATGTTTTCAGAGTTAGGATCGAGGTTGCCGATGAGGCCCATGGCTGCAAATTCCCATTCTGCTTCAGTTGGGAGGCGGTAAGCAGGCAATAAAATACCATCTTCCATTTTGACAGGGCGCGTTCCCAAACGACCATTGTCCATGTCTGCATATACAGGATCGTAGTTTTCGAGTTGGTATGGATCGCGTGGAACAGATCTTTTGGTTTTAGAATCTACTTTTGGCTTCGGTTTGCTGTCTTTGTTGACAACATAACCACCTTCCGATTCTACAGTATAGTTGCCGTTGAGGTAGTTTTCTGTAGAGAACATGTTCTGAGGAACAGAAGCATATTTTTTGTCGTAATTAGGGCTATTGGCAGCACCTACATCGGCAGAACCTTCTTCGGCAAAATGCCATTTCAAGATGCCTTCACGAACAAGGATCGCTTCATTGACACGGTCAGTACGCCATTTACAGAAGTCGTTTGCTTGTAACCAAGAAACACCTACTACAGGGTAGTCGCGGTAAGACGGGTGACGCAAGTAGTAATTGACGTATTTTTCACGGTAACCTAATGCAGTTCTCCAAGCGAGTGTATCAGGCAAGCATTTTTTGTAAACGTGCGGATAAGTTTTGTAGTAAACGCGTCGCATCCAGTACATGTACTCTAACCAATGGAAGTTGGTAACTTCTGTGCGGTCCATGTAGAAAGAGGCAACTGTTACGCGAGAAGCGCGTGCGTTCCAGTCAGACATCACGTCTTGTTCTGTACGGCCCATAGTAAAGGTACCGCCTTCAATCATGACTAAGCCTGGTCCTGTTTCTTGCTCGCGGGCATCGAATTTTTCAAAACCACCATTTTTGTAGTTATTGAATTCCCAACCTGTAGCTGAGGAGCGCTCTTTAGAACACGAAGAAAGCACTAACAAACCTGTCAGTGCAATTCCGAAGATGTTTTGAATCAATCGCTTCATATTTTTTGCGTTTATAACGTAAAGTTCTGTTTATTCGTTTGGTTACATTTAGAAAGACGGACAAGACGTTTTTCTGAAGTTTTTTGGCTTCTTTTTACACTTGAGGTTGATGCCCATAGAAATTTCGTGGGACCCACCTGATATCCCATTTCCTAATTTGGATACAGTTAAATCGTAGCTGTATCCAACTTTAAATTTGTCTGTGTTGATACCAACGGTCATTATGAAGGCATCGCGGTTGCGGTACCAAGCACCAATTGTAAAGTTTTCGTATTTGAGGTAAGCTCCGATGTTGAGCTCTTGAAATCCGTTTTGGTATTGATAGATGATGTTTGGTGATAGGTAAGTGGTACTTGAATAACGACCTCTTTGACCTAATTTGATGTTAGCACCCATGTGACCCGTGAATCTCATAGGCAAACGGGATTCACCGAGAATCATGGATTCGTCTGGGCGGTTGAGGTGATGGGCAGCAAATCCGAAATAGAAATTTTTGGTAAAACCAACAGCGCCAAAACTAACGTCAAAAAAACCTCTGCGTCCGTTTCCGCGTGGCACATCGCCAGTTTGGTAAATAAAGCCTCGTCGCGGATCAATCATGTCACCGAACGTGAGTTTGTCCCAATCAAGAAATTTTTGGTAATAGGCCGCGCGTGCGCCAACCATAATGGAGAATTTGCGGGAGAGTTTGGCATTATATGAATAGATGCCGCCAATCATAGAAGTTTGGATGGTGCCCTGCCCCTGCACATCGTGCATAGCGAGCAACCCAAAGCCACCAGAGATATTTTTCGCGTAGGTGTCGTATGCAGCCGCGTAGGTCACGTAATTGCCGGTAAGTTGAGGCCATTCGTTGCGGTAATTTAACGAAACTCTAGGGCAACCTGAAGACCCTGCAAGTGCGGGGTTAAGGTAGGTTGGATTGGCATAGAATTGCGTAAAAGTAGGGTCTTGAGCCCATGATATAGAGCTCATTATCAGTGTAATGAGGCTAATCTGGGCAACTAGAAGCGGTTTGACTATTTTCACGAAAGTTGGTTTTAGCACGAACAATCTTAACGTTATTCAGGTTTCAAAGGTTACAAATATCGAATATTTATTCAAATAAAATAAATAAATTGACGTTTTTCTAGCGCTTAAAACTCCAAGTTTCATGATTTATTTTCGCAATTGCTTTCTTTTTTTCTTTTTACTGAAGACGATTTCCTCGTATGCGCAGGTTCAAACCATCGTTTTGGACTGGACCGGCATCGAACGCATTACGATAGGTGAAGAAGGCTATGATGTCCAAACGGTTAAGGGTTTTGGTCTCGATAATGGTCAACCGTTTTATGCCCTTCAACAGAAGCATGGCTCAATTCATCAAGATGTTGAAATTTTAAACACCGTGTACGAAAAATTACCTAAAGCGCAGCAGCTCATATACGAGCGTTTAGGTTTGGCTTTTTCGGAAAAAGCGCATATTGAGGCTAAGATAGTTTCGGAGAGCGGCCAACCATTATTCTCTTGCTATATTTTGCCAATGCGCTCTGTGAACGGTTCTCTAGAGCGCTTGGTGCAAGTAGATTACCGTTTCAAAGTAAAGCCTAGTTTTCAGGCCAAAGATTACGTCAGTTCATCTGTTTTGGGTAGCACCACAGGAAAATGGTATCGGATTGCTGTCAATAAGGATGGGATTTACAAAATTGATAAGGCCTTTTTAGAGGCTTGCGGATTCAATACAACTAATTTGAATCCGGCGCACATTCATATTTACGGCAACGGGGAAGGCGTGATTGCAGAAGCTAACTCGAGTCCAATAACAGATGATTTAGCTCAAAATGCAATAATGGTGAGTGGAGAAGCAGATGGCACTTTTGATGCCAATGATTACTTGCTTTTTTACGCTTGGGGTGCACACCGCTGGGAGCTCTCAGGCGGTAACCAATACAATCAGGTTAGGCATCCTTATTCGGACCAGTCATACTACTACATATATGTTGGATCAGATGTTGCGCCATTGCGGATTGCCGATGCAAGCGTCATAGACGCGCCTGCAGATACACTTGTAAGCTCCTATGACTACCGCGATGTATATGAAAACGACCTCGAAAACTTGGTGAAGGGCGGGCAGCGTTGGTACGGTGAGGAATTCGATGTCAATCTGAGTCAGAATTTCAATTTTACAATCGGAAACGTGACTTCAGATCCAATACGTTTTCAGGTGACTTACGCCTCTAATTCGAGAACGCCAGGAAATCAAATTACACTCAAAAACGGCGCTGAAATAATAGGTCAAATGGTAATGCCGCACTCTGGTCAATATTTTCAACGCAGCACCTTACTTTGTGCTGATTCTACACCGAGTTCGACACTAAACCTGACACTTACAGTCAATAGATTGAATCCGAATGTGGTAACATATTTAGATCGCATCTTAATTAACGCCCAGCGCAATTTGATACTTGCTGGTTCTCAGCTAAATTTCCGCGTTTCGAAATGGAATGCCACGGCTAATATTGCGAGTTATCAGCTCGGAAGCGTCAATGCAAGCACTTTTGTTTGGGATGTCAGTAATCGTCATGCGCCAGTTAGGATGGGACTGTCCGTTCAGGGTAATCAAGGTACTTTTAAAACGGAAGCTGGCTATAAGGAAATGGTCGTGGCGAGTGGGGCTTCGTATTTCACGCCAGACAAAGTAGGTGGGGTGTCTTATCAAAACTTGCATCAGCTTCCTTTGGCAGACTATATTATGGTGTCGCACCCTGATTTTTTATCAGAAGCCAATCGCTTAGCTGAATTGCACCGCGCTAATGGGCTCACCGTACATGTTGTGCAACCACAAGCCATCTACAATGAGTTTAGTTCGGGTATGCAAGACCCCGGAGCCATACGCCGCTTTGTCAAAATGTTATATGACCGCGCTTCACTCAATGATCCAGCAGCTAAACCAAAGTACTTGCTATTATTTGGGGATGGCACATATGATCCAAAAAATAGGGAGCCAAATAACAATAATTTTCTTGTCACTTACCAAATGCTCAGCAGCGAAAATGCAACAGACGCTATGGTAGTCGATGATTTTTTTGGGATGCTCGATGATTCGGAGGGCATGAGCGCAGCTGACATGATGGACGTAGGAGTAGGGCGCATTATTGCTAGTAGTAGTCTGCAAGCCAAACAGATGGTTGATAAAATTGAGCATTACATGAAAAATGGCTCAAATTTCTATCCCGTCACGAGCTCATGTTGTATGGGAACCCAAACGGATAAAACTTTTGGTGATTGGCGCAATCAATACTTGATCATGACCGACAACCGGGAGGGGGGGTATTTCATCAATACAGATGCCGAACCGCAATATGAGGTTTCTAAACACTTGAATCCCGAAATCAATTATAATAAGCTCTACATGGACGCCTTTCCTAAGGTTATAACCGCAGGTGGCGAACGTTTTCCTGCAATGACAAATGCTATTGACGCGAATATCCAACGCGGCGTACTTGTGGCAAATTATATTGGCCATGGAGGAGAGGTTGGTCTGGCTGAAGAGCGCGTCGTAGGGATAGACCTCGTGAATAGTTGGAGCAATATCCATGCTTTACATCTTTTTGTTTCAGCAACATGCGAGTTCACGCGCTTCGATGACCCCGAACGTGTTTCTGCAGGGGAGTGGTTGTATCTCAATCCGGCTGGTGGCGCCATTGCCATGCTCACCACCACACGCTCTGTTTATTTTGGTGTGAATAGCAATATCGGTATCAAACTGATTGAGCGCGTCTTTAACCGCTACCCGAACGGCGAGGCCTATGAGTTTGGCGAACTTGCCCGCAGAACCAAAAACGCTGCATCCGTGAGTTCTTCCAATAAGCGCAGTTTTACGCTCATTGGCGATCCGGCTCTAAAGTTGGCTTTGCCCCGCTACCGCATCGTTACAGACAGTATCAATGGCATCGATCCACAGCAGCAACTCGATACATTGCGCGCCTTGAGCAAGGTGAAGGTCAAGGGCCACATTGAAGACTACAATGGCACTGTGCTTAATAGCTGGAATGGTGTACTGACGCCAACCGTTTTTGATAAGCGCAAAGTTCAAAATACACTCGGTCAGGATGTGGATTCACCGATCATTTCCTATGAGCAACAAACCAATCGCATCTACCGCGGTCAGAGCAGTATTACGAATGGTTATTTTGAATTTGAGTTTGTGGTGCCTAAAGACATCGCACTGCAAATTGACTTCGGAAAAATATCGTACTATGGCCATAACGGACAGACAGATGCACAAGGTTTTGATACCTTATTTTACGTAGGTGGAATAGACCCGAACGGCGTTTCAGACGACCAAGGTCCGACAGTACAACTTTACATGAACCAAGAAGGTTTTGTGAATGGGTCGGTAACCGATGAAAACCCTGTGCTCTTGGCAAAAGTCACCGATGAAAATGGCATCAATACGGTGGGTAATGGTATTGGTCACGATATCGTTGCTGTGCTCGATGGGCAAAGTGCTCAGCCTATTGTGCTCAATGATTTTTATGCAGCCAATCTAGATGCTTACCAATCTGGGGAGGTGCGTTATCAGTTTCAGAATTTGAGCCCGGGCCCGCACACTTTGTCGTTAAAAGTTTGGGATGTCAATAATAATTCATCCACTTCGCAGATCGACTTTGTGGTGCAAGCTAAAGAAGCACCTGTATTGCAGCACGTGCTCAACTACCCAAATCCCTTCACTACCCGCACAGAATTTATGTTTGAACACAATCAATCTTGTTCTTCATTGGACGTACAGATTCAAATCTTCACTGTGTCTGGTCGCTTGGTCAAGACGATTGCTCAAGAAGTACCTACCAGCGGCTTTAGAATTGCAGGTTTGTTTTGGGATGGCCGAGATGATTTTGGCGATGAGCTCGCAAGAGGTACTTACCTTTACCGCTTAAGGGTACAAACACCAGATGGTGCTTATGCCGAGCAAACCGAAAAACTTGTGATCTTAAAATAAAAATTCCTCAAATTCCCTATCTTTACCCTCTCTATGAAAAGTTCCGGATTTTACACTTTAGTACTCAGTATTTGTTTGGTATTCGTTTCACAAAACGCTTTTGCTCAGCCCACGGGCGGTTCTGGCGTTACCGACAACGACCTACAGCTCAATACCATTACCACATCATTGCCGTTCATGGCCATTACTCCTGATTCACGTGCAGGCGGTATGGGCGACGCCGGAACAGCCTTGAGTGCCAACTCTACATCGGTTTATTGGAATACTTCTCTTTTGAGTTTTGCCAAGCAAAAATCTGAAGTGAGTTTGTCGTATACACCTTGGTTACGTCAACTCACCAACGATATCCATTTGTCTTATTTAGCAGGTTACAAGCAACTCAATAAAGTACACTCCATTGGTGGTGCGCTTCGTTACTTTAGCCTCGGAGAAATTACCTTTACAGATGTCAACGGGGACGTACTCCGCGACGACAAACCAAGCGAGTTCGAGCTTGTGGGTGCTTATGCATTCAAATTAGCTGACCGATTCAGTATAGGTGTCAATGGTAAGTTTGCCTACTCTAACTTAACGGGCGGTTTAACGGTCGCAGGCGTCAATACCAAGCCTGGTGTGGTGGGGGCTGCAGATTTGTCTTTTAGTTATTTCAATGACGACGCACACATCGGAAACACAGATGGTACCTATACCTTCGGCATGACCATCAATAACATCGGTAATAAAGTGGCTTACTCTGAGTTGTCTCGCCGCGATTTTATCCCAATGAATCTCAAAATCGGCAATAGCTTTTTGGCTGAGTTCGACGAATACAATAAAGTCACCTTTTCTGTGGACCTTCAGCGTTTGTTGGTCCCGACTCCTGCTATTTATAAGCTCATCAACGGCGATTATGTCATGTTAGCAGGTATGAACGGAGATGTAGGAATCATTACCTCCATGATGCAGTCTTTCTACGACGCCCCAGGTGTGCTGGCAAAAGATGAAAACGGCGACTACATACAAAATTCGGATGGTACGTATCAAATTGTGAAAGGAACCCGTTTGAAAGAAGAATTAGCTGAAATCAATATTGCGGCAGGAGCAGAGTGGTGGTACAGCGATGTATTGGCTTTGCGTGGCGGTGTTTTTTATGAAAATAAAAACAAGGGAAATCGCCAATTTTTGAATTTAGGTGCTTCTCTCAAATACAATATGTTTACCATTGACTTCTCTTATTTGGCCTCTCTCAACGGTCGCCAAAGCCCATTAGCCAATACCTTGCGCTTCACTTTGCGCTTCAATCTCGGTGGCAACTAAATGCAGGCAAAACCAAAATTACGCATTGGCTACGGCGTAGATGTACATCAGCTCGCAGCGGGTTACCCGCTCTGGATTGGCGGCATTCAACTACCCTCAGAGCTAGGTGCAGTTGGTCATTCCGATGCAGATGTACTCATTCATGCCATTTGCGATGCTTTACTCGGCGCTTTATCTCTCAGAGATATTGGTTTTCACTTCTCAGATACAGATCCAAAATACAAAGGCATCGACTCCAAAATACTACTCAGAGAAGTATTTCGTTTGGTGAGTGAAAAAGGCTATGGCATTGTCAATATCGATGCAACTGTAATTTTAGAAGCACCGAAGGTGAATCCACACATTGAACAAATGCAAGCGGTTTTGGGCGCTATTCTAGATTTGCATCCCGAAGAATTGAGTATCAAGGCTACAACGCATGAAAAAGTAGATTCTTTTGGTGAAAAGCGCGCTATTAAAGCGTATGCTTCGGCTTTGCTTTATGAGTTATAGTGCTTAGGGCACGAGTTGTACGTATACAACTTTTTTTGTTTCGAAGAATGCTTCTTTGTAGAATGCTGAAATGGAAAACTCTTTATAGGGGTATTTGATTCCTCCAAGTTCTTCGGTAAGGTCTCCGCCCTTGAGGTAGAAAATCCCATTTTTAAAGGTGTGTAAATTCTTTTTGGCGCTCTTGCCTTTTACCCATGTTAAAAATACGGGCATTTGAGTGACAGCTCTACTGACAATAAAGTCATAGCGTTCCTTGATACTTTCAGCTCTGGCGTGGCTGGCTTTCACATTTTGCAAACCAAGGCTTGCCGCCACTTCTTGTACCACTTTGATTTTCTTTCCGATGGAATCTACCAAATGAAATTGCACCTCTGGAAAAAGGATAGCTAGTGGAATACCCGGGAAGCCTCCGCCTGTACCAATGTCTAAAACTTGTGCGCCGGGCAAGAATTGCGCAACCTTGGCGATGGCCAATGAGTGCAAGACATGTCTTTCGTAGAAGTGCTCGGTGTCTTTTCTGGAGATGACATTGATTTGTGCGTTCCATTCGTTATAGAGCGCTTCTAAGGCAGTAAACTGCTCAATTTGTACGGCACTTAGGTCTGGAAAGTACTGCTGCAATAGGGTCATTAGATGCTGTCTTTGGTCTGTTGCATCATGGCCGCAAGGAAGTCTCTGGCGCGGAATAATTGTGCTTTAACAGTACCGAGTGGCAAGTTGAGTTCTTCGGCGATTTCTTCATAGCTCTTTTCTTCGAAATAGCGCTTCTCAACGAGTTCGCGGTATTTAGGCTTGAGTTTACTCACCAAAAGACGCATGTGCACCAATCGCTGGCCTTGAATAATTGTTTCTTCTGGGTTCAGTGTCTGTGATTTGGCATCGATGTGCATGCGCTCACCATCGCTGGTCGTGATGCCTCGGTCTATGGAAGTAACTTCGATGCGTTTTTTGCGGATAAAATCGATGCAGTTATTGGAGGCAATTTTGAAGAGCCAAGTGCTAAAAGCAAAACTTGGAGAATATTGGTCTAGTCGGGCAAACGCTTTTCCGAATGCTTCAATGGTGAGGTCGTCGGCGTCGTCGGCGTTTTTGACCATTTTGAGCATCATGAAATAGATGGAGTCGCGGTAGCGGTCCAACAAATCTGCGTAGGCTGCTTGGTTTCCCGCTCGGGCTGCAGCAACTAAGTGCAGGTCTTGTTTGGCTTTATCAGATAAATGCTCGTTTTCTACCATCGGTAATATTTTTGCCTTTCGGATATGTAATAAACGATGGGCATCAAGATACTATAAAACAAATCCCAGATCGGGAAAAACAACATGAGTTTCTTTTCGCCGAGTCGATTGAGGCAAGTACCTTGTAGCCACCATTTTATTGCTATAACGCCCATGAATATACTTGCCCCTAAAGGCATGTAATTTAAATTCATGCACAAAGCAACAAAAGAAATCCACATCAAAATCAGACTGAGGGGATAGATTCCTAACAACACTTTCTTAATAAAAGAATAGCGTGCTGAGCTGATGTGGTATTTAGCCTTTTGTCTGAGCCAATCGGACCAAGTGGTAGGCGCTGCAGAACGGACAAAAGAACTTGGGTCTTCTGAGATGTTTACTTTGCTGAACCTGAGTGCGTCTTGGAGCAAAAGATCGTCGTCTCCGGGGCTGATGGCATAATGTGACTTGAAACCATTGACCTTTTGAAACAATAATTTGGAATAAGCTAAATTGCGGCCATTTGCTTTAAATGCATTGCCAGCAAGTGCGTAACTAAAAGCGCTGGCGCCCATCCAGGCGTTGTCATAGCGCACCAATTTATTGAAGAATCCTTTGGTTTTGGTAAAGGGGCTGTAGCCAATTACAAGTTGTTGCTTGGTATTGAGCTTGCTCATGACTTGTTTGAGCCATTGCGTACTCAGCGGCTGACAATCGGCATCGGTGAGCACAAAATGGTCGTAAGAGGCTGCTTTGATGCCTAAGGTAATGGGTAGTTTTTTACCGAGTTTGAGGTGTGGACTGCGCGAGAGCTCCACTACTTTTAATTGCTTGAATTGATGCGCAAAGGCCGTAAGGATCCAGTTACTATCGTCGATACTTTGGTTATTGACCACGATAACTTCATAGTTCGGATAATCTTGGCTCAATAGGGAAGGTAGGTGTTCGTAGAGGTTATCGGATTCGTTTCGAGCGGCAATAATCACAGAAACCGGTGGGTATTTGTGTTCATCAGGCTTTGCTTTTTTGCTTTTGAAGGCAAACCGGGCATAAAAATAGAAGACATAAAATACCTGGACAGCGGCAAAAAGAATACCGCTGAATAGCAAATATGCCCAATAGTCGTTTTGTATACTTGGTAAGTAGGTCATCTCTGAGTACAAAGATGTCTAGGGAATTTAAATACCCGTATCTTTGCTTAAGGTATTTTTCAACATTGTTATGCACTTTGATCTTTTAAAGACAGATTCTCAATCCAAAGCACGCCTCGGAAGGTTGCACACCGCCCATGGCACTATCGAAACTCCTATTTTCATGCCTGTTGGCACGGTTGGGTCTGTCAAAGGGGTGCACCAGCAAGAGCTCCGAGACGATATCAACGCACAAATTATTTTGGGCAACACCTATCACTTGTTTTTGCGCCCCGGTACTGACGTGCTTGAGGCAGCGGGTGGTTTGCATCAGTTTATCGGTTGGGAGCGTCCGATTTTAACTGATAGCGGAGGTTATCAGGTCTATTCGCTTTCAGGCTCGAGAAAAATTCAAGAAGAAGGTGTCAAATTTCAGTCGCATATAGACGGGAGTTACCACTTTTTTACGCCTGAAAGGGCTATTGAAATTCAGCGCTCTATTGGTGCAGACATCATCATGGCTTTTGACGAATGCACGCCGTATCCCTGCGACTACGCTTATGCCAAGCGTTCTATGCACCTCACGCACCGGTGGTTGGGGCGCTGCTTTACCGCCATGGAGCAAACGGAGCCTAAGTACGGCTATGAGCAAGCTTTGTTTCCGATTGTTCAGGGCAGTACCTACAAAGACCTCCGCGAAGAATCTGCGCATGCCATTGCTTCCTTTGATGCCGTAGGAAATGCAATTGGCGGCCTGTCTGTTGGTGAGCCCGACGACGAACTTTACGAAATGACCGATCTGGTTTGCAATATTTTGCCTCAAGACAAACCGCGCTATTTAATGGGTGTTGGAACACCTACCAACTTGCTAGAATCAATTGCACTTGGGGTAGACATGTTCGACTGCGTCATGCCTAGCAGAAATGCGCGTCATGGACTACTGTACACCTGGGAAGGTACCATTAACATCAAAAATGAGAAATGGGCCAAAGACTTTAGCCCACTCGATCCGTCGAGTCAGGTTTGGGTAGATCAGGTCTATACAAAAGCTTATTTGCGTCACCTCATTAAAACCGGTGAATACCTTGGTATTCAAATTGCCACCATTCACAATTTGGCATTTTACCTCGAACTCATGCGAGTGGCCCGAGAAAAAATTGCAAGCGGTGAATTTGTGGCTTGGAAGAATCAGGTTGTACAAAAACTAGGACAGCGCTTGTAGACATGCTCAAACGCATTGACCGCTATATCATCAAAAAGTTCTTGAGCACGTTTTTTTTCATGCTCGGGCTCATTATGATGTTTTCGGTTGTCTTTGATATTTCAGAGAAACTCAGCGAGTTCATCAGCAACAAAGCACCTTTGCACGAGATTTTCTTCCGTTATTACGTTACGTTTATCCTGTACTACGGCAATACCTTCTCCTCGATGATCATTTTTTTATCGGTCATCTGGTTCACTGGCAAAATGGCGCAAGACACCGAAATCATTCCCATCTGGTTTTCAGGTCGGCCCGTTACCCGCTTTTTGCGGCCTTATTTTATTGGTGCTACAATTCTTACTGTCATGTCGTTGGTGCTCAATCACTTGATCATACCCAGAACCAACAAAATTCGCTTGGCCTTTGAAGAACGCTACTACCGAGATGTTTTGACTGTCAATAACTACCAAGCCGAGTACCCGGGCAATGAGCTCGTGTATTTTTCAAATTATGCCGCAGAAGAACAACGCGTCAATGACCTCACTATTCAAAAATGGAGCAAAGACAACAAGCCTGTTTACTTTTTGCGCGCCCGCTTTGCTAAAAATAAGCCTGGCACAAGCCAATGGGAGCTTACAGACTACTACGAAAAAAACTATGCTTTCCCAAAGGCCAAACTCATCCATGGCCGCCACAAAGACACCACATTTGTTTATCGTATAGAAGAAATGGCCCAACGAGACAACGCTGCGCAAGCGCTCACCTTTATCGAGCTAAAAAATGCCATCGAACGCGAGAGATTAAAGGGTTCTAAGCTCGTACCCGACTTCGAAATAGAACTGCATCAGCGCACGGCGTTTCCTTTTGCAACCTACATTCTCACCCTCATTGGAGTGTCTGTTGCCTCTCAGAAAAAGCGCGGTGGCATCGGCATGAATATCGCTATCGGCTTGGCGTTTATTTTTGTATATATTTTTGCAATGAAAATGCTTACTGTTGCGGCAGTTAAAGTTGGATTTCCTACGCTTTGGTCTGTATGGCTGCCCAATTTACTTTTTGCATTTATTGCGCTTGTGTTTTATCAGCGCTCGCAAAAATAAGCCCCCATTTCCCTAATTTCAATTGTAATCCGTCTTCTGCTGCGCCTACATTAGGATGCACCATGCGCGCTTCTAAAAGATGCTGTTGTGCGTCATCGTAACGCGAAGAAAAATGCCCGAGCAATAGGTATTTGCAATTGGCGAGCACGGCTTGTTGGGCAGCTTGTTGGGCCGTAGAGTGAAAGGTACTTTTGGCGCGCTCGAGGTGCTGCTGACTAAAAGTAGCTTCGTGGTAAAGCAAATCGGTGTCTTTGATGGCTTCCAAATAATTTGGACTGGGTTTGGTATCGGAACAATACGCATAACTATAAACGGGCTGAGCCGGTAGTGTGTAGTCTTTGTAATTGTACTTTTTGCCATTTCTTTCAATGGAAATGCCTGCCTTTAGCTTAGGCAAGTCTTCAATTAATAAACCTGCTGCCGAAATAGCTTCTTTATCGAGGTTGAGTAATTTGGGTTTCTCATTGATGCGGTATCCGAGCGTGGGTAAGCGGTGCTTAAGGGCGAATGCAAAAATTTCGATCAGGCGGTCTTCAAATATAAGTTGAGGTTCTCCGGGTTGTATGGTATGAAAAGTGAGGTCAAATTGCAGTGGGTGTCCGCCGGCTGCGAGCATAGCTTTAATGAGCGCTTCTAAACCGGGAGGCCCATAAATGCTTAGTTTTTTATTGCGCCCGAGCAAGTGCATCGTGGACAGCAGACCAGGTAAACCAAAAAAGTGATCGCCGTGGAGGTGAGAAATTAAGATGAACTGAATTTTTTGGAGCTTGAGACCGTATTTGCGCAATTGCTGTTGGGTCCCTTCAGCGCAGTCTATCAGGATATGTCTTTCGTTGCAATTGACGTATTGGGCAGACGCTTGCCTTTTGCTTGTAGGTAAGGCTGCACCGGAGCCGAGTATGTGTAGCTCAAAACTCACCTTGCAATTAAATCTAGGGCTGCGTCAGTGGAGTTTCCGATGGTGAGTACTTTGTCTAGCTGTGCAATTTCAATGAGTTTGAGCACATTTGGCTGCAGGCCTGAAAGGGCAAATTTTCCGTTGGTGTCTTTGCAAAGTCGGTTGGCGATGAGCACTGCAGACAAGCCTGAGGAGTCGCAGTATTTGGTTTTACTCATGTCCAATACGATGTAATTGGTGCCAACTTTATTGAGCTGCAAAAAGTGGGCTTTGAGCTCAGGAGCATTACTAGCATCTAGTTTCTCAACTTCGGTACTGACAACCACAATTTGGCCCTGAGGGTCCACGGAGAAATTCATAGCAAGGATTTGCTCAAAAATAACTAAATTATCTTTCGATTTTTGCGGCGAGTAAATAAATTACAGCCATTCGAACAGCTACGCCGTTTTCTACCTGATCTAAGATGATGCTTTGAGAACTGTCGGCAGCGTCGGAGGAAATTTCGACACCACGGTTAATGGGCCCAGGGTGCATGATGATAATTTCTTTAGAAAGGCTATCTAGCAAAGCTTTGTCTAGGCCAAATAATTGCGTGTATTCGCGCAGCGATGGAAAGTATTTGATGTCTTGACGCTCGAGCTGTATGCGCAACATATTGGCGACGTCACACCATTCGAGTGCTTCGCGGAGGTTATGAGATACCTGAACACCGAGTTCAGAGATGTATTTTGGGATGAGTGTGCTGGGGCCGCAAACCATGACCTCTGCACCGAGCTTTTGAAGGCAGTAGATGTTGCTCAAAGCTACTCGCGAATGGAGGATATCGCCTACAATGACAACTTTTTTACCTTCAACGCAGCCGAGTTTTTCTTGAATAGAATAGGCATCGAGTAGTGCTTGGGTAGGGTGTTCGTGCGTGCCATCTCCGGCATTGACTACACGGGCTTTGATTTTTTGAGATAAAAATTTGGCTGCTCCGGGGTTGGGATGGCGCATCACCACCATATCGACTTTCATCGCTAAGATGTTGTTGACGGTATCTACGAGCGTTTCGCCTTTTTTCACTGAAGAGCTGGCTGCACTAAAATTGACGACATCGGCAGAGAGGCGTTTTTGTGCTAATTCAAAGGAGAGACGTGTGCGGGTAGAGTTTTCAAAAAAAACATTGGCAATGGTGATGTCTCGGAGCGAAGGTACTTTCTTAATGGGGCGATTGATCACTTCTTTGAAACGAGCTGCGGTTTCGAGGATGAGTTCGATGTCTTGACGCGTGAGGTCTACAATACCGGTAAGGTGATCAACGCTGAGCTGCTTCATTGCCTTCTTTTGTGAATAATAATACTTGGTCTTCTCCTTCGATTTCCTTCCATTCTACGGACACACGCTCTGAGGCGAGTGTATCTACTGTTTTGCCGATGTAATCTGCTTGGATTGGTAAATCTCGGCTGAAACGGCGGTCGATGAGCGCAAGTAATTGTACTTGTGATGGGCGCCCAAACGTGAGCAGCGCATCTAGCCCAGCACGGATGGTACGTCCCGTAAACAAGACGTCGTCAATGAGGATGACGCGCTTATTTTCTATAGAGAAATCGATGTTGGTAATGCTGGGAAGCAGGGGTGTTTCTCTGCGGCGGAAGTCGTCGCGGTGAAAGGTAATATCTAGGTTTCCTGCTTGAATGGGGTGCGCTAAAATTGCTTCGAGTTGGGCTTTGATACGGGTGGTGACGTGAATGCCACGTGGCTGCAAGCCAATTAATACGGAGTTCTCGAAGTTGTCGTGGGTCTCAATGAGTTCATGGGAAAGGCGTTTGAGCGTCAGTTCGAGCTGGGTGGCATTGAGGATGACTTGCTTTTCCATTACTGCAAAGATACTTTAAAAAATCTTTTTTTGGGAAGGCAAATCCGATAATAAGAAAAAACTACCTGTAATCCAGAGCAGATCAAGTGGCTGCATTTGCTTTTCGATTTGCTTGATGGCGTTTGCTAAATCTTCAAAGATGGTCTGTACACCTAATTGTTGCCAGTCTGCTACACTTTTTGATCTTGAATTGCTAAATACACAAGCGGCAATTTGGGCCTCTTTTGGAAATAAATCGAGGATTTCTATTGCGTCTTTGTCTTTGGATGCGCCGTACAGAATGAAAAGTTGCCCGGCGCATTGCTTTTCAATGAGTGGGAGGGTAGCGGCTATGCCCGCAGGGTTGTGAGACACATCAAGTATGATTTTGGGCATGTGCCGCCAAGTCTCTAAACGACCAAAAAAACCGGTGTTGCTGCTGAGGTTTTCTAGTGCTGTTATTTGCATTTGTGGTAAAATATCAAAACCAATGGCTTTTAGTGCCAATAACGCGGTCTTGAAATTAGTTGCTTGATACCCACTAAGCGGAAGATTTTCTATTTGTTGGTTTTCGTTTTCAGAAAAATAAATGGGGGCTTTCAAAACAGTGGCTCGTTCTTCAAAAACTAGCTGAGTGGCTTCGGATTTTTCACCAATAACAACAGGCGTTTGACTTTTGATGATGCCGGCTTTTTCTACAGCAATTGCTGCCAACGTGTCACCTAAAAATTCTTGGTGATCGAGTGCAATACTAGTGATGACACTCACTTTTGGATCAAGCACATTTGTGGCATCTAGTCTGCCGCCGAGACCCGTTTCGATAACGATGTAGTCGCAGGACTGTTCTTGAAAGTAAGCCAAGGCCATTGCGAAGGTGAGTTCAAAAAAACTCGCGTCAATTTGCACATCTAGTGCGCGGTATCGCTCGCAAAAATCGATGACATACTTTGGTGTGATGGGGCAACCATTGACTCGGATTCGCTCCGAAAAATCAAAAATATGTGGTGAGGTGAATAAACCAACTTTAAGTCCGGATTCTTGCAAGAGGCTCGCACAGTATGCTGCTGTGCTGCCTTTGCCATTGGTGCCGGCGATATGAATGCTAGGCTGTTTTTGTGGGTCAATTTGCAAAATGTTGAGCAATTCGTGCACCCGTTCTAAACCAGGTTTGTAGGCACTTGCCCCTAAATTTTGATACGAAGGAAAGCGTTCAAAAAGCCAATCGACACATGCTTGGTAGGCATTTGGTTCTTCCATATTAAAGCGTTAAAAAAGTCAGGACGCCACTAAAATATCCAGCCAACGCCAGTAATGAAAAACGCTTAAGGTACCACCCAAAACCAATATTTTCCATTCCCATTGCTACGACGCCAGCAGCAGAACCAATGATCAGGATAGAACCTCCTGTGCCTGCGGTGTAGGCGATAAAATGCCAAGCATCTGCGTCTAAGCCATCTGTGAACATATCAATGCTTGCTGCCACAAGCGGCACGTTGTCTATGATGGCTGAAGCTAAGCCTAAAAACGAAATGTAAAGTTCTTTAGATATACCCGAGGCCAAAACGTTTTCACCGAGTTGTTTGATCATACCGAGATTTTCCATTCCGGCAACCGTCATGAGGATTCCCAAGAAAAAGAGGATGGAGGGGATATCTATTTTGCTGAGTGCTTTGAGCGTTGGCCCTTTGTGTCCATCATAATTTTGCTCGTGAGGGGAGCTGAGGTTCAATTGACGTTTACTTGCGAGTTCGCCAATGATGGCAAAAATGGAAAGAGAAAACATCATGCCCATATAGGGTGGAAGGTGGGTGATGGTTTTGAAAATGGGCACAAAAATGATCAGTACCAAGCCGCTGATCAAAATGAATCCGGCAACTTTATTCTTTTCAATCCCTTCTGATGGTAAAAGGTCTTTCTTGAAAATCTTGATGCTTTTGGCAAGTAATAATGGAACCAATAAGGATACAACGGCTGGTAAAAAGATGTGTTTTATAAGTTTCAATGCACTTACTTTGCCCGCCATCCATAACATGGTAGTAGTGACATCTCCGATTGGAGACCAAGCACCACCAGCATTGGCCGCAATAATCACAAAGCCCGCCATCCACATGCGCAGTTCTTTGTCCGGGACCATTTTGCGTAAAATGGAAATCATGACAATTGTAGTTGTAAGGTTGTCAATGATGGCAGATAATACAAAAGCAAGAACAGAAACAACCACTAAAAGTTGGTAGGCCGTTCGGGCTTTGATCAAGGATTGGAAACTTTTAAATCCGTCGAAGTAGTCGATGATTTCTACAATGGCCATTGCGCCCATTAAAAAAATCAAGATTTCGACAGTTTCGCCAAAATGTTGTAATAGTTCATCGCTTTGCGCTTTTATATCTGACGCATTTAAGGCAATGAGGGCCCAAGAAAGGGTCATCATGAGTAGCGCTGGAATAAGCTTGTCAATGCGTAGCAAATGCTCAAAGCTGATCGCGGTGTAACCAAGGATAAAAATCAGGACCAACGACAGCTCCATGATGCTTTACACGAGTTGTTTGAGCGCAATTTCAAAGGCTGTTTTGGCGATACCTCTGGTGCTTGAATTGTTTTGGTGGGTATGTTCGAGCGCTTTGCGGATGGTTTCGCTCGCATCTTCAAAAATGAGGGCATCTTCCAAAGCAGCGAGGTCTGAGCTCATGAGATATGCAAAAACGCGTGCCATACCGCAATTGGCAATAAAATCTGGGATAAGGGCTAACGAAGCATCTGCTTTTTCAGCAATTGGGCCGAAGAAGATTTCTTGGTCTGCAAAAGGTACGTTGGCGCCGGAGGAGATGACCTCAACGCCTGCGCTAAGTAATTGGACCAATTGGTCTTCGGTGATCATGCGGCTACCTGCACATGGTATAAAAATATCGGCAGGTGTAGACCAAAATATGCTATTTATTTGCTCGTAACTCAACATGTTTGGAGCATTGAGTTCATTTCCGTTTTTGTTGATGAAGAGTGCTTTTATATCTTCGAAGGAAAAACCTTTGGTTTGGATGAGTCCGCCAACGCGGTCAATGATGCCGACAATTTTTGCTCCTTTTTGTGCTAGGTAGTAAGCGGCTGCTGACCCTACATTGCCCCAACCTTGCACTAAAACGCGTTTGCCAGCGAGTTGCCCACCCCAGATGTTGTAATAGTGTTCGATAGATGCCGCCACTCCGTAGCCGGTTATCATGTCTGCAACTACATAATTATTGCTGAGTTCTGGGCTGTAAGTGGCATCTTGAATTACTTTGGCAACTCCTCTTTGTAGTTGGCCGATGCGGTTGATTTTTTGGTCGTCGTTGGGTTTGAAGTGCCCGTTGAATACGCCTTCTTGCGGATGCCACACTCCGCAATCTTCTGTCATCGGGATGACCTCATGGATTTCGTCCACATTGAGGTCTCCGCCTGTTCCGTAATAAGTTTTAAGCAGGGGAGAAACCGCAGCAAACCAACGCTTGAGCACGTCTTTTTTGCGCGGATCTTTGGGGTCAAAGTTGATACCTGATTTGGCGCCGCCAATAGCTGGGCCGGCTACTGTAAATTTTACCTCCATGGTTTTGGCCAAGGATTCTACTTCTCGCTTGTCAAGGCCGACGCGCATTCTTGTACCTCCACCGGCTGCTCCACCTCTCAAGGAGTTGATCACTACCCAGCCTTCAGCTTCGGTAAATGCATCTTTCCATTCAAAAACGATTTCAGGTCTTTTATTTTCAAATTTAGAGAGGAGGTCTTTCATGTGGAATTGTTGATGTGGTTAGCGTTGCAAAAATACCATTTTTGCGCAGTTTGGGCTCATTTTTTTAGCGAAGGACGCCTTGGTAGTCATGCAAGACACCTGTGCGCAAGGCTTCTTGGGCTCCGGTAACCGCTTGGAGGGTTGTGGTTTCGTTTCTGAGATGCCGCGCGCCTAAAAATGCAAAAATGATGGCCTCTTTGAAATCAATCAGTTCTGGCACTGGCACAATGAGTTCGCCTACAAAAGCATTTTGAATGGTTTCGATTAAAAATAGATTGTGTGCGCCCCCGCCTGTGAGGTAAACTTTTTGCAAGTCAAGTGCTTCAAAATGCTGGATGCATAAAGTTTTCAGTATTTCAACATGCGTGCGCAAACGGTCTGCAAGAGAGAGGGTTTCAAAGTGTGGCAAATACGCTTGCTCCAGCCATTCCGTTCCCAAGGATTTAGGACCACTTTGCTTGAAAAATGCAAGATCCATCACTTTCTGATAAGTGGCCAGGTCCACATGTCCTGTGCGCGCCAAAGCTCCGTTCTGATCATGTGACTTACCTATGCTTTGCATCCAGCGGTTCATGGGCAGATTGGCGGGTGCAATATCAAAGGCGAGCGGGATTGTGTTTTGTTGGCTAGAAATATTCGCAAACCCACCAAGGTTTAGAAAACCGTCGGCAAATTTTGAGAATAGGTAGTGGTCTCCTATGGGAACAAGCGGCGCGCCTTGCCCTCCTGCACTGACGTCTAGCGTTCTAAATTGATTGATGACCGGAATTTTGGTGAGGTAGTTGAGCGTGGCGCCGCAGCCAATTTGGGTGGTGAAGCCATTTTCTGGCTGATGAAAAATGGTTTGTCCATGAGACGCAATTGCGGTGATTGCTGACTGCTCAAGGCCAAATTGCGATATGAAATCTTGCACACATTGCGCATAAAACTGAGCTATTTGTTGATCGAGCTCAAAACCTTGCAGAGCGCTGAGTGAGAATATTTGAAAAAGTTGCTCAAAAATGGGTTGTGGAAGCGCAAAAGTATATTGATTAAGTAGTTTAAATTCAGGTTGTTCTGAATTAGAAAAGTCGAAAGCGACATGTGCGATATCGAGCCCATCTAGCGAGGTGCCAGACATCAGACCTAATAACTGCATATTATTGTAGGTTTTTGCTTTCAAGAGTTTCGGATTTGGTTTATTTTTGTCAAAATTAAAATAAATCAGTCAACATGAATTTTGAACTCACTGAAGAGCAACTCGCCGTCAAAGAAGCCGCCCGAGATTTCGCACAAAATGTACTAAAGCCGGGTGTTATCGAACGCGATAACCAGCAAAAGTTCCCAGCAGAAGAAATCAAACAACTTGGCGAACTCGGCTTTATGGGCATGATGGTCGATCCAAAATACGGAGGCAGCGGCATGGACACATTATCTTATGTGCTGGCCATGGAAGAAATTTCGAAGGTAGACGCCTCTACTTCAGTGTGTATGTCTGTCAATAACTCCTTGGTTTGCTGGGGTCTTGAGAATTTCGGTTCTGAAGAACAAAAACAAAAATACTTAGTTCCGCTTGCCAAAGGTGAAAAAATCGGCGCATTCTGCCTTTCTGAGCCAGAAGCGGGTTCGGATGCCACTTCTCAGCGCACAACCGCTGTAGACATGGGCGATCACTACCTTTTAAATGGCACCAAAAACTGGATCACTAATGGTTCTTCGGCGTCTATTTATTTGGTCATTGCACAAACCAATACAGAACTTGGTCACAAAGGGATTAACGCACTCATTGTTGAACGCGGCATGGATGGTTTTATCATCGGCGCCAAAGAAGACAAAATGGGTATCCGCGGTAGCGACACCCACACATTGTTGTTTAACGACGTCAAGGTACCAAAAGAAAACCGCATCGGCGAAGATGGCTTTGGTTTCAAATTTGCCATGAAAACGCTTTCTGGCGGCCGCATCGGTATTGCTGCTCAAGCACTCGGTATTGCAGGCGGTGGCCTAGAGTTGTCTTTGGCGTATTCAAAAGAGCGTCAGGCCTTTGGTAAAGAAATTTTCAAGCACCAAGCCATTGCCTTCAAACTAGCCGACATGGCTACAGAAATTGAAGCAGCGCGCTTGTTGGTTTACAAGGCGGCACAAGACAAAGACGCTGGCCGCAACTACGACCAATCTGGTGCAATGGCCAAACTCTACGCTTCTAAAGTTGCCATGGAACAAACCGTTGAGGCAGTTCAGATCCATGGTGGTTACGGATTCGTAAAAGAGTACCATGTAGAGCGCCTCATGCGCGATGCCAAAATCACTCAAATCTATGAAGGTACTTCAGAAGTCCAAAAAATTGTGATTTCAAGAGGCATCCTCAACGCTTAACTTGCTAACTAATGCTCGCACCATTTAACCTACAGCAATGGATCGACGACAATCGTGATTTGCTAAAGCCGCCTGTTTCTAACAAGAACCTATACAAAGAGGCCGGAGATTTTATTGTTATGGTGGTAGCTGGCCCCAATGCGCGCAAAGACTACCATTACAACGAAGGTGAAGAGCTGTTTTACCAACTTGAGGGCGAGGTAACTGTTCGCATCCAACATGAAGGCAAGGCAAAAGATATTGTCGTCAAGGAAGGCGAAATGTTTTTATTGCCGGCCAATACACCTCATTCACCTGCCCGAGGAGCCAACACTATTGGTTTGGTCATCGAACGTGTGCGCAAAGGAACAGATTTGCAAGATGGCCTCATGTGGTTTTGTGAAAAATGCAATGCGCACCTGCATACCTATCGTTTTCCATTAGAGAACATCGAAAAAGATTTCTTACCTCGTTTTAAAGAATTCTATGGGTCTGAAGACCTCCGCACTTGTAAATCGTGTGGCCATCAAATGGAAGTGGACCCTAAGTTTGTTTAGGGTCCACTTCTCAATTTGAAAAAAATAATTCTTGATTAGCCCAGCTGATATGCTGAAACCACTCCTCTTTATTGCTGAATGAATGTCAGACGATGATTGGCGCCAGTCTGAAAAATCTCTTCTTCAAGCACCATATGTTTGTTGCGTAATTCTTTGATGCTGTATTCGTGAACCGGGTTCACAGTTGTGGTATCTGAATAAAATAACACACTGGTTTCGTCTTCTCCAAAAGCCCAAGTGCCGTGGCTGTAAGTGCCCTGAATTTGCCCGAGTTCGTTGGTATAATTCGAAATAGAATATGTACCATCTTTATCGATGCTCATTTTAGTAGTGACGCTTGCATCAAAGACATTATTGCCATTGAGTACGTAGTCAGAAAGTTTCCAATCGTTGCACAAACGCGCTTTTCTAGAGTGAATAGAAAAAGATGGGCCTTCGTTAAATTTGGAACAACCTACAAGACCGAGGGTCAATAAAGAAAGTGAAAAGAGAACAGACTTCATTTTGTGTTTTTTTTCAAATGTACTACTTTTTGGTCAATAAAAAAGCCGCAATTCGTTGCGGCTTTTATTTCAAAGTAGGATTTTCGCTTATTGAGCGGTGAAAGTTTGAATGATGGTTTCAGTACCGTCAACTGCTTTTAATTTGAGTTCTTTTCCAGCCAAACGCACGATAGTTTGTATTTCTGTACCCGTTGAGCCATCAACTGTAGTGATGAGTAGTGTTTTATCATCAGAAAAAGACCATGTACCAGTGTAATCATTGGTATAATTAAAGCCCATGTAGCTGTAGTTGATGACGGTGCTGTAAGTGCCTTCTTTGCTGATTACCATGGTTTGGGTAAGGCCAGTTAATGCATCAGCTACTCCATTAGTTGTTTGAGCAGTTAGTTTCCATGATCCTGCCAAACGCGAAGTTTTTGAAGACAAAGCCAAAGACGGACCTTCTTCGTATTTACTACAAGAGGTAAGGGTCGCTGAGCTTACTGCTAAAGTAGCCAAGCCGATAAAAAATAGTCTTTTCATAATTTTCAAGTTTTAACAAAACTAAGTAAAGACTTGAACATTCGCAATATCCTAAGTAATTTTGTTTCATGAAATTAGTTCTCCTCCCGATTCTCTTTTTATTAGTCATTTCGTGTAGTCAAACAAAGACCCCTAAGTTGGAAATGAAACCTCAAGCAAAGGTTTGCAAAACAGTTGTACCCAACACCATAATATCTCTTGGCGTAAAGGGAATGGTTTGTCAGATGGGCTGTGGCGGGAGCATTCGCAAAGCGCTCAAAGCTACCTGTGCCGTGGAGCGCGTAGAGGTCAATTATTTAGATTCACTTGAAGAGCAAACGATAAAAGTGCACTACGACCGTAAAAAAATCGCGCCCAAGCAAATGCTACAAATCCTGAGTCAAATCAATGACCAGCAATTTAGCGTTAGAACAATCGGCGAAGCCCAAACACTGCGATGAAACTTTATTATCGCCAAATAGGTCAAGGAAAACCGCTGGTTATTTTACATGGCCTGTTTGGTTTTTCGGATAACTGGCAAACACACGCCAAAAAGCTCGCTGAATACTACGAAGTTACGCTCGTCGATCTACGCAATCACGGACACTCCCCTTGGTCAGCAGAATTTTCTTACGCGCTCATGGTAGAAGATCTTCACGAGTTGCTTCAAGACCTGCATATCGAAAAGCCTATTCTACTCGGCCATTCTATGGGCGGAAAGCTCGCCATGCATTATGACCAAAGCTATCCGCAATTCATCGAAAAACTGATTGTTGTAGACATGGGTGTGAAGGGATATCCGCCGCATCATGCGCACATACTAGCTGCCATTCACGCCATCGACCTCAGTAAAATGAGTGCAAGAAGCGAAGCGGAGGCCATTCTTAGAACTTTTGTAGAGTCAGAAGGCATTCGCCAGTTTTTGCTCAAAAATTTATACTGGGAAGAAAAAGGGAAATTGGCATGGAGAGTCAATTTTCCTGTGCTCGAGTCAAGCATGCCCGAAATTTTGGCCGCACTTCCGGAGCACGAGTCATTTACACCCACGCTTTTTATTCGTGGTTTACTGTCTAACTACATCCTCGACGAAGACATTGCACAATTGGAAGGTTATTACCCAGATTCTCAACTGGCTTCTATTCCCAACGCTGGGCATTGGGTGCATGCCGAAGCGCCAGAGGCTTTTATAGATGAAGTCCTTTCTTTCAGTCTGAGGTAACGTTTTGAATCTGATGCAAAGCTTGGAGTCTGAATTAACGCTTAACAACACTATTTATTAAACATAAAAAAGGGAGCCCGAAAGCTCCCTTTGTTTTTCCTGTTGGGGAAGTATTATTTGCGAACTGCTAATTTTTTGCTCACTGCTGTTCCGTTAGCATTAACGTTTACAGTGTACATACCGCTGTTCAAAGCGCTCGTGTTGATTTCAACAGCTTGTGTGCCGTTAACACCAGATAAAGTTTGGGTTGAGACAACTTTACCTGCCATGTCAATCACATTGATGATGACATCAGATGTGTTTTTCACGTTGAAAGTAACGGTTGTAGCATCTGTAGCAGGGTTTGGAGCTACTTCAAGACCAAAGTTGTTAGCCGCTTCTTTCATACCCAAAGCTGGATCAAAGTTCATGCGAACCATTGGTTGTGATGTAGTGTAGTACCATGTAAGGTCAGTCATGTCGTAGTAGTAACAAGTCTGAACTGCAGCTGCACCAGCAGTACCAACTACTAGGTCGTTTGTTGCACCACCGTCGCCGTTAGAACCAGCTACCAAAAGGTATGCCTCACCTGCGTTAAGCGGGTAGTTGCCACCTAAGAAAGAAAGTGTTACTTCAGCGTCGAGGTCATTGGCAGTCAATACATATGGACCAGTTTCGTCTACGTAAAGGAAATCGCCAGTAGCTGGATCGATAGAATACAACTTGAGGTACATTTCTGCACCAACTTCAGCTGAACCGTTGATGTAAACAGAACCACCACCGATAGTTGTGTTAGCGAAGATGTCAAAAATGTTACCAACTTCGAAGCCCATACCGCTGTTGAAAGAACCGTTTAATGCGGTACCGTTGTCGCGAGCGTAAACATAAGGGTTGATGGCAACAGAAGCATAGTTGGCTAAAGTGTTGTTTGTTGGGTCTCCTTCTGTGTTGCCAATTGCAACTGTACCAGACAAAGAAAGCGTAGCGAGAGCAGTACTAGGCGTGAGCGCAGTTGCACAAGCAAGTGTATCGACGTTACCAACTAAAACTGGAGTAGCTGCAGAAGAACTAGAGAAGGTACCTGCATTAGCAGTAAATACAGCATCTTGCTGGTCTTGTGCACCGATGTTTTCTACAACACCTGAAAATTCGATTTCTGTAACTTGTGAGGTAGGAACTTGGTAGTAAGGTAAACGCGAAGCCCATGCACCTGTTGAACCCCAATAAATTCCATTCAATTTAAGGTCGTTATTTTCAGGAACATATAGTTCTACGTCGTCTACTGCCCAATACCATGCCCAATAGTCGTTATCGTTGTAGTAAAACTGAATTTTTACTTGTGAAGAACCTCCACACCATTGAGATACATCGATGATTGTCACTTCTGGGTTTCCAGAGTTTTGATTCGGTGTAGTGTATGCTGTTTCGTTTGACATTTCGTAATCATGCCATGTAGCTCCGTTGTCACCAGAAACGCGAACGCCACGGGTGTCGTGCCACCAACGGAAGTTGTGGTTGTACTTTAATTTGACTACGCTGTGTGCAGAACAATCGATGGTGCCTACGTTTGTAGCTGTTGTAACGATTGGTGTGCCATCCATGTCGGAAGTATTGTTGGCATCAGAGTTGACGAACAAGAAACCGTTTGCTGCAGTAGGAGAGGCAAATGGGCTCATTGCAGCAACAGGAATGGTTGTTGGCGTATTGATGATATGCCATTGTTCAGGATTAGAACCTGTACTTGCGAGTGTCCAGTTGGCCGCAGTTGAAAAGTTATCAGACCAAATTGTGGTTGCTTTAGCCTCAACTGAAGGCTTGTGTGCTACGCTAGAACCTACTTCGAAAGAAGTTTTTTTGTCTAGGCGCGGCGCGTTGACACTCTTCACTTGTGCATGAAAAGTACCAGCTGCCATAACGGCAAGAAAGGATACGTAAAGTTTTTTCATTGTTGAAATTTTAGATAGTTATCGCAAATATAGCGAAAATTCAAAAAAATACTTGGTTAATAGGCCCGAGTAAATAAAAAATTCGCTAGTTCTAGTAATTCATCCTTAGATTTGGATAATTCCATGTTTTCAAGCGCTTTAAGTGCTTGGTTGTGATGGAATTCCATTTGGGCTACACAGTACGCATGCGCCCCGAGCTCAGTGTATAATTTTTGGGTCTGTTCGATTTTTATTTGAGGGTCAGCGTTATTTTCAATTTCATGAAGATCAGCTAATTGACTTTGACTTGCAGCTTTTTTTGCACTAATAGAAAGCAGGGTCTTTTTGTTGGCCAATACGTCACCGCCAATTTGCTTGCCAACTTGCGCACTTTCGCCAAATAAATCTAAGATATCGTCTTGTATTTGAAATGCCAAGCCAAGTTGCTCACCAAATTCATAAAGTAATTGGGCGTCTTTTTGTGTAGCCCCGCCTACAATTCCACCCATTTGCAATGCACAGCCTAAAAGTACAGAAGTTTTGAGTCGGATCATTTCGAGGTATTCAGACTCACTTACATCAGAAAGTTGTTCAAAATCCATGTCTTTTTGTTGGCCTTCACAGACCTCGACAGCGGTTCGATTGAACAGCTTAAAGAGTTGTTGAAATGTTACTGCATCATAGGTTGCCAAAAAATCATAAGCCCTGACCAATAGCACATCTCCAGATAATATTGCAATGTTCGTGTTCCATTTTTCATGGACTGTTGCCTGTCCGCGACGCAGTGGGGCGGCGTCCATGATGTCATCGTGGATCAATGAAAAATTATGAAAGTATTCGACGGCCAATGCAACCGGTAATGCTTTTTCCATTGGGCTTCCGGTTAGTTTACAAGCCATCAGACTGAGCATTGGGCGCATCCGTTTGCCCCCCAATTTTAGAAAATAGCGGAGCGGATCATATAAGTTGGCAGGTTGTTCTGGGAAGTGGTCTTGTTGGAGCGCAGTTTCGAGGTAGGCGCTGTAGGTAGCTAGACTTTTCATTTATTTTTGGAGCAGATGGAGTAAATAGTTTCCGTATCCGCTTTTAACAAGTCCGGCTGCTAATTGTTTGAGTTGGGCGTCGTCAATAAAGCCATTGCGATACGCGACTTCTTCAATACAACCAATTTTGAGTCCTTGTCTTTCTTCGATGACTTGCACGAATTGGCCTGCTTGCATGAGTGAACCAAACGTTCCGGTATCGAGCCAGGCCGTACCGCGGTCTAGGATGGCAACTTTGAGTTTTCCAAGGCGCAAGTATTCGGCATTGACATCCGTGATTTCGTATTCACCGCGTGCCGAGGGCTTCAGTTGTCGGGCAATATCGATGACTGTGTTGTCATAGAAATAAAGCCCGGGTACGGCATAATTGGATTTGGGTTGCTGCGGTTTTTCTTCGATGGAGACAACTTGATTATGTTGATCAAACTCAACTACTCCATAGCGCTCTGGGTCACTTACATGATAAGCATATACCACACCACCATCAGGATTATTATTTTCTTTGAGGAGGGCATCCATCCCGACACCATAAAAAATATTATCGCCGAGAATGAGTGCAACTTTATCTTTTCCAATGAAATCAGCGCCAATAACAAAGGCCTGTGCCAAGCCATTTGGCACCTCCTGAACGGCATATTCAAAACGACAACCAAGTTTGGATCCATCGCCGAGTAAACTTTGGAACTGAGGTAAGTCAGTAGGGGTAGAAATGATCAGGATTTCTCGAATTCCAGCGCTCATTAAAATTGAGAGCGGATAATAAATCATGGGTTTGTCGTAGATAGGCATGAGTTGTTTCGAAACCGCTAGTGTCAGCGGATGTAAACGAGAGCCAGTGCCTCCTGCTAAGATGATACCTTTCATTACAGCCAACGGAAAATATCGTCAAAAAGTCGCTTGCCCCATGGTGTTGAGCCGTACTCTTTTTCGATCTTTTGACGCAATTCAACAATAGTAAATACTTTATTTTTGCCCGGATTGAGCAACAATTCTTCTTTTCTTGGTGCAACGGTATCAATCTTTTTAGCAAAATAAACAATGCCACCATCTTCGGTGGCCAAACCAAGAATGGTTCCCGGTAGCCCACAAAATCCTTCTGGGCCTACAGAAGGCGTGAGCATTGGCGTATACCAAGCATAAAGACGCGTGCTGTCGTTTTTTTGGTAAATGGCTTTTCTACATTCGTAACTGCAAATGGTCCGTTTGCTGTCGGTGATTTTCCAGGCGCGTTGTGGAAGGCTATCTTGGACATAGACATTTTGACCAAAAACCGCAAGCATCATGAGTTGGTTACTGGCTTTAAGGTTTTGATAATAGGCATTTTTTGTGGTGAGCCAAGCCATTTCTTCTGGTTCGTTGCTCGGCACAACAGCAAAGTAGGCAGCAGTGTCGTTGAAGAAAAGCTGAAAAGACTCAATGCGTATTTTATTTTCTTCAGTCACAAAGCGTTTCATGCGATTGTCTGTGAAGCGCTTTTCAAGGTTGGTCCGGCGTTCAAAGGTGATTTTGCCGGCATGAATATATTCTGTTTGCGCCCAAGCCTGTAGACTGAGCAACAAGGCACTAATGCCACATACGAAGATCTTCTTCACGGGTTTTGTTGTTGTTAAATTTGTAAGTCAAGCGCAAAAGGAAATAACGCGTAATGATGCGCGTGTAGTTATCTGTAATCATGTTGCCACTCACGGTGCGCTGCACATTGATATTTTGGTTGAGTAAATCGTTGATAGATAACCCAAGGATGAGGTTTTCTGTTTTCAAGAATGCTTTTTGAAGCTCGAGGTCGACAATAAATAAGTCGCGATTGTAGGCGGCGGCACGCCCGCGGTTCAAGGTGTAATTGAGTTCCCATTTGAAACGGAAATGTGCAGGAAGTCGCCAATCTCCGGTCATGAAATATTTTTGCGTCGAGTAGGGTTGATTCGAGAAAGTACTCAAAGTTGTGAGCGGATTTACATATGTGTAATCTGCACCGACATTAAACTCTAAGCTGTCCAAACTCACCTCAATGGAGAAGGCACCATTTAGTGTGGTGGTGCTTGTGGTATTGAGCTGCCCGTTGATGAAGTTGTTGTTTTTAAAATAAGACGCATTCAAACTTGGTTCAAAAGTAAGCTTGCGGTTGAGAATAGGATAACCACCACCTGCATAAATGGTTGCAAACATGTTGCCATCAACATTTACTGTTTTTGAAATGGTTCGTCCGAGCTGATCATAGGTTGTGCTGTTGCCAAATGCATTTTGCGTAAACGTTGCGTTACCACCCGACCAAATGTAGCGGCCAGACATGGCTTGCCAAACATTTGCATTGAAGTTGAGTTGGTGTTGGTAGTTTGGCTTGAGGTCCGGATTTCCTTCCTGGATGCGGTTTGGGTTGGTGTTGTCTCGAACCGGTTGGAGGTCATTGGCGCTTGGTGGGGCAGAGTAGGTCGTATAGCGAATGCTCATGCGCTTAGCCATACTAGGTTTGAACTGATAAGAGAAGTTGGGTAAAAAGTTGGAGATGTTCTGATTGATGCCCACACCACTGAATTGATTGGTGTTGTCTATTTGGATATTGCGGAAGCCTAAACCTCCAGAAATCCGGTGGCTTTTATAAAGGTACGTAAGGGTGGAAGTCGCGCGATGTTGGCGTCGCTCATTGACGAAATCATTTGTAAAAAGGCTATCAACCTGACTGAACTCTCCGGCTAAATTGGGATTGTAGGTGTAGCGAGCTTGGTTAGAAGCGCCCAATTCTAGGAAATATTCGGTCGTGAGCAAGAAGCTTTTGGAAAGCGGCTCGGTGTAAGAGAGCGTGATGTAATTGGTGTTGCCAAAATTGTTGTTGGTCTTGCGTTGATTGATAACGGTATCAAAAAACAAAGCGTTCGTGTTGGTTGTTAATTGCCCTTCGGAGCTGTTGTCATTGTAGCGCAAAATGTATTTGGCTTCTAATTCGCGGTCTTTTTTGCCAAACTTTCTTCTGAGACTGGCTTCAGAATTGCTGCTCACGCCTTTGGAGTCGTAGGTATTATTGACGTTGGTGAGCAGGTAAGACGCAAAGTTGTCATCACGGAAATCGTTGATAGATGTGTTGTTTTGGGTCCCGAGGTCAAAGTGTACATTTGGCTTGATTTCGAGCTTGGTAAGCGAATCGAGATCGATCTGCAAATTCAAATTAAAGCGATGTGAGCTGCTCGTAGATTGGTTGTTGGTAGAGTCTTTGGTATAGTAGGAGCTGTCTGCCAAGAAATATTGTGTCTGCGAGCTAGTGTTGGCCTGCAAGCGGCTGTCGTAATAGGCGTAATTGACACCTAGTTTGACTTTCTCCGATAGTCGGTCGTTGTAATAGACCCCCGTTTTCAGTGTTTGCGGAATACCTGAGTTGTCTCCTTTGGAGTCGCGGTCCCAGAAGTTGAGGCCGCTCGCATCTCGTTCGTTGTCGAGGCCAAACTTGTTCATGTCGCCAAAGCCAAAGCTAGATTTAGGTGTGTTGGAGGCGAGCATAAAAACGGAAATCTTTTGGGTCTTGTTGAACTTATTGAATAATAGTTCAGATTCGTAAAACGTTTTATCAGCAGCCCCTTGGTTTAGATCGGAGGCAACGGCTGCTTTGCCAAAATAGCCCCGCTTGGCTTCGTCTTTGAGTTTGAGGTCGAGCACCTGTATTTTGTCGTCTTCACCGGCAGCGGCATCTTCGTTTTTCTTTTCGTAAACCTGCACGGACGCTACCCCGTTGGCAGCTAAATTTTTGGTTGCAATCGTAGGGTCTGAGCCAAAAAATTCATCGCCGTCTACCAAGACCTGACTGATTTCTTTGCCTTGCGAGGTAATGCTGCCGTCGTCTTCTACTTTGATTCCGGGAAGTTTCTTCAAGAGGTCTTCAACTACTGCATTTGCTGCGACTTTAAACGAGTCGGCCACAAAAATGAGGGTATCTCCACTGAAATACATGGCGTTGCGGTTGCGCGTCACGACCACTTCTTTAACATCTTGCACCTTTGGATAGAGGCGGATGTCGGGAAGGTCGAAAGTTGTTTTTTTGGCAGAGCCCATCAAGTAAATACTTCGGGGCGTCCAGTTGCTATGTTCGATAAGGAGCTGAAAAGAATCGAGCGGTAGGTTGTTGAAGGTAAATTCACCGTTTGCGTTGCTGCGAGTGAAGCTCACTAAAACGGAGTCTCGGAGATGGATCGCCATAATGCTCGCTTGGTGAATAGGTTGCACGCCAGCGCTGTCTACTAAACGGCCGCTTACTTTCATATTTTGACTGTAAGAGAGCGCTGAGAAAAGAAATGTGAGGCTGAGTAAAAGTAATTTTTTCATGAAATAAGGGTCAGTACAACATGATAAGACGTTTGAAATCAGTAAAATGTTGCATTTGTTTTTTGAATTGCCGTCAGGACTTGATATTGCAGCCCTGAAGCCTCTTGTACATCTTGGAATTGAATGGAGTAAGCTAGCTGCTTGGACGCATTTGGATTTTTTTCAATGTCCAACACAGCGGTGTCGTTTGGTGCGTAGGCGAGGTTGGTGGAGTAGTCGTCATTGCCAAACTGAATGAATTTCTTGTTGAACGCTTCGTCAAAACCTTGAAAGCGCAGGGTGAAGGCGCCATCTTGGTTTTGCATTTGGGAGAGCATCTGCAAGGCGTTGTCTATACCGTTGTTGGTCTGTTGGTCTGATTTGATGGCCTTAAAAGGCACTTGTTTGCCGTTGATCACTTCTCTTGCATAGCTAGCGATGGGGCTTTGATAGGCGTTATAAAAAACAATAGTGATGTTGTTTCGTAGGGTCGAGCTGCGCATGTTCGATTTGACAACTTGTACCATACTCAAGACCTCTTTGAGAAAGTAAAATGTATATTGAACCTTATGCCCAAGCGTGTCTATTTTTTCGAGGCCGGCCTTGAGGATTTCACCATTGTTATCAAGCAACGCTTCCGATTTGATGGTATAACCGCTTTTGTGGGTGAAGAAGAGCGAAGGAATGCGCTTGAGGTCTTGACGCGCATTGACTTTTTCTTGGTAATTGAGAAATGCGGAAAGGCCTTTGAATTCAGGCTCAAAAATTAATTGCGCTGCATTTGACGTCTTTGCGTCTTGTTGTGTTTCTTGGCAAGAAAACAACAAAAGCGGAAGCAGGAGCAGGAGAAACTTTGGAATCACAGTACGAATTTACAAATACTTCGTTGAAACTGCTTAATTTTGAGAGATGTCAGTTGTACTTTGTATAGATTTTGGACTCAAGCGCTGTGGCTTGGCGATCAGCGACCCCAATCGGATCATCGCTAGCCCCTTACAGACCATAGAATCTATCCAACTTGAAAATTGGCTCGATCAAGCAATTCCCAAGTGTCAAATTAGAGAAATCGTATTGGGTTTTCCTACCCGCCTAGACGGTTCCGACTCGCATGTGACTGAAAACGTACGTATATTGAAAACGGTGTTGGAAAAGAAGTTTCCTGCTATTCCCATTCATTTATTCGACGAACGGTTTTCATCCAAAATGGCGAGCGAAGCAATTTACCAAATGGGTCATAAAAAGAAAAAGCACGACAAAAGCCTCGTGGATCAGGTGGCCGCAGCCATGATTTTACAAGAATACTTGGGGCAAAGCTAATCCTTGTTAAATTTGCAACATGATTTTACCAATTGTCGCCTACGGAGATCCAGTCTTGAAAAAAGAAGCTGAAGAAATCGATCAGCACTTTCCCGATTTACAAAAGCTTATTGCCGATATGTTTGAAACCATGTACCATGCCAAAGGCGTGGGTTTGGCAGCACCCCAAATTGGAAAAAGTATCCGTTTGTTTATTGTCGACGGCAGTCCTTTTGCCGATGAAGAAGACGACGAACCAGACCCAATGGCAGCAGGCATAGAAAATTTCAAGAAAGTATTTATCAATCCAATTATCGAAGAGGAGAGTGGCGCCAAATGGGCTTTTCAAGAAGGCTGCTTATCTATTCCGGGTATCCGTGAAAACGTCCATCGCAAAGAAAAACTGCTCATTACTTACTACGATGAAAACTGGGTTTTCCACGAAGAGTCCTTCGGTGGCTATGCTGCACGCATCATTCAACACGAATACGACCACATCGAAGGGGTGCTTTTCACTGATCACCTCAGCCCGCTCAAGAAAAAATTATTGCTCAAGCGTTTAGGGAATATTACCCATGGCGCTATTCAGGTAGACTACAAAATGAGTTTTCCAGGCGGCAAAAAACCACGCATGATTTAAGCTTTATGAAAAATACTATTTATCTATCGACCTTTTCGTTGTTCTTTATCTTCTCCTGTGGCAATCCGACAGAACAGCAAAGTAAACAGGAAAACTTGCGCGAGCGCATCACGTCTTACGAAGATTCGCTAGCCAACTTGCAAAAGGACCCGCAAAAGGCTGCTAAAATCACAAGTTTGGCTCAAATAGAGCTGATCAATCGCTTGAAGGCTTATAACCAAGCTTTTCCAAAGGATACCTTTGCGGCAGATTGTCTTTTCAAAATTCATATGATTTATGAACATTTGCGCGCGCCGCGTGAGGCCAGGGCATATGGCGATACTTTATTGGAGCGCTTCCCGGACTACAAAAACAGATTGCTCGTTATTGAGAGTTTGGGCAGTTCATACGATATCAATGCGCCGCGAGATACCGCAATGGTGCGCAAATACTATAATTTGCTCTTGAAAGAACCCAAAATCCCGACTCAAAAGAAGAAGGATATCAAGGCGCGTTTAGCGCGTCTCGACCTGACATTCGAGGACTACATTCTGAATGGCAATTCGGGATTGGTTGGGCAAGGAAACTAAGCCTCGGTAAGGTGTAAGAAATCAGCTAAAAATTCCGGATACGACTTCTCAATTGCTTCTATTGCATCTAGCGTTTGCCCGTCAGGGCTCAACAAACTCGCTACGCAGCAAGCCATCACAATGCGGTGGTCGTGGTGTGTATTGATTTCAGCGCTACTGATTTGCCACTTACCGTGTATTTCAATTTGTTCTCCTTTGATTTGATAGCTTATGCCCCAAGCCGTCAAGGCCTCGCACATGACAGCCAGGCGGTCAGACTCTTTGTTTTTGAGGCGTTGAATGCCGCCCAGGGTGGAGGTTCCTGTTGCCGCACAAGCCAAAACCACCAACACCGGGAATAAATCTGGTTGGTGTGTGCAGTCAAAATCGATGGGGTTTTTAGCGCTGCTTTCTGAGAGCACAAGTGAATCGTTTTCCCACGCGTAATTGGCTCCAAAATCGCTGAGTGCCTTTAAGAGGTTTTGATCGGGTTGTAAACTAGTTGCTTGGAGGCCAGAGATGTTTATTTTTCCATGGATAGCCGCTCCCACTAAATGGGCAGCCACACTGCTCCAATCACCTTCTACTTGGGCCTTCGGGCAAGAAAGTTCTTGGGCACCTTCAAAGGTATAGGTTGTGCCGTTGCGTTGATAAATAAATCCAAACTGACATAATGCAGCTAGGGTCATCTCAAAATAGGCCGTGCTATTGAGGTTTTTGATTGTAATGTGCCAATTACCAGGGTGTTTGGCGGCCATTAAGAAAAGGCCAGAAACATACTGTGAGCCTTCTGTGCCGTCTACTTCTAAAATGGTGTTCTTGATCTCTCCGCTCACCGTTAGGGGTAAGCGCCCACTCTGGTGCACAAGATCTAGACCTAATTGCTCAAGCAAATGAATGGTAGCCCAATGCGTTCTTTGAAGTAGGGTGCCGCGGCCTGTAAGTTGGTAAGCAGGGCTGAAGCAACGCGCTACAAAAGCGAGGGTGCGCAGTGCAAAACCGCTCTCACCCACATCGATCAGCGCGCGCTGCGCACTTTTTTCGTTGTTGCGCAATATTTCCAAGGCATTTTTCATGGCTTGGGTGTCGCGATCTGTACCTAAGTTGTCTATTTGGCAGTGTTGAGCAGAAAGTTGGGACAAGATGAGCAAACGTTGTCCGTGGCTCTTGGAAGCAGGCGCTACTATATGACCGCTGTATGACCGTGCGTTAAGCTTCATGGCTTTTGTTACTTTGCAAGCCTAATTGTATGCGGATCGATTCTTCGTGAAGCATCTTGATGAATTGTTCTGCAAATTCTGATGAAAGACCTGCGTTGATTCCTTTTTCAACATTTGCTTTGAGCGTTTCTTCCCAACGCTGTACTTGCAATATATGTGTGTTGTGACTGCGTTTGAAAGCCCCAATTTGCAAAGAGAGTTCCATGCGTTCTTGCAACAATTCAATCAATGATTCGTCGATCAGGCTCATTTTGTCTCGCAGTTCTGAAAGATCGTGCAAGGCTCGGTCGTTTGGGGTGCGTGGTTCAAGTGCAAGCAAGATCTCCTGAAGTTCAAGAGGCGAGATTTGTTGTTTGGCATCGGTGAGCGCCTCTGCTGGCGCACAATGGGTTTCTACCATGAGGCCGTCGTAATGCAAATCGAGGGCTTGTTGGGCCAATGGAGCAATGAGTGCTGCCCGACCGCCGATATGAGAGGGATCCATGATCAGTGGGATATCGGGTCTGGCTTGCTTGAAGTCGATGGCAATTTGCCAATGAGGGTTATTGCGGTATTTGGTTTTTTGGTAGACAGAGAATCCGCGGTGTATAGCGCCAATAACCTGCACTTGGTGGCGTTCCAATCTTTCGATGGCACCTAGCCAGAGTTTGAGGTCGGGATTGACGGGGTTTTTCACCATGACGGGTATGCCAGTGCCCTGTAGCGCCTCCGCAATTTCTTGTACTGTAAAAGGGTTGACAGTTGAGCGTGCGCCGATCCAAACCATATCTAGTTGGTGCGCTGTAGCAGCTTTGACATGCTCGGCGGTGGCTACTTCTGTACAGATTGGGAAACCAAATTGTTCGCGCACCGATACGAGCCAACCAAGGCCTTCGTCGCCGATGCCTTCAAAAGCGCCGGGTTGGGTACGCGGTTTCCAGATACCGGCCCTAAAATAAGAAAGCGGAAGACCTTTGAGGCCCTCCGCTGTTTTCAAGACTTGTGAAAGCGTTTCGGCAGAACAGGGCCCCGAGATAAGGCTTGTAAAGAGGTCCGAACGCATTTTGTTTTATTTTGCGTAGTTGACGGCGCGTTTTTCGCGGATCACCGTTACTTTGACTTGCCCAGGGTAAGTCATTTCGGTCTGGATGCGCTGAGAAATGGTAAAAGAAAGCTCTTCTGCTCTTTGGTCTGTTACTTTTTCTGCTTCTACCAAAACGCGCAATTCGCGGCCCGCCTGGATGGCATAAGCACTGCCAACGCCGTCGTAAGAGAGGGCTAGGTTTTCGAGTTCTTTGATACGCTTGATATACGCTTCTACGATCTCGCGGCGTGCACCAGGGCGTGCGCCAGAGATGGCATCACAAACTTGTACAATTGGCGATATAAGAGTGGTCATTTCGATTTCGTCGTGGTGGGCGCCGATTGCGTTCAAGACATCGCCTTTTTCGCCGAATTTTTCAGCGATTTTCATGCCTAAAATGGCGTGTGGCAATTCTGGTTCTTCGTCTGGCACTTTTCCGATGTCGTGGAGGAGGCCAGCGCGTTTAGCAAGTTTGACGTTGAGGCCAAGTTCTGCGGCCATAATGGCACAAAGGTTGGCCACCTCGCGGGAGTGTTGGAGTAGGTTTTGACCATAAGAGGAGCGGAATTTCATGCGGCCAACCATGCGCATGAGTTCTGGATGCAAACCGTGGATACCGAGGTCGATGCAAGTGCGGCGGCCGGTTTCAGCGATTTCTTCGTCGAGTTGTTTGCGTGTTTTGGCAACAACTTCTTCAATGCGTGCTGGGTGGATGCGGCCATCTGACACAAGTTGGTGCAAGCTTAGTCGGGCGATTTCTCTGCGCACTGGATCAAAACAAGATAAGATGATTGCTTCTGGGGTGTCGTCAACGATGATTTCAACCCCTGTGGCTGCTTCAAGTGCGCGAATGTTGCGTCCTTCGCGCCCAATGATGCGTCCTTTGACTTCGTCGGATTCAATGTTAAAGACCGAAACTGCGTTTTCAACGGCTTGCTCTGTGGCCACGCGCTGGATACTCTGGATAACGATTTTACGCGCTTCTTTGTTGGCATTTAGTTTGGCTTCTTCCGTGATTTCTTTGATGGTAGCCATGGCTGCAGTGCGCGCTTCGTCGGTAAGTGACTGCATGAGGTTTTGCTTGGCATCTTCCGGAGAAAGCTGAGCAATTTTAGAGAGCTCTGCAATTTGTTTTTGATGAATTTTGTCGAGCTCTTGTGTGCGCACCTCTAAGTGTGCTGCTTTGGTCTGGTAGTCTGCTTGAACTTTCTCTAGCTCTTTTTCTTTTCTACCGATTTCTTCTAATTTCTGATTGAGCGTTTTTTCTTTAGTTTTGAAGCGGTCTTCACCAGATTGCATTCGGCGCTCGCGTTCTCTGATAGCTTCTTCGTGCTCTTCTTTTTGCTTCAAGAAGCGCTCCTTTGCCTGCAGGGCACGCTCTTTTTGGATTGTTTCGGCCTTAGATTCGGCTTCTTTGATAATGCGTTCTGCGTCCTTTTTGAGGATGCTCTTTTGTAGGATAATACCGGCGACACCGCCGCCAAGTAATCCGATTAGTAACCATACGATTTCCATTCTACTCACTTTTGTAGTCGGAAGAGGTTGCGCGCACGAGAAAGTTATTGAACGTTGCTCAAGTCTTGTCTGAGGGCTTCAAGAGCCGCTTCAATGTCGGCATAATTAGGCTCAATTACAGTTGGTTTTGCTTCGGCTTTTGCTTTGGTAAGCAATTGTAAAGCCGACATTGCCAATAAATCTTGGTTATCGTTTACTGCATAGTTTTTGCGAAGCAATTCAATGGCTTTGTTAATTTCGGCAGCTGCTGCTGTTACGGCTTCTGCCTCAGCTTCTGGCACATTTAAAGGGTAACTGCGACCAGCAATATTGATTTTAAGAGCTACTTTACTCATTTAGGCTTGCTTGAGCTTATCTATACAGAATTCAATTTCTTTCACAAGTGCGTCGATTTCCGCTGCGTTGCGACTGCTCGTTGCAACAGGTACCTCTACGACTTTGTTTTGGGCCTCCGCCAATGATACATTGAGTTCTGCAATGGTAGCTTCTAGTTGCTTTACCTGAGCATGTTCTGCTTGATAAAGCTCTTGGATACGGCGCAATTCACCTTGAAGAACCTCGTGCTGAGCACGTTCGGTTTTCAGTTCAGCTGCAATTTGCAAGCTGCGGGAGCGGATATCTTCTATGAGCGTATTGAGGTTCTCAGTCATGTTAAGCGTCGACTTTGTACAAAGTTAACAAGCATTCGTTTACATCAAGCAAAAATCAGGAAGGTTTTTCTATTTTTTCTTCCGTAGCTTTGAAGATGCTCAAGTACTTCCTTTGTTACGCGCTGTTTTTTGGTCATTTTGCCACCGCACAATTTTTAACATGCGACACCATTTGGACACTACCGATGGAATCACCAGTCGAACTTAGTGCAGGTTTTGGAGATTTACGCCCCAATCATTTTCACATGGGCATCGATATTCGAACAGCAGGAAGGGAAAATCTGCCCATTTTTGCCGTTGCGGACGGTTTTGTCTCGCGCATGAAGGTTTCGTCTGTTGGCTACGGTTGGGTGCTGTATATTGATCATCCGAACGGTTACACGTCTGTTTATGCGCATTGCAATCGTTTTGCCGAACACATTCAAAAAGTATATTTGGATACCTCCGCTGTTCTTGAGCAAAATGAAATAGATATTATCCTTGAGCCCAATCAAATTCCAGTTCAAAAAGGGGAGCAAATTGCTTTTTCCGGCAACACTGGTGGGTCGAGCGGACCACATTTGCATTTTGAGTTGCGCGATACCAAAACAGAACATGCCCTCAATCCGCTCTTGCACGGATTTCAGGTAAGCGACACAGGGCAGCCCGTGCTCAGAGGGGTGCGCTTATATGCTATCGACCAAAATGGTTTTGAAGTACCAACCAAATCGCTTGTGCTCGGAACCCCACAGAAAACACTCAAAACGGAACTTCCTCAAGGTTTTCTCAGAGAAGGCGACCGCATAGGCCTGGCTATTCAAGTCGATGATTATTTTACAAAAGCGGGAAGGAGTCTTGGATTGTTCAGTGCCGAAATTTGGACCGAAAACGAGGGTCATTTTGCTTTTGAACTCGATGAAATAGATTTTGATGATGCACGCTACATCAATACGCATCACGATTTTGCTTATGCGCAAAGTGCCAAGAAGAAATTTCAGAAATTGTTCAAGTCGCCGTTTAATCCGCTCACGATTTACCCTTATGAAGGAAATGGTTCCTTTGAAATTGGTGCTATGGATACCATGCAATTTGCAATAATGCTGCGCGATGTCAATGGCAATGAAAGCCAATATGAACTTTGGTTGGCTTATCCGCATTCCAAAATGCCTGCCAAAAACACCTACAACCCACAAAGCCATTGGTTGCCGATTGACGCATATAGCTATGAGACTGGGATGTGGCAACTGCAAATTGATTCCTTTACATTTTTTGAACCGGTTCGAAAAAGCATAGATTTGACTACTAAACGCATCGGGTCTGCTCAGGTACAGCTAGCGCGACCGGTTCATCTTAGTTATCAATTCAAGGACAGCTCAGTTGCCGCAAAGTATGTCCTTACGATGAATGGAATACCATTAACCAGTCGATTTAAAGATGGTGAACTTTGTGCAGAAGCCAAATCGTTGGGTACTTTTGGATTGCGCAAAGATGAGCTTGCGCCCACACTCATTGGTCAGGGGAACAATAAGTTAGATAGCCTCAACAATGGCGCCTGGACTTGTTGCTCAAAGACGATTTTTCTGGCGTAGCCACCTATAGCTGTTGGCAAAATGGCAAGTGGATTCCGGCGTATTACGATGCTAAAAATCAGCAATTGCGCGCACAGTTTGAGGTTCCGTTTGAGCCAGGAACAAGCATAGAAATTCGGGTTAAAGACGCGGTAGGTAACGAAAAGTTGGTTCAGAGCAGCACGCCATTGGCGCCTTTCAAATAAATGGGTGAGCAGTAGGCGAGGTCTTCGAATACGTTTGTTTCAAAAGCTTGTTGGGCTGGCTTGACTTGAAATTTTGCCGATAGAGGTTGGTCTAACCATTGAATGGATGTGTCGGTCCAATGCGTTTTTGCTTTCTCATTTGCGTCGCCAACGACGATAATGGAACTCAACTCAGGAACTTCCGTGTTTTCCAGAAGGGCGCACTGAAGATGTTGCAAGGTGTGACCTTGTGTATCAAAAGTTTGTAAATACACTTCCGATCTGCGTGCATCCAGCAGCGCAAAAACTTCAGCATCAGTTGTTAAACCAGTTTCTTTAGCAATTTGAAATAGCATTTGGTGAGTTGGAATTGCGATGAGCGGAATTTGCAAAGCAAAGCAAAGCCCTTTTGCTGTGGAGAGGCCAATGCGCAAACCGGTATAAGAGCCAGGCCCAGAACTGTAGCTAATGGCAGAGAGGTCTTGGAGCTGAAATCCAACGTTGTTCAGCACCTCGGTAATCATGAGGGTGAGTTTTTCGCCGTGAATATAGCCATCACCAAATTGGTCGAGATAGGAGAGGAGTGTACCGTTTTTAGAAAGGGCTACACTACATATTTTTGTGCTCGTCTCGAGGTGAAGGATCAGGGCGCTCATTCTTGACACTCGAACTTGAAACCGACGCCGTGTACATTATTGATCTGAATGCTCGTATCTTCCTTGAGGTATTTGCGCAACTTGGTAATAAATACATCTAGGCTGCGCCCTACAAAGTAGTCGTCTTGTCCCCAAACAGAATTGAGAATGACATCTCTAGGGATGAGCTGATTTTTGAATTTGTAGAGCGTACGCAAAATCATGGCCTCTTTCTTGGTGAGCGTGAGCAACTGACTTGGCGATTGCAAAGTGAAATTTTCGGTATCAAAGGTGTAGAGCCCAATTTTAACAACTTTTACCTCTGGCGCGTCTGGTTGTAATTTGACTCTTTTAAGCAGTGCTTTTACGCGCAATTGCAATTCTTCTGCGCTAAAAGGCTTGGTGAGGTAGTCGTCTGCACCGGCATTGAAACCTTCAATTTTGTCTTCTGTGCGACTGCGTGCCGACAAGAACAAGATAGGAATTTCGGCGTTTTGCTTTCGGATGTCTCGAGCAAGGGTAAAACCGTCTTTGACAGGTAGCATGACATCAAAAATGCAGAGATGATAAGGCTCTTCTTGAAAGCGACGCAGGGCTTCTGCGCCATTTTCGCAGAGGGTAACGGCATAGCCATCGGCTCTGAGCTGATCTGAAACAACGATACCAAGGCTGATATCGTCTTCTACCATGAGGATTTTGATTTTCATGAATGTCTATAAAAGCCAAGAGCCTTGGTAAACCAAAGCTCCTGACTATTAACCTAAACCTACTACTAGTACTACAAAGTTAAGCGGTTTTTTAATATTGGGTTACGTTAGATTGTTAATTTTTTCATAAAATTTTGTTAGTCGTCACTTTTTGCCAATTTTAGAATCCCTAACTTTACTCAATGAATCCTGTACACATTCTTATTGTCGACGACGAAGAAGATATCCGTGTGTTGTTACAATACAATCTGCAAAAAGAAGGATACCGCGTAGATGCTGTTGCAGATGGAATGGCTTGCATGAATTTCATTCAAAAACAAAAACCAAACCTGATCTTGCTTGACGTCATGATGCCCGTACTCGATGGCATCGAAGTTTGCGAGCGCATTAAAGCCGACACACAATACGAAGATATCCTCATATGCTTTCTCACCGCTCGTAATGAAGACTACAGCCAAATTGCAGGACTAGATGCAGGTGCAGACGACTACATCGCCAAACCGATCAAAACTAAAGTGTTGTTGTCTCGTATTCAGGCCATGCTGCGCCGCAGCCAACACAATAAACCCGTTGTCGAACCCAAACCAAGCTTTCATATCAACCGCGAAAAATACATTCTCGAAAAAGATGGTCGAGAGTTGCAACTCCCTCGCAAAGAGTTTGAATTGCTTGCCCTATTAGTTTCTCGCCCCAATATTGTTTTCAAGCGCGAGCAAATTCTAGAAAAAGTTTGGGGCACCGAAATCATCGTCGGGGACCGCACCATAGATGTGCACATCCGTAAAATCCGCGAAAAAATTGGCGAGCACTACATTTCTACTATTAAAGGTGTCGGCTATAAGTTCAACGAATAAGTTTGGCCCGAAACTTGCTAAATGCCAGCAGTTAAAACATCAACTATGAAAAAATCAATACTTCTCTTTGTAGGCTGTTGCCTGCTCGTCAACCAACATTTTGCACAGGCGCCTAGCGCTGCTTTTGCCCCAATTAAAGAACACCTCGAACGTTGGGACGACATACGTGGGGCCTGGCTGGCCCAAGCCATTCAAGCGCTTGCAGCCAAACAAGCCATTCCGGACCGCACCTTCCCGGAAGATTTCACGCCTTATGAGATGCTGAGCATGCTGCCGACCAAAGAGCGTCAAGACCTCCGTCAAATGGTCTTAGAAAACCAACGTGTGGCCATTGCAGGTAATAGCCAAAACACAGATTACGGCGTTTTCGCTGCTTTACTCGAACACAGCTTTTGCAGCCGTACCTATGGCCGATCTTACGGAGACCCGCATTTGAAATCTTACGACAGAGCTACCTATTCATTTCAGACTGTCGGTGAATTTATTTTGTCAAAAAACACCAATGGCTTATTTGAAGTGCAAACGCGTCAGCGTGCACAAGACGAGAATTTTTCGTTGAATGCAGCAGTAGCCATGAATATCGCTGGTGACCGCCTTTGCTTTTATGCAGCTGAAAAGCCAGATGACGTCCAACAAACGCCACTTCGCCTCAATGGCCAGCCAATTCAGTTGCAAGGCAGAAGCTATTACCTACCCCATGGTGGGGTCATTCGCCTTGATGGCCGCAACTACACCATCGCTTGGCCTACCGGCGAAACCACAGTTATAGACGTGAGGTCATTGGGTCTGCGCGGCTTTGTTAATGTTACAGTTGGCATTTTTGATTGCGATCGCAACCAATATGAAGGTTTATTGGGTAACAATAACGGCTTTTCCGACGACGACTTTAATAGCCGTTCGAATATGCCGAGGCCTAACAATATCGCAGCACTTTCCGTTGCCTCCGCATATGCTTTTGATTCGAGAGAGGGCTCACAAATCAATAGTTTAGCAGCGCAAGAGTTTCAAGCGTATTTAGCCAAAAACTTCGCCGAAGATTGGCGCGTCACAGACAATACTACACTTTTTGATTACCGTCCGGGTACTACAACCGCCTCTTTTACCGACAGAAGCTTTCCAAGCGTACACATGAACATCTCTCAAATGAATACCCAAAGCAGGGAACAAGCACGCCAACGTTGTGCGCAAATGGGAGTGCCTGCAGATGAAATGGGTGGCTGTATTTATGACCAAGGCTACCTCAATATTGCACCAAATGTACCGCCAACACCGAATGTACCTAACCCAATTGGTGCTGTTCTCAATAAGTTAGAGCGTCCGGCACTCAACAACAACGCCCACACCTTTGCCGAAGGCAAGTACCCAGCGAATCGTCCGCAAACAATAGATAAGCCTGATACAAACGTCGAGAAACCCAACACACAAGACAAAGACAACTCGATTTCAAAGCCGGCCGAACCAAGACAACCTGTTTCACCAAGAGAACCTGTTTCACCAAGACCGACACAATCAGTCAATCCGAAACCAACTTCACCAGCGGTGTCCAAGCCAAGCGCCCCAGTAGTACCAAAACCAAGCGCTCCTGTTGTACCAAAACCTGTTGCACCCACACCAAAACCAAGTATGCCAGCTGTTAAATCTGGCAAAGGATAAATCCTTAGAAGACACATTTGAAAACAAAAAAAGGGCCCGCTCAGCGGGCCCTTTTCATTGGAGAGCGTTTCTAGTTTTTGAACGCTTATTGATGCATTTTGATGAACGGTAGCATTTGCCCGTTAAGTTGAACGAAGTAGCTGCCGTTAGCAAGGTTGCGCACATCGATCTGTGTTTTGAAAGCACCCGCTTGGAGTTGTTGCCCAGCATGGTTGAAAATAGCATAGTTGCTATTCTCAAGACCTTTTACCGTAAGCACATCTTGAACTGGGTTTGGCGAAAGCGCAAGTGCTATAGGTTGGTTTGCAGCAATACCTGCAGTTGTTACATCAAATTGGGTTACGATGTTGTAATAAATTGGGGTAGATTTGATTGGGCAGTAAACCTGAAGAATTAAATTAAAAGTACCTGCTGCAAATGGGGCATAAAACGCACAGTTGATGTACGTAAAAGCACCGCTTGTATCTGCCATGTACCAAACGGTATATAAGCTATCTTGGTTGGCTGGGTTGTTTCCAAATGTAGCTGAAACCATATAAGCGGTATCGAGCATCGACATATCGATGGCACAATTGTAAATCCAGTTAGACATGAGCGTACCCGTAATATTACCACCTGTAGCAAGTGTGCCAACCACATTGATGCTATCGATGTTGCCGCTGCCATTATAGCCAACAAATTGTGAGGTTGTAACTGAACAACCATTGACATCAGTTACAACAGCATCGTAAAAACCTTCACACAAATTACTGATTGCAAATGTTGTAGATCCTTGGCTCCATACAACGTACGCACATGTAGCACAAGAGATGTCAATGGCTCCATCGCAAGCACCTGGTGCGCTGCAATCTGTAACAGTTACTGTTGGCGCAAAACCTGCACAAGGATTGATGATAGTGCTGTCATAGGAAACAATTGTTGAACCGTTCGAGTTGCAGCCATTGGCATCTGTTACAGTTACTGAATATGTTCCAATACAAAGATTTGTTGCGTTTTGAGTGGTCATGTTGCCACCAATGCTCCAAGCATAAGTGTATGGTGCAGAACCGCCATAGACACTCGCAGATATTGAACCATCACAAGCGCTTTGTGTGCTAGTTGGCGTAACGGTCAGGTTGACGCCGAAGTTCGCACAAGGATTGGGTGTGCTGGTGCCGATAGTGAATGGAGAGGTAAGTACCATTCCGCCGCCCATGGCATTGACAGAATAAGATCCTGGGCAAAGGTTGCTGATCATGGTGCCACCATTTTGGATTAGCGTGCCGTTCATGTACCAGCTAACTGTAAAGTTTGTGTTACTCGAATCTATCATAGCGTAGCCGTCACAGATTGAGGGGCTACTGCAGTCTACGGTAATGACATTCAAAACAAATTGAGCCCGAGCATTGCCAAAGCTAAATAAGCTGAGTGTAAGTAGAAGAATTGGTAATAATTGTTTCATGATGAAATATTTAAATTTTGATTGAAGACGTAAATTTCGTTAAAAAGTTGCTTTGCACTGCCAAAAGGGATTGCGTATTTTTGAGCTATGAAAAAAGTCATCTTACAAAGCGTCATAGCTTTGCTATTTTTTGGATCCGTTTTTGCGCAAAAAATGGAGCAGCAACCTAAAATCATGGTGGGGATTGTCATAGACCAAATGTGTTACGACTACCTCTATCGTTATCAGCACCTCTACACAACTGGTGGTTTCAATCGATTACTGACAAAAGGAACCAACTGCCGCAATACACAATACAATTATGTCCCTACCTACACGGCACCCGGGCATGCTTCAATCTATACGGGCACCACACCCTCTAATCACGGTATTGTGGGCAACGATTGGTACCTCCGCGACAAACAAAAAACAGTCACGAGTGTTTCCGACGAGCGCTACCAAACGGTGGGTAGTGCAACCGGCGGCCAAGCAGCACCTATGAATTTACTGACCTACACCATTACCGATCAGCTAAAGTTAGCCTCACCACAATCTAAGGTCATCTCCATTTCGATCAAAGACCGCAGTGCCATTTTACCGGGTGGTCATATGTCTGACGGTAGCTATTGGTTTGATTACCAATCCGGAGATTTTGTCACGAGTACTTTTTACAAACAAACCTTGCCTAGTTGGGTGGAGCGCTTCAATAATAAGTTTGATCCCGCCAAAGATTTACACAGTTGGCGTTTGCTCTTACCAGAAAGTATATACTTAATGGCTGATGAAAGCCCTTATGAAGTGGTGCTTACCGGCAAAACAAGCGCTACCTTTCCTTATGACTTTCCCGCCATGATCGCCGCTGGTGCATCAGCTACTTCTTTGTTTACGATATCGCCGCAGGCCAATGAAGTACTCACCGATTTTGCGCTTTCAGCCCTCGAACAAGAAAATTTAGGCCAAGATCAGTTCACTGATTTTTTGTGTATTTCTTATTCTACTCCTGATATCGCCGGCCACGCTTTTGGGCCCTATTCCCGTGAGCTCGAGGATATGTATGCGCGCCTTGATCGCGAATTACAGCGCTTATTTGCAAGCTTAGAGACGCGTTATGGCAAAGATGGTTTTGTCTTGTTCTTGACGGCTGATCACGCAGTTGTGCCTGTACCAGAAATGTTGGTCAAGATGAAAATGCCAGGTGGCTATTTTTTCATGCACGACCGCATGCAGGTGCTCCGCGACGATTTCATCATGAAATACAACGCAGACTTGCTCGAACACGAAACCAATCAGAATATTTACTTGAATTTGGCTAAAATAGACTCGCTGCACCTCGAAATCGATGAGGTAGCTGCTTTTGCTGCGGCTGAGTTGCGCAAATGGCCCGAAGTCAAGACGGTTTTGACGCGCGAACAATTGCGCTCGGGCTCGGCAAGCACCGATTATTGGGGCGAGCTTTTGCGCAATGGTTACGACCCTAGCCGCAGCGGAGAGGTTATTTTCTTATTGCAGCCTGGTTATTTAGCCAAAGACCACGACGAACCCAAAGCGCATCAAGGCACCTCTCATGGTTCGGCCTTTAATTACGATACCCACGTTCCGCTATTGTGGTATGGCAAAGGCATTCCTGTAGGTTTGGCACTTTACGAACCCATTCAGGTCATTGATATTTCTGCTACTTTGGTGCACATGCTCAACCTCCAGCGTCCTGGCTCGATGACCGGCAAACCCATTTTACAGCTCTTGCAACCTAAAAAATGACCAACGAAAGCCAATTTTTTAAAGCCCATTTGGGTCAAACCAGTCCCTTTCCGTTTTTGATTGAGGTGGAAAGCGCTACAGGTGCCTACATCTACGACAAAAATGGGAAAGCCTATCTGGACATGATTGCCGGTGTGGCGGTCAACAACATCGGACACCGTCATCCAAAGGTGGTGGCAGCCCTGAGCGCGCAACTCGAAAAGCATTTGCACGTGATGGTGTACGGTGAATTTATCCAAGATGCACAGCATAATTTAGTGCGCCAATTGCTGAGTGTGTTGCCCGCATCTTTAGATGGAGTTTATGTCGTGAATTCTGGAACAGAAGCTATAGAGGCAGCGCTCAAGCTAGCCAAGCGCGCCACCGGAAGAACTGAACTCGTGGCATTTAAGGGCAGTTACCACGGCAGTACCCACGGAGCCATGAGCGTTTCGGCCAACGAAGTCAAGAAAATTGCTTTTCGTCCTTTGCTGCCAGACGTCCGGTTTTTGCCACATAACGAATGCGCTGCACTAGAACAAATTACCACCCGAACAGCCGGAGTGATCATCGAGACCATTCAGGGCGATGCCGGTGTGCGGCGGCCTTCTGCCGCCTTCATGCAAGCGCTCCGGGCGCGTTGCACCGAAGTAGGCGCCTTGCTGATCCTAGACGAGATTCAATGCGGCATGGGCCGCGCCGGCAGTATGTTCGCTTTTGAACAATTTGACATCGTACCCGACGTGCTCACTCTAGGCAAGGCGCTTGGTGGCGGCATGCCAATTGGTGCACTTGTAGCTGCACAGCAGCATTTGCAACTTTTTACGCATGCGCCAATGCTTGGGCACATCACCACTTTTGGTGGGCACCCCATGGTGTGTGCAGCAGCGGCGGCAACAATTGAGGTCCTGAAAAGCGAAATCAATTGGACCGAACTTGAACAGCGTGCTGCTGCTTTTGCGGCTCAAATTGCCGCGCACCCGGCTGTGCGTGCGCACCGTAGGTCGGGAGCCATGTTCGCCTTTGATTTAGCATCGGCAGACGAAGTAGCAAAAGTAGTGGACTACTGCTTAGAGCAGGGCTTAATTACTTTTTGGTTTTTGTCCCATCCGTACAGCTTTAGGCTTTCTCCACCGCTTAATTTGGCGCAAGCAGATTGGGACAAAGCCGCTCAAATCATCCATGCTGCATTAGACCACTTATAAGTCGCTTATTCTTGTGCAATCACGTATCTTTGTCGGCTAATTGAAATTATGAAAGTTACTGATCACTTGGCTGCAGCCAAAGACACACTATTTTCGTTTGAAATTCTACCTCCGCTTAAGGGTAAAAGCATAGCTTCAATTTATGCGGGCATCGATCCACTCATGGAATTCAAGCCAAAATTCATCAATGTAACCTACCACCGCGAAGAATTCATCTACATTGAACGCGAGCACGGCTTGCTCGAGAAAAAAGCGGTCCGCAAGCGCCCTGGAACAGTCGGTATTTGTGCGGCAATTATGCATAAATACGACGTTGATGCTATTCCGCATCTTATTTGTGGGGGCTTCAGCAAAGAAGAAACCGAAAACGCACTCATCGACCTCCATTTTTTAGGCATTGACAACGTTTTGGCTTTGCGCGGCGATGCCGTCAAGTCTGAAGCCAATTTTAGAGCGCACCCCGAAGGGCACGCTTATGCGGTTGAACTCATTAATCAGGTGCAGGGCATGAACAACGGAAACTATTTTACAGAGGGTCAAGGCCAAGACCCTACTGGTTTTTGTATTGGTGCCGCCGCTTACCCTGAAAAACACTTTGAGGCCATGAACCTCGAGACAGACCTACATTACCTCAAAGCCAAAGTGGCTGCAGGTGCAAGTTACCTCGTGACACAAATGTTTTTTGACAACCAAAAATACTTCGACTTCGTTGCGGCGTGCAGGGCAGCGGGCATTACCGTTCCGATTATCCCCGGACTCAAGCCCATCAAATCACTCGCCCATATTAGTTTCTTGCCCAAATTTTTTCATATCGACTACCCTACAGAACTTTCCAAAGAATTACTCAAATGCAAGCATAATACGCAAGTAGAACAGCTCGGTATCGAATGGGCAATAGCCCAATCTAAAGCACTCAAGGCAGCAGGTGTACCTTGTATTCATTATTATACGATGTCAAATTCTATTTCTGTTCGGCAAATTGCCACAGAAGTTTTTTAATTTAGCACATGAAGTTTTTATTATTGATCAGTCTTACCTTGTGCACGCATTTGTTGCGCGCCCAAAACATCAAACTCACTAACGCGGTTGTCATCACACAATTTGACAAAGAAGAAGACCGCTATGCCATGCAAGCGCTCATGACCGACATGCTCAAGGGTTATCAAATCAAGGTCTTGCCGCTCATGAACGTGCTCAAGCAAGGTGAAGACCCACAGCATTTGCTCCATGACTCCATTCAAAAAGTATTGTTGCAAAAAGGTTTTGATACTTATTTAGTGGTCAATGTACGTGGATATGACCGCACTTTTAAGCCCAGCGAAGACACCCAAACCTTGGCAGAACTACTCGAAACAACCAGTATTTATCATATCTACCGCGATGAAGCAACGTCGGTTTCTTTCGAGTTTTCGATTTATAAGCAGGGCAAACTGATTTCACGACAAGTATTGCGTTGTGGCAATGTCTCGGACCGAGATTCCGTACTCAAAAGATTGCGCAAGCGCCTCCCTAAAAAAGTACTTCCTTCTTGGCTTAAAGCTTAAATCTGCTTTGCGCTTACCGCTTTAGTTTTCCATCCGGTATTGCTTCTCCATGTCGCGGTCTTCGGGTGTGCTATACACACCACATTTGCTAGGCGCTTCAATTAATTTAATCACCTTGAATTGCGCTTGAATAGGCCAGTACGTTGAGCTGAACCAATGCACATTCGCATTGAATCCTTGCCAAGGGGCAAGCGTTACAATTGGAACAGAAGCCCCAGGTATCAGGATCCAGGCTTTGTTCAAACGGATGCCGATGCCAATTTGATAATTGAATTGGAGCAGGCCAGCAGCCAAATTGGGCTGAAATAGTTGTGGGGCTTGGTAGGCCGTAAATTGATCTTGGTAACCAAGTGTGTCTTGACGGATATGAAAATCGTAGTTGAGACCCAAACTTTGGTCGAGAAAGTGCTTGCGCACCTTGACCACCACTTTTTTCCCGAAGTAAATGAGCGAGTGGGCGCGGATGCTTCCGTATAGATAACCGGTTCGCATTTGTCCTTCACCTGTGCTGGTGCTGTAGATTTCACCGAGCGCATTTTGGTTTTCGAGCAGGGTGGTTTCGAGGCCATTGATTTGGCGGTATCCGATTCCCCAATCAAAGTAGTCCATGATGCGGCTCTTGCCAAGCGCTTTGATAGGTGTTCCTTTCCATTTTGGAAAATGTGCCAAACCAAATTCGGCGTAAAAACCGAGTTTGGCTTCGGGCGTAATGGTGTAATCTCCCCGATCGACTTGATTGACGAAGAGGTCTCCGTGCAGCGGTTGGTTGACAAAAGAATAGGTTGGGCCCAATGAAAATTGGTAACCATGGTTTCTGACCTGAAGGTAGTCATTGCCTTTTTTCTGTGATTTTTCAAAGCCACCTTGGCCCCAAAGCAGCGGGGTGCAGATCAAAAAGAGGAGCGTGATTCTCATGTTTGGAAATTAAATGTACTGCATTCATTAAGAATGGACTGCATCACTTCGGGGCTGTCCCAATTCGTTTCGATATCGGGTTGCGCCATTATTTGATCCATTATGCTGCGTTGTTTTTTGCCTTGTTCGTAGGCCACTGAATAAGGAATGTTGCTAAACGTAACTTGGCTGTACAACGGCAACCATTTATTTGGATACATTTTACTGAATTTACCTTCGATCTTTTTGCGCAACAAGAAAGACGGGTCGGCAACGAGGTCGCGCATTTCGATATAATTATCTAACGAAAGATCTTGGAGCGCGTCGCCGTTGGGTTTGCGCAGCGGGCTGTATTCGGCCCAAATAGCGTCCCAATCGTGATTGTGCTTGAGCATGAGTTCATTAAGTACCCGGCAATCTTCGAAACCTGCATTCATACCCTGGCCATAAAACGGAACGGTGGCATGAGCGGCGTCGCCCATAAGGCCAACTTTTCCTGCTGCCCAAGGGTAGCAACGAATGATGGCGAGGTTAGACAATGGGTGGTCGTCCCATTTGTCGGCGATGTCTGGCATGAGGTCGTGGAAGTCAGGGAAGATGGTCCTGAAAAAGCGGTCGACGTCGGCCTTGGTATTGAGCTTGTCAAAAGCAAATTCGTGGTTTTCGTGTGGCATGAAAAGCGTGAGGGTGAACGAACCATCTTCATTGGCCAAGGCGATCATCATGAAGCGGCCACGCGGCCAAATATGCAAGGCGTTTTTGTCCATTGCATAACCGCCATTGGGGAGGGCAGGCAACAAGATTTCACGGTATCCATCGGCAATATAATTTTGGCTATACTGAAAACGGTTGAGTTTCTGCATGGAGTTGTAGCGCACGGCACTAAAAGCACCGTCAGCGGCGAAAATCACGTCGGCTTTGGCTTCAAAGGTGTCGCCAGATTGGGTGTTGCGCAAATAGGCGATGGCGTTTTGTAAATCGACTCTCAAGCATTCAGTTTGGTAATGGATGGTGGCATTGCCGTGTGTCTCGGCGATATCCATCATGGTGGCATTGACCTTCCCGCGCGACACCGAGTAAATCGCTTGGCCATCTTCGCCGTATTGTTGGTAGGTGAGTTTGCCGCTGAGGTCGTGCATCATGCGGCCGTACATCGGAATGGCAATTTTGCGAATTTCGTCACCAACACCCACGGCATCGAGGGCAGTCCAGCCTCTAACAGATAGAGCTAAATTGATTGATTTACCTGCACTGATTT
>Ga0114968_10000089_pt1 | contig 72034 bp, 68 predicted proteins | sample M_130807_EF_Meta_FD_87020 | JGI IMG/M metagenome (GOLD analysis project Ga0114968, IMG submission 87020) | Freshwater microbial communities from Lake Montjoie, Canada to study carbon cycling - M_130807_EF_MetaG | ecosystem: Environmental > Aquatic > Freshwater > Lake | place: Lake Montjoie... | reverse complement strand
CATCCTTAAAGGTGCCTTAGACTCAAGTCGCCGTCGATTCATCAGCTGGAACACCGACAGCCGCATCCTTAGGTCAGAAGGCATTCCAAACCGCTTTGAGTTCTGCGGTAGTGCCATCTTTATTACCAACATCAAGTTCGAGCACATCAAGTCAAAGAAACTGCGTGATCACCTGGATGCATTGGAAAGCCGTTGCCACTACATCGATCTTCAAATGGACACCACACGTGAGAAGCTACTGCGTATCCGGCAGATTGTCAAAGGTGGTATGCTGGACGATCGTGACAACCTTAGCGACATTGCTAAGGACGAGATCGTTGACTTTATTACTACCAATGCTGATCGCCTGCGTGAGCTGAGTCTGCGTATGGTACTGAAGATTGCAGATCTGCGTGGAGGCTTTCCAACCAACTGGCAGGCCATGGCCCGGACTACCTGTATGCGGAGGGCATGATGGGTGCGGCTAGGGCCCTATGCTACGGGCTAGCGGCCCTAGTCTGCAGTAGCCTCAACAGCGAAATGGACTGGGCCTGGCAGGGCCCCGTACTGATCGCCCTGATGTGGGCTGTGGAGACACTGACCAAGGTGCGTGAAGAAGAAGAGTGGTCGGCCACCGTAGACTACCTGCATCAACAGATGGAACGACTGCGTAAGGGCTTGCCCCCAGAGACCAAAGAAGAAGGCTAAGGGCATTGTGGTGCCGGTGTTGCACATATGCCACAGCCCGGCACTCCAGTTGACGCAGACCAGTCCCTGCTGTATTATACACACATGGACACAGCAAACACTACCCCAGTAGCCGCTCGCAAGAAGCGTAGCGATCGTAACCATATCATCTACGAGCTGATCGTAAATGGACTCAACTACATTGGAGTCACTGCTAAGACAGAGTCAACAGTGCTCAAGTCCGTTAAGAGCCGTGCTGCCAAACACTTCTATCGTGCAAAGAAAGAGCAGAAGGATTGGACACTTTGTCAAGCACTGCGGCAGCTCAATGACAAGAGTGAGATTGAGATTCGTGTGCATGAGATCGTGCGTGGCAAAGCCGCTGCCCACAAGCGTGAAGTAGAGATTCGTCGCCAGCTCAAGCCCGCACTCAACACCGATGTGCGTGGCGACTGAGGGGGGTGGTGGGGTAGTAAATCTAAAACTGTTGCACACACGCAACAAACCGCTTGCAAAAAAGTTGGTGTTAGACTAGATCACCAACACCCAAGATCTCCATACCTTAAAAATTTTGCACAGCAGATTTTTGCCCTACAGCTATAGGCCCCTCAGCAGCCACACCTCAAAAAATTTTACGCAGCAGATTTTTTGCCCTGCACTATAGGTCTCACTAGTCTGTGTCACTCTAGATCTTGTTCTATGCCTGAGCCAAATCGCAGCAGAAACAGTGTCACTGATTTTTCCCATCGAAAGCTGACACCGCATACACTGCTTTGATTCAGTGCCCACATGTTCCAACACCATTCGCACCAGTGTCTGCCCACGCTGTGATCTAACCAACGCTCGACCATGTCCACGCTGGCCACCCAGTCTAGATTGCCTCTAGTATAGATTTTGGGCCAAGGTACCTGGGCCCGGTAGGGCAATTGAGGATAGTGATCCCACAGCATCATTGTTGTTCTCTGCACTATAGCAACAGATATTTAACATTTTGCTGTTCTTATGCTGCTGTTGTGCTAAAACAGCCAGTGCCAGAATTGCAACCAGCAGTCCCACAGCCACATCACTGCCTTGTACACTAACCACAGCATGCCACCTACTACCAGTAGGCCTACAATTTTGCCTTCAAATTCATTTTCTGCGGCTATCTGCTCTGGCGTTTTTGGCGGCGGAGGCACATAGGGCTGATACTGCTGTGGTGGTCTAGCTATGCTGCCGGTCCATCCATCCAACTGTGTGGTACAGTGGGGACAGCGTGTGGCAAACGTGTGTACCTGTTGTCTACAGGCCGAACAAAAGATGGTGCTCATTCTATTATACTCATTCCGTTGTCATCGCTAGTGTATGGTGTTGTGGGATTATTAGTTTATTATGCTATGCTGCTGTATACTAGCATATTTACGCCACTGTAGTCAATGCCATTTGATATTATAGCTGTGGTTTATTGGGCCTAAAATCTGCTGCACCGCTTTTCTGCTTCGCAGCCTTTTGGGCCTCACAGATCTTGACAGAATGGTTCTATAAATATACACTGTTGATATTGTTGTAAATGCCTTGCGTGAGCGGGGAAAGAAGCAAGTCCAAAGACGGGCAAGACAAGGGTTCGACTCCCTTCGGTTCCAAATCAGGGGGACCGCCATGGTATCGATTGACGGATCAGTAGATGAGTGGACAACAGGGTAGGCGATCTCCCTAAAAGAAGCAAAACTAGTAAATGCAACAGCATCTACACTTGAGTTCTTGAACAACAGTTCTATCGTTGTAGCCAACGATGAGCAGTTTGCTCTAGCTGCCTAAACAGCAGCGACTCCGAGGTAGGAAAGACCTCGTCACCGAACCCAACCAGAACCCGCTGTAATGGCGGGTTTCTTTTGGGCAAATACATGTCAACGGATCTGTTAACAGGTGCGTTAATAGTATATGTACAGAGCAGTTTCTGTGCATAATATAAACTTAAAGGAAGTTCTAAAATGAAAACAATCGCAACTCTAATCGCTGGTCTATTTGCCGCTACCGCTTTTGCCGCTGAGCCAGCCAAGGCACCGGCCGCTCCCGCTGCACCCGCTGCTGCACCTGCCAAAACTGATGCAGTTACCAAACAGGACAAGCATGACGTTGCTAAGCCTGCCAAAAGTGAAGGTGCGGCTCCTGCCAAAGCCGACGCAAAGGCTGCTACGCCTGCTGCCACCACAGCACCGGCCGCTAAGTAATCTCTGTTGGGATGATGATGACGATGGCACCACCGTTGAGGACCTGGACCTACACACGGGCTATCGTCGTCCAGAAGTTGCTGTAGGCTCTGCTGCTGATGATCTTCCTGATCATGTGCTGGATCGACTGCGTCGAGCTAGACTAGCAGCAGTTCTACTGTATATGGCCAAATGGACCGTTTAATCGCGGTCCATTTTGTTTTTACAGCTAAGTAATGGTCTATACTACGGGGATTTTTATGACACCAACACTGTATCTTGACATGGATGGCGTGGTAGCAGACTTTGATGCCATGGCCGCACAGCACCTAGGACGTGATCTATCCGGCTATACACAAGATGGAATTTTCAGTTTTGTGGGCGATGAATGGCCAAAGATTCGTGACATAGAACGCTTTTATCGTGATCTGCCACCTATGGCGGGCTGCTGGCAGTTGGTCAACACCGCACGACAGTACAGAGATCGATTGGGCTGGCGGCTGCTGTTCTTAACGGCCATTCCCAGGCTCAATGACATGCCTTGGGCACAGTACGACAAGATTCTTTGGGTACAGGATCATTTTCCTGACATTGCCGTACATTTTGGTCCCTACAGTCATGACAAACAACATCACTGCCGTCCGGGAGACATCTTAGTCGATGATCGCCTGACCAACTGCATCGAGTGGCGTGCCGTGGGCGGTAGAGCTTTTCATGTGGTCAATCGTGATGTGGTGGCTTCGGCCCAGGAACTAGAACAGAATTTTCAACGGCTGGTAGAATCGGCCGCTGAGCTACAGGCTCAGCTGTCCATCTTCTAGATCTGTGATCTGCTGTCGCAGCTGATCTACTAGTCCAGAATTGCGTAGGCTCTTGAACACCAAATTGGCCACACCATATTCACCGCTACGAGCCAGGCCCTTGCGACGATAATCCTTTAACACTGACATGACTTTGCGAGCCTGGTCAATGTCATTGATCGCTGTAGTGGCCTGTATGATCTGTTGCCAACGAGCCGCATACTGTGCCACACGATCAAGATCTAGAGGACCTCGTGGTTCTGTACTGGGTCGCACCCATTGGTCTCGGATCAGGCTATAGGCTCCGCCCACGGCAGGTTCTCTACTGTCTTCTACGTAAAGTTCCACCGGGATACCGCGTATGGTAATCTTGTGCTGCTGCTTGTACAACAGCCGTTTGGTGTCAAACAGTTCGGCCAGCTCTTGATCGCAGTCGATACTGGAGTAGTCAGTGATCAGGTGCAGGTCTAGGTCACTGTGCTTGGTCCAATATCGGCCAGTCTGTCCCCCGGTGATCTGCAGGTCCAATACTTCAAAATCTAGATCTACAAATCGTTTGAAATGATTGGCAATTTTAATCAAATGAGATCTGACCATGGGATCTAACTGACCTTGATCAGACCACAAAAGACTGTTAAGTTCGGGGTGGGCTTCTATGCCCGGGCTAATGAATTCTCGAATCAGCATAATTGGTATTTATTTGTGTAAATATCATTATGGAAGACATAGAAAATTATCAGGGTCATTTACTGGCCGCACATCCTAAACGAGCCAAGGGATTCCTCAGTCACGGAGTTGTATTGGTCATAGATCAAGATCACACCGGCAGTCTGGGTCTACAGATCAACAAACAGCTGAACAATGGCAGCACACTGGCCTCGGTAATGAGCAACATGGATTTGACCTTGGATGTAGATCAACCCCTGTACATGGGAGGTGGCGAAAACACCAATCGTATCATGATGCTGCACAGCCTAGATTGGACGTCTCCTACCACTACCGCTATTAACGACTGTCTAGGACTCAGCAATGACGTCAGTGTGTTGGCCGCCATTGCAGCAGGTGAAGGTCCACAACACTATCGTGCCATAGCTGGATTCCTAAAATGGCCTCCTGGACACCTAGAGGGTGAAATATCAGGAGATGCCCCTTGGCATGATCTAGCACATAGTTGGAGTACTGTGCCTGCAGACCTTGACCTGGTATTTGGTCTAGACGGCCAAGAGCAGTGGCATCATGTGATTGAATCACATGCACGACAGCAGATCGCCTCCTGGTTTTAGTCTCGTTCTGCGTTGAGACTGGCCAGCATGTTTCTAATATCAGCACCCGATTTAGCCTGAGGTTTAGCTCGAGGCACCGGTGAACCCACAGTGGGATTTGGTTCTGCGGTAGTTGTACTGGTACGTTTTAGGCCTTGATAAACACTGCTGGTAGGAAGACTGGGACTAGCAGCAGTTTCACCGTCCTCTCCTAGATCAAGTATACGCAGTGTTTCCACATTGAACTCCAAATCAACCTTTTGACCTACACCACTGCTGCTGCGAGTTTTCATAAACTGTATTTGATAGCGTCCTCGCTCTTTCATAGCACGTGACGTAAAGATACCAATCACATTGTCTGCCGTCATGATCTTGGATAGTCCACCACTGATGTGGCTGTGATCAAATTCAATCTCCTCCACCGCACTTCGATTCAACTGACTGGCCGTTACAGTAATACACTGTGTTTCCATTGCTAGGTTACGAATCTCTTCCGACACATATTTGTCTTTAACAAACAGATCACTGGGCGACACCTTCACGCTTAAAGGCATCATCAAATCCAAGTAATCTATTAACAAAACGTCAGGTTTTTGACCTTTTTTGACCTGATATTCTTTCAAATAGGCACGAATATCGTTGCAATTTTTCCCACTGGGCATATACTTGATCTGTACACTTCCCGCTCGTTTTCCGGCCATCTTAACTTTGAGTTCTACTTCGTCAATGCTGCGAAAAATCTCACGAGTTGAGATGCCAGTGACCATACTGTCTAATCGCATGGCTACCAGTGCTTCACTAAGCTCAAAGGTCAAGTATATGACATTAAGTCCGGCCATGGCCCAGTTTACACCCAGATTGGCCAGAAACAGACTTTTGCCCCCACCTGAAGCCGCACAGAAAATATTGAGCTCACCTCGATTAAATCCGCCATAGAGTTTTTTGTCTACGGTGGGCCAGCCAGTTGAAATCTGTCCGTTGCTGTCTTTGAGCAGACCCAGTCTACCACGAGGATCAGCAAAGTAGTCAGTGCCCATGTCTTTGTTCAAGCTGATCTGTATGGCATCTTTGATCAGCTTTTCTACAGGACCATACTCGCCACTTTCCAGCAGGTCAGCTGATTTGAGAATGGCACGTTCAAGGCCTTTGTGTCTGCTGAATCGCTCAAATTCGTCCAATAGCCAATCATAGTGCTCTTTGGGCAAGACTTCAGTTTTTAGATCGCAGCCTAAGGCTGCATTGATAATGGCCGCGTCTGGCATGACCTTGTACTTGTCTACATAGTCGTTGATGAACTTGGCCTGCTCCTGTAGCCGCCTATCAAAATTTTCCGGATCAAATATGTTTTGACATCGAGCAAATGATTCTGCATCGGACAGAAACATCTCCAGATAGAGTTTTTGTACTTCTAGGTTATAGTCAGGTTTATTCATCAAGCCTCTCTAATTGTCGTTTCATCAGTTGTATTTTTATCTTATTTGTTTCGCGGTAGTGCAGAATAGTGGTCAGTGTATATAGTCTACCATATTTCTTGACCGCATCTGCTGTATCTTTGACATCGTCGCCCCACGGTGGCAAGCTCACTGACCATTCATGAGTTAATGCGGCTGTGATCAGTTTGGCACCTGCTCGATCTCGATCAGGAACCACAACGACCTGTCTGTTGACTGCAGAAATTCTAGCTGCCTGTGTGGCATTGACATCATTGCTCATTATAGCCACGCCGTCTATGGCTATGGCATCCATTTGTCCTTCTACCACTATGATATAGTGCCTGTCATAGTAGTCAGTCTGTCGATCCATGTTGAACACATAGCCTGGTTGGCTATGTGTAAGATATTTGGGCTTACCTGATGTAATTTTACGAGCCGTATAGCCCACAATCTTGCCCATGTGATAAAAAGGTATCAGCACACGATCAGCATAGCCTTTTTCGTCTGTCCAATGCCATGGGTACCAATCTAGCCCTAATCCCCGATCTAGGATATACTGTTTGATTGATTCTACTGCTTCCTCGGGCCATTGAGCCAGTGGTCTAGCATCTCCCGGCAACGCCCTCTGTTCTAGTTCAAAATTTAGGCCGGGTAGAGTCTTTTCCATGCTCTGCTGCTTCATTGCAGTCAAGTTGATTTTTTGAATTTCCTGTGGACTCATGCCCAACCAAGAAAACAAACTGCGGGTATTTTGGCTCAACAGTTTACCCGGGCTCCAACCTGCTTTGAAGTTGCAGTTAAAACAGTGAAAAGTAAATCCGCCCTCTGGAGTCAGCAAAATTCCTCCACGCTGTCTGGTATCGTTGCTATGTCCTCGATGATGACAGCAGGGTGCATTAAACCCCGTCCAGCCACTGGGGGTGGTTTTACGGCGAGCCGGAAGTAGAGCTAGAATAGCTGTGTGTAGACCTTGCATCTAGCTATTTTAGCTTCTGTACAAGATTTTGTCAACACTGCCGTAGTAGGAAGGATCGTCATTGTCTATGCCTCCTGGTGCCTGGTCTGGAATGTGTATAACTCTGATGTAAGAATAGACTCCGTTGAAATTTTGATAATCTATTCCGCTGAACCCTGTATAGGGTGTACTGCTGATGACTGCATAATTTACACCTGATCCTGGGGTGTTTTCCAAGGTGCCTTCTACAATTATGGTTCCACGATAGGCTGTGAGATAAAAGGCTATGGTATGTAATGCACTGTTGCCGTTAAATTCCGGTTGGGCGTAGATGTTACCTGTAGTATGCTCGTATAGAGATATACCTAGATTAAAGGCTTTGGTTAATGCTGTGATAGAAACACTGGGCTGTAATACAGGATAGGTATCTTGATTGAGTCTTAGGGTGCCTGCTACTCCATAATAGGTATTAGTATACGCAGGCAAATAACTACCGTCACTGTCTAGCATTTTAACGCTATATTGATAGCTAGTTCTATCTAGATCAACTGTATCACTTTCTGTCAATGTCAATACTGCCACCCCACGAGTGCTAGTTGTTTCAGGTAATACTTGTAAAGGTTTTTCAATTAATAATCTTTGATCAATAGCGTCAAACATGCTGAAAACGTAAGTCGATGCAGTAGAAATAGAAATTCTTTTTTCATCGCTATTTTTAAACTGAATTCTAACTTGATTTTTAATACCTTTTTGTATAATGAGATCTCGTTGATACATGACCTGGTTAACTCCCTTAACAGTGGCATCTCTGTCTAAAATTACATTGAGAATATTCTGATATAAATAGATTGGTAATTTTTGCATACTAATATTTATTGAACCCTGGATGAAAGATCAATTTCAAGTTAACTTTCCCTTTATATCGTGCGTCAAGTCAAACGAAAAAGAGTATGTAGGAATCATACTTAATGCCGATTCATATGTGACCAGTATCTATGACCTAGGAATGATCATAGACGAAGACACTAGAAAATTATTATTAGAGCTAGGCGAAGTTTGGTGGTGGGAAAGCAATCGTAAAATACCTATTAATATATTTTTAAAAAAAGAAATGATTGCATTTCGTACTTACATTAAGACTTTTAATTCTAAAGACACTAAAATTATATTTGGGCCCACAATTAATCTCAGCGAGATTGCTGAAAAACGAATTAAAAGAAAAAGCATTCAGCTGGTTAGAAATCTTAAAGGTCTTTAAGAATACTCGTAGCTGAGTGACTCGCAGATAAGATTCATATGTACCATGACTACCATAGCGTAGGAGATGGCATGAGCCTTTTTAAAGTAGTATTCATCACCCGTTGGTTTGATCCAAATTTCCTTCATCACACTGTTCCAATCTTGACCGATCAGATGTTTTTTTCCTGGTCTGATCATAGCCAGTACGGCAGCTAATTGTTCTATGTTTCTTGGTTTCATTTGTCGTAAAGTCGATCCATGACCATTGACGTGAAATAGGAGATCGACAAATTCGTCTTGTTCTAATAGATCCCATAAAGGCTCAGTTGACATCAATTGTTCAAGGTGTTGATTGTCTTTAACATCTCGGTAGACACTGACATTGAGGAAATCTATCTTAAAGTATCCTCTACCTTCTGCCGTTTTATAGTCAATGTTGCTGAGCCCAGTAATAGGGTTGTAGGGAATGGTATGGCAATAGACTCCTGTATTGTGTTTTTTAAAAACACCATCTTCTAATCTGGAAGCAGGGACATGCTGAACAATGTCAAGTATTTTTGATCTGTCCGCAAAATCTAAATCAATATCCATTTATTTCTTCTAGTCTAGGGGAGTAGTTTCCCTGATGTTGAACAGACACAGCTCCCGCCTTGTTGGCAAACAGTATAGCTTCTTCTACGCTAGAAGTCATTAGATATTGGTATACCAATGCTGCCAAAAAAGTATCTCCCGCTCCGCAGACATCTACCAGTCCTACCTTAGGTGCTGGGTAAATTTTACCATTATATCTGGCACCTTGATCTCCCATGGTTGTAATTATGTTTGAGCAAAATGTTTTGGCCAGACTGAATTCTTTGTTGTTGATTTTTACAAATGCTCCTTCGAATCTGGCTAGGTTAGTTTTTTTACTGTCGATGAATACAGGGCAATGACATTCTTTGATAATGATTTCTACGTGTTCGTAGGTGATAAAACCTTTGTCATAATCTGAAATTACTACAACATCATAATTTGTCAAAGGATGTGTAATATGGCCAGACCATTCTGGAAGGTAAGGTTCGTCATCTACCCTTAACAGATGTTGCCCCGATCTTTGATCAATATATCTAGTCTTGGTAATTGCTGACTCATTAGTGATAAAATCAACCTCTATTCCCAGACTAGCAAAATTATTCTTCACATTAGAAGCCATACCTTGAGTGGTATAGTGATTGTTGATTTTCATAACAGGTACAGGTGCTTCAGGACTAAGTCTGTCACAGGTACCTATGAAATATTCATCAATACAACTATCGCCGATTAGCAATACGTTGAATGATTTCTGTGGTTGAGTATTTTTCAATTCGTTCATAAAATTTTATTTCTTTGCAATATTCTGAACCTATAATAGGTCGTCCTTGATAATCACTGCCTTTGACCATTATATCACAGTGTTGTTTGATCAATTCTACTAATTCTTCGTCGGTGTCAAAAACATATACCTCGTCAACCATATACAGACATTCTAACATGGTTTTACGGTCTTGCTGGTTGTTTATGGGTCTATCGATCCCTTTCAATTCACGAATACGACGATCACTGTCTATGGCAACTGTCAACTTTTCCCCGTGACTGAATGCATATTCTAGAAGTGCTAAATGACCTATGTGCAGTATGTCAAAGGTGCCGTTAACAAATACTTTTGTGTTCATCGTTGACTGTCTCCTGGCAGGACTCGATAGTTGTCTTCAACACTATCAGCGGTGCTTAATTCGATGATAGTTCCTTCTTCTATACAATACAGTTGATGGGGCAGCAGCGGAGGATTGTGCCAAACATCTCCAGGATTCAGTAATAGCTCACTGATTTTAGCGGTAGTAGTATCTATGAATCTCACAGTGAATTTACCATCTAACACATACCAGGTTTCATCTTTCGCTGAATGAAAATGCATACTGAATTGAGCACCAGTATTGAATTTCATCAATTTGCCGCAGTACTTGTCGTTAGTGGCCCATATATTTTCATATCCCCACCCCTTTTCTACAAACCCATCTAGTCTCATTCTATTCCTACCTCTTCAACAATTTCTTTTACTAGGGCAACGTCTGCCGGAGTTTCCTTAAATTTCTTTAACCAAAATTGAATATCAAACGCCGGAGCAATCATATCCAGTTGCTCATCGCTCATTTTACTGATCATGTTTTTTCCCGATTGGCTATTTAAAATAAGCCATGCAGTAATTTTACCATTCTTGATATCATGTACTGCTCGGCTCAGGCTTACATAATTAAAATAATGTGCAAAATTTGCGTTGTGTTCATCACCCCATTCCATCATGGTCTGCAGACTTCTTCGAACAGCATCTTCCACAGATTCCAGTTTGATCATTTCATAGAGGTACCGATCATACAATTCATCACGACACCAATGATCTAATTTTATACCGCTTTTGATTACATAGTCAACAAATCTATCTGGATAAAGAGGATCTACGTTGTTAACGAAACTGCCAAATTTTACAAAGGCATTGTAATAACTGCTATCACAGAATTCCTCGTAGGTCTTGGATTTTTTAGCACCTTGTGTCAATTTCCAAAATCTATTAAATGCCACAAATCCGGCCTGCACACGTTTTTCTTTTTCCTGCAAGGCACGCCTTTTTCTTTCACACATATGAGCCAGCGAAGTTTTTTCTTTCATAAAACTTTTATCGCAATGCATACATTTGAAGGGTTGAGCCAACAGCAGTTTACTCATACTCTTTTCTTTCTTTTGCATCAAATCCCATTTTGTCAAACAGATCATGTCGGTCTTCTCGAGTCATTAAACTGGCTAGTAATTTAACATCTTCAATTTTCCAGGCAGGATAAAGATCACACAGTAATTTTTCAAAACGATCAATGCCAACTGTTAATGGTTTGAGATATTGATAGGCCGTTTTCTCTCCGGTTCCTGTTGCTGCATACAATTTCCACAATAGTTCTTTATGACGTGACCCAAATTGCCAGTGATTTTTATTCACAAATTCATTGGTAGTCTCAACATACCATTCTTCTACATCTGGAATATTATGAGACCTATTACTGGAAAAACTCATCAGTGCATAAGGGCTGAATTCTTTAAGTTCTTTCTCATTCAATGAATTGTAAAAATCATAATTTTTATAGTCAATCGCAGACAACACCCTATTGAGGTCTAGTTCTCTTTTCTTTTTAGGTTTTGCTGCGGCCATTGTCTTTACTCAGGTAGTATATTATTTTAACACGCTCTAAGGCTTCTTGTAAAGCAGGATTGGTAAGGGCTGCTCGATGAATATTACCCCATAGTTGATTTTCTCTAATCTCCTCGATTAAATTTTCTCTTCGTAGGCTTACACTAGCATCTTGAGATTTATGAGCATAGATCATTTTTACCAAGCCTGTGTATAACTGATCAATTCACTTTGACGGCTGACTTCTTTGACAAAATAGGCACAGAGAGGATTGTCTCCTTCATGTAAGGGAGTGCAAAGAAGTTGGCCAGGTTTCATTTTGGGGAAATACCATTTGACATCTTGATATACATCAACAATATCAATATCTAAAAATTCTGGACGATAACTGCTCAATGGATTAAAGCAGAATGTTTTGAATCCTCTGTCGTTAAGGCTAGTCAAAGGCAGCACTTCCATTTCAAGCCCTTCAGTATCTCCTACAATAGTACACCAATCTAGTGGCATGGTAATTTCATGTGGTCCGATTTTTAATACCACAGCGGGTCCTGTAAAACTTTCTAAAAAAATCAAAGGAACAAAAAAATAGTCAGGATTGCTACTGTCGCTATTGTCTAGCACAGCAAATCTCAGGTCATGTTCTATTTCTTCAGGTAGTTCATTTAGACTGAACATTCGGTCTTCAAGCGTAAGTATCTGCATTATTGGTATTTTACCTTTTCTATTGTAAATGGATAGTGAGCATCTTTATAAAATTTCTTGCGTTCTGTAAGATGTCTTTTGGCGTATTTGGTAGCTGCGGTTATGTCCCAGATTTGGACACTGTCTTTGTCGTCTGCTTTCCTAATTCCTCGTCCAATGCTTTGAATAACTCGGACAAAACTTTTTCCTGGTTCCAGCAAGACCAAATTAAAAATCCTGGGGATATTAATCCCAACGGCAGCAACGCCATAAGTGGCCACGATAAGTTTATTATCGGCAGTTTTGATTTCATCATATTCTTCTTTCCTATCCTTAGTTTTAACTTCCCCTGATACAAATACTCCATCCGGGATCTGTTCAATGAGAAATTTGCCACTTTCAATTCTATCTACCAATACCAGGGTATTTCCTGACTCAGTAATCTTCTTGATCATATTGGCAATATAGGTCATTCTGTTTTCATCAGTAACCAAATATTTCAATTCTTCTTGGTAGCCCCCAAATTCTTTCCATTCAGCGGTCTGCACAATATTTACATGACAATCACTAAGGACGCCGCGTTGTTGTAGGTCATAGGCACTGACACGATTTATCACATCTCCTAGGCTGGCCCGTAGTGCTTGATACTCATGCTCGGCTTTAGGTATGGTTCCAGTTAACCCCCAACGAATTGGAGCCTGGCTTAGATTTTGTGTCAGTAGTTTTTTTAGTACATCGGCTTTGGCCATATGAACTTCATCAACTACCACAGTTTGAACGCCATCTAAAAATTCTGCTAGTGTTAATAATTCTGTATCATCATGCGATTTTTTGTCTAAAATATTTAGGCTTTGCCAGGTGCAAATAGTATGTGTTCGATTGAGATCTTTACGGTCCCCATAATAAACACCTACGTCTAATTGGCAGTTGATAAAATCTTCTTCGGTCTGTTCCACAAGACTTTTGTTGGGCACAATGGTTATAGTTCGACCATATTTTTCACAGATTTTTGCCAATGTTGCGGTAATAATAGTTTTGCCTGCACCGGTGGCCACTTCCTGCAGACATTGTGGATTATCTAAAAAATTATTGATCACAGTACATTGATAATCACGTAATCGGATTGGTTTCCCCTCCATTACGTGTCCTTTAGGCCAGGCTAAATCTCCCCAAAAATCTTCAGAAATTTTGGTGAATTCTAGGGGAGGACTGGTCCTTAGATCTTCTACCTCAATATAGTAATTACGTTCTTCAAGGAACGACAGAGCCTGTTCCAGCATACTGATATAGGTGGTTCCACCTAGACCAAAAAAGTTGATGCTGCCATCCCATCTTCCTAGTCGATAACTGGGCCTATATCTGGCCGTAGGGTCCTCATACTTGAATTTTTTAACCAACGCCTTGCGAGTGTCTAAATCTAAATTTAGAAATTTACAATTGACTTCATCAAGTATTTTAAGATGTGCTGTTTTGCTCATAATTCCCAAAAATTAATTTCTTTTAGAACGTTTGATTTAGGAGTTTTATCCCAAACTTCAATAATATTTGACTGTGTGTTCAAAAAATCTCTAGATGAATAATGTGTTTGAAAGTTGCTGAAATTTACAACGCAATGAAAATGAATTTTTGACTGGATCACTGGTTTGGGGATTTTCTGACTGATCAGTACTGCACGAGTTTTTGCTGTTAGCGGTGAATTTAGTCCATTTTCTCGCACGTAATCATTAAATTCTTTACCGTGTTCTGATGGTAGCCTAAAAAGCACCGAGATCTCTTCTTCCTTAATGTCCATGCTTCGTAAAATATCAATAACTTGTTCTGTGACGTCAAATTCTCGACCACCTGGAATAAAGAAAATACAGGGGGTAAGGTATTTTAGCAGTTTTTTTAGACAATAAACAGTATTTTCTTCCAGGCTGAGAATAAAATGATCTTTGGTATCATATTTTAAAAATTTTCTAACCAGAGGGTCGATGTCAATACTTTGCAGTTGTTGTTCAACTGCATCTGACCAGGTAAAGATCCCCAGTTTTCTTGCCAAAAATAGTGATTCCGTTAAATTTTTAGAATCGAGCTGAGGAACAGAAGGAGGAATGTTGATAAATTTATATTTTTCATTTTCAATCACAACCATGGGCACATATTTTTCAACATTTTTTTTGATTTCTTCTACCCGTTCAGCGTAATTTGCAAATTCTTCACAAAATTCAAATTTTTTCTCAGTGCCCAAGACAGATAAAAAATCAATATTTTTTGCATCAACAGAAAAAATCCAATATTTTTCTTCCGCATCCCAAATTGCTAAATTTAATTGAGATTTTGCTGATCGAATTTTGGTAATAATACTATCATCGAACGGAAATTCCACTTTTATAATTTTTCCATGATCTTTATGCTGGGCAATTGATATTTTTTTTGTAGAATTTGCAATTCTTATGGGGTATCTAAATACCGGAGTATTCAAATATGGCATAATATCTTTTGATAATGCAGAACTCATTGCAATAACATGTTTTTTTAAAATTTTTACTGCAATATTGGCCTGTTTCTGAGTCAAGGCTTTCCCTTGACTGATTTGATCGCTAAAACTACTAACCAAATTGAAATCCCAAGTGGTCATGTTATTAACCATGACGTTATGAGAAAGAAAAAGAATTAAAGATTCGATATCCATATTGCTATTATACAGAAAAAACGAGGGGAAGTCAATTCCCCTCGGTGTTACAAACTGATATCTTCTAAACCAGCGGTTCTTAATTTGATAATGTTACTCAATTGCCACTGTTTGATATCAATGGCCTTGATAATGCCTAACCATTGATTACGTAGCATGGCAAATTCATTGATAATTTTTTCCATATCAACAACATCATCTTCACCATCTACATATTTTTCTACATCTCTGCTGCTCAATGCTCTTTGATAGTTTTCCAGATATTTTTTAAAGATCCTGCTGCGAATCCTACGTAATTCAATGTTGAGAAATTCTAATATGGCCTCAATTTCTTGAAGTTGATTAAACCTATGCTCAACGATTCCGGGGAGAGCAGCAGAAGCTCGTTCTATATTACCAGAAATTTTTGATTCAATTTTAGCATGAGTTAATTCTTGATAAAAATATTCTATACAGTCAGGCAGGGCAGCAAGGTCCCTGCTGACCTTTGAATACCATGTCATCAATAATCCTCATCTTCCTCGTAACAATCCCGATCTTCCTCATCGTCCTCGGAGTCATAACCTCCTTCTTCATCAACTACCAATTCAATAGCTGAATCAAGATGGGGATCGAACCCTGCTAGATTTTCGATAACGCTTAATTCTACATCACGACCGAGAAGAAAATCAATGAACTGTGCTGCCGCATTTTCACGATTTTTTTCCGGAACATATTCCTTAAAAGTGTCCCAAATTCCAATGATAACATCTTCTTCCATTACGATTCCTCCGTGGTTTCAACCGTTGCTAGTGGAATAGTCAAAGCCGAATTATCCCATTCCAGCATGATTGTCATTAATTTATCTTCTGTCCAATTTTTTCTAAATTCAGAGCCGATTTCTCCGGTCTTTTTACTGACATATTGTAGCTTATTTCCGCTCTTTGTCAATATGCCTAGTTTTTCAAATAAATCAACAAGCCCGCTAGTAGGACTCATTCCGGTCGAATAAGGAATTTTAACTTGGACAGTTTCAAAAGGTTTAGCATAACGAGTTTTCATGATCTTACAGGCCGATCTAATACCTAACACATCACTAACTTTGTTACCATCCTCATCCTCTTTGAGTTTAAGTTTTTTCATGGCAACCACGATAGAACTTGCGTAAACGAAGCCTTGACCACCTGAAATTTTGTCGTCAGGATCAAACATATCTTGGCTAGCATATGTGTGATTAGTAGCAACCAATCCTACATTATGACTACCAAACATATTAACACAGTTACGAACAAGTGCGGTTAGTGCTTTAGGCTTACGGCCCATATCACCTTTTAGGTCTCCTGCTTCAAATTGATTAACGTCAGTTGGAGTCAGCAACATGCCCAAACTATCAATGACAAAAAGAACTTTGGGTCGTTCTTCTGCCGGCATGAGTTTGTATTCTTTCATAAACTCATGGATAGTTTTGGCTACATCGTCAATCATGGCCATATTGAGTTTGAGCAGTTTATCTTCGTGCGTATCAACACCCAAGTCCAGTAACCATTTTTCGTCCAGTGCGTTTTCTGTATCTACAAGAACGACATAAATTCCTTGTTCTTGAGCATGGCGAATAATATTGCCAGAACAGATATAACTCTTTCCAGCACCGCTTTCACCGGCAAACACTGTGACTTTGCCCAGTGGAATGCCTTTGAAAAAGTCTCCACTGATAAGATAGTTTAGGGCGTAGTTGCCTGTACTGATCCAATCAGTAGGATCGTTAAACCCAATACCAAGTCCGTCAATGGACTTGGTAAGGCTTTTGCGAAATTTTGAGATGTCAAAAGCCTTACCCATATCAGTCGTCCCTTGGCATTTCTGTAGCTTCTTGTACTAGAGCAGCCAGTTGTGATAAATCGGAGACCATAATTTTTGCAGATTTATAGTCACCATCCTCATCACGACCTGAGATTTCAAACAAATAGCCGTTGTCATACATATTGACAGCGAATGATTCACTTACCTTGGCAAGTTTATCGCCAATCGAAGAGATTGATTTTTTGGTCATAGCAATCTCCTATTAAGTTGATTGACGTTTGCGAATCATAGCAATGATGTCTGCGGCACGGCCGCTGGCTTCACTGCCCGAACTAGCGTCGGCTTCAGCTTCTGGTTCTGCAGGCTTTGCGGCCACTGCAGGTTTAGATTGTGCTACTGGTGCTTCATATGCTACTGCTTCTTCGTCATCAGTTGATGCCGCTACTTTACCGGTACCGGTAGCACTACCGCCACCGCCCATGCCTGCTGGTTTGAAGTATTGACCCCATTTGTCCATGTCAAATGCTTCGCCATCAACTGATGCTTCAAACATTTCTTTCATGACTTTAAGTTCAACTGCACCTGGTTTCTTAGGCAGGAAGTCACTGAGTTTGAACAGATTATGCTGGTTAATAGCATCTTGTTCAGCTTGATTTAGAGCACGTTCACGTCGAGCCCAGTTGCTGGTGCTGTAGTCAGCATAGCCACCTTTACTGGTTTTAATGATCTTAAAGTCCAAGCCACGAATGTAATCGGTGGGCAGTTCTTCAATCTCTGCATCCATCAGTGCGTTCTTAACAATGTTAAAGATTTGGCTACCAATGATAAATCGACGGATGGGATTTTCCGGAGTCTTGTCCTCTTGATACTTGCTATCGACCACAAACCCTTGGAAAAGATATGACTTCTTTTTCCAATAACGACGGCCCATTTCTTCCAAACTCTTGTCTTTAAACCAAGGACGAACCTCAGACAAGATTGGGCAAGTTTCTCCCCACATCTCCATACAAGGAACTTGTACTTGAACAGGTTTGCTATTGGTTTCGCCTTTGACGCCAGCAAAGGGTAGTTTAATTAGGTTACGTTCAACCCAGAAAAAGGTGTTGTTAGGATCTGCATCTGGAAGGAAACGCACTGTTACAGTCGAACCTTCTGGGATATTCCAATGTGGATAAATTGCGTTGTCTCCGCCACCTGTTCCGGTGTTTTGTTGCGAAGATGCTTGAAGTTTTGCACGAATTTCAGCCAAAGTTGCCATAATATTTCTCCTTGATGTTATGCCTTTGTTATGCCATTCCTTTTAGCCCACTGACTAAAAGAAAAAAGTTAGCATACATGTATTGTATGCTAACTTTATTTATCTCGCAACCACTAAAGTGTCCAGATTATTTTTTCATACCTGCCAATTTGAGGATGCTTTCCATTTCGTAATCATGCCCGTGTCGTTGCTTCCACATATGAGTCATTTTGGACATGGCCTTTTCTGCCACCTGTCTAGCCGCTTCAGCAACTTCATCACCGTAGTTTTCTTTAACATGTTTTTCTACATCAGTTAAAATGCCTTCGTGTCCGTTAAACGCTTCCATATTGGGATTATCTCGATTGAACCGTGTTTTTACCATTTCTACAACTTCTCTAGCCATTTTCTTAAAATCACGGGATTCTGCTACAGGTTGCTCCTGATCCGGTGCTGGTTCTGTAGCCGCCGGCTCTGCAGGTGGAGTTTCTCCCTGGGGTTCCTCTCCACCGGCATATGTGGTTAATAGTTCTGTTAGGCCTGGATATTGTTCTTGATTTTCTGGTTGTTGTGCCCATGGTAACAATACTTCTTTTACAGGATCTGCTGTTGAATCAATTCTTGCCTGATCTTTGAGATTTTGTTCTAGTTCTGGATCTTGAATTCCGTGTTCGTTAAAGAACCGTACGGTTTCATCAACGCTGACTTCGTCTGCTAACGACAACGGTTGTGGCAAAGCCTCCATGGCAGCAGTTAGTTGTTCGATGTCGAACACATTCTGTTCCATTGCTTCTGCCCATTGTTCAAATTCATTGAATATGTCTTCTTTTACAGTTTCTTCTATATCATCTTCTTGTTCTTGTTCTTTGACAAAATCTTCTAATTCTACTTTATTAGCCTCCTGCATTATGCGATGAATTAAAGGAAAAAATTGTGTTAATTCTTCTTGGAAATTTTTCTGTGTAAATTTGCTCTTGTAATCTTCCATAGTAACGGCGTCTAATTCTAGTCCATCGTCCATAGGTTGTTGTTCAGTAAATTCACTGAGCCATGATTCATAATGATGACGTTTGCCTAAAGCAGCAATCTTTGCTTTTAGTTCTGTAAGTCGGCCTATGGCCCTTTCTGTTATTCCTGTTGCATCGTCGTGCAGTGTTTGATGTTGTATTTTACGTTGAAATTCGCTTAGTTGTGCAATTTGCTCGCTGATGCTGATAATGGCCTTGCCTGCTGGATCGTGTGGAGCACCACCATGATCTACGTGTTGAGCCATGGCAAATGCACCTGCTGGATGTATAAAAGGATATTTAAAACGCTCACCGTCTCTGTTCTGAATAAAAATTGCCTTGATGTTTTTACGTTGGCTACGAGCACCTGGATATGTTTCTGATACTGGATTATGATGTCTCATAATAACCTCTGTACGGCCCTTGACCGCACGACTGGTTTTCTTTGAGCTTTTATGGTTCCATTGGCTTTCATTCATTGTTGTCATAGTTTCTTCCTTGGGCCCCTGTGTTTTAGCAAGGTGTTGAAAATCATTTTTGTCAAGATTGGTTTTGGCAATGTCTCTGGTGTCAAATCTCAATAGCCTACGCATGGCAAAAAATCTCATTTCTTTAAGAAAATCATACCATAATTGTTTGCTACTGTCGTCTTCACCTTCTGTGATACCTTGACTATAATAGACTTTAAGACTGCCTAAATCGTTTAAGCTGATGCTAACTCGCCCTAGATCTACTCCTTCTCTGACGAAGTCAAAATCAAAAAAACGTGCTGCTGTTGGTTCGATGGTCACTGCACCAGTCTCATCCCCCATTTCTAGGTTACTGAAACGGCTGCGAATTTTGTCGAATAGATCTTGGCTGATAATTTGTATAGGCTTCATTGCATTATTTATTAAAAATTGCTGACATAGATGGGCAGGGGCATGATCCATTCATCGTCGCGTTCTTCCCGCATCTTGTCATAGATGGCAGGATCCCATTCTTGCAACATGATAACCATTCTTAACGCTAATAATAGACTGCTGACAAGATCGTCATGACTGCCCGCTTTGCCTTCAAAACTGATGCCTTTAGCCACATAGGTTTTTAACTCACTGATCAATGGCTTGCTGAATAATTTAAGTCTGTCACTTTCGATCAAGTGTTTTAATTTGGCACAGATGGCAATTTTACTACTGTGTGTAGTATTGAACCCTTTTCGGAACCGCCTTATGTGTCCTTTCTTAATGGGCTCGCTCAAAAACAGCCCAGGTATACTTTGTTCCCCCAATTCGTCAATGGCCACTAATGCTGCTTCACCTACTGCATTATTTTCTACGCTGTAGTAAATATTGGCCTGTGATCCGTGCTTGGTACACTCGTCATTGATATAATTACAGAGGTCTCTCAAGATTCTAACCTGTCCCTGAATAGGAGTCAGGTTATGTTGCCATTCGGCTACCTGTTCAAAACTGGGTATTTCCAGTATTTGTATAGCAGCAGGATCGCCACCTGTACCTAGACTAGGGTCTAGTGCCACTATATAACTAGAATGGGTCTTGATCCGTTTATACCATCGAGCCTGCCCCATCTTCATAAAAGGATCTCGACCTTCTAGAGTAGACAACTTAATGCTATTAATTAGTGTTTCATCAAATACAAGAAATTCAACTTCGTGTTCTCGTCTAAATCGTTCTTCCCCAATACGACTACGTTCGACCTCGGCCCATTTTTCATCACGTTCGGGATGCTCACTCCAGTGTGCTTTAAACGGAAAGAATCCATTGCGACCGATCTTGGCTTGGTTACCATGTTCATCAAACCTGTAATTGGCTTCTTTCCAAATCTGTGCAAACTGATCTTCGTCACTATTTGGCGTTGATGTAATAATTGCTTTACCACCAGTAGCCAGTGTAGGACTGATAGAAGTCCAGAATTCAGTGGCCACATTAGGTGGAACAAATGCAAACTCATCAGCATACAGCAGGCTCAAACTCATACCACGACCAGTTGTTTCAGTTGTAGTCTGTGCTACAATACGTGATCCATTGTCAAATTCTATACTCTGTTTGTTATAACTGGTGGCACCGCAGCGAATATGATCAGGACACAGCTCGTAGGCATATCTCACACGATTCATAATCTTTTGAGCACCTGTATATTTGTGTGCAGCAATTAGTATGGTACTGTCAGGAATGAACATGGCAAACCACAATAGGTAACCTGCTGCGGTAGTAGTCTTACCTGTCTGTCTAGGCAGTAGATTTACATTAAATCTATGATCGTGATAACTGTCTATTAATCTACGCTGATACTCAAATGCTTCGTACCGAAGTTGCCCTTTAACTGGATGCTGTATATAGAAAAAGTTATCTAAAAAATAATGAGGACCGGTTTTGGGATCACTACAGGCAACAAGATCATCAATTTGCTGTTGATTAAATTTTTGCTGGCTGTGAGCGGTTTTTACCAGTTTGGTTTGTTTTATAGCCATATTTTTATTTACGTAAAAAAAGCCTCCGAAGAGGCTTTTTTGTACTTGTTTTGATTTTGTTAAACCTTAGGTGTAACCTTGCCTGTGGTGGGGTTTACATGATCGCCTTTGCTGACTTTTTGTCCAGGCTTACAGTAAACTTTTTTGTCAGTTACAGGATTAATATAGTAGTCACATCTTTCATCGGTTGCTGGGTTAACATCATTACCAACCGATTTGACACGGTATTTTGCTCCGCTGTCACCTTCCGCCACACCTTGCTCTGCTATTTTGTCACCAGGAACATCGCCTTTCATCTTAATAACACTTTTAGCACTGTGTCCTGCGGCAATGCGTTTGGCATCGGCATCATCTTTGGCAATGAACTTTTTTACTTGTCCATTTTTCAGCATCATTTCGTACTTTTGTGTCTTGCCTTCGCCTTCCGCCACACCTTCGGTCATAAACTGTTTCCAGTCTGCCATCAACTGATCTTCCATTGTAACATGTGCCTTGGGCATATTACCGTCCATACGATCACCCTGCACTGAATTCTTATTTAGATCACCGTGACGTGTTAATGCACTGTAATCTTCCGTTTCTTCATCTGGGCTGTTGTCATAAACTCTGTCGTCAGACTCGTCAGTTTCTTCTTCGTCGCCTGTAGAATTTAGTTTGTCCATCATGCTACGCATGAGACCGTTTTCATCATCTCCGCCATCCGTACTGACTTCTGCAGGAGGGGCCATATCTACTGCAACTGCATCTACAGGCATGTTGTCAGCATCTGGTTCTGCATGACCGCGACCCGCTAATGTCATAATATCCCGAAGCATGGTGCTTAATTCATCACCACTATCTGCTGTGATATTGATGCTGGCAGGAGTATGATGATCCATGCCGCCTGTCATCATGCCCATAGGACCACACTCTTCTAGAGACACACTTTCGTCTAATGCCTTGTGGCCTTTATGATCACTACAATGACTGAATCCGTCTTTGCGACCAGCAATTTTAAATTTATCACCGCAGCTGGAGCAACTGACAGTGCCGGACTCTTCTTTAATTACATTGGGATTGCTGGCGTCTAATTCGGCCAATCTTTTTACGAGATCGATCATATGCATAATTTTATTTCCTTGGATCGGGTGCTTGTGTCATTACTGAATTTGTATTAACGTCTGCATCTGTATTGTATTTTGCTGCTGATTCAGTAGGAATTTGTTCTCCACGTGCCTTACGCTGTAGCTTCAGGATATCATTTAATTCTTTGACAAATCCACTGTTATACTTGTCACCGTAATAATCTTCAAATTTAGCATTAGGTGCTTCACTATATTCGGCGTCGTCTAACAAAGCACCTTTACGCGGAGCTTCTTGTTGTTGATATTCTTCTGTGGGCTCTCCCGGACTTCTCACAACTAAATGCTTTTTATTGATTTTTAAACTGTCGCTGAGATATTCAGTTAGCTCGTTTTGAGTAGTAGGATAATTTAGTACTACTTCGTAGATATTGACTTCACAGTTTTTAACCTGCGGAAAATCTAGGGGTAGTTCTTGAATAGGAGTTTTGCCTGTCTTTTTAAATCCACTTATTTGAAATTTATCAAGGCTGGATTTTAACAGAGTTTCTTGCTCTGTAGTCATATCCCCGGCGATTTTTACACGAAAATCGTAGGTCTTTTTGCTTTCTGTAAGGTAGTCTTTAAATGATTTCATAACTTTATTTATTCAAAGATTTAAGTTTTTCCAAGATGCTGTTACGATCACTGATAATATACCCCTCTCCTTCGATGGTATTGCTTTCAGGACCTGCATGTTTTTTGTCTATTGCCAGCTTTTTTAGCTGTAGTTCGACCATTTTTAGCTTTTTATCAATTTTAGCACTTTTGGCAGTGATTGCTGCGTTCATCATTTGTGCAGCAACTTCAAACATTTTACCACCGTGTCTAGGATCTACATTCATACCTAGATCCATTAAATCGTCATAGGCCTGTTCTGCTTTACCAGCTAGTGCATCTAGTTCTGCATCACTGATGTCTCCTAAGCCTTTTACTCTTGGCAGTGCTGATGAAATTTTATCAAATTCTTCAAGTTGCTCTTGCAGATTGACTGCATTAACGGGCGTAGCATCTACAGGAGTAGGACCAATAAGGGCTTCTTCAGCACTGCCAAGATCAAACAATTTTTCTAATTTTTTTGTCATGAAGATATTTACCTAAATAGATCATGCTCGTTTATAACTCTAAACTTTAGCCCTTGATTACGAGCCCATTTTCCTGCAGCCTGCCATTTGGCCATGTTCTTTACATACTGTGCTTGATTATAGACATTTTTGCCTACCCGTTCTTTTAGCATTTGATTTGCTGGTTTAATCTCAACTAGTTCAGCATGTTTGCGTAAATTTTTATCGAGATACACAATAAGAAAATCAGGAACATACACGGTCTGTTTGCCCGTTAATGGATCTCTGTAGGGTATCTTTATGCTCTCACTGGACCATTGTTGTACGCTGGGATTATTATCACAAAACATCATAAATGTATGTTCCCAACTGCTTCTATATCTAGGAGCACGATTCCCTACATATTTTTCCGGGTTTTGTATTTTATATATGCCCTGACTGTATTTTGATGTCATGCCATTATATTTCTTTCTATCTCCGGATTCATTTGACGTTTAGCAGCATATCCGAGACTGCTAGTTTTAAATCTATTATAATTGAGTACTTCAGCCACTAATCCTGATATATCCACATCTTCAAGCCCTCGTAAGGTATCTAAAATGGTCATAGGATTATATCCGTCTTGTTTTGCCTGCATAATGATAACTTCGCTGATCATTTCAGCAGCAGTATTATCAAAATCTCTGCTGGTAAAAAATCCAACCGTTGCTGCGTATATAGCAGGATCTATCCCCATTGGAATGCTTTGATATTTTTCAAATTTATTAACAGTGCTGTTTTTGTTATCGAGATTGAAGGGTAAATTGGTGTAGTTTAGACGCATAATAAGATTTATCTTTTAGATGGAAAAACTATAGCAGCCGGATTAATACGTAGCTTGCCGTCAACACTGGTGTTGAGTCCTTTAAAGATGTTAATTCCTACACCTCCAGGTAGTTGAAATAATCCGGGGACTGCTTGTGTGCTGGGAGGATCATAATACTTACCTGCACCGCTATTAGTTGCGGCCTGTAGTGCAGATGATGCGATGGTATATCCCACAGGACCAACTCGACCTAATCCATTTTTCTGCAGATAGTTTTTGGCCAATACTCCGGCTACACTAAGGAATGGATTATTAACTGTGTTTGGTGGATTGATTACTCCATATTGATTGTTTCTACGAGTGTCAAACATTGGATTATTGACCTGTCTAGAGCTTTGTCGACCCCCGTTGTCTTGCATACGATTACCGGGCCTATAAAAGGCAGACCCCGGTATTTGATCGAATATAGCCGCATTACCAGGACGCACATCAGTATTTTTATTATACCCAGGATCGTTAACGGCGGTCCCTCCTGTTTTAATAGGGCTTTGTCCAGGATCATAAAATTCGTTAACAAATCCCTTTAGCTTACTATTATCATTCCCTCTAATATACAATACATTTTCATAGACTACTGTCATACTATTCTGCATCATCTTAGTACTATCTGATTGGCTGGCAGTATCGTGTCTCCATTCTGATATTTTAGGATTAATTAGAGAGATCAATGTATGATCTTGAAGTGTATGGTGCATCATATAGATGTCTATTCTTTCAATAAAACTTTCCGGAACTTGATTATCATACATACCATATTCATAATCTGTAGGGCCATATTTGGTGTCAGTAAACTGTCTAGGAATATTAGTATTTCCGCCACTGTAATTACCATCTGCAATTAGACTTTGATAATAAGAATACCAAAGGTCGTTAGTTATGTCAGCATTATCGTCGTGAAAATCTATAGTAATGGGACTATAAGTTAGCTTGGTATTAATCTGAGTTTTTCTATTATATTGATTTACCATTTCGGTTTGAACAGTAAATTTTGGCAAATCTATTTTTTTAACATAGACACCTATGTTTTTATCCAGCGTTCCTACTACTGCTTTTTGATTTATTTCGAATTTAACATAGTATAAAAAACCGTACTTTGGTGCTCTGACCTGATGATCGTCGGCATAGAGTCTGGCAGCATGCCTATAATCGCGGAGATTATATTTTTCTCCATCAAGGTTGGTCTGATATCCTAACGATAGATAGTTATTGGTCTTACTCATACGAATATTTAGTCAAATAAAAAGCCCAGGTTTTTACTGGGCTTTTTACTGGTTAAACTAATTATTAACCGCCAGTTGTTAGGCCTTGTGCGTTTGCAGGACGTACAATTCTTCCAACATTTACACCAATACCGCTGGCTGCTCCGCCAGGGGCTTCTAGTTGGATAGCATTGTCGTACGTAATACTTAGAGCAATATCCATTACTTCGTTGCTGTTGTAGTCGCCTTGAGCATATGTGGCCTGCTTGATAAAGCAACCTAAAAACTCAAAACTTTCAAGAGTCACTGGCTCAAATCCACCGTTTCCGCCGTCTAGGATTTCGACACGCATTCTGAATTTGTAATCAATACCAGATTGGGCACCGGATTGCTCGAAAAAATCAAATTGCTTCTGCATCTGCTCTCCGATTTTTCTACTTACTACTCCACTGGCATCATCTCTAACGGTTAACTTAGCATCAGCAAAATTGTGCTTACCTAGAATTTTCACTGTGCTGTTGTAAACAGGCAGTTTAATTTCTTCAAAACTTACGTCAGGTCTAGTAGCATTCATTACCTGCTTGGTTAATTCTGTAGTAGGTGCTCCAGCAACACCAAATCCGTCTAAAGTAACGCGAAAGCGATACTTTAATTTTGGCATCAACAAGCCCTGTGTAGAGCTTGCTTGACTTCCGGCAATGGGTACTGTAAAATTCTTTAAACTTGCAATTGGCATTGAAATGCTCCTTAATCTTTTTTATTTACCTATTAAAGTCCGGCTGCGATGTCGCCTTTATTCTTCAATCGCAATGGAATATAGATGAATTCAACTGCTTTAACTGGCTCGATGGCAATATCCATATAAAGTTCACTTCTGTCAATTCTTGCAGGAGTGTTGTTGGTTTCATCACAGACCACAATGAAGTCATAAAGAGCACGTTGGCCCAACAACTCAAGTAACAGACTCTCAGCTGCCGCTTTGATTTCTCTACGTGTTTGTGCATCATTAGGTTCGAACAAGAACGGTCTTGCTAAAATATCTAGTTGTCTACGTAGATATGCTACCAGTCTTGCAACATTGATTCTGTCTAGACTGCTGGCATTTTTAGCACGAGTACGCTGACCGTATGCTATTAGACCAATTCCAGTTAAACTTGAAATAGGATTGATCTTAACGTCGTCTAACACATCACGGAGAGCCTGGGGAACTGAGGATGTCTTAAATTCTCCTTCGGCAGTAATGTATCCTACGCTGGTAGCATTATCAACTGTTCCTCTGCGAGTACCAGCTGGTGCAAACCATGGATAGCTCTTTGCATCGCTGTTGATAAAGGTTCTCAACATCATGTGACTTGGAGGAACAACAATGTTATTTCCAGTATTGTCAGTGGTATATCCACTAGGGTAATACATGGCCATGTATTCATCATAGGATACTGCCCCTGCTTCTCCATTGTCGAGAGCCACTGCGGTATTATTTCCGTAGTTGCTGAGTGCTGTTCCAGTTGGGGTCAATCTAAACGGAGTATCACCAATAACAAATCCGGTGATTCCTCTGTCGGTATTAAAGTTGACCATGTTGGAAATAAGCTCTGGATACCCAGGACATAGAATTAGGTTAAAATTCAATGTGTCTGTATCTCTTGCCGCAACACTGGTGTCAACTAATGTTTTTAGAGCTTTTACTACTACCTGACGCTGTGCCTTTCTTCCAAATACTCCAGCACCTGTGTCGTCTGTTGGGTATTGAGAGACCCAACGATCGACAGCATAGTTAGACATAGATTCTCCATTTCTAACATTATATCCGCTATTGGCAGTGATATCAATATATCCTGTGACATATTTCTTGACATTAAATCCGCTTCTGCGAGTGTTCCATAGTCTCATGCCTTTTGGATACAGCAATGGATCAGGTGTATCTGGATCAACATAATTGCTGGATCTTAGATCGGATATTGAACTAGCAGTTAATGTAGTACCGGTTGTGGCGTATCTAGCATCAGCAAATAACCATCCAGTTGGGCTTGATTGATCGGTTGTATCTTGTAGGACCCATTTATTACCGGTAGTTTGAGTGGAATCATAGACATAGATGTTTTGACCATACATTTCTAAGTCACTGGTGTCGACCCAAATGTCGCCTGTTACTAAAGGATTCCCGTCGCTTTGTTCAGTAGGCTCTGTTGCCATCACAATAGGACCATTTGTGTCAGATGCTGGGAAAGCACTAGCATAACTTACCCAATAGGTACCAGAATTATAAAGAATGTCAATTTGATCTACTACGTTGCTGTACCATAAAGTACCATCTGCTGGATCAGTATAAGGAGCATCTGGTCGAGCCTCGTAGGCTAAAGGTTTCCAATTAGTAACCAACAGATCTGTAGTTGTATTGCTGGTAAATGTATAGACGTTAGCTGTTCCCATCAGTGTGTTCATACTGTAAGGTGTAATTCCTAACAGCTCTTGCGTAACTGTACTGATAGCAGTAATTTTGATATCACCGCCTAGTTTATGATTCAATGTTAAAATCCCAGATGCTGTGCTAAAGCTGGCAGTAACATTAGTTAAAGTAGCAGCAGCACTAATTGCACTCGGAAGTAACGATCCTAAAATAGTAGTAGCATTGGTGGCTGTTACTCTAATAGTAGTAGATGCAGTCCAGGAAGCACGATTGGCTCTGCTTTCTGCAATGTCAAAGGTGTATGTGGTTCCGTTGCTGGCATATGTAGTCACACCCTCAGTAACTACTGATGTTGTACCAGCTTTGTTTCTTCTCCAAATTTTGAAGTTGGCAGTTTCAGTCGTTGAATCATCATAGTTGCTGTCGATAAACAATGTACCAACTGTGATATTTTTACCACCGCCTGTTGAATCTAATGTATATGTTGCTGTCTGAACATTATTATAGATAGGAGCAGTAATTTTACTCCAGCTCATAGTAGTACCGTTCCAGTATTTGATAGTCCAATTTGCACCATTAGAAGGAGTAGTACTGGTAACCCAAACACTACCGGTTGCTGTACTGGCGTTGTAAATAGGATATGTATAATGCGGGCTAATTTGTAAGAACTTGCCGCCGTTAAACCCATTAACTACACCTGTCCATACATTGCTTGTGGTTTTATAGTAGAGCTTATTGTTGTTGTCGTTCGTGACAACCATGCAGTAGTCTCCAATTTGGCCAATGCTGGTGTCGGGTGCCACTCCATTAAAGCTGTTACCTGACGAAGTGTCATCAAGAACAATTGGTGTTTTAACTGTAAATTTCTGTGTAGAAGTATTCCATTCTTTGATACCAAACACACTACCTGCTGTGTCAACCCAATAAGTACCGGAGACTGGATCTCCTTCAGGAGCACTGCTTTGTGGAGCAAGTTGTGCTAGATCAAGATCTGCTCTGACTACATATGAACGTGAACTGACTCCTAAGCTGCTGTAAGCGGCTTGAAGTCCGTATTCGTTTAGTTCGTTAGCATGCAAAGGATTGCCGCTAGAATCTGTATAAAATAAAGGAGTTCCAAAAGTGTCTGTTAAGTCTCGTTGGCTTGTGATTAACCAAACTTTTCCAGCATTTGCTGAGGTTGTGCCTGCGGCAACAGTGCCGCTAGGGTTAGTTTTGTCTTGTGCAGACGCAATAAAAATCATAGGGCTAGTGCCCGGAGCTGAAGGGGTATAGAAGCTTTCGTCTATGACTGTTACGCTTACGCCTGGTGAATTCAGTGTGGCCATTATATAGATCTCCCAAATGGATTACTTTCGATTATTTAGCCACTAGAGACAAAAATCTCCTGGTTAAATACATATGAAAAGGGCACGAAAAGGGCTTAACTATGAGGCGATTATGTAAGAAATGCCAGCAAAGGCCAGTAGCTATCAATTATCACAAAAACGATCGTGTTTTTTATAGGTCACAATGCGATCATTGTACAAGGAACAGAAAAGAAGGTATACCTTTATGGTCTCGTGCGGGTTATAAGAAAAAACCCGCATGTGATCGATGCGGATTTAATTCTCGGTATCAGGAACAGTTCAATGTGTTCCACATAGACGGAGACCCTAAAAACTGTAGATTCTCGAACTTAAAAACAGTATGTGCTAATTGCCAGCGAGTATTAGACAGGCTCAAGCTGCCTTGGCGTCAAGGTGATCTAACCCCTGATTTTTAATGATGGTTTCTAGTTGAGAAAACAGATGATCTACAGTGCTGTCATTATTAATAGTATGATCTATTTCGCCACCGACCCAAGAAATTTCGCTTGAATGAATTTCTAGCTGCTCTAGTTTTCGTCTGCTGCTGGCCCAAAGCATATTTCGTATTCCTTGATTAAATGCCAGAGCATCGTCGTACCATTCTGGTTCTGGTCCTCTTTTAATTCTTACCACAATGCCGCCGGCATTATGAATGGCAGCTATTTCATTAGGAAAGCGAACGTCACTGATAACAATGCTGTCTCGAGTTTTACGCATTTTATTTTCTAAACTGGCAATCCAAATATCGTCGTGAAATCCCTGACGGCATACTTCGGTGCCCCAATGCTGTAATACCCACCTAGGAGTTAAAGATGGCAGTCCTAATCGATCGGCCCACCATGAGTCAACCTGTTCTCGCCATTCTCGTGCTTCTGTTGTACGTCCTTCGATCAGTGTTCTATCCCATCCAAACACTGCGGAGACTGCATCTTTAAGTGTATTTGCAAAACTGTCTCGTCGAAATCCATGAAGGTTAACCAAATAATCTGCTGCTGTGTCTTTGCCGCTGCCAATGAACCCACAGAAACCGATAATCATACATCACTCCTTAAGATAAGAATATTGTATTACAATCTAATTAAAAAAACAATCTCAATTTAGCCAATTACCCAGGTCAGCGGAGTCCCACCGTCTTTATAGTTGATTAGATCTAGTTCAAGTGTTTCTATTTCGGCTTTACCTTCTGTTTTTAATGCAGTTCCGTTTAGGCTTGTGCCGCCTTGCGGACTGGCGATTTGATTAAATTTCTCACGGGCTTCTCCTAGCATGATTTTGCAGGTTGCTAGGGCATAGTCTCTAAGCCATTGACGAGCAAAAGGATCTTGCAGCATATTAAAATCTGGTCTGTGATTGTAGAGCCAAATCAATACTTCTTCTTCACTTCTGGGACGCTGCATTATGGTCAGTTTTTTTGTAGTTCTATTGAAAGTAAAATTAATCTCACTTCCAAACATTTTACCTACCTGTTTTTGATAGCTGGCAAATGCATAATAGGTAGCTAGTCCCCCCATATTTGTTGCGGTCAGCAAATAGGTATTGGAGTAGGCTAGGTTAAACGGTTCAAATAACGTGCCACCGCCTCCACCGCCTGACCTAGAACCAATGCTGCGTCTAAATATCTGTCGAACATCCATTACTTCTGATGGCATAGCATATTCATTGACATCAACCTGGATTGTTAAAAATGCGTAGCTTTCCTCAACGCTGTTACTGCTGCGTTGTCGAAATTTGGCCAATGCACGATCTATGGCAGTGTTGTAATGGATAGGGTCTAATTCGACGTCGATCATTCCTCCGCCTAGCATGGCCTGGATATAATCAACTACTAGTTGTCTTTCGATGTCAGTATCAGTCATGCAGATATTTATCCTATAAATAAGACTATGCCGAGACTCAGTTTATACCGTTCAGAAAAAGGTCACGATTTCAAATTTCTTGATAAGGTAATCAATGAACAGTTCCAGGTTGGCGGTACTGATATCCATGTTCATAAGTATCTAGGACCAATTAATCCTGCAGAAGGAGAAAGTACTCCTGCCCAACCCAACAACACTAATGATATTCCTGAACTAGGTATTCAAGATCTGTTGTTGATGGAAAACAGAGATCGACATTATGAACCAGATGTATATACTATTAGAGGCATATATACCCTGCAGGATATTGATTTCAATCTAAGTCAGTTTGGGATCTTCCTACAAAATGACAATGTAATGATTACTTTTCACTTGAGAAGCAGTTTTGATGCATTAGGTAGAAAAATAATGGCAGGTGATGTGCTAGAATTACCTCATCAGAAAGATGAATTTGCCTTGGATGATAATCTAGTAGCATTAAAAAGATTTTATGTAGTGCAAGAAGTTACTAGACCTGCATCTGGATATAGTCAGACTTGGTATCCACATCTGGTTAGAGCCAAATGTCAACCGATGGTAGATCGTCAAGAATTCCGTGAGATACTAGAACAGGATGCTGGTGCAGGCGATGGCACTACCTTAAAAGATCTGTTGTCAGACTATGAGAGAAGTATAGAGATTAACAATCAGGTTATTTTACAGGCGGAGGAAGATGTGCCCAAGAGCGGATACGAAACTAGACATTTATTCATTGTTCCTAAAGACCTAGCCACTGGACTTGCATTACCAGAAGACGTTAGTAGTACAGCAACGCTTGTCAGTAGTACCGGCCTTAGTGCTAGTGCTGTCTTAACTAGTCCCAATAAAAACTATTATGTAGGTTGGTTAACAGGTGACGGGGTTCCTCCCAACGGTGCTCCCTATGATTTTGGTATAAGTTTTCCTAGTAGTGGTGCTGTGGGACAATATTTTTTAAGAACAGATTATTTGCCTAATAGAATGTTTAGATACGATGGCACACATTGGATCAGGTTTGAAGACAATGTCAGAATGACTATTAGCACATTGGGAGAAACGCAGACTACAGATCAAGATCTAATTAGGAGGAAACTAAAAGCAGGATTTGTTAATAATATTAACACCGCTACTATTGCAGGAGAAGTGGTCATAGAGCGGCAGTCACTGAGTAAGGCTCTCAAACCAAAAGCAGATGTTTAACAGGAAGGCTTTAGCTTAAAATGGACTATTTTTACGACGGTCAAGTACGCAGATATTTGACACAATTTATTAATATATTGAGTAACTTTGCCTACAAAGATGGCAAAGGTAACATTATACAGGTCCCTGTAAGGTACGGAGATATTTCTCGCCAGTCTGCACAGATCCTGAAGAAGAATTCAGAAAATGCTATACCTAATGCCCCGTTCATTGCTTGCTATATCAAAGATCTACAATTTGATCGTCCTAGAATGCAGGATCCTACATTTGTCAGCAAAATTCAAATTCGTGAAAGAGAATTAAACACCGAAGATCCCGAGAATCCCTCATATTTAAATGCCCAGGGAAGTAATTATACTGTAGAAAGAATCATGCCCAGTCCCTATTTGATAACGCTAGCAGCCGATATATGGAGTACCAGCGTAGATCAAAAACTGCAAATATGGGAACAGATTGTGGTATTTTTCAATCCCAGTTTTGAAATTCAAACCACCGATAATTATATTGATTGGACCAGTTTGAGTGTGTTGCATTTAGAAAATCAAACATGGAGTAGTCGCACGGTTCCGCAAGGTATCAACGAAGACATTGATGTGCTGACTATGGTGTTTACCGCACCAGTATGGATTACTCCACCGGCTAAGGTTAGAAAACTAGGCATCATTACCAAAATTATCAGTAATATATTTGCTACCGGTGCTCAGGGAACTATTCAATCGGTATATGGTAAGACTGGTGCTACAGAAATCTTTAATAATATCAGTCCGGATCAAGAAGTTATTGTCACTCCTGGAAATTATGATCTACTGGTCTATAACAGTATGGCTAGATTAGTGCATCATAATTCACAAGGCGACGATATAGATCTAACCGATCCGAGAAATTCTAATTCGTGGCATAAGATTTTAGATCTGTATCCTGGTAAATTTAGAGCAGGACTAAGTCAATTGAGGTTTAGTCAAGCGACTGGTACCGAGACAGTAGCCTATGTTAGTTTAAATCCTATTGATGACTACTCTATGATATTAGTTGTTGATCCTGATACCATACCTACCAATACCGTTATTGCAGGTCGCGGCACAATTGATGCTATTGTAAATCCTCAAACTTTTAATCCGGCATCAGTGACCTCGGGGACTAGATACCTTATATTAGAAGATATTAATAACAATAGTATGTATGGAACAGCAGGGTTTTCAGGACCAGTTGCTTGGAAAAATTCTGACTTTAGCGATTTTCAGGCACATGCCAATGATATTATAGAATGGGACGGAGCAAAATGGTCAGTGGTATTCGATTCTCAAAATTCTACAGACATTGTCTATGTCACTAACTCTTTTACAGGTATTCAGTATCAGTGGAAGAGCGGTGATTGGAGCAAAAGTTACGAAGGAGTTTATAACAATAAACTATGGCGTTTGGTACTGTGAATCAAATTATCTGTAGTGGTGGATTATTTTTAGCCGCAGATACACATCGATTTTTATTGATGCTTAGAGCTCATAGTAAAACCGCAGGATGTTGGGGTTTTGTAGGAGGCAAAAAAGAACCATCAGACACAACTCCTTTTGATACACTGAAAAGAGAAATTGAAGAAGAAATTGGTCCTAGTCCACAGATAAAAAAAGTTATTCCTTTGGAACTGTTTGTTAGCAACGATCAAAAGTTTCAGTACAATACATATGTACTGTTGGTAGACAATGAATTTATTCCTGTTCTAAACCAAGAACATTCAGGATATGCCTGGTGCGAATATGACAACTGGCCGAGACCCTTACACCAGGGCGTAAAAAACAGTTTTACCAATAAAATTATTAGAGCTAAACTGGAACTGTTATTAGATTTAGTCTAATAGATCAGGACCAAATGCCCAGGTTCCTAAATGTCTTAATTCTTGGCTGAGCTGGCTATCAATCTTAACAGAATATCCAGCTGCTGCCATTTTTTGGCAGAGGATCATATCCTCTCCTAAATGATCGTTACTGTCTGGACTCCATCCAAACTCAAACCATGGTTTAGGAATCTTCGAAAAAATTTCCGTACGCATCAGCATACAGCCCATTCCTACTCCCTGTACTTCTACAAGATGATTGTAGATATCAAATGGTAAAGGATTGTTCCAATCGCCAATTACTTCATAAGCAACACCTTTTGCTGGGAGCTGTCTACGAATATAGTTACAGGCTACTACGGGTTCATCGTGAGCCATTAGTCGCATGGCAGTGGTAGCAGGAAAAGTGATATCGCTGTCTAGCCACAACAGATATTCTGCACCTAAATTAACAGCTTCAGTAGCTAGTCGCTCTCTTTGTGTTAGTAAAATAGTACTAGCATCCATAAACACATGCGTGTCAATATCGTTCATGGTGTTGAGTTTGATCATTTCTGCTAGACAAAGAGCGTGTGCAGAATGTAAAGTATCCCTGCAAGGGATCAGTACTGCCAGTTTGCCTTTTTTAGTTGTCCAACTAGAACTTGTGAATACGCTTTTCTTTTTCATGCCCCTGCCACGTCTTTACTGAGTGTTTCACCTTTGATTACCAATCCCTGTATGGCATTAAGTAAATCTTGGGTGCGTTTTGCACACATTATAAAGTCACTGGGGCTGAGTTTGCAAGCGGTATTCATGGTTTCGTAGCTGATTTTTCCTCCAGTTAATATTTCTATAGCACTGGTTCTAGCCAAATCTTCAATAAATGCATCTTTTGATTGTTCTTCTGTCCTGTTTAACAGTTCGTCGCATTCATCTTGTTCTAATTCATCTAGCAATTCTGACAGATATTGTAATTCTTTAGTTTCTTCAGCAGTTAGAGTTTTTTGTTCAGTTAATTCTTGTATCCTGTTGACAAATCTTATCAATGATTCTGGATTAGTTGTACGATCCCACCACACAATGTTATCTAATTCCCACTTGTTGGTAGTGACGTTTGATTTTGAGATTAGATTTTTAAGTTGATTTAAATTCATAATGTTAGCTAAAAGGTGTTGTTTTGCCGCCAAAGGTAAGAGAAAGGCTGATCTGTGTACCAGTTGTTTGTCCTATTGTATAAGTAGATCTTGCTCCAAGAATTGAGCTCAGTTTAATATTTTGTCCACCAGAAGGTGCATCACCTGTTGTGCCTGGAGCGATATTTGTATAAGCTCGATTTACTTGTCCAAATGATATTTGTGCCCCCGTTGCTGGTAATGCCATATTGTTTTCCTAGCGGCCCTATATTTAACGACCTGAGTTATAACTTTATTAGAATGTGAGTTCGATGTATTTATTAAATAATTTTTAACTCTCGTACTGGTGCTTCTAGGATACCAACTGTTAGATTTAATTAACCTTTATACACAAGTTTTTTAATTTCTGGAAGGTACAGATATTTGATCTCGGAATTTTTCATGGTATCAATGGCATCTTTCACGACTTCGACTAGAGGATGTCCGGCAAGATTAAAACTGGTGTTAAACAATATAGGGACCCCAGTTTTTTTGTAAAAAGATTCAATTAATTCTCGATAATGTAAATTATCGAATTGGTTTACAGTTTGTATTCTACACGTTCCGTCTACATGTGCTATTGCAGGAATTTGATTTAACTTGTCTTCTTTTACTGGAATAGCATACATCATATATGGACTGTCTTTTAGACCAGCCATTTCAAACCATTCGTCCGCATGTTCGGCTAGTATAGATCCAGCAAAGGGTCTAAACCATTCTCTACCTTTTACAGTATTGACAATATCTTTACCTTTAGGATTCCGTGGATCAAACAATATGCTACGATTTCCTAAAGCTCGGGGTCCACCTTCTGCCCTGCCAGAAAATATAGCCACTATGTTTTGATCTATAATAAGTTGTGAAATATCATCAACAGTAGCCTCACTGATTTTAAAACCAGCCGTATTAACTAGACTATCGATATCATTGTAATTTGGAAAAAAACCCAGGTAGAGAGATCTTAACGGATCTTTTTCTTTTGATTCACTATAGGCATGCCAGGCTAACTTGGCTAATCCAATTGCTGTACCACCATCGTGCGATATAGGATCAACATAAAAATTTATGTCAGGGAATCTTTTTTTATAATAATAGTTAGCAACACAATTTAATCCATAGCCACCCGATAAGACTACATTTTTTTCTCTAGATAAATCAATTGCTTTTTCAATTAAATCGCCGACCAGTACTTGAGTTTCTTGTTGGATTTTCCATGCTAGATTTTTATCTACGATTGTTATTTTTTCAAGGTGCTGATGCCAATCTTTAGGATCCTGCCTTCTTGCCAGATAATTATATCTATTTTCATCAATGTATGCTCCCGCTGGATAATAAGGGATCAGTAAATTTTTATTTCCTAAATTTTCTATAAAAAAATCTGGAATTTTATTATCTGGGGAACCATAAGGAGATAATCCCATGGTTTTTCCTGCTTCAATAAACCCAAACCCTAAATATTCCGAAACAGCTTCATAGGCCTTGACAATGGTCACAGAGTCGTGGTGTTCTTCTGTGCCATCAAAAATATAACTTGAATTATTACTCCAATATTTTTTATATAATTTTGTAAATTGATGCGGATAATTGCAACTGTAAATAGACTCAGTTTCAAATGATATATAAGAGTTTTCTTTATTATCTAAACTTCCACTACCATCAACAACAACAGCCACGGCTGATTCAAACCCAGAATTATAAAATGCCGAAGCAGCATGCCCGATATGATGATCATGGCCTACTTTGGTAATTTTAACATTTGGATTGAATTTTCTTGCCAGAGCGGAATAAGGATCTTCTCCAGTCCATGGTAGCAAAGCATATTCGGTAGTAGTTCCTCCTATTACAAGTTCATTGATTAAAAATGTTTCTAATATGGAAATCATTCCTCTAAAAGGATTACCGTCGTACTTTAATCTAGATAAACGTTCTTCCTCGCAATAATACTGCAATTTACCATCAGTTACCAGTGCGATAGATCCGTTATGTCCGGGATTAATTGATAAAATATTATACATTTGATTTATTTTTTCTTCTCAATATCCAAAACAATTTTATCAAAGATTTCTTTTATTTCTTTTTCAGTTAGGTCCATTAGCCCTTCATTGATTCTATTTGCTAATCCCGATTCTAATTCGCTTAATCTCAAAGGTGCGTATTTTTTAACTCCTGGTTTTTCCCAAATTTGAAAATAATCAGGATAAGATGTGTTTGCGGGAAATGTTGATCCATAAATTACAGTACCGGGTTTACCAGCCGATCGAGCCATGTGTTGTCCTACACTGTCAACCCCTACAAAATAGTCGGCCGCATCAATAAGAGCTGCCCAATCTCTAATAGAAATAATATCCATTTTTTGAGTAAAAGTATCTTCGGTCATTTTAAATGAGTGATCTCCAAAGAACAACACATTATAGTTTTTTGATAACTTTTCTGCTAGAGATAAAAATGATTTTTTGTTCATACTGCGTACAGATGAATCAAAAACATCCCCGGCTGCCCACCCAGCACTTGAACCAAAGGGCTGAAACACTATGGTTTTTGTTTTTTTGGTCTGTGCCTTTATATTAGCAATGATAGAGGAAGCCCATACTTTTTCTTGTCTATTAAACTTTAATACAGGGGAGCCTAGATCACTGTGGTCACTGGTCTTATTAATTATTTCATCAAATGCCTGTGCGATTGAAAGCTGTTGACGTAGATATCCAGCAACTCTATAAGGTTCTGGGGAATGTATAATGTCAGCATTCAATACAATATTTTCAAATATTCCTTTAGAATCTGGATTAAACGTTCGATCTTGGAGAGCTGGAATGCTCCAATACAGCGTATCCCACCCTGAAACCAGTACATACCATTCTTCATTAGGGGTTAGCCTGTGAAATTTAAGCAGTGCAGGAATAGCAGCAATGACTCGGCCGGCACCTCCGTCTATGACAAATACCTGTTTCATAAAATTACTCTTTATTATAATATTTTATAATAAGTTAGTTAGAAAAGTCTACCTTTTTGTGTGCCTAACATCAGTCGTCCGTCATTTTTATAAGATGCATACGGGCCCTGAGCATCTACATAATGTAAAAATACCTGAACATGCTCTCGACCTTGATAAACATCTCTATGATGAGTAAGTTCTGTTCCGTTGTATATTAATACATCTCCGGGCTTTTGAATAACTTTGTTGATATTTCCTTGATAGTCTTCCATATAAATTGGATAATCATTTTTGTTATCTGAATCTATGCAAATAGTGCAGCTAATTTGGCAGCTAGGACGATCCCTATGTGCTTCCATAAAGGCCCCGCTCCACATAATTCTTCCATATGTATAACAAGGATGTAGCTGAAGTTCTGTGTGAGATTCAACTGTAGGTTGTAATAGCAGCATTAAACTTTCAAATGGGGCGTGTCCATAAATTGGATAACTAAAAGGCACTTGCCCATCTTCAAATGCTCTTGTATTTTCAAAGTTATGATTATGACGTACAAAATCAAGATCTTTTACCATGCGTATTTCAATAGATAACAATTTACATAAATCACTAGTTAGATGATTTTTTAAATTTATATAACCAGTTTTTTTAAACTCTGTCATACTATTTGAATTTAGGCCCAAGCACCCAAACAACTAAACTTCGACGTACTCCGGTGACTATAGGAGTTACCCTATGCATCATATAGCTAGGAAATGCAATAGCTCTACCTTTTGGTTGTGCCATTTTTGCTGGTGTTTTTCCAGATAAAATTTCAAAATCCCCCCCTGTGTATTCGCTCGGATCCGATAGCATTAAACTGATGCTGAGTTTGCGGGGAATTACCATACTTATAGGGACGTTTCTTCCAAACATCATATCTGTATGAAAATCGTAATGGCTGCCGGTTTCACTATATTCAGTATATTGAAATGTGTCAAACCCTTGCAAATCATACTGGAAAAAACTGTCGTTTATTGTTTCAACTAGGTTAAGTAATTTCCCATAGATCCAGGCATTATCATTGTTGGGCTCGTAAAATGCAGTTTTACTTAATCTAACTGATTTGTCTGGTACGGTCGCTCCTATTGTTGATGCTGTAGTTGTTGCTGTAGTTGTAACACAGTAATTTCGAATATCGTCTATTTCGCCGTCGGTAAAATACCCATCCCAATAGCATACATCATGATTGACATATGTTTTTTCATGTACATTGGTAGCTAATCGATCAGTAGCTGATTTTATTATAAACATACGTATATTTACTACGTAGTTTACTGTGTTAAATATTTTCTGAAATTAAAAGATATTTTGCTTGTACTTCTTCCAAAGTTAACCATTTTTGTTCATCCTCCTGCCACTCATAATATTGTCCGTCATCTGGCATAGGAACAGGGGTTTCCCACCAGCATGTATCTTCGTTCAAAATCCAAGTTGGGGACGGCCTAGGCGGAATAAAAGCATCCCTTACACTATCATATGTATATCCTATGCCTGGATAATTTTTTCTAAAAGGAATACCGCCTTCGCTATGTGTTCCCATAATGGTATAATAATCAGCTTTTTTAAAGGTGTGTCCGGATTCTTTAAACATGTTGGTATAAAATTCTTCACCGTCTACAGTAGCTTCATCAACACCTGTTGGAAAAACTCTGATCACTATATTATTTTCGTCTAATTCCGCATAATGTACCATTTTTAAAATTTCTCCTAAGTCAACCGTTAAGGCCCAAAACAGATACTTCCGGACCCCCCTGTAATATTAAGCACAGTATATCCAGATCTGGTAGTACAATCTACACAATAGGTTACTCCTGATATAGCATATGTAATTGCCGGTGAGGTACACCAAGCCACTACTACTACGCCAGGTCCTCCGCTACATCCGGTCTGTCCACCGCATTGGACAACTGGCCTAGCACAAGAAGGTGTATTCGCTCCCCCTCCTCCACCGCTGCATGCAACTCCATTTGTAGCCGGAACCTTGCCAAGATAAGATTCGCTTCCGACAGTAAGAGAGCATGACCAGTTACAAGCAGATCTCGCCCCTTGTCCTCCAGAGCATCCACCGCCGAGGCCCCCTGCAATTTTATAACAACAATAGCACCCAATGCCACTCCATATGCCACTAGAAGCCCCACCGCCACCGCCACCATAATCACATGGTGTCCCCGTTATACTATAATTTACGGCTGAACCGCCACATCCGGCATAGCTATAATAGGCATATGGTGGGGCGGCGGCGGCGGGGGCGATGCAAGTAAAGACAGCACTCTGGCCAGCCCCGCCAGCCCCGCCGCCGCCGCCACCCCCCGTGACAGGAGCTGAAGAGCAAACGGCCGGGCTAAAACACGTAGGTGTCGCCATGCCTATGCCCCCGTCATTGCCTTGACCAGGAGTACCTATTCCGCGTAATGGAAACTCATTAAGGGCACTGCCACATTTGCCGGACGTAAAGTATCTTCCATAACTTCCTCCTCCGCTACCGCCAGATGCACCAGCTTTTCCGCCACCACCACCACCGCCACAGGCAACATAACTGGCTCCAAAACAACTGTTACTACCATTGCTTGCCAGGCCACAAGGAATCGTCAGCGAAGCACAGGAAGATCCTGCTCCTCCTCCTCCTACACTTATTCCGTAGGGTGTATTACGAGCAAGGCAATTAACAGATATAGGTTGATATAGCACCCCACCTGCCCCACCGCCACCTCCTCCGCCCACTCCGGCGAAGCCAGCACCGCCACCACCGCCACCTACTACCAGCAAATCAGCAAGGACTGGAGGATAGGTAACTGTGGCAGTAGCAGCACTGGTTGAACTCACAGAGCCGCCACTGTTGGTTCCAGTAACAATTACATAAATTGTGGTAGCGTTATCTGAGGTCTGTATTGTATAAGTCGATGCAGTTGCACCGCTAATAGCACCACTGCCGTTGTACCATTGGTAACTGACCGTCGGTGTTGGATATCCGCCGAATGTTGGGGGAGTAGCAGTTAACAGGTATCCAACGTAGGCACTTCCTGTAATACTAGAACTACCTGATGCTATGTAGGCCGCTCTTGTAACTGCCGCGGTACTGGCAGTTTGAGCCGTTGCATTAGGACTAACTCCGTTGCTGGCAGTGACTATGGCATACATAGTGAATCCTACATCAGTAGCCGCTAAGGTATAGGTACTGGCAGTTGCTCCACTGATAGCTCCTACACTGCTGTTATACCATTGATATGAATATGTAGGTGTTGGGTATCCGGTCCAAGTTCCATCAGTGACTGTAAGTACGCTTGCATAAGACACTGTACCAGAAATTGTTGGTAATACTGAATTCACAGGAGCACCTGTGACCTCCGATGTGGCTGAACTCGTCACTGGGCTAGACGATCCAACCGGATTGGTGGCTGTAACATCTACGGTTATAGTGGCTCCTAAATAGCTTCGATCTAATGCATATGTACCGGAGGTTGCTCCTGAGATATTGCTGCCATTTTGTTTCCATTGGTATGAATAGCTAATTGGCAAGGTTCCATGCCATGTACCGGGAGCAGCCGTTAGTGTATTACCGGCCGATGCTGTTCCGGATATTGACGGAGCAACTGCATTTTGTGGAAAACTGATATTACCTGTTAAGGCTGCTTGAATACCACTCATATTATATGACCTTACTGTTAAGCAATATTACCTGTCAATATACATGTTGTACCATTTATAAAAAATACCGATAACATTCCGCGAGTGTACAATGTCACTGATGATTTGGTTGTATTTACTCCGGCAATGTATGTACTTGTGGGACTAGTTGTCACAGTGATATTACCGGTACTGTTATTTACAACATTAACAATATCCCCCGCAGCAAATGTAGAGTTTGGTATGATAATACTACCTCCTGTTTGTACCTCCACAAACTTGCCTACATCCGCTGTGGCCAATGTGTAACTACTTGTTTTCGCTGCTCCAGCAGAGGGAATGTTGGAGGTGCCACCACTGCCACCACTACCGCCCGCATTGACACCATAGGACAACTCAAAAGTGGTTGTATTAATATAAACAATATAGGAAGAGGTACTGCTGGGCATGCCACTAGCATACAGTTTTCCAGAGAATATTCCAGATCCAGCACTAAAATTATTGATTGCGAGTTGGCAGATGGCGTTATTAACCGCCACATATACAAATCTACCAGTGGGATCTATTGTTATACCTGTAGGTGAGCCGATAGGTAATCCAAGATCTACGCCTATCCGCGTCAATGCCCCGGTAACTTGATTAATAGAGTATTGGCCGACTGTAACATCACCATAATTTGCTGTATAAACAAATCTACCGGTGGGATCTACCGCTATATAATATGTGTTAGAACCAGCAGCAATGGCTGTGGTTATCTGCGTTAGTTCTCCAGTAGTTTGATTGATTGAGTATTGACTGATTGAACTGCTACTCTGATTTGCACAATACACGAATCTACCGGTGGGATCTACTGCTATACTAATAGGCAAACTACCGGCGGCAATGGCTGTGGTAATTGTCGATAATGCTCCGGTGATTTGATTGATTGAGTATTGGCTGATGTTATTACTAGCGTTATTTGCTGCATACGCAAATCTACCAGTGGGATCTACTGCTATACTAATTGATTGACTTCCTGCACCAATAGGGGAGGTTATCTGTGTTAATGCTCCATTGCTTTGGATCGAGTATTGACAAATTACACCAGGACCAAAAATATTATTTGCTACGTACAAGAATCTACCAGTAGGGTCTATAGCTATCCCCCGAGGATCAAGTAATCCACCGCCGGAAATAGCTGCGGTTATCTGTGTCAGTGCTCCGGTACTGGTATTGATAAAATATTGACCAACTGTGTTAGCAACATAATTCGCTGTATAAACAAATCTACCAGTGGGATCTACTGTTATAGCATAAACAGCAACACCAACAGCAACGGCTGTGGTTATTGTTGATAATGCTCCGGTAGTTGTATTGATCGAGTATTGGCTGATTGAATTGTTGCCACCATTTGCTGTATATACAAATCTACCGGTGGGATCCGTTACTATCTGATTAGGACCAACGGTGCCAATAGCAGAGGTAATTGTTGATAATGCTCCAGTTCCTCGATAAACTAACCCACGAGGTGCTACTGGTTGATATGGCGATTGTAGGAATCTATCTGTTCTTACGGTTTGGCCGGCATTAACTAAACCGCCTATGTATAAATTACCACCCACACCAATTCCACCAGCTACGGTCAATGCACCTGTGATTGTCGAAGTGCTAACTGTTTGTCCTGTTAATATGGCGTTAGTTAATGTCAGTCCTGTTGAAAAACCAGGAGCACCACCGCTTCCAATCAATACAGTACCAGCAGCCCCGGTTGGTACGAATCCAGTAACTCCTGGGCTGATTTGATATGCTAAATTGCCTGCTGATCCGCTAGCAAGACTACTGGCTGTACTGATACTGCCTACAACGGTGCCAGCATTGATATTACCGGCTGTTATTGATCCACTAAAATAAGCATTGCCTTGTACCTGTAGAGAAAAACTGCCTTGACTGCTGCTGTAATTGACCAGCAGATAGCCATTGCTGTCTACCCTAACCTTTTCGCTGCCAGAGATGCTGAAGGTTATGGGAGGACCTACGCTGTTAAAGGTACCTGTGGTAATTGCTCCTGCACTGTCCTGCAGGAATGACAGTGTGCTGGCTATAGTCATCTAGTTTAGGCCTGAGCCTCTCCCCAACGTACCAGCACAGCACCAGTACAGGTACCCGCAGCACTTGACACACGTACATTGATAGCTAACACATCTGGTCCATTAGGATACGCTCCCACTCCACCAAATGGGCTGTTGGTCAACTCCTTTAGGCCGGACAGATCCAAACTGGCATCAGCATTGGGATATGCTGTAAACGCAAATACCTGTTCTCCTGGTATGGCAAACGATGTTCCAGTAGTCCAAGTAACGGCCTGTGCCACCTGTGCTAGGCTAGGTTGCCCACCTTGACTTTCTAGATTCAACGAAGTAAATGTTGCTGTATTGAAATTTTTAGGATTTAGTACACCTTCAATAATGACACTGGCAGGGTTGCTGGCAGGATTAGCAATACTGACGTTACAGGCATTCAATAGCAATTGGCTTCTATTCAATAGATCCTTGATTCCTAAATCTCCAATTGCACTGTTGGACACGCTAGGAGCCAGTCTGACCAAAAATACAGTCTGTGTGCTGGCACTTATGCTGATGTTAACTCTCTGATAGTTAAAAATATAACCACGATCGTTGTCAAACAACCCGTCACAGATCAAAGCACTACCCCAGTGACTCAGTGTGGGGCTCCCATAACAAGATGCCTGTATTACACCTGTTCCTATGCCATGTGCAGCAGCAGATCCTGCAGTAAAACTTCTAGTACTACCACCGGAATATTGTGTCAGTGTAGCTGCCCTACCACAGCCTGTTAGCTGGGTCGTTCCACTTTTGCCAGTATAGCTGATCAGTTCGTTATCTATATATACCGTGCCCGTGGTAGCATACCAGCTATTATCTGCTAGTGTCAATGTGGTTCCACCGCTGCCGGGATCAGCCGTTAGATAAGAAACGTTTGCTGTTTCATTTTCGATACTATATCTAACAGGCAAATTGCCTGATCTCATATGTGCTTCATAGTTGATGTTGTTGTTTTTAATTCTATGAGCATATACCCAGTTACCGTCAGATCCTCTTACCATGAAGTCAATAAATCCAGCACCGTACCATGTGTACTGTATACCCAACATATGCATTTTACCTGTATCTATAGTAAAGCCACTAGGGCCCGTTCCGTCTATTTTATCAATGTTGAATTGGCTTTGTGGTATACGAGTTTCTTGAACTAGGCTGGCCTTAACTCCGCTGACTCCTGAGGTTCCTCTAAAGTCGGGGTTAACAAACATGCTGGTATCACTGGCCACTGTAGTGACCCAGTGTGTCATACCCCTGATCACAATCTTATTTCCTGCTCTAACCTGTTGCGTGAATCTAGTGTTGGCCCCTGTAATTTGATTGCTGTTTGGGTTGGCTGTAATAGTTCCGGTAATTTGTGCAGTAGAGTTACGTCTTGTAACGTAAAGTGTACTACCATCAAATTCCCAAAACATGCCGTTTTGATCATCAAAACACCCTGCTCGAACTGTGCTACCGTGCCACTTTGCCATAATTAATTTAGCAATTATATCTAGTGTACCAGTGGTCGATCCCAGTGTTGCAGTGTTTAAAAATGTCACTGTATAATCATCCGACACTGCATTTATAAAATAATCCCCGTTATACCCACTAGTTAATACGCCCGAAATTGTGATCAAAGCACCCACCTGCAGCCCATGGGGTACATCATCAGTTCGCACAGTAACAGTACTTCCCGGGGATGTACCAGTTGACGATATGGATCGTATATCGTAATTAGGTCTTAGCAGTGTTCCTGTGGACCATAACAGCCCTTTACCTGACTGATATCTAAAATATTTTTTGCTGACGCGGACCACACTGGCAGCATGACTAGGAACCCCTGCACTTAGTAGCACTCCTCCGTCAAATGGTCTATGAATAATCTTGTTTGCATTAACAGCATAAAGATCAGCAGCACCAGGTGTTACCACAATCCCACCGGTTCTTGCTGTGTAAGTAATGGTAGTCAAGCTAGGCACAGTTTCTACAAAGAATGGGCCTGTCGCTAAATTTGCAAGGGTTCCAGTCCCCATATTAACATAAATAGGACATCCTGGTACAAGTCCGTGATTGCTGTTAAACGTGATAGTGATCACTGAAGGACTTGCACCATTGCTGGCAGCACTGCCGACGTTCAAATTAGCTCCTGTATAAACGTTACCCCTTTTAAGAATTTGAGCATCGGTGAAAAGACTTTCACCGTTAGTGACGCCTACAACACCCCAGGCATAATAGGTAAATTGAACAGAGCTGTTGATCCCTAGTACAAAAAAGTTTCCGTCTGCTCGACTAAATCCGCTTACAGGATATGCTCCTGTAATATTAATAGCGTTGCCTGCTGATAGACCATGAGCCTGCACAGTAGTCACAGTAATAATGCTGTTAGGACTACCAGCATTTGTAGTAATTGCAGAAATTGTTAAGTCAACACCGGGGTATTCGTAAATGGCAGGGTATCCTCGGACTATGCCATACCCACCCCACTTAGTAGGTTGAAGACCATATTCAAAGTCAGCATCAATCATTGACTGGCCTTGTGATATACGCATACGTTCAATGGCATCTGTACCAAACCTATAGGGCCTAAAGGTGGTCTCCGGCACTTCTATCAAAATACTGAGCTTGTCTCCCGAACTTTGACCTACAGTGGTTACTGCCAGAGTAATTGTGGTATATCCATCTTCTCGCTGAGTAATGGTAGGAAAGTTTGTGGCGTCATTTCCTGAAGTAAACACTGCGGTTGTTCCGCTATAGGTAGAATCTGCAAAATTGTACAGTATCTTATTGACCGTAGTGTTGGTAATGACCAACAGTTGCTCCAAACCAATTCTACCAGGTATCCTAATTGTACCTATAGAAGCAGCTCCTGGTGTAAAAACATACTGTCTTAACTGAGACTTTGCCATTTTTTTTCCTTATATTTTATTTATAGTTATGCACCTAGGGCCACAGACATAGCTATGTTAAGAGCCACAATATCAACTCCATTCTTCTGTATGCTGCCTGTAACATTGAGACTGCCATTAATAGTTCCACCACTTAGAGATAGTGCTCCTGAGATTGAGACACTGTTAAATGAAAGAACACCTATTCGTGTGCCGTTGACGATGCCACTACCCGAAGCTAGCACGATGGTAGCACCATCAGTTGCAGTGTAGGCGGTAGGACTGCGTAGTACACCATCAACAAATATCTGCACCGTAGCGGTATTATAATTGGCAGTAAAGCTGGTCTGACCTGATGTAGATGCCACTACCTCTGTGAATATATAGGCCTGTTGAGCATTAACGTTATAGTTTTGTCCCACAACAACTTTGATTAGATCATTGGCTCTTCTTGATGGTGATAAAACTACGGTGCTTCCGTCCGAAGCTGTATAATCACTGGTTCCTAACAAAACACCGTTGGCATAGACTAAAATCTGTCCTAATGCATACCCACCGCTGACGGTAAAGGTAGTCTGGCCTGATGATGCAGTAAATTCCTGTATGCTGGTAGGCAGTAACTGTGTGCCGTTGGCATAGACCTTGTTGGCATAGAGACTACCACCGATACCTACACCACCGGTCACTATCAGAGCACCTGTGGTAGTTGAAACTGAGGTTGTTGTACTGGCAATGTTTAAAGTACCTGATATTGTGCCAGATCCTGCACTGAAATTGTTGATCGAATATCGATTTACTACACCAAAACCTGCATTACTATTCGCGGTATAAAGGAACCTACCAGTAGGATCTATAGCTATAGCAGCTCCAGCACCATCAGACCCAGCAGCAGTAGTTGTCGTTGTTGATAGTACTCCAGTGGTCTGATTGATTGAATATTGACCGATTGTACCGTCTGAACTGCTTGTTACATATACAAATTTACCAGTAGGATCTATAACTATGCCTTGAACACCAGAACCGGCACTGATGGCGGTAGTTATTGTTGATAATGCTCCAGTGGTTTGATTGATTGAATATAGACCGATTGTGTTAGTGAGATAGTTTGTTACATAGGCAAATCTACCAGAGGGATCTACACGAATAATTCGAGGACCGGCACCGGAGCCGGCACTGATGGCAGTAGTTATTGTTGATAATGCTCCAGTGGTTTGGTTGATTGAATATTGACTGATTGTGGCAGCATTTGCACTTACTACATAAACGAATCTACCAGTTGGGTCTGAAGATATACCTCGAGATCCAATACCAGCATTGATGTCGGTAGTTATCTGCGTCAGTGCTCCAGTAATTTGATTGATTGAGTATTGACTAACTCCACCGGGACTAGTAAAATTCGCCGTATATAAGAATCTACCAGTGGGATCTACGATTATTTCGATAGGAAAAGCACCAGAAGAAATGGCAGTGGTTATTGTTGATAGTGCCCCGGTAGCGGTGTTAATTGAATATTGACTGATCGAACCAGAGCTAACACTGTTCGCCACATACGCAAATCTACCGGTAGGATCTACAGTTATACCATAAGGGCCACTTCCGGTAGCAGTTGTTGCCGGCGTTATTGATGTTAATGCCCCGGTGGTCTGATTTATCAAGTATTGACTAACCGCATTATCATTAGCATTTGTAATATATGCAAATCTACCGGTGGGGTCTATCGCTATATTATAAGGAATTAGCCCAGTGGTGGTAGTAGATAGCTGTGTAATCGCCCCAGTACCTTGATAAACTAACCCACGAGGTGCTACTGGTTGATATGGCGATTGTACAAATCTGTCTGTTCTTACGGTTTGACTGGCATTAACAACTCCGCCTGCATATATATCCCCACCTATGCCGACTCCGCCTACTACCTGTAGAGCACCTGTTGTAGTCGATGATGCAGCCGTTGTATTAGTGATTGTAAATATGCCACTGTATGGGCTGGTTATACCGCCGCCGCTACTTCCTCCAGAATTAACTCCGTAACTTAATTCGCCAGTTGATGTATTAATATAAACAATATAGGAAGAAGTGCTGTTGATCATCCCATTAACAAACAATCTCCCAGCTATTCTTCCAGATCCAGCACTAAAATTATTGATCGAGTATTGACTGATTGAGCCACTACTATTTGCCACATAGACAAATCTACCAGTAGGATCTACCGCCACGCCCCGGGGGTTAGTACCAGCAGCAATGGCTGTGGTTATCTGTGTCAGTGCTCCTGTGCTTTGATTAATCGAGTATTGGTTGACCGTGCTATTAGAATAATTTGGCACATACAAAAACTTACCAGTAGGATCTACAAACGCACCATAAGGCAGGGTACCAGTGGCAATGGCTGTGGTTATCTGTGTCAATACCCCAGTAATCTGATCAATTGAATATTGACTGACCGAAGAAGAACCACCGTTTGCTACATATACAAATCTACCAGTAGGGTCTATGGCCAAATTATAGGGATTAGTACCAGAAGCAATAGCATTGGTTATTGTTGATAGTGCTCCGGTAGCTTGATTAATTAGGTATTGACTAACTGAGTTACCGGTATAATTTGATACGTATACAAATCTACCAGTAGGGTCTACTTCTACATCATAAGGGCTATTACCAGTAGCAATAGCTGTAGTTATCTGTGTCAGTGCTCCTGTGTTGGTATTGATTGAATATTGACTGACTGAGTTACTGGCATAATTTGTCACGTAGACAAATCTTCCCACAGGATCTACGGCTAAACTAAAAGGGCTAGTACCAGCAGCAATAGCCGTAGTTATCGTTGATAGTGCTCCGGTGGTTTGATCAATAGAGTATTGACTGACCGAGGAATCACCAAAATTTGCTGCGTATACAAATCTACCGGTAGGGTCTGTGGCTACATCCCGAGGATTAGTACCAGCAGCAATAGCCGTAGTTATCGTTGATAGTGCTCCAGTGGTTTGACTAATCGAATATTGGTCGATTGTATTACTGCCGCCGTTTGCTATGTAGACAAATCTACCACTAGCATCCACAGCCAGATCATAAGGGTTAGTACCAGCTGCAATAACTGATGTTATCTGTATCAGTGTACCAGTACCTTGATAAACTAGCCCACGTGGTGCTACCGGTTGATAAGGAGTTTTTACAAATCTAGCAGTGGTCGGCCCTACTATTGTTAAGGCTGTTGCAGTTACAATATTAAATCTTGTATTAGGTCGATATATGTAACCAGAAAGATTTGGCGAAACTCCGACGTCGACTAACATCGATCCACCACTTAACGGAGCAGCAGGGATTGTGTAAGTTGCACCGGTGTACAATGCCGATTTGGTTAGTTTTACATTATAGAAATAGGTATTAGGACAGGTTAAGGTACTGTTAGGCCAGTTATCGTAACCGTATCCAAAATATTGCCAATATGCTAAATTCGGCGTTCCTATTCCGTTTAAGGTAATATACCTGACACCGTTAGTGTATACATAAAAATTATTACCGCTTCTTACAAAAGCACCATGGTTCCAGGAGTTTAATACAAACGAAGCACCAGTTGCTCCTCCGGTTGTGTTAGTTCCTGCAGTATAATCAGTTCCTTGGTATTTTAATATAAATCCAACTTCTGAGTTATCCCATTTTAATAATCTAAAATCTCCATAGGTGCCGCCGCTAAATTGAAAAAGTATTCCATACTCATCAGTAATAGGCTTAAACCAAAATTCAAGAGTAAGATCTCCTGTGCTGACTTGACTTGCTGTTGATGCTGAAATAGTTAGATAATTGCCACTGGCACCTGTAAAGAAACTATTTTGTAATCCAAATGGAGTATCAGTTGAAAATGTTACAGACGAAGATTGAGTAACAGTATTATTGGCCACTGTATCTACTAGTGACTGAGTTATGTTAGTAGCAGTACTAGCATTTGTTGCAAAAGTAGCACTGGTAGCAAATGTAGCACTGGTAGCAAATGTAGCACTGGTAGCAAAAGTGGCACTGGTAGCAAATGTGGCACTAGTTGCAAAAGTGGCAGTATTGGCACTAGTAGCACCCGGGGCAAATGCAGCATACGTGGCACTGGTTGCAAAAGTAGCACTAGTTGCAAAAGTAGCACTGGTAGCGTAAGTTGAACTGGTAGCGTAGGTTGATGTATTAACACTAGTTGCAAAAGTGGCACTAGTTGCAAATGTGGCACTGGTTGCAAATGTGGCACTGGTTGCAAATGTGGCACTGGTTGCAAATGTAGCACTAGTTGCAAATGTAGCAGTATTAGAACCAGTGGCGTATGTTGAACTGGTAGCGTATGTTGAACTAGTTGCAAAAGTGGCACTGGTTGCAAATGTAGCAGTGCTAGCACTAGTGGCACCTGGAGCAAATGCAGCAAAAGTGGCACTGGTGGCAAAAGTAGCACTGGTTGCAAAGGTGGCACTGGTTGCAAAAGTTGAACTGGTTGCAAATGTAGCTGTAGATGCTGTACCGGTTAAATTACCAACGTGCAATGTGGCGGTTACAGTTCCACCGACATATAATCCCCCACCAATGCCAACACCCCCGACTACTTGTAGGGCACCTGTATTAGTTGAGGTACTTGATGCAGTATTAAATATTCCAATAGCACCGCCTGAATATATTCCCCAAGCATTGTTTACTGTAATATTTGTTCCTGGACTACCTACAATTGGAGCACCATCAATGAATATTGTAGAAATATTTGTATATGTTACCGGTGAGCCAGCACTATTGATAGTAGATTGTCTGAATCTATTCATCATACCATTAGTAATGGTGCCGGAGTCTAGAATATTATTCAAATTAACAAACGATTGAGAGTCAATACCCCGATTAACTGATGATAATTGCCAACCACTACCCGCAGCCCCTGCAATAAGTAATATATGCTGTGATAATAGATTACCGACAGTACCTGCTTTTATACCATTAATACTGTATAAACTGTCTCCAGAATAAATTCCACCGGCTACTTTCAATGCTCCAGCATTTGCTCCTGCGGCTGTTGTACCTAAAATTACTAAATTATTTGTAACGGTTGAACTATCACCAACATACAAACTACCACCGATACCAACACCACCTGCTACTTGTAGAGCACCTGTGCTAGTTGAGTTCGATGCATTAGTACTGTATATGATAACAGAACCAGTATTATCAATTCTTAATCTTTCCGTAACACCAAAACCATTATTTCTAGTATGCAATGATAGGTAGGATGAGTAATCTCCGCTGGTAGTGTTTAGTTTTCCTACACTAATACCGCCGAGTCCTGCACCTGCACCTGCCTGATATTGTGCTGAAAACTCAATACCTGAAACAGGAGCACTTGTATATGTACCGGTTGAACTGATAGTTACCTGTGATCTTAAAGAACCGTCAGTGGTTTCACGAGCATTTACAGTTATTTGACCGTTAATGGTATTAATATCGCCACCGATATATAATGCACCACCAATACCAACTCCACCGACTACCTGCAGAGCACCGGTAGTAGTCGATGATGCAGCCGTTGTATTAGTGATTGTGAATATGCCACTATACGGGCTCCCTATACCACCACCACCGCCAGCAGTTCCGTAGCCGAGCTCGCCTGTGGATACATTATAATAAACTATATAAGAAGAGGTGTTATTGGCCAGTCCGCCTACATACAGTTTTCCGCCAATCCCGACCCCGCCTGCTACCTGTAGAGCACCTGTACTTGTTGAATTGCTGATAGCTGTAGATAAAATCGTAGCCGTGCTAACAACCGCGAGGCCGTTCTTTACCCTAAAGTCTTTATCTACCGCAAAAGCTACCATTAGTTTCCCTTTCCACCAATTGGCTTGTTAGCTGGTATTTATTGTAAGGATAGCCTAGTTTCGATGACTCTGGCTACCTTTTATTACAATGTCAGTCCGATTCTAACCATTTTAACCGTTAATGCCGTTGGAGTGGGGGAAGCCGTAAACAGTAGTCTAGCCAGTCCTCCCGACACATCAGCATCAAATGACCCTAATTCAGTATTGTTGTATACTACCGCATATTCAGTTTTGTAAACAGTGCTTCCGTTATGAAACAATAAAATTTCCTGAGCATGAATACTGGCTCCGTCTACAATTTGTACAGTATATTTGGCAGTTCTATAGGTCGACGTGCTGAATGTATCTAAGATTACCTGTATACCGTTGGTGATAACATTACTGGTATATGATGTGTAGGCACTATTATTGCTGACAAATGCTGTAACAACAGAATTACTAGCAGTAGAACCAGCACTGATAAATCCACTGGCATATAAATTACCGCCGATGCCAGCACCGCCTGCTACCTGTAGAGCCCCCGATTGAGTTGATGTAGCAGCAGTTGTACCTGCTAGTGTCAGGGTATTTTGCCAAGTAGGAGATCCACTATAGTTAGCTACTAATACTGTGCCGGTAGTTCCGCTGCCGACAAAGCTGGTTGTATTAGGAGCTGATTGATAAACAATTTGTCCAGAGTTGCCGCCAATTATGTTAGTTGCAGATGTAGCACTACCTGTTAAAGAACCAGTAAAAGATGTAGCGGTGACAACACCAGCAACAAATACACTGCCACCTACTCCGACACCGCCCAAGACCTGTAGATCACCTGTATTAGTATTACCGGTATTGGCATTGTTGCCATTTAGCCGTATTGCACCTGTTCTAAATGTTCCATAGGTAGAGCTACTGAAATCACCTACAGCACTTTCTGCTCCTGCACTATACCAATGCAGTTCTTTGGTACTGTTATCTAGTATCAGTGCCGCATTGGTACTTGTGCCGGCAGTATAATAATGAAATCTAAGACCGATGTCTTTGCCATCGTCGGTTAACCATTGACTGTATACTCCCCCTGGAGGTGTATGTATTTCCAACAGATTATCTGTATAGAAAGTATTAGTACTTAACACATAAGTAGCACTGCCACTAAAGGTAACTGGTCCTTTAAACAGTGTTTCTTGCCCAACTACTAGAGACTTGTCAATATACGCACCACCTGCTATATAAAGAGCATTCGATGTATTAGTTCCGGTATTAGCCTGTGTGTTGCTGACAGTCAGTTGTCCGCCAAGGTATAAGTTACCGCCTACACCAATACCGCCTACTACCTGTAAAGCACCCGATTGTGTTGATGTAGCAGCGGTTGTACCAGCCAATGTCAGTGTATTTTGCCATATAGGACTGCCTGTCCAGTTACTAACTAATACGGTACCTGTAGAGCCAGTGCTGATAAAACCTGTTTGCCCAAACCCTGATTGATAAGGAATTTGGCCTGGACCGCCGTTGGCAATGTTTGTAGCAGTTACTGAGCTGCCTGCACTTAGACTAGATAGACTTTGCCAACTTGCTGTAGTAGCACTAGCAACAGCTAATACATACCCTACTGTGCCTAATGGAATAAATGCCGTAGAATTTGCTACACTTTGAATTGCAATAGATCCGGTTGATCCACCGAGAATGTTTTGAGAGTTAACAGAATTACCTACATACATGCTGCCAGTACTGGTGAATACTGGTGCACCGTTGGTAGTTGCCTGTAGGAATTGTCCGGTTGTACCGCTATTAGCAAATGCTGTTGCACCTACTCCGCTTTGATAAACAACCTGTCCCTGTGAGCCATTGGCTAAATTTGTAGCAGTATTAATATTCCCAGTAATAGTACCACTAACTGACCCAGATGCAATAATATTTCTAACATTGAGGTCGACAAAAGACGAAGTGCTAGTTGCAGTAATTGTTGTTACTTTTACATCGGTTAATGTCGATGCTGAATAAACTGTTAGCGACCCGTATATAGTGGCACTGGATCCTACAACAATATTTCTGGCAGCAGCAATACCACCACCAGATTGAATAATATTAGTTTGTCCAGTGGAGCTGGTTGCGTCAGATGTACCCTCAGTGATAATACCGTTTTTTGTTACAAAGTCTTTACTTACTGAGAATATAGGCATTCAAATCTCCCTATTTGGCCATGGCCGTTCTTAACACCTTAACTGTTTTTGGAACAGTATCTGTGGCCATAAAATACAATCTTACCAAGATATCACTGCCAGCATTGACAATATTTGCATCAAAATTTCCTAAATCTCCGTATGGCATTATATTTCCGTATTCTGTAATGTATACTGTTCCGCTGTTTGTGGCCAATGTCAATAACTCAGTAACCTGAGATCTAGCTGTAGATGTTGTTCCTTCGTCAATTTGAATCAGATATTTGGCTGTCCTAAATTGATTAAAAGAATATTCGTCTATAGTTGTCCAAGCAATATTATTTATTGTTTGGACAGTGGAATCAAAAACAGTGTCTGCAATTTTGAGAGATTCGGAGTTTATTCTTCCACCAACTCCAACCCCTCCTGAGACTATTAAGGCTCCTGTAGTAGTAGAGGTAGAAGTTGCTGTATTGGTCAAAAATATCACATTGGTAGTAGTAGCACCACGACCAGTTACTGTTTGCAAGGTAGAAATATTATTAAACTGTAAAACTCCGCCTCCGACATCAACAATATCAATGTCAATACCGTCCGTAACTGTTTGATTAAAGCTGGCTGTTGTTAAAACTGGAGCTCCTGCAGAATATAAAATTCCCCCTATCCATATATTGCCACCTACACCAAGACCACCTGAAATGACAACATCACCCGTTGTGGTACTGTTTGCCTGCACTCCTCCGTTTACTATAAGTTTAGTAAATGTAGCAGTTCCGGCACTAAGGGTACCTCCCCCGCCGCCAGTTCCGGTGCTTATACCAATAATGCTACCTTGAACATATAGATTACCTCCTATCGACGCACCTCCTACAACCTGTAGGGCTCCTGTAGTTGTCGATATTGCATTTGTACTGCTGGTCACTCTAATAGTGGAAGCCACAAGACTGGTAAATGTGGCAGAACTTGCTGCTACAACCCATGCTCGTCCATTCCATGAATAGGTTTTTTGACCTATGGTCGCAATATCACCGATACCAGGATTTGGCGGAAAATTTAGTAATCCCATTTTATTATTCTCATTTTATTATTAGACTGCACCTACTTGTATCCAAAAAGTACTGGTCCCGTCTTTGATATACTGTAGATATGCAGGAACACTTGCGTCAATCCATATATCACCAATCCTAGAATTAGTTGGAGCGGTCCCAGTAGTTACTGTGACAATTGGTGTATATAACTCATAATCTTCGTCTGGATTGCCACTACCACCACTATAGACCTTGCCTGCAATTCCCAGACCACCTACAACTACCAGTGCTCCTGAATTTGTGCTAGTTGAATCAGTTCCTAGTCCTGTTCTTGTATCAGAGTTAATGTCAGTGTTACCTCTACCATCATAGTAAAATACGCTACCTATATTGACCTGATTATCTACACCATCCACTAGATTATCACCACCGAATGCAATTATGCCATTGGCTTGAGTAATGTTGTTACCTACGCTATGTCCTATAATAGTATTATTAGAACCAGTAACTAGATTTGTAGCTAATGTATTCCCAAGAAAGAAATTATTAGATCCATTAGTTAATTTAGAAGCAACATCAATGCCTATTGCAATATTTCCATCATTGGTAACATATCCAAAAATGGTACCGCTGCTGGAATAGGCAGTATAGCCTGTACCATTTATAGGGGTTTTTACTATACTATCAGAAAATAAAGATATAGTGCTAGAGGTTATGAAATCTACATAATAGTCGCGTTGATTTAGCTGAGTGGTGCCAACTATTCCATCAACATAGATTTGCGTACCAGTTGTGATCTTATGATTAGGTGAAGTTAATATTACCGGAGTAATAACTGTTCCGCTGCCTACATACGCGGTCAGTGTCACTATGGTACTAACTCCCACAGTTGCGGTATACCCATTCGCAGGATTAGTTCTGCTTTTATTGGTATATAATGCTACGGCGTTGTTGGTTATCCAATTGACCCAAAAAGGCGTGTTATTTAATACACTAACCCCGTTGGTAATTGTGCTTAAACCAACAACATTAGAAATTAATATTTGACTGCCTGTATTCAATCCGTGACCGGTAATAGTCAATACTATAGGAACGGTATTAGTTGCACTGGAAATTGTTGAGGAAGAAATTATGGTTATGTTGGTAATTGTAGATAAAATAGGACTATTGTTGGTCCCTATCAGTTTCAATGCACTGTCTCCAATTGCAATAGAATTAGAAATATTGGTTCCTGAATTCAGTGCATACCGTCCTATAGCAATACTCTTATAAGAAGTAGTCAGTCCTTTTAGTGCATCATACCCTATAACAATGCTTTCTTGACCATTTTCAAAACTGTTAACCTGTGTAGTTGCAGTTCCTCTAATTACAATATTGTTAAGGCCTTGATAGCCTTGGCCGATAGTTAACCCATTGACTACGATATCTTCTTTGACATACAGATTTCCACCAATGCCTACACCGCCTGTAACAACTAATGTCCCAGAAGCTGTGCCTGTAGATAGGAATGTAGTTCCCGTAGCCAACATCTTAATAGAGCCGCCGGGCAACGCACTCCACATAGTTGCGGTTCTAAATTCTATAAATCCTAGGCTAGATCGATATGATGTTCTCAGAACTGGATCAGTGACTAAGGTAAACCCTGTTAGAGTAGTTTCTGAATCAGGAAGCTGTGGTTGAGCACCGGCTAGATCTATAAAATCTCCACTTCCTCCTCTTCTTAGCTTTGATCCGCTTAGTAATGATGGCATTATGTTTCTCTATTAATTATTAGCTGTTTCAAGTATGCTCAATACTAATTGAACGGTGCCTGACGAATTACTATATGCTCGAATACTATCAAGGCTTTCTAGAATCATTTTGCCGGTTAGTGGAGTACCAGCATCACTGGTAGGAATAGCAAAATTCTTAACTAAAAAGCTATCCGTATTAGGTGCTTGATATCCATTTCCTTGTGCATCAGCTAACACAGGTCTATTTCTGTGATGTATAAAACTTACAGATTGTGTTATTGTTGTCAAATTACTGACCTGAGCCATCAGCACAATTGCTGTTACACCAATGGGAGCAGTGTATACCGTAGACGTACCGGTATTTGCATAATTTGTGTAGGTAGTTGACGACGTTAGTAATGTTGTCTTAGTTTTAAACGTATTTAATGGTAGCTGTGCCATTTTTTAAATCCTTATCCTTGTTATTCAATTGCTAAAATAAATGGTGTCATATTAGCAAATAGACTTTGTGTAAATGTTCTACCACTTAGAACTCCAGTTGCCTGACTAATTACCAGCCCTCGGCCGATTCTAAAATCTCCATTTTGATCAGTTGATGTAAAGAACACCTTACCACTATTTAACTGAACAGTTTCTTTACCTTGAACAGGATCTGCTATTCCTCTTTGAGGTAATGCTCCATAGTTTGTCCCTGCTCCAACATATTCAAATACATATCCGCTGGCACTAATATAGCTCCTTTGATAAAAATTAGCTGTAGCACCATCTGGAAACAGTTCGGTTCTTGTAACGGCTTCTCCTAGTTCTACAATATGGTGCGTACCTGCTCTTGACCAATAACTTAATCCGGTCATGACGCTGTTGTAATTTCCACCGGTTTGCAGATCGTAAATTAATCGTTGAACAATTATTTTTATATCTCGTTTACATTTATCAGTGTTATAAACTAATGATGGATAAGTAGCTGTTACAAATGCAGCAACTTCAGCAGCCAAGAAATTTATGTTAGCTGTAAGTAGAGTCACTGCACTACCTGCACCTGAAACTATTGTTCCAGTTTTCTTTATGGCACTAGACGGAACAATAGTGTATGCTGCTGCGATATTAGTTGCTGTTAATATGTTTTCTATATAACCAAATCTTTGATTAATGAAGGTTGTGGCTCCTGATCCTCCTGTAACCAGCGGTAGTGTAACCTGAGTAGAAGTTACCATATATCTAGTGGCAGTGGTGTTATTGATAACTTGATTAGTCAAAGAATTTAGATATATCATACTAGCATAATGGTTGGTTATTTGACTAACACTAGGGCCTTGATAACTAGGGTTAGTGTTAGCTGCTAGAATATTTGTATTAGGAGCGAAAGGTTGATTAGCGGTGACACTTGATTGCACCGTATAGTAACTATTTCCACAGAAATACAATGTGAAATAAGTTGGATTATCTGCTTCCCCGCCGCCGCTAGTTAATGCTAGATTTAAACTGATAGCATTATAATTAACATTTGTTACGATAGTTCCAGTTGCAGCGTACCATTTTCCGGTATCGTCATACTGCCTTCCATATTGATCTCTAATATAAACGGTGTTACCAATATAAACATCAGTGGTATCAATGTCTACCAAAATTAAAGTCGAAGTAGTTAATGTTCCTGTACTAGGTTGTGCATTTAAGAATCCTGAGAAATTTTGTTCATTTATATAACCATCTGGTGGTATGATTTCCATTACCTGTCCAATATGTGGTCTATCTGCAGTATCTGGTAGAAATATCTCTACAGTTCCTCTATTTGGCCAGAACCCATTTGGATAATATGGGTCCAATTCTTGACTACCAGGTACTCCTACCGGGCTAAATGGGTATGCTCGATTAGGTGGATTAAAAACAGTTCCACTAAATGACCTTGATCCAAATCCTTTAGCTACAAGACATAAATCTCCAAAGTTAGCATTACTGTTAACAATAGATGCAATACCACCATTTTCTACTAATACTGCTATAGAACAAAAAATAGTAAAGACCGAAACCAGCTGTGCATATCCATTATTGGTAATATGAACACCTTTTCCGCCTTGGTTAACCTGCGTAAATGCATCGTACACCATTGATTGAATAGGACTAATATCGCTGATTACGGCACCATCAACTAAACTCCCTCCCATAGAACCAATGGGATCAACTTTTCTTTGGTTCCATGTAGTAGCAGTAGAAGTATAAGATATGCTTAACGCCTCTACTTCTGCATCTGATTTAGGGAAAATCAAAGTATCACCGATATATAAAGTGGAATTAGTACCAAAACCAATAGTCGCGGTATTAAGACCAATTAAAAAGGTACCCGTGGTCAATGTAGTAATTGAAGTCACTTTGGGACTAATTTTAACATCTGATCCGTTAAGACCTGTTAGTGCAAATAGGCCGCCACCAGCATATAAAGGTGGTGTTGCACTCGGGCCGTCAGCTATAATACCTGTAATAATTCCAAAATTACGAGAAACTGCCTGCTGAGGCATATAGTCTCCACCGTATTGGAAGAAGGTGTTGATTACCTGTGTAGAAACTGTGCCGGTCTGTAATTTTACTGTTGTAGATGTGGTAACTGCCCTATTGGCAATAACTTCTAGTGCTAGATCTCTAGCATAATTTATAGCCATTGTAGTAGTCGTTACTTGGCCGGCTACATAGTTATAACCTAGATTCCAATAGCTTAATCCTGCTTCTATTGATTTTTGATTTCCGCCTAATAGTATATCTTGACTAACTGCATCGATGATTAATCCAACATCTCTGTAGCATTTATCTTCATTATAGTTGAAAGAATTACTGTTATAAGTATAGTCTATCCATGCAGTCACTTCGCTCTGTATAAAGGTCTTGTTAGTTAACAAGAGGTCAAATGCTGTTGAACTGGTAGCAGATACTGTAGTTGCCGTAGAAATAGCAGTTAGTCCCCATGTAACTGTAGCAGTTCCATTCCAAATAATATTGGTTATAGTTGATATAGATAAAGCTAATGAAGCGACTTCAATAGAAGTAGCTGTTGTAGAACTAGTAATCTGTTTTACAGTGGTCTGATATGTAGTAGGTACTGCTATTCCACGAACGATATAGTTAGTAAGAGTAGCTATGTAGGCAAATGATGCAGTAGTAGCAGCTCTCTCACTGTCTCGTATATTACGTGTGGCACTGTAATTATAATAGCTTAATCCAGATTGTACACTTTGTCTGTTGCCTCCGTGGGATAAATCAAAGGCCACACTGTCGATAATATATCCAATATCTCGTTTAAATGCAATAGCACTATAACTGGTGAAAAAAGCAGGATACTGTGAGTTTACATAAGCCACAACTTCGTCGCCAAAATATCCGTTTTCTTTATTAGCTCTTAGCAAGGCCAATGCATTTCTAACTCCGAATAAATTACTTGATTGTCCGTTACTGACAATTCTATCACTCCATCCTAGATAATCACCTCCTAAAATATCTAATATAGTATTAAATTTTTCAGTAATGCCTACTACTTCATCTGCACTGGCTGGTTCAAGATTTGTGATCTGTGTTGTCGCTGTGAAACGTGGAATAAGATCATCAGCCGGAGTTATATTTTGAATAATCTTAATGGCCAAATCTTTTAGATAACTAATAGCCGCTGTGGTTGTAGTTATTTGTGTGTTAACAAGACTTACATAACTAGATTGATTAAAATATTGTAGACCTGCAAATGTTGATTGGCTATGTCCTGCTGTAGGATACAACATGTCTAAGGCAATGCTGTCTACAATTAATCCTACATCTCGATAACATTTAACTTTATTATATTTGAGATTTTTAGGGGGAAAACAGAGATTATTATTAATATAATTTAAGGTATTTTCTTGAATAAATGTTCTGTTGGCCTGCATTAATATTTCAGCACTGACAAAGGCAGCATCGGGCCCTGTGCTTTTATAAACTGCAGGAGAATTAGACGGACTTGCTATCGTTGCTGTAACAATTCCATATAAACTTCTTATACTGGCAGTGGAAATTGATCCGCCTGTTAATACCCAATTAATGACCTGCTTGTTAACTACACCAGTAGATGTGGTACTGGTACAGGTTGTATTTGTGATTACTTGTAAGCTGCGATCTCGCAAATACTGAATAGCAGCAGTTGTTTGTGATTCTTGTCCAGCGATTAAACTGACTACTCCATTATAATAGGCTAGCCCGCTCTCAACTGATTTTTCATTTCCGCCAAATGCAGCATCATATGCTGTATTTTCCACTAAAATACCAACATCTCTGTAACATTTTTGTTGATTATATGTAAAATTATACCAAATGCTGCCGACTGTTGCCGTAGTAACTTGTCTATTAATATAGGCTACAACCTGCTCTTGTAAGTAAGGTTTATTGGCCAGTAGCAATGTACGAGCATTAAAAAATCCAGGGTTTTGTTGTCCTGCATTTATGCTCATACCTCTTAGAATAGTTCCGGTGCTGACAGTAATTATGATACTAGTAGTATTAGCTGCCCAGGTACCTGTGCCTACCGCGGCAGGAACCTGTACTGTTTGATTGGGCACAAACATGGTGCCATCTCGTAACCATGGTCCGCTTTGATTGGTACAGTTTTGAGTGTAGGGAGAATGATATAGATTTATTCGATCGGTCCCTGATAGTGTAGGGAACGCTGTAGCATAAGCACCCCGATTAAATCCAGAAGCATAATCTCCGTCTAATAGACCACTTCGACCATTGAGAAACGTCATGTAGTTTAGATAGCATCCACTATCTAAATGAAATAGATCTTGTGTTTTGTTAATAGGTTCAATAAAGGTAGTACGAATATCACTACCCCTAACACTGGTATAAGGTTTTAGTTGTAAAGGATTGTCTTCTAAATATAACCCTGCACTGACTAGGATCTGCGTACCTGGTTGATAGTAGGGACTGTTTATTGCTCCTCCGATGGTTCGACAAGCACGACTAGCATCCATGGCACGCCCATCATTAGTATCATCACCGTCAACTGTAACATAAAGTGTATTTGTAACAACAGGTGCAGTTCCTATAGGATTAGTACCTCTTACCCGAATATCGCCAAAAATATCAGTCATTTTTGCACCAGGTGCAAGGGTTAAACTACTGGCCGTACTGCCTATAAATTTACTGTATAAATTATTAACATATCCTGAGGCCCATTCAAGATCTTGTTGACCGATCGTACTGGTACTGGCTACAGAAGGTAAAACACTTCCTCCTATGTATGCATTGCCACCTATCCCTACTCCCCCGCCAACAACTAATGCACCAGTAGTGGTACTAGTAGATTGATCACTTGCTCCTACTAATCCTCTGTCTATGATCAGTTTACCTTGCGAAGGATTATAGGTTAATCCGCCATTAATCCCAGTATCATCTAATAATACTTGACCACGGCCGGGCGTTTTAATAAATGTAGGATAGTAAAAATTATCATCATTGTTAGGTAGTACCAGTAGTTGCGTAGAAGTCGTTGCAGTTAAGGCTTCTGATATTCTACCGTAAATAAATCCTCCGACGGCTAGATCTTTTTCTATACCTACACCACCAGTCATGTATACAGAAGCTAGTTCTCTTTGTGCTGTAGTACTATAATGCTGACCTTGATCAGGCCAATCAAATGCTGGTTGATCAGCACCAGTGATATTATAATTGTTTCCTACGTTTTGACCGCTGTAAAACTTTCCTTGTTCGATGTGCAATTTACGCCATTGAACCCCGGTGCTACCTAAGTCATAGGCATTATCAGTTTTAGCAATAAGATCTGTAATAAATCGACCGTTAGCTGCAATATCTTGACTGTTATTAAGGCCTAATCTAGTTTCTGGAGCATTAAATAATATGTATCCAGCGGCTTGATTTTTTATGTTTGTACCAGCAATGACACCTACTTCTGCCGCGGCCCGATTTGTAATATTTGCCGCGGCTTGATTTAAGATATTTGCACCGGCTTGATTTGTAATATCTGCACCGGCAACAGCAAGAATAGATCCATTTGATGCCTTTATTTGGTAGTCGCCGGGTAAATTTAGTACATTAGTAGCCATTTAATTATTCCTTCAATGTATTTATTTTTAATGGACTCTTATTTCTATAGCACTAATCAACATACTGCACTTATGTGGCCAACTAGGGTGACTTTTAAATCTCAATGTCAGTCCAAAGGAAGAATTTTGAAGATTTTCTTTAGATAATGCGGCATTCCACAGAACATCTTCACCGCCATATATTTTGATCGGAGATAGATCTAAGGTAGCTTGATTGTCACCTATTAGATCATTGTTTAGGCATAACTGAACAGTATCATCAGTGATCCTGCCATATCTATTAGTAGATAATCTGACCTCTATACCAGAGACAACATTGGGGATATAGTTGAAATTAAAATTTGTGACTCGCAGATAATAAGTTTTATCAACTATATCATGGCGAGGATCTCTTGCTATGTGTAATAGATCCTTAGAAGTTTTAATGCTTCTACCAATTGATCTGGTTAGATTATTAAAATCTCCTGTCCAAGTGATATGAATATTTTCTGCTTGATCTTCAGAATACTGTTCAATGGAGGAAGGTAATGCCCAGTTAGTAGCCATGCCCGTATTTATCTATAAAATAAGGGGCTGATTTGCCCCTTATTTTCAAGATGTATCTACAATTAAATTGTATGATTCAATGAAACTACGGTACCTGTAGCGTTACCGATGGTCCATTTTGCAACAGCACCAGTGGCATATGTGTAACCAGTACCTGTAGAACTACGTTGATACAAGGTTGCCTTGTTGGTTGTCAACTTGGTCACATAGTACGTGCTACTATTCCATTCTGTAGCAATAATATGCATAAATCCACCAGTTAGTGTACCAGTGGTCAATTTGCAAATTCCACGACCGTCTTGGTTCTGAACCAAATAACGACGACTGGATTCTTGCTTGATGATATCACCGTTAGTTCTCGACTGACTTGCTGTGCTTAGATAAGAGATAATTGTGATAGCATCTTGTCTTGAGCTGGTCAATACAGCAGTACCAGACCCTTGCACAGTCATAGTAGTACCAGTAAACGTTACCGTAGGTGCTGATGTATATCCACTACCAGCTTCAGTTATAGTAACGCTGGTAACTGTGTTACCTGTTTTTACAGGGATACCAGTAGCTGTAACACCCCCTGCAATGCTAGGAGCAGTAAAACTTACTGTTACTGTCAGTGTCGATGTTGGTGCTGATCCACCTGTACCTACAGTAACGCTAGATACACCTTCTCCACCTACACCACTACCTAGCTGTTCAGATCCATAGCCTGGTGGATTTGTATTACCAAAAAACTTTTTCTTAATCGGACGTCCCATTTTTTTCTCCTTGAAAAATTACGGCGTTCTAGGCCGTACGCAGTTGGATTTCTGCATAAAATTTACCCTATGTAAATCATACAAACTATTTATATTATAGTCAACAAAAAACGCCCCGTAGGGCGTTTTCTGTTTGTTGCAGTGTGTTGCTGTTTGATTACTTGAAAGAAACGTTTGCGGATGTGATCGAAACTTTTCCTAAGTAGTCAGCGGCGTTACCTAGCGAACTTGCAGTATTGGAAAGCTCAACATAGCCGTAGCGTGTTAAGAAACCAACGACTGGTTCGAAGGTAGCTGGATCAAGTACAACCCCAGAGCTCATTAGAGGGATATATGGGCAATAGAACGCGGCAGCATCTGCCTCGCTAGAACCTTTGTATCCAACTAGAACTTGATTGGAGTCAGATGTGTCGCTTAGATAAGCGTCAACATAGATACGCATTGCACCGTTTAGTGTACCAACAAACTTGGTGTTTGTAGGTGCTTCGAATGTACCTTCAGTGGTACGAGCGAAAGCACTTGTAGTAGCACTCTGTAGGATTGTTAGAGCCTGGTTAGAAACAACTGCCCAGTTACCAGCACCACGGCGTGTACGCTGAGCAATCAAGTTGCTGACACGGTTGATTTGGATAGCTAGAGCGGCATGCTCGTCACCAACAAATGTTGCTGTACCACTAACCAATGACTGGTCATAGGTCTCCTCAACACTGGCTAGTCCACGTAGGCTAGCTAGGATCTCTTGATCAATCTCAGCTGTGATTTCCTGGGCTAGAGCAGCCATGATTTCAGCTTCGATATCGATACCCTGCTGAGCTTGTGCATCCTGAGCGGCCTCAAATGTCCAACGAGCTGATAGCTTGCGGCTCTTAGCTTCAACTGGAGTCTTGAGGATCTGGATGCTCATACGCTTACCAGGTGTACCCTCTAGGAATGATGTAAGACCTGCTTTAGGTGTTGCATCAACGTTACCACCGGAATAAGCAGCAGCAATCTTGAATGGGCTTAGAGCCTCTTCACCTGCTACCACGTTGTCACCGGAATCAGCATAACGAACACGTAGAGTATGGATCTGACCAACTGGACCTGTCATTGGCTGAACGCCAATGATTTCGTTAGCGATCACAGTGGGCATAACTCGACGAATAACTGGAAGAATTACACGGTTAAGTGTAGCAACGTTACCAGCACTTGTTGAACCTGCGGTTGCTGCTTCAGCCAAAAAACGGCGTGTATTTTCTAGGCAAACACCCATACTTGCACGACGGTTACCTTGTAGGCCTTCAAGCAGAGCTTCTTTGGTCTCGGACCATCTTTCATTTAAAAGTTTTGACATTTATGTCTCCTTGAATGTTTTATTTTAGACCCGCTAGTTTGCGGATATCTATAATATTGTCTAAGCCTACCTCGGGCTTTTGTTCTCGATTTCCAGTCACTTCGGTGCTTTCTGTCAAAGTAGGTTTCGCTACTTTTCTCTTCTCGCCTTCCATTACTGTTGGTAGGTATTTATCATAAGCATCAGCAAGTTTCTTGGTCTGAACTGACTCAAGAAGTTGTTGCATTAGCTGTCGCTTGTCGGCACCTAAAGGTGCCAATAGTTCTGCCATAACCTGCTTACGCTCCATTAAATCTTTAGTAACACGAAGTTCGCGTTCTTTGGTTTCAACGATAGCAGTTTTTTCAGCTACGGCTTTTGCTGCTTCCGCAAGTTGTAGATCTTTCTTGGTAAGAATCTTTAACAATTTACTTGTTTCAGATTTTTCATTCAAGTAAGAACCTGCGTATTCTTGTGCAAACGCTTCATAGATCTTGCGACCAAAGCTGTTGTTGCGAGCACTTTCGATATCTTCTTTTAATTGTGTAATTTCGGAAGACAGTTTTTTAGTGATCACACTTTCAACCACTTTAGCACTCTGACTAATGAAGTTTTGTTTGATATCCTCAAATTTAGATCTTGCATCACGAACTAGCTTGACTTTGGTTTCAGCTAGATTACGTTTATCAATAGCAAATTCGTTGATCTCTTTAGCTAGAGCATGTACTATAAACTGCTCTAGTTTAGAAAAGTTCTCAGAAACCTTTTGACGATCTCCTTGGAACTCTACTAATTCTTTACCTAATTGACGAATAACAAACCCTTCTAGCTTTTTAGCATCTTCAGAAATTTTCTGTTTATATGCTGCTTTTGTTTCTGCTAGAGCTTTTTTGTCTTCGTACAATTCGGCCATTTCGGCGGCCAATCTGTCGCTTAACATCTTGTCGATTGCTTCTACCATGACTTGTTTGTCATGTGTATACTTCTGTGCAAATTCTTCACGAAGTTCAGCGGTGACTTGGTCGCGATTCTCTTGAATCTTTTGAGCGAATGCGGTTTCAATCACAGAACGAGTGTCCTCTGACATTACTCCGCTTTCGACCAATTGTTTGAATGCGTCCATTTGCTTTTTCTCCTCGGGCTTATTTTAGACCTTTAATAATCTGCAAGAGGGATTCTTTCAGATATTTCTGGGCCTTTGGATCTTCTTTGACTTCTTGTGCTACCTTGAATGCTCTATTCCCGCCACGAGCATTCATTAAATGTTCGTAAACAGGAGTAGGATATGCTCCAGGGGCACTGGGTTGGGCAACTATATCTACGGTAATAATTTCAAACTCGCTGACCTTGCCGCTCATATCATCAACGTTACCGCTGCCTCTACTACTGACTCCGAGTTTTACCCCGCTTTCAAGCATGGTTCGAATTAAATTGCCCATTGGTGTAGGAAGGATTTTCATCTTTCCATATCCGTTTGGACCTTCCATCCACATTTGTGTGATCATGTGACTGACGCGGTCCAAATTAACTTTTAAATCATCGGGATGATCTACTTCACCTAAAACACTGTATCCACTTTGTATTTGGTCGTTCAAGGTCTTAACAGCACGTTCAATTTCATCTGTTGGATAGACTCGTTGATTGGCGTTACGAATCCCGCCTTGGATAGCAATACCTTTTAGGTAAAGATTTTTGCCATCCTTGTCGTCGGATTCTAAGACGATCCCTGATTGATCAAAACTTAGATGTTCTCTTAGATAACTTAGTTTCATCCCTGGTCTCTAATTAATACTTTCGATCTACAACTGACCGAGTATTGGTTTCGCCTTGATTGTCATTTTGACCAGTACGAGCACCGGCGTTTAAACCTTTAGGACTGGTCTGCTCACCTTTACCATACTCGCCAACTTGTTTTAGGTTCTTAATACCCATTTTTCCACCTGGAACATTTCCTTGGCCTTTGTCAAATTTTTCACCGGCAGTTTTTGCAATACCGTTGTTTACTTTGTTAGGGCTTGTACCTGTGTCTTTCTGTCCTTCATGGTATCCTTGGCCAATGTTCTTGGCGTTGGCTGTGCTGGTAGGCTTTTCACTGTCAGCTTTACGATTGATAGGACTATGACCTGTCACTGGAGCACTTTCTTTGTCGCCAGTGCCGGCACCTGCATTTTGACCTTGTGTTTTTTGGCTGTTGCCTTCCCAGTCGTTACCAACTTTTTCAGTGTACTCACGTAAACGACGGCCTTCAAAAACACCCATCATTTCGTCAGTTTCTTCTTCGTCACCGAACTCGTCACCACCTTCTTCGTCACCGAACTCATCGCCACCACCGCCTAAATCATCAGCGGCGTCAAATGCAGCCTGCAGTTCGTCCATAGCCTGTTGAATACTGAATCTAACTTTTTCTTCAGGACTGGCGTGCTCATCTGGGCCTTCTTCATCGCCCATAGCACCGATGTCGTCACCAAAATCACCGGTCTCTTCTGGAGGACCCATTTCTTCCTCTTCGTCGGACATCATGTAACTATCTTCTAGTTCTTCGTGACCTTCATCAACTTCATCGTCCATAGCACCTTCGTCGACTTCATCGTCGGTACTTTCTTCCATTTCCTCATCAGCAATGAGGTTCTCATAAATTTCTCTTGACTTTTCTACAACAATTTCATGGAAAAGCTCATTGGCTTTGTCCATTTCTTCATTGACAATAAAGTCTAATAGTTGTTCAAACTTAGTAGACATAGCGGTTAATCTCCTTATAGGGTAGCGGCAAGGCTGTGCTGTTATTTACAGCATTGTTACGAATGATGTAGGAAATAGGCCAAAATTTAACAATTTTGGCAATTTAGGAGATTTTTAGTAGAACAATTATTTCTACAGAATTATTTATTTTAGAGAAACAGCAATTAACTGGTCAGTTATTAGGCAGCAGCCTCAGGAGGTGGTGCAGCATACATTTTTCGTACCAATCCTAGTTCTTCACGACGCTCTTTTTCTCTAGCCTCACCTGCCTTGCGTAGATCATTGATCATGCTCAAGGTCAATCTGGTCTTTCTTAAATCATCTGGATTTAATATGTTGGTATCACGGTCACTATTATAGCGTAGATCATCTGTCATCTCTGACTTTTTACGATCGAAATAGATAAATTCTCTCAGTATCATATGAATATTTATGCTGGTGGAGCGGTCTCGGCTGGTGCAGCACCACCAGCTGGTGCAGCTTCTTCTCCAGGTTCTGTGGGAGGTGGAGGAGTTGTTGCACCACCTATTGCTGACAGATCGGATCCTATACCTGCAGAGGTAACTCCTACGCTTCGCAACTCGGCGGTTGCAGGTAGTTCTGCTCCTTCATCCACATTTTCTTCACGCCACATGGTTTCGTTTTCTGCCACTTCTTCAGCAGTCATACCAAGGAATCGTTTCATAGCAAATCTCTTGCTGACAAAAGGTATTGCTACCATAGTATTAAATGTATTAACTCGAGCCGTGTCCATTTCTGCTTGCCTATAGCTGGCAAAATTCTGTGGAGGATTAAATTTGAGATCGAACAAATTCATATCTATGTTAATGCCTTCATTATGCAGATAAAATTTAAATTCTGTGTCAAATTGATCATTCATTAGGCTTTGCAATCTTTCGCAGTATTTGTTAAATCTCAATTCTTGGATGTAGGCGGTTCCAACTCTTCCATCATTGAAATTACTTCCTCCATCGTCAGGACCAGTAGGGAGGTAACTGCTAGGAATCCGTAGAGCACGAAACAACTTATTGGTAAAATACTTAAGGTCGTCAATTTCCCCTAGGTTGGTTCCACCTGGTAGTACTTCAACCTTACTGCCTCGTCCTTCTGCAGTCTGTGGGAAGAAATAGTCTTCGTTAATTGACAAAGGGTTGTATCCAGCATCGATAACACTTTGACTACCTCCAGTTATGCTAGGTATACGGCGTTGATTAACTTCGTTCTTAACACGTTCCACAAAGCTCATAGCGATATGACTAGGCATGTTTCCTACATCAATATAAAACACACGACGTTCCGGAGCACGTTGTATACGATAGATAATGATAGCATCTTCTAACAGTTCTTTCTGCTTATAAACTTTGAAAATACTTTCTAATAAACTGGTTCCAAAAGGAAAGTTATTGTCTAGTCCTTCGCTTAGACTGAGGTGTATCACATGCTTGGCAGGGATCACATATTGATTTTCTGTTCTTGAGAATCTTGTGCCTGTAATGTTAGTGGGAAAGGCCCCGGTCATACCCCTACTGCCGCCTGCACCACCCTGCCCTGTGCCGTAGCTGCCGCCGTATTGGCTACCACCACCTGTGACGTTGCTGGGGTTAATAGCTGTTGTGGCCAGTGTTTCAAAGTTAGGATTAAAATCTCTAATCATGTACTGTTCAGGCTTTTTGCCTTCACTTTCATTGACAATAATCTTATCTACCTTAGCACAATCAACAAACATCCATGATTGTGTTTCAGGATCTCTCACAAAGAAACAGTCGCCGTATTTGAAACTGTTGCGTACAATTTTAAAAATTCTCAGTTGGAATTTATTCAGCTTGGTCCATTGCTGTAGATACTTTTTGATAATTTTAATTTCAGTATTAGTAGCCGGATCTTTGAATTTTATTTGAAATGGTGTGCCGTTTTCTTCGTTGGTTTGACTGCAAAATTCTGCCAAAATATCTAAGGCAGCATTGACTTCACTGTCTGCGTCCATGGTATCATATTGCCCATACCGTTCTAAACGATTAGGGTGCCCTGAATAAACATCAGGTAGATAACTGCTGTAGTTTCTATGGGCAGGATTGGTGTGAGAACTGGTAGCACCACTAACCGGACTCAGTGTTCCGGATGTTGCCTTAACGGGGGTAAAATATTTTTTCCATGACATATTGTATTTAATCATCTAGCAAACAGATTGGGATTTAATTTTCCTATGCCATCCATGGTTCGTTTAGTGTTTTCAGTCATGTCTTTGGTGTATTTCAACATTTCTGCTATGTTCTTATTCAAGGCCTGTATTTCTGTTTGCATGACTTCCATTGGTGATTTTTCTGATTTTTTGTTGTCTAGTTCTGCTTGACTGGTTTGTCTTTGCATTTCCTCTGTGTTCATTGTGGCCTTAAAATTCTCAGCAGCATCAGTCATTGGTTTGCCTTCAGGCTTCTTATTACCGAACAGTGTGCCAAAGTTTTGATAAAGACCGTAAGCACCACCTGCTAATGCACCTAGGCCGCCTCCGACCACTGTGCCTAAACCAGGAACCACACTGCCTAGCATAGCACCTGTTCCTGCAAAGCTGGCAGCTTTAGATGCTATGTCTAGCCCTGCCCCAGTTTTTTCCATGCCCTTTTCTTTGGCATAATCCGATGCTGAACTAAGGGCTAGCCCTCCTAATATCCCACCTACTCCACCAGCTAGTCCTTTGGCTAAT
>Ga0114968_10000088_pt1 | contig 72300 bp, 74 predicted proteins | sample M_130807_EF_Meta_FD_87020 | JGI IMG/M metagenome (GOLD analysis project Ga0114968, IMG submission 87020) | Freshwater microbial communities from Lake Montjoie, Canada to study carbon cycling - M_130807_EF_MetaG | ecosystem: Environmental > Aquatic > Freshwater > Lake | place: Lake Montjoie... | reverse complement strand
GGTGTTCGGCCGGCTCGAACCCCCGAAGCCCGTCCCGCACCGCTGATGCCGTCACGCCATAGGCCCGCGCCAACGCTGCGGCGGCCACCGCATTGGCCACGTTGTGCGGCGCGCCAGGCCGCACGTCAGAGACCAGTGCAAGCTCTTGGGCCTCGCGGTCACGATTGGGGATGAAGGCCCGGTCGACGATCACGTCATCGACCACGCCGAGCATCGACAGCCCCGGCACACCGAGGGTGAATCCGATGGCCCGGCACCCCTCGACAACCTCTGCCGCCTCGACCATCCGCTCGGTCTCTGGATCCTCGACGTTGTAGACCGCCGCAATCTGGGAGCGGTCATACACACGGGCCTTTGCGGCACTGTAGGCCTGCATCGAGCCAAAGTGGTCAACATGGTCTTCTGCCACGTTGAGGCACACGGAGGCAAGCGGACTCATGGATGTCACAAAGGGCAATTGTGGGGCGCCCACCTCTACGGCAATGACATCAAGCTGGTCGTGCATCACAGCGTCGACAAGCGAGCTCCCGATGTTGCCCGCGGATACGGTTCGCAGCCCCGCAGCACGCAGCATTGATTCGAGCATGAGCGTTGTCGTCGTCTTGCCATTGGTCCCTGTGACACACAGCCACGCAGCCGCGTCGGGCTTGCGCAGCCGCCAGGCCAGTTCGAGCTCGCCCCAGACATCAATCCCGCGCAACTGAGCATCAGCTATCAGGGGCGACGCAGGCCTTAGCCCGGGAGATACCACCAGCACATCGATTCTTTCGGGAACCGGACCGCGGTGTGCCAGGTGTACCTGAGCACCAAGCTCGCCCAAGATCCTTGACCGCTCACGCTGTCGTTCACCGTCACTCTCATCGACGATGGTGACCTGAGCACCCATTTGCATGAGGGCATCCGCCGCCGCGTAGCCAGCAATGCCGATGCCCGCAACGCAGAACGTCGCGTCGGACCAATCGGTCACGCGCGCACCCAATCGGCATAGAACAAGAACAGTGCCACACCAATGCACAGTGCTTGGATGATCCAGAATCGCACCACGATTTGGATCTCCGGCCAGCCGAGCATCTCAAAATGGTGGTGCAGAGGGGCCATACGCAGTACACGACGCCCCGTCATCTTGAACGAACCCACCTGAGCGATGACGGACAAGGTCGTGATCAAGAAGAGACCGGCCGTGAGCGGAAGCAGCAACTCGGTCTGAGTGAATATTGCCAAGCCGGCAATTCCGCCACCAAGAGCCAGTGAACCGGTGTCCCCCATGAAGATGCGTGCGGGCGACGTGTTCCACCACAGGAAGCCGAAGCACGCCCCTGCTGCGGCCGCCGCGATGATGCACAGGTCAAGCGGGTTGGCCGTGCGGTAGCAGTTCTCGACAATTGATCCCGCGCAGTACTGACGGTATTGCCAGGTGCTGATGAGCACGTAGGCCAGAAATGACATCACCGCTGCGCCGGTGGCCAAGCCATCCAGGCCATCGGTCAGGTTGACACCATTCGTCGTGGCCGTGATGAGGAACCACACCCACACGATGAACAAGGCCAGCGGAAGGACCAAGGAGGTGTCTGTGACGAACGAGACGGCGCGCGAGGCAGGTGTCAGGCCTTCGGCGTTGGGGAACTGAACGGCCAGGACAGCGAACGCAACGGCGACAACCGCCTGCCCGATGAGTTTGGTGCGCGCCCTCAATCCGGTACTGCGCTGCTTGAAGATCTTCAGGTAGTCATCCGCGAACCCCACGGCACCAAGGCCCACCATGAGGAACAAGATGAGCAAGCCCGAAGCTGTGACAGGGCGCCATACCAGCGCATGCGTCAAGAAGTACCCGGCAACCACCGCCACCAGGATTGCCAAACCACCCATTGACGGTGTTCCCCGCTTGCCTTCATGTGCGGGATAGGGCTCGTTTTCCTTGGAGACACGAATGGCTTGCGCGTACCCGTGACGAGCGAGGAAGGCGATCAGGATCGGGGTGGCCACGAGGGCAACCAGCGCCGCGATCGCGGCGGAGATGCCGATGAGTCTCATGCCTGCCCTCCCTCCATAAGTGCTAGTGCTAGGTACTCCAGGCCGATACTGCGGGATGCCTTGACAAGCACGACATCCCCCGGCTCCACCTGAGCATCCAACAGGGCTTGCGCCGTGGCCAGATCGGACACGAGGTCTGATTGTTCAGGATGCAGACCCGCGGCCAGTGCACCCCGGTAAATCGGGCCTGTCGCTTCACCCACGCACAGCAGTCGGGATACGCCGAGACTGGCGACCAGCCGCCCGATATCTTCATGCGCTATCGAGGATTGCGAGCCAAGTTCGCGCATCTCGCCCAGCACCGCCCAGGTGCGGCCAGGCATCGTGACCAACGCCTCGAGGGCCGCACGCATGGATTCGGGATTGGCGTTGTAGGCATCGTTGATGACCGTGATGCCTGAGGCGGTGATAACCACCTCCATTCGCCACTTGCTCACCGGCTGAGCCGAGGACAGTCGTTCCGCCACCACGTGCACTGGCAGCCCAACCGCAAACCCCACTGCGGCAGCCGCAAGAGCGTTGGCGACCTGATGACGACCCACGACGTTGAGTTCGACCGGCGCCGATGTTCCCGACCGTGTGTCTAACAGCCTGAAGGACGCTCGCGCCCCGGCATCAACATGCACGTCGACCGCTCGCACCTGACAATCAGATGCCTCCCCCACCAGCACTGCCTGGGCAGATGTCTGCGCAGCCATGGCACGAACGAACTCGTCATCACCATTGAGAATGGCCGTCCCGCCGGCTGCCAACGACTGGATCAATTCACCCTTCGCCTTGGCAATGGCTGCTCGCGATCCCAGCAACTCGATGTGAGCGGACCCCACATTGGTCACCACGGCGATATCAGGCTTGGCGATGTCGGCCAGGTAGGAGATGTGACCGAGCCCGCGCATGCCCATCTCGAGTACCAGGAATTCGGTGCCCTGCGCGGCGCCGAGGATCGTGACAGGCAGGCCGACTTCGGTGTTGAACGACCCCACAGGACTCACAGTCGATCCTGCTGCGGCAAGAACTGCGGCGATGAGGTCCTTGGAGCTCGTCTTTCCACTCGAGCCCGTGACAGCAACAACTGTCGCGTCCATCTCGGCACGTACAGACGCCGCCAGCATCCCCAGCGCGTGCACGGGATCGTCAACCACGACACATGGATGATCCAAAACATGGGCTGACAGAACGGCCACCGCGCCACCCTCGACTGCCTGCCGGGCGAACGAGTGGCCGTCGGCATGGTCGCCGACAATGGCGACGAAGAGGCAACCAGGTATCGCGTCACGGGAATCGGTGACGACGGACGTCACGACAGCATCAGGGTCAGCGACGTGCATCGCGCCCACGCACCTTCGGGACAGCTCAGCAAGCGTCATCCTCATCGCGGGTGCATCCGATCCGCGAGAACCCCGGCGTCATCGAACGGCACGACGACTCCGTTTACCTCTTGGCCACGTTCATGACCTTTTCCCAACACGATCACAACGTCCCCCGCACGCGCGCATTCCACGGCGGCAGCAATGGCGTCGGATCGATCGCCGATCTCACGCACGTCAGCCCCACCGTCTGCCCCCGCGAGCACCTCACGCCTGATTTCCGCGGGATTCTCAGAGCGAGGGTTGTCATCGGTCACGAAAACGACGTCAGCACTGCGGCTCGCCGCCTGCCCCATGAGTGCCCGCTTCGACCGGTCCCGATCGCCTCCCGCACCCACGACGCAGATCACGCGCCCGTGTGCACGTGAACGGGCAGCAGCGAGCGCGCGCGCGATGGCGTCAGGCGTGTGGGCGTAGTCGACGATGCCACGCACGCCATTGGCCTGGGCAACTTCCTGCATGCGTCCGGGCACGCTGACGGTCTCAATTCCGGCGGCAGCGACGTCGGGGGTGACACCCACAGAATCCGCAAGTGCAACGGCACACAAGGCGTTCGCGATATTGAAGGTCCCCGGCATCGGCACGACGAGCTCGCAGTGTACTCCATGCGGGCCACGGATGACCGTGCGCATCTCTGACGTCTCTGATGGGTCGCAATGCCAGTCCGCCGAACCATCGGTCAACGACCATGTCTGATACGGAAGTGAGCAGTGTCTGGCCAGCACCCGACCCCACTCATCGTCGATCCCGATGATCCCGCGCTTCGCGCGATCAAAGAGCATCGATTTGGCCTCGAAGTAGGCCTCCATGGAGCCGTGATAGTCCAGATGGTCCTGACTCAAGTGGGTGAACAGCGCCACGTCGATGTCGACACCGTCAAGGCGTCCTTCCACCATGGCGATGCTGCTGGCCTCCATCACGACGCAATCGACCCCCCGCTCCACCATGACTGCCAGCAAGGCGTGTACCTCGGGAGCCTCAGGCGTTGTGCGCGACAGTGGGTAGCGGGTTCCTGCGATCCATGCGCCCAAGGTTCCGATGACTGCGGCACTGCGCCCAGCCGCTTCAAGTGCGGCTTGCGTCATCCACGTTGTCGTGGTCTTGCCATTGGTTCCCGTCACAGCAATGACCGACATGTCATGCGATGGGTGTCCGTAGATTGCCGATGCGAGCGCGCCTAATCGCGGACGAGGATGTGTCACGACGAGAGCCGGTAGATCTCCCAACACACCTGCTCCCACGTCGTCCGTCAGGACAGCAACCGCACCGGCGGCACGCGCCTGCACGACATAGGAGATGCCATGCTCATGCCGCCCGGGAAGCGCCGCAAAGAGATCGCCCGGCTGCACGGTCCGCGAATCCAGGCTCACTCCCGTGATGGGCACCTTGGCCGTGTCGGGATTCACCGGTATCCGCAGAAGGGTCGCGAGCTCGCCCAGGGGCACGGGCGCAACGGTCGGGCGAAGAGGGCCCACGGGCTCAGCCCTTGTAGGTCAGGGGCAACTTCGCCGACGGGGTGCCGGTCGGCGGAATCTTGCGGACCTGGAGCGCGTACGTCATCACGCGCTTGAAGACCGGGCCGCCGAGTTCACCTCCAAAATGTCCCACACGGGGGTTGAAGATCGACACCGCGACTACCAATTGTGGCTTGTCTACGGGAGCCATGCCGATGAAGGACGCGACAACACCTCGGTAGCAGTGACAGTCCTCGCGATACTCGGACGCGGTACCAGTCTTTCCGCCGACACGATATCCAGGAATGGCCGCCATGGTGCCGGTGCCGCCGCTTCCCACCACGCTCTCCAGCATTGACCGCAGCTGCTGGGCCGTCTGGGCCGTCACCACCTGTGTGGGTGTCGTGCTCGGTGGCACGACCACCGAGCCGTCCGGGTTGATGACCTCATCCACCAGTCGCGGCTGGACCCGGACTCCATCGTTGGCAATGGTCGCGTAGACGCTGGCCGACTGGACAGCGTTGACACTGAGGCCCTGACCGAAGGCAATGGTGGGGAAGGACGTCGGGGACCAGTCGTCGTAGGCGGGAATGGACCCGGCTGACTCACCCGGGAAGCGCAATCCGGTCGGCAGCCCGATGCCGAACTTCTTCAGGTAGGAGTACAGGCGTCGGCCACCAATGCGCTCCGCCGCTTGGATGGTGCCGACGTTGCTGGATTCGGCCATGATTCCGGCCAACGTCAGTTTCTGCACCGGGTGCGGATCATGATCGTGGAACACCTTGTCGCCGCGCTTGATCGAATCACGCACGTTGAAAGTTGAGTACGGGGTTGCGGCACCCTCGTTGACCACTGCAGCCATGGTCATGAGCTTGCTGGTGGAACCTGGTTCGAAGACGTTGTTGAGCGCGCGGTTGCTGAGCGAGGATGCGTCTGCCGTGCTCGGATGGTTCGGATCAAACGTCGGAACCATGCCGAGCGCCAGGATGTCACCCGTGCGAGGATCCATGACGACAATCGTTCCGCTGTCGGCTTTGGCCTTGGCCACCTGCTCCGCCAGTGCCCGCTGCGCGAAGAACTGGATGTCTCGATCAATCGTCAACTTGACCGTTGCACCCGGCTGAGCGGCCGTGACGGCATTGGCTCCTGTGGGAATCACGTTGCCGCCGGGGCCTCTTTCATAGGTGCGCACCCCAGCGGTGCCGGCAAGCTGCGACTGGAATGCATATTCGACACCGCCCAGCCCTGATCCCCCATCGCCGGTGAACCCGACGACGTTGGCTGCCACGTCTCCGGCGGGGTACACCCGTTGAGCCACCGACTCGCTCGTGATGCCCGGCAGGCGGAGGTCAAGAACCTGACTCCACATTGCAGGTGTGACGCCCTTGGCCACGTACATGAAGTGACGGGTGCCCGTGAGTCGCTGGGCAACAACATCAGGATCGGCGCCGAGCACTGGACCCAGCATCGCTGCGACACCGGCAGGGTCGGTGATCTTTGTCTGATCGGCAACGATGTTTCGGGCTTCGACCGTCAAGGCCAAGGGTTGACCAGCGCTATCCAGAATGGCACCACGCGGAGCGGGCAAAGCCAGAGTCTTTAAGCGCTGCTCAACGGCTTTGGACGCCAGAGCTTTGCCCTGAACAACCTGCACCTGCACAAGTCGGCCACCAAAAATCGACAGGATGACCGCAGTGGCAACAAGCAGAAATAATCCTCGCCCACGCGGACTGACAAGAACCAGCGGATTGACAGGTCGTGACTTTCGTACCGGACCACGCGAAGACTCACCGCGCGGAGCTGTGCGTCTCATGGTGCTCTGGTACGACATCAGTAGGGATTCCTCACCTGGCAGGCACCGCCGTGAGGCCAGCGTCCCCGCTGGAGAGACCGGATACGGCAATCACGGTGTCGCTCCACTGCGACGTGACCTTGGGTGTCGAGGGTTGACGTGGCTTGGTAGGGGTCTTGGGTACCGAAGAGGTGCCTGCCACGCCGGTCACGGGCGCAACAACACCGGACGTTGACGCAGGCGCAGTCATGGCGGCGTCGGCGCTGAGCGTCACGGGCGTTGACGCAGCTCGTTGCGCCGCTGTCACCGCGGGGCCTAGTCGTGGCTCGTTGAAGGACTGGGCCTGACGCTGAGCGGCGTCCGCGGCCGCCGGGTCATAGTCGGGTGGCAGCCCCTGTGCAACACCGGACGCAGCATTGTCAACAGCCTCAGCTGACGTCGCATCCGCAGGGGTCCGAAGCAGAGGTGGCTGCGATGTGGACCCGCGCGCAGGCTTGGGCTTCCCGACGATCGATCAGTCAAGATTGAGGAACACCGGGCTCTCGCTTGGAATCATTCCCATGGCGCGTGCCTTTTGCTCTAAAGCGTCCGGGGCAGCAGCCGCAGCAATCGACCTGGAGAGTGACTGCTCCTGCTGGGTCAGGGTTGCCAGCTGTGCCTGAAGTTCACTCACAGTGAAGGAACCCTGCGCGATTGTCGTGTTGATGACCAGGATCACCACCATGCCCACGATCAGGAACGCTGTGACGACCAAGGCGAACATTCCACGACTTGCACGCTCCGCGCGAAGAGGCGACACCATGCGAAGGTTCGGACGAGCAGTCTTCAGCTTGCGTGCACCACGCGTGGCGTATTCCGTACCGGTTGAACGTGCAAAGTCATCGTCTTGGTCGGCCTCAGCCAACTCATCCAAGTATGCGAGTTCCACGGCTTCCAGCTCCGCGGCAGGATCCGCAGCGACGCCGTCTAGGGGGCGAGCAGTTGCACTCATGCGGCGATCCGTTCACCAGCGCGAACGCGCACGGATGCAGCCCGCGGATTGGCGTCAATTTCGTCGTCTGAGGCAGTCTCGGCTCCACGTGTGAGCAGCTGCAGCCAAGGCCGCATGCTCTCGGGAACGATCGGCAGGTCAACCGGAACGTCGGGGCGAGCGCCAACAGCCATGGCACGCTTGACGATGCGGTCCTCCAACGACTGGTAGGACATGACAACGATGCGTCCATGCAGACTGAGCGCATCCAGCGCAGCGGGAATTGCGCTCCTCAGAGCGTCAAGTTCGCCGTTCACCTCGATACGCAAAGCCTGGAACGTGCGCTTTGCAGGATTGCCGCCCGTCCGGCGAGTGGCCGCAGGGATGGCTTCACGCACGAGATCGACCAAGCGCGTTGAGTTCGTGAATGGTGCCTCGGCGCGCGCGCGAATGATGCGCTCGACGATGCGCGAGGCAAATCGCTCCTCACCGTACTCGCGCAGGACACGCACGAGCTCGGGAGCCGAATAGGTATTCACAACATCCGCGGCAGTGATGCCGTCTTCCTGATTCATTCGCATGTCCAACGGGGCATCCTGCGCATACGAGAAGCCCCGGGCTGATTCATCCAACTGCATCGATGACACACCGAGATCGAAGAGCACTCCCTGTACGTGGGTCAGACCACGCTCGCGGAGTACGTCGGGGAGTTCGTCATACACCGCGTGCACGAGTGTGATGCGCTCCGAGTAGGGAGCCAGCCGTTCCTGCGAAAGCCTCAGGGCCTCACGATCGCGATCAAGGCCCAACAAACGGATCTGTGGAAAGGATCGGAGAGCGTGCTCGGCATGTCCGCCAAGACCGAGCGTGGCATCAACCAGTACGGCGCCCGGCTCTTGCAGCGCAGGCGCCAACAGGGCAATCACACGGTCCTGCAGGACCGGTATGTGGCGAGGCGAGGCCGGCACTACGACCAGCTCCCCATCACAGAGGACAAACCCGCAAGCACGGCGACAGTGAGACCAACTGCGAGGGCGAGGACGGCAACTGAACGGACAATTGACGACGACGCCTGGGACGGCCGCCGGTCAAGGCCGCTGTCGGTGGGAAGGGTGAGGGCCATCGGAACTCCTCTCTTCTGCTCGTCGGGTCGTCTGCGTGCGGGTCTTCGGGGGCGCGGTGCTGCGGCTAGGTCACGGTCGGGCCTGTGAGCCGGGGGGCCAGGTCCCCACCCGAGCCCTGCCACCGGGGAAGTGATGTCAGGACTATCGGGAGGAGACCTCGCCGCGCGGGTCATAGAACGCCGGGCACCACCTCCTCACTGAGGCCGGAGAAACCGTCTTCTTGACTGCCGAGGTAGGACTCCCAAGCGCCCGCGTCCCAGATCTCCACGGTGGAGTTGTTGCCCACCACGATGACGTCCCGATCTAGACCGGCATAGTCACGAAGGGCCGGCGGGATATTGATGCGGCCCTGCTTGTCGGGCTGTTCGTCGAACGCTCCGGAAAAGAGGACTCGCAGGTAGGCGCGGACCTTGGCGTCGGACCGAGACGCCTCGTTGAGCCTTTCGGCGTAGGCCGCGAACTCGGCTGCGGGCCACACGACGATTGATCGCTCCTGGCCCTTGGTCAGGACCAGGCCTGGGGCGAGAGCCTCACGGAACTTGGCTGGCAGGACCAATCGCCCCTTGTCATCGAGGCGGGGTGCGTGAGTGCCCAAGAACATCTCACGCACCTCCTTCGCCTCAAGAATCACGCAGGTCACTCCCGCAGGCGCCACTGTACTCCACTTTCCTCCACCGTCTACCATCTGCCGGCATAAATTTCCCGGGTCCCTCCACTTGCCGACGGCCAGCGCGACGTCGGACCTGGCCCGACGTACCCTGACTCGGTGCACTCCACCCACAGCCGCTCTCGTCTTCGGCCAATCCTCGGGCGGGGCGGGCCAGCCTTGTCGGTGGTGGCGCTGTCTGCCCTGGCGCTGTTCTCCCTCACCGGCTGCGCTGTGGCCTCACTGGCACCCGAGCCGCCCGCAACCTCCCCCGCAGCTGCCACGTCCGCCGCGCCATCGCTGTCGGCTCCCGCAATTGCGACAGTCCCCTCGCCCTTCACCGGGTTGCCCACCCAGCCAGATCAGCCTGTGCTGTTGGTCAAAATGGACAACACCACGTATGCCCAACCACATGCGGGGCTCACGGCCGCGGACCTCGTCTATCTGGAGCCAGTCGAATACGGCATGACGCGCATCGCCGCCGTGTTCAGCAGCACGATTCCCACGCGCATCGGACCGGTGCGCTCGGCCCGCATCACCGACATCGATCTGGCAGCACAATTCGGCGAGCCAGCACTGGCATTCTCGGGCGCCCAGCACCGCATGTACCCGGTACTTCAAGCCGCACCCATCAACCTGGTTTCCCCGACGGTGGCCGGCAAGGGATTCGCACGCGACAAGTCGCGCCGCGCCCCGTACAACCTCTTCCTCGACGGCAACGTCGCTCTGAGTCGTGCCCCTGAGGCCAGTACCGCAACAGATATCGGCCTGACGTTCTCTCCTTTGCCGCCCCCGGGTGGACGTCCAGCTACTCATGCGCGCGTCGTATGGCCGTCGTCATCGGCCACGTTCAACTACAACTCCGCGACGGGCCTGTACGAGATCAAGCTCAATGGAAGCTTTGCAGGCGCGGAGGAAGAATCTGGACGACAGCACGCCGCGTCAGTGATCATCCAATTCGTCAACACACCGGACTCGGTCTTCCAGGATAAATTCGGGGGCAAAACCCCCCGCGCAGAGGTCGTGGGGTCTGGCACCGGTGTCATCCTGCGCGACGGACTCGCGTTCGACGTCACGTGGTCGCGGACTTCTGCTTCCGCACACACGTTCTACACGGAGTCCGGTGGACAACCCATGCCCTTGAAGCCCGGTCAGGTGTGGATCCCCTTGGCCAGCGTGACCCGCGAGCAACAGATCCGCTCCTCGATCGGCACGTCCACGGCAAGCACAACTTCGTCGGCATCTGCATCCGCGAGTGCGTCAGGTTCCGCCCCCGGCTCCCCTAGCTCGTAGGCCTCGCACTCCTGACCCAGCCTCTTTAACCGGGATCGGCGTGCACTGTCGAACGCGTGGCCTGTCGACAGTGCACCCCGCCCCGCAGCATCGAGCGGGGGACCGCAGGCGTCCCCTGCGGCCCATCGCTCGGTGCGAACCACTCGCTTCCCCCGATGCGAGCACCGCAAAAGTAGGACTGGGGGGCCGACAACCGCGACCGTGGATCGCAATCTGTGGACACACGACCCCCGGTGGCCCTGCCTGTGCACGGGTGGCAGACTGGTGCGCCTTCCAGAGTCGACCGAACGGAGGCGCGTGGACGGCATCGCCCAAGAGCAGCGGCATGTCGATGTCTGCTACTCCCGCCTGGATGAACTCACTCGCCACCTCCAGGCACGCATGTCTGCGATCGGGGTGCAGCCCGGTACCGGCACCGGACAAGACGAACTGGAAAAGCAAGCCCTGTATGACAACCTTGTGCAGCAGGCCTTGTCCGCGCGGGCCGCAGCCACCCGGCTGTGCTTCGGTCGCCTCTTCCTGAAGGACAGAGCCAGCCTTCACATCGGTCGCATTGGCCTACGCGATGACGCCGGTGAGCCCTTGCTACTGGACTGGCGCGCGCCGCAGGCGGCCGGCTTCTACCAGGCGACCGGTGTCGAGCCCATGGACGTCGCTCGGAGGCGTCGGATCATCACACGCAATCGCACGGTGACACATCTCGAAGACGAGGACCTCACCAATCCCGTCGCTCCGACTCATGGCGCGGCCACAGACGCGGTGAATGCGCCTCGGGACGGCCGCATGGGCGACATCGTCGCGACGATCGCGGCCGATCAGGATCGCATCGTACGGAGCCCGCTCAATCAGATCACCGTCGTGCAGGGCGGCCCCGGCACCGGCAAAACTGTCGTTGCCCTTCACCGCGCTGCATGGCTGCTTTACACACACCGCGAGCGTCTCGCCAAGGACGGCGTGCTGGTGGTTGGGCCATCCACCACCTTCTTGCGCTACATCGATCAAGTCCTGCCAAGCTTGGGCGAGACCGATGTCGTCCTGCTCACACCCGGTCAGCTGTATCCCGCAGTCTCAACATCGTTGATCGAACAGGCGGATGTCGCCGCGATCAAGGGCGACATTCGCATGGTCAAGGTCATCGCCAACGCGGTCGCGCGCCGACAGCGCATCCCCACCGCGACCATCACCATCACCCTGGAGGACGGCTCGTCGGTGCGCATCACTGCTGACCAACTCGAGCAGGCACGCCGCAGCGTCCCTCGTCAAGGTTCCTTCCATGCCAACCGCGAACCTTTCCTGCGCAAGGTTTTGGATTTCCTGTGCCGCGATCGCGCAGTGCAACGTCAAGAGGATCCGTCCGACCCAGACTTCGTCCACGACATCCTTGTCGACCTTGTCGATGATGTGAATGTCCGACGCACACTCAACCTCATGTGGCTTCCCACCACACCTGAGCGCATTGTCAGCGGCTTGCTCTGCGATGCCGATGCCTTGAGTGCAGCCGCCGAAGGCATCCTGTCCCAGGACGAACAAGTAAGACTCCTCCGCTCCCCGGATGAACCGTGGACTGTCGACGACGTGCCGCTGCTCGATGAGGCAGCCGATCGACTCGGCCCGTGGGTACCACCATCGCGAGGCGCCGCGGTTCGAGATGCCGATGACCCTGAGGAGTTGTCGTCCGACGACGGCCGCACGCGCTCGCTCGGCACTCTTGCGGAACGCGCCGTCAATGATCGTGACTGGGTGTACGGCCACGTCGTGGTTGACGAAGCCCAGGAACTTTCACGCATGGCGTGGCACGCGTTGGCCCGCCGGTGTTCGCGCAAGTCCATGACGATCGTCGGGGACCTGAATCAGACCACGCACCCGGCCGGGGCACGCGACTGGGAGGAAGCACTCGGGTGGGCTCGCGAAAAGTTGGATCTGCACACGTTGACGGTGACGTATCGCATCACTAGGCAGACCGCAGCCACCGCAACACAGTGGTTGGTCCAGTCGGGCGGCAGTGCGCCAGAACTTCAACCCATCCGCGACGGAGCGCCCACCCAAGACATCACCGGAACGATTGACGAGATCGCAGAGGTGATTCTGGAGTGCTCGGCACGCGAGCCGGGGCGTATCGGAGTGATCGTGCCGGATGCGCAGATGGATCAGTGGTCAATCCCGTTGTCCAAGATCAGCCCGCGATTCGGCTTTGGCGAATATGCGCTGGATGCACCCATAGCGATTCTCACGGCACGAGATACCAAAGGCCTTGAGTTTGACGAAGTGTTCGTCATCGATGCGCCCACCGTGAGCAGACAGGCCAGCCGTGGCTCGGACATCTATGTCGCATGCACCCGCGCAACCCAGGGACTACATCTCATCACGCTTCGCTAACGGTCCTATCGCGAGCGGAACCGCCGCCTGCGTCCCCGGCGTCGGAGCGGAAACCCTCTAGGAGGACCCATGCGCGTCTCGCCTCGATCACACCGCTTAACCCTGATGGGTTGCGCTCTGGCCGGCAGCCTCATGCTCGCTGCGTGCTCCGGCACCGGCACCGGCAGTGGGGCCGAGTCGTCCTTGGCCATGGACGCCCAGGGTGCACCCGCGGTAGCCGGTGGGGCCTCCCCAGATCTAGCCAAGAGCGCTGTCTTCAACGGCCAGCTCCAGATCGTGCGCACAGCCTCGTTGGCATTGACAGCCGATGACATCACCCAGGCTGCGCAGAAGCTCAAGGCACTCGTCGTTCGCGAACACGGCACGGTGACATCCGAGGACTCGCAGATGGCACAGGATTCTGCACAGTCGACGATTTCCAGCCAGGTGCCAGCGGCATCCCTTGATGCCTTTCTGACATCAGCGGCGGCGCTCGGGACAGTTGTCTCGCTCAACACCAGCGCCTACGACGTCACATCACAAAAGGTGGATCTGGACGCACGGATCGCATCCCTCACCGCGAGCATTGATCGGCTGCGCCAACTCATGTCCAACGCTGCCAATGTCAGCGACCTGCTCGCCGCCGAAGGCCAGCTGGCAAGTCGCCAAGCCGACCTTGACTCGCTGACCAATCAACGCGCCTACCTCTCTCAGCAGGTGTCGATGTCGTCGGTAACCGTGACCATCACTCAACCGAGTGCGGACAACGTCGCCCTGCCGATTGCGGCCGCCGCAGTGGCGGTCCTCATCCTGATGGGCGTCACCGGCGTGGTGGCCGGTCTCGTGGTTAGCCGTACGTACAGGAGACGACAGCGTTCTTCGTCACCGACAGCGTGAAGCGGTCAGTGCGGAAGTCCATCGTGACCGCCTGCGGCACTCCATCGACAGTGCCCACCCGCGTTGAATACCCATTGGCCTTGGCCAATGCATCTGCCTGCGCGGGTGTCATCTTGCCGTCGACCATTTGCTGACACAGGGCACGCATCTGGGCACTGCCCGTGGCGTTGTCCATGCCAGGAGACGCTTGCGTGAGGCTGGAGGCAATGGCGACCAGCTGGTCATAGGAGAGCCCGTGACTCTCGATCCAGATCGTGGTGTTGCCAGGAGCGGTCATCTGTGACGGCGGCTTGGCGGTCATCTGCAGGATGCCGCCGTATCGCAAGACATCCGCCCTACTGCAGCGAAACCCCTTGGGCTGCTCGGGGATGTTGTAGTTCTTGTCGGGCTTAGCCCTGTAGCAATCGGCCGACACGGTGGCAGGCACCGAGACGCTGGCGCCCTTGGGGCCGAGGGTGATCTTTACCGACCCGACCGGGGCGGTCTGCCAGGACGGGGCGGGATCGGCCGCCCAGCCGGTATTGGCCCACTTCTCCATGAGCCTGAAACCTCGCTTGTTCGTGCCGTATTGGCCCGAGGCATTTGTTTCGCCCGACGTCACTACCCCGTTGCTGAAGGTCAAGTTGTTGGCGAGGACCCAAATGTCCCCAGACAGCTTCAGGCGTGCGGTGTAACCAGGCTGCCACAGAGAACCGGCTGTGCCCAGCGCACTGGCCGCCTCACCCCACGTGGGTACTTTTGCTTCGAAGGTGGAGTCGGCAGCGAGTGCCGGCGTGGTGGCCGCACAGGCCAGCACTCCGACACTGACCGCCACGATCACGTGCCTACTTCTTTTGAGACCCACGATTCCTCCCAAGGATTCCGGCCAGGGTGGGCACCCCGACAACCCAGTCATACGTGACGTTCGTACGCAGGACCAGGTCCTGCACCGAACGATTCGCGCCGCTCGCGACGACCCAGGCAAGGCCGATCGGGAACACCACGACAAAGCCTGAGCGCAGTGCAGCAACCGGCCAACGCAGTCGGCTGCCCTTGTGGTTGATGACGCGCAGACCCATCACGAGGTTCCCGATGGTGCGTCCTGACGTGGCCCAACAGATCATGAAGTACAGCCAGGCCAGTCCGTATCCGATCATGACTAGGAGAACGACCTGAGGAAATCGGCGCATGCCGTCAGCCGTCGTGGCTAACGGGTTGAGTGGGCTGACAATGAAGGACAGCATCCATCCGGCAACAGCCACACCAAGGACCACCAGAAAGATGGCCACAACGTCGATCACACCTGCCGCGAGACGGGTGATGAGTCCTGCTCGATCTCCTTGGAATTCGCGCGCACCCAGAGGAAGCACTTCCATGCGCATCTCGGTCACGTCACGCTGGCGCCGGTCCTGATAGTCGCGAAAGCTTGTCATGGTGACTGGGTGTCCTGCGCCTGCGCGTCCTTGGTTTCCTCGGCCAACTCTTCCAGGGACTCAGGCTCCCCCGGAGCCTGCAGATTGCCCTGACGCCGCCGAACGATGGCATCGGTCAGCCGTGACACCCATTGATCTGCCCCGAATGTTTGCACGCGGACGGAATTGATGGCGTCGGTGGCAACTCCACCGGTGGACTGCCGAATGATCTGCGGCAGGTCGATCTCGTCAATGACGTAATCGGCGATGGGAACGATCGGCACACGGTCGATGACAGCCTCGATGTCTGCTTTGGCAACGATCGCATCCACGTCGACGTGATCGAGCACGATCTGCGTCAGGTCGAGGCGGTCAAGGACCGCGTCAGTGACGCGGGGCACGACTGCATCCAGAATTGGGTCGACGACGACGGACATCCCTCGCTGGGCAACATGGGCACCGCTGGAGGCGGCAGCATTCACCGCCTGCTGGGTGATGTTTGCCGCAGTCGTGACAGTGAAGGTGGCCAATCCGATGCTGTGCGAAATCACCGCACGCAAAATGTGAGCTGGGCTCGTGGGTGCTGGCTGGTCCGCGGTGGGACGCGTGACGAGAACTACTTCGGGCCGGGGTGACGGCTCGGGTTGGGACATGGGGCCATCCTCGCGTATGGCCGGAGTCGACGCAGCGACTACGCGCGCGGGTCCTCGTCGGCGCGACGATGCCAGCGGTCTTCGAGGCGGTTCATGAAACCGTCAGACTTTCGAGTGCGTGGTGCGGGAGCCGCGGACTCATCGGCCGATGCAGCCGCAGGGGTGCTGCGGATCGCCGAGTAGATACCGACGGCTCCGACGAGCATCAGCACGAAGCCCGCGACACCCATGGCGGTGATCATGGTTGCGACACCAGCCAGGAGAAGCGCGAGCCCAGCGAGAACACCGAGAACGCCGAGTGCCGCTCGGCCACGGGTCGCGCGCATAGCCGAGGTGGAGCGAAGACTGGAGGCGAACTTGGGGTCCTCGGCGTAGAGGGCGCGCTCCATCTGCTCAAGCAGGCGCTGCTCGTGCTCTGACAGCGGCATAACCCCTCGATTCACCTTCGGACGCTTGGGCAAGGATAAGGCGGTTCGCTCCTTTAGGGAACTGGAGACGCCGGAGGAGTTTGAGCAGGGTGTCCCCTGAGCGTGGGGCCGGGGCCGAGCGGGCTGCGGGCGGCTACTCGCCGGGGTCCTTTCGGATCGGATCCACGAGGCGGGCGGCCCGCACGGCGGCATCGCCGAACCTGGCACGCAGGCCGTCGATGGCTACTTCGGCGTCGCGTCGGCCGTGTTCGGGCTCGCCCAGGAGTAGCTGGGCCGGAGCCCCGTCGGCCCCCGCGAGGCCCTCGACGCGGACGCCGACCAGCCGGATCCGGACCCGCTGGAGGCCGAGAGCGTCGTAGAGCCCGCGGGCGGTGTCGTAGATCTCCTTGCCCACATCGGTGGGATGCGACAGGGTTCGCGATCTGCTTATCGTGCTGAAGTCGCTGAAGCGGACCTTGAGCGCGATGGTGCGCCCGACATAGCCGGCTGAACGCAGTCGACCCGCAACCTGGTCCGACAGTTGCAGCAGATAGGCATGGATGACATCGGGGTCGTCGATGTCGTGCGGGAACGTTGTCTCGTTGCCCATGCTTTTGTCTGGCTCATGGGGTGTGACTGAGCGATCATCACGGCCCCACGAGAGGTCGTGCAGATGCTGACCTGCTGCCGGGCCCAGAGCTCGCGTCAACGTGGACACGGGCGTATTGGCGAGGTCGGCAACCGTGCGCAGTCCCAGCCGCGTGAGTTGCTCTTCGGTGCGCTCCCCCACGCCCCACAGGGCGCCCACGGGCAATGGGTGCAAGAACTCGATGACCTTTCCCGCGGGAACAATGAGCATGCCGTCGGGTTTGGCACGTGTGGACGCGAGTTTGGCCACGAACTTGGTTGTCGCGACACCGACCGAACAGGTGATCTGCTGCTCGTCGTGAACACGCGCACGAATCAGTTCGCCAATGGCGGCCGGTGCACCGAGTCGGCGCAGTGCGCCAGAAACATCGAGGAAGGCTTCGTCGAGACTCAGCGGCTCGACTAGCGGTGTGATGGAGTTGAACAGTGCCATCACATTGCGACTGACCTGGGCGTACATGTGATGGTCGGGTTCGAGGATGACCGCATGGGGAGCCACGCGTCGCGCCCGTGACATTGGCATGGCGGAGTGCACGCCGAGAGCGCGTGCTTCGTAAGTCGCCGACAGGACGACACCTCGAGTGCCACCGCCACCGACGATGACGGGTGTGCCGTGGAGTTCTGGATGGCTGCGCAGCGAGACGGACGCATAGAAGGCGTCCATATCAACGTGCAGAATCGTGCAGCCGGCGTCGTCGCCGCCCAGACCGAGGTGACCGGTCGGGCGACGCACCTGGCTGCGACTCATAGTTGCCCTTCCCTCGTCGGGGTGATGATGCACATCCTTGCCGTCAACCTGACGGTCATCATCCTGACGGTCATCTGCCGCTACTGCCCGGACTGGCGTGCCACAACTTGGTCGCGGGCCCGGCTGGGGCTACATCGGCGTACGGGGATTGCCGGAAGCCGCTGGCATGCACGAGCACTCGACGGCGCGTTGACTCATCGGCCTCCGGCGCATCAGGCTCCGGCGCATCAGCAGCATCAACCACAGGCGGATTGAGCATCTCCAGGAGAGCTGGCAGGCCACCGGCAAGCCACGCCTGCCGCACAGCACTGAGCTCCCAGCAGCCAGTGGCGCGCAAGGAGATGCCGCGCGGACCGGTGCGGCGAGTCTCGCCGCGTACCAGCAGCAGCCAGGACGAGAACAGTGTTGCCGCATAGGGGCCCTGTGCATCCGGGAAGAACGTGGCATCAACCGGGCCGGTGGAATCGTCAAGGGTGAGAAAGATGACGCGACGCCCACTGCGCACTGGCGGGGTCTGGGTGGCGACCTTGACTCCGGCGACCAGTACTTCACTGCGCGAGCGACGCGAGAGCAGATCGCGCGACCGTGTGATCGGCAGCCCGCCTTGGTGCATGGCGGTCAACAGGTCGGAGTAGAAGTCCATCAGGTGGTGGCTGACATCCATGCCGAGCACATCGAGTTCGGCACGCACTCGCTCGGCCGCGGTGAGCTCGGGCAGGCCCGATGCCACCGTCGGATCATGCAGCAGGTCCAAGGACAGCGTCATCTGTGCGTGCTCGGCCGATCCTCGTGAGCCACCGCGACTGGTCCCCCGCGTGGTGCGCTCAAGGTCGGCGATCTGGAGTAACAGGTCGCGGCGGGTAAGGCGCCCACGTACGCGCACCGGTCGATCCAGGTTGTACAGCGCATCGAAGGCACCCGTCATGACGAGTCGCTCCGCTGTCGGGCGTGACATGCCGCTGCGGTTCCAGGCGTCGGCCAGAGAGTCGTAGGTTTGCCCGGCAACAAGGGCGGCCACCTCGGTCTCACTGATGCCGCGCACATCACTGAAGGGCATCCGCACACCGAGCCTTGGCTCGCTTTGCGCTGATTGATCACTATCGGAAGCAGTCTGCTCGACCCGATACGTGTCGCCAGAGAAATTGATATCCAGTCCGAGAACAGGCACATCGTGGTTGCGTGCATCATCGAGGATCAATCGCTTGGGGTACATGCCCGGGTCGTGGGTGAGGATGCCGGCATAGAACGCGGCCGGGTGGTGCGCCTTGAGCCACGCGGATTGATAGGTCGGCAGTGCGAACGCGGCCGCGTGCGCCTTGCAGAATCCGAAGGAGGCGAAGGCGCGCAGCACATCCCACACGCGTTCCACTGTCGGCAGGTCGTAGCCGCGACGCAGCGCTGCCGGATAGAACCAGACCCGAACCTCGTCTTGACCGTCGACGCTTCCCATCGCACGCCTGGTCTCATCGGCCTCAGCGAGCGAGCAGCCGGTCATGGTGGCCACGATCCACAGAACCTGCTCGTGGAAGACGACTACGCCGAAGGTTTCTTCCAGCGTCGAACGCAGGTCGTCGTGCAGGTACGTGGGTGCATTCCATCCCTGCCGGGCCCGCAGGAATGGGTTGACCATGTCGGACTTCACCGGGCCAGGACGAAACAGTGAAATATCAATGATGAGATCACCGAACGTCTCCGGAGCGAATTTGCCGATGAGCTCCCGCTGCCCGGGCGACTCGATCTGAAAACAGCCCAGCGTGCGGGCGGACTGGATGAGGTCGAACGTGACGGGATCGTCGAGTGGCTGCTCGTCAAGGACGATATGCGCGCCGCTGACACGCGCGACTTCACTCACCGCGTGGGCCATGGAGGACTGCATACGGATGCCCAGCACGTCGAGCTTGAGCAAGCCGAGCTCCTCGACATCGTCCTTGTCGAAATGACTCATCGGAAATCCGGCAGCACTGCTCTCCACCGGTGTGCGATCCAGCAGAGTGATGTCGGACAGCACGATGCCGCACGGGTGCAGCGCGACATGGCGGGGCAGCCCGTCGAGCCGCTCGACCAGATCGAGCAGGGTGTCGAGCCGGCCGCTGGCGGCCAGTCGGCCAAAGGAGGACGTCCGCAACTCCGGCAGTTCTTCTAGTGCACTGCGTGCATACCGGGCCCGCACATGCGGAAAAGCTTTGGCCAGCGCATCGATGTCACCCGCCGGCATCCCCAGCGCCATGCCGACATCGCGAACAGCGTGCCGCACCCGATAGGTCTCCATCATGGACACGCATGCGGTGCGTTCTGTCCCGAACCGGTCGAAGATCCACTGGTAGATCTCCGGCCTGCGCGCGGACTCCACATCGATGTCGATATCGGGGAGTTCGCGGCGCATGGGTGACAAGAAGCGCTCCATGAGCAGGCCGTGCCGCATCGGGTCAACCCCGGAGATGCCCAGGAGATGGTTGACGAGACTGCCCGCACCAGAGCCACGAGCGGCCACACGCACCCCGCGTGTGCGCACGAGATCAACGACCTCGGCGACTGTGAGGAAGTACCCGGAGAAGCCCAGGTGCGTGATGGTGCGCAGTTCGTCCTCGAGCCGGGACTGTGCTTGTCGCTGCTCTGCAGGGCCGGCATAGCGCTGCGGGACCGCGATTGTGCAGCGCTCGCGCAGAAGTGCGTCTGCCTCCCGTTGTGGATCGCTGACCGGGCGACCGACGAGCACGTCGAGTTCGGGGACAAAGACCTCCCCGATACCCAGATCGGCAGGTTCCAATGCACAGTGCTCTGCCAATCGCTGCGTATCGGCGAGTAGCCGATGCGGATCACGCTCCCCTGCGGCGCGCGCAATCTCGTCGGCCACCTGATGCATCTGTTCGCTGCTCTTGAGAAAGGCCTCGCCGTTGCCGGGGCGGATGTACCGGGAATCCAACGACACCAGCCGACGCGCAGCATCAAGAACATCTGCGGTACGCGCATCGTCGGGCCGCAGATAGCGGACCGCGTTGGTGAGCACCGCCGGCAACTGCTGCTCGCGCGCCCACCCGAGCATCGTGGCGGCGGTAGCGGTGGCATACGGATCACGTGACGCTTGCCGATGCGAGGACACGGCAATCGCGAGACGGCGCCCCATGATTGCGCGCCAGGGCCGCACGACACTTTCGGCTCGATGGACGCGACCACTGGTGATGACGCGACCGAATTCTGAATCCGGCCCGAGTAGGGCGATGACTCCCTCGTGATGGTCGCGTAATGCCGACCAGGTGAGCCATGGGGTTCCACGTTCGGTGTGTGATCCGGTGTGTGCGGCAGACACGAGTCGGCATAGCGAAGACCAGCCACGGGCACTTGCCGCGAGGAGGATCACGCGCGGTCGAGTCTCATCAATCCATGTACCGCCATGTGCGGGTGTGCGCTTAGCACGGTCGGCAACAGGAGCGGTCTCCTCCATCGCCAGATCAACGCCCAGGACCGGTCGTACACCGGTGTCGCGGCAGGCCAGCATCCAGCGCACAGCGCCGTAGAGACCGTCACGGTCAGTGAGCCCCGCAATGGGTTGCTCGAGTTCGGCAGCGCACTGCGCGATCGCATCGGGCATGGCGGTGCCGTACTGAAGCGAGTACCCGGATGCGATCTGTAGATGAGTGAACGGGGCGGGTGGTCTCGACATGCCGTGAAGATGCCGAGACCGCCCGCCACCACCAGCGGGAGGCATCGCTGGAGCTCATTCAGCCGACGGAGAGCAGGTGGCTGGCGGGCTCGTGGAGCACGCCCAGATGGATGGATGACTGGTACGGCACGCCGAGGTGCGCGGTGACTCGAGCAAGGAAGGCTTCGGCATCTCGGACAAGATCATCGGCTTCGCGCACCGACACGCAGTCCAAGCCAGCCTCCACCCCTGCGCGCTTGCGCGCGGTGAGCGCAAAGAACTCCGCCCACTCGCTGAATTCGGCAGCCGCGCGCGGCAGTAGCGCCCACACGCTGCGCACCCGGGATCGTCGCGATGCGGGGGTGCTGCGATTGGCAAGGATCGCCGCAGCCGCACGCAACGCGGTGAGGTGCGCGGCGACATAGCGCTCGCCGGGAGTCGAAGCTAGGCCGGCTTCGGCAAGGCTGCGTCGAGCTGAAGCGAGCAGGTCGACAGATGCGGGTGATGCGCTCGTGGCTGCACTCATGGTGGGGTCCTCTCGGATGCCGCCGCATGGGCGGAGTCGGGCGTGCTGCTAATCGATGACCTGGCGCAGCCCCCACGCGCATCCCTCAGCGCGAGCGACCTTGACCAAGTCGTACGTACCGGACGTGCCCGCCCGGCTCACTGCCTCGACCCGCCAGGCCTGCACCTGGCCACCTCCGTGCTCACTCATCCGAGACGTTCCCGTCCCGGCGAGCCACCACGGCACTGCCTCAATCCAGTGCGCCACCACGGCACGAACCTCGTACCGCCGACCCCGCCAACGGAAAGCAATCGGCGCTCCGCCGATCCCCTCCCGCACATCGACCGGAACTCGCCGTCTGCGCATGACCGCCACCGCTCGTCCCGGTTGTGAACCGGTTCTGGACCAGATTCCCCTCGGAAGGCCGGGGTCGGGGTCGAGGCGACCCCGGCACCCGAGGGAATAATTCGAACATGCGTTCGAACACCCCTGACGTTAGACGGCACCCCTGACACTCGTCAACCCCGGGCAAGAACCCCGACCGCGAGCGCCACCGCCATGGCAGTGACGAGGCCAAAGCCGAGGAAAGACGTGAGGCGGCGAACCCCCGGGCTCAGTCGCGGCCCGAGCGTGGCGCTGCCCAGGGCGAGCACCAGCTGCCAGGACACCGAGCCGAGGAACACCCCGATGACAAACGCTGTCGCCGCACCCGCACCCGAGACGCGCGGCCCCAGCGTGGCGGCGAGTGCGACGAAGTACAGCGCCGTCGCCGGGTTGGCAGCGGTCAGCCCCACGAATTTCAGGTAGGTGGCACCGGCTGCGCGCGGCAGCGGCCCGGGCTCCACCAGCGGAGATGTCCTCGCCGCCCGCACGATGCCGTTGACGCCCACAGCCAGCAGCACTGCGGCCGCCACCAGTTGAACTGGCTTCTCATGGCCGGACATCACAGATGTGACGATCCCGCCGGCAGCCATGGCGACCGTGGAATAGACGAGATCAACCGTCGCGATACCGAACGCGCCCGCTACCGCGGCGCGATGACCGTTGCGCAGCCCTTCGGTGATCAGCAGGACCGCAATGGCTCCGACGGGGATCGCAATAGTCAGGCCGGCGAGGAGGCCTGCGACAAAAGCCCCGGCTGCGTTCACAGCCCAACGTTCTCAGATCAGGCGGTCGGGTGACAGCACCCGACCGCCCAACTGGTTACGACAAGACTTAGTTGCTCTTGAAGAACGCCGTGGCCTTGGGCGTGTAGAGCAGGAGAAGAATCAGGAGTGCGACGATCCCCTGAATCAGGCCCTCGAAGAAGCGTGCACCCCAGGCGCTGCTGCTCCAGAAGGTGATCATCTCCCAGATACCCGTGAGCAGATGAAGCACGGTGACGACGGCGATGATGAACCGTGCACCGCTGCTGCCGCGGAACAGGCCTCGCGCCACAAGAACGTAGACGAGTCCGAGGATGATGGTGATCAGCGCGATAAGCCATCCGGTGCCGCTGAACAGACCACCTATGCCGGCGATGATGCCCAGGATGCCGAAGATGATGACGATGACACCCAAAAGCGTCACGATGAACGGACGACCGACAGCAGACATGGACCCTCCTTCGTTTCGGCCCCGAGCGGACCAAGCCTCACGGTACTGATGGAGATGATTCTGACTCTGCATGGCGCGCCGCGGCACCAGTGCACGGGTTCGACAGCGAGGCTCCTATCAGGTGGATCGCAGCCGCACCTGCGCCTGCCGCAACTCATCAATGCTGGTGACTCCGATGAGTTGCATGGTCGTGCGCAGCTCTTTCTCCAAGATGTCGACCGAGCGCGCGACGCCGTCGCGGCCACCTGCCATGAGGCCGTATAGATACGCGCGGCCCACAAGAACGAATCGCGCCCCAAACGCCAGCGCTGCGGCAATGTCTGTGCCGCTCATGATTCCGCCGTCGATGGCGACCTGGACTTGACGGCCGACGGCGTCCACCACGTTGGGAAGGATCTCCAAGGGGACGTTGGCCCGGTCCGCCTGACGGCCACCGTGGTTACTCAGCACGATGCCGTCGACGCCGAGGTCGGCGGCCAGCATGGCGTCGTCCAGGCTCTGGACTCCTTTGAGGATGAGCCGGCCGGACCAATTTTCGCGGATCCACGTGATGTCTGCAGGGGTGATTCCCGGATCGAAGATTCGGGTGAGCAGGTCGCCGACCGTGCCGCCAGTGCTCGACAGACTGGCGAAGGTCAGCGGCTCCGTGGTGAGCACGTTCATCCACCAGCGCGGATATCGGGCCATGTCGGCCATGGTGGACAGCCGCAACTGCGGGGGGATCGTCAGGCCGCCGCGCACCTCGCGCCGCCGGATACCCCCGACCGCTGTGTCGACCGTGAGGATAAGTGTGTCGTAGCCGGCATCATTCGCACGGGTCATCAGCGCCTCGGCCGCCGCGCGGTCACGCGAGACGTACAACTGGAACCATCGCCGCGTCGATGGGGCGGCCAGCGCGAGCGCCTCGATGCTCGTGGTGCCGAGCGTGGACAGGGTGTAGGGAATGCCCCGCTCCCCCGCCACCTGCGCGACCGCTGGTTCGCCGACGTGGTTCATCATGCGTGTGAACCCGGTGGGCGCGAAGGCGAAGGGCAGGTTCGAGCGCTGTCCCATGATTTCGGTAGTGAGATCGACCTGGGACACGTCACGCAGCACCCTCGGCGTGAACTCCACACGCGCGTAGGCATCGCGACTTCGTTCAAGCGTGGACTCCGACATGGCAGCGCCGTCGGTGTAGTCGAAGACCGCACGGGGCGTCCTGCGGCGAGCCATCGATCTCAGATCCTCGATGCTCGCGGCGCGATCGAGCCTGCGCTGCTGACGCGTCCTCGTGCGGTCCGCACGACCAATCAGGGGCAGGACCTCGCTCGGACGCACCACACGCCGTGCTGTCATGTGCGCTCCTCGGGTCGGTCTGGGAAATCCTGCCATGCACACCTGTCTCCGGCGTGGACGCTATTACCCTGCCGACCATGGCCGAATCACCGCAGATGGAGCAGCAGTCCGTGATCCGCGTCCGGGAGGCGTTGAGTCTGCTGGGCGCCCGCGGCGAGGTGCGCGCCCTTGACGACAGCGCACGCACGGCCAAGGAAGCTGCCGCTGCGTTGGGCATCGTGCCCGCGCAGATCGCCAACTCCCTGATCTTCATGGCCGATGGTGCGCCTGTGCTGGTGATGGCGTCGGGCGGACACAAGGTCGATCTGGTGCAACTGGCCGCGGTGCTCGAGGTCAATGACATCACCAAGGCCGACGCCGATCAGGTGCGCGACGCAACCGGATTCGCTATTGGTGGTGTCGCGCCGGTGGGCCACCCCGAGCCGCTTCGCACCATTGTCGACATCGCACTGTCGCAGTTCGACGAAGTCTGGGCAGCCGCCGGTCACCCGCACTACGTGTTCCCGACGAGCTACGACGAACTGCTGCGCATCACCGCGGGTCAAGCAGCCGAGATAGGAACATGACCGTGACCACCGACATCGGCACCATCGCGGCCAACTACGAGCGCGCGACGGCTGTGTTCCTCGCCGCCGCCGCCGACGTCACCCCTGCGACCCTTGACCTGCATCATCCAGACGGCTGGTCGGCTCGTCAGGTCATCCACCATGTGGCCGACAGTGAGGCGCAGTCCTATGCACGCCTACGTCGACTACTGGCCGAATCAAGCCCCGTGATTCAGGGGTACGACGAAGCGGCATGGTCGTGTGCGCCGGCGCTGGGCTACGCCGAGCTGCCGACCGAGAACTCACTCGCGGTGTTCGCCGCCGTTCGGGCATCGTCGCTCGACATCATTCGCCGCCTCGCGCCCGATGACCTCGACATCGCGGGCACGCATTCGGAGTCCGGCCCCTACTCCGTTGCGCGATGGCTCGAGACGTACTCGGCTCATCCGGCCGAGCACGCGGATCAACTTCGGCGCGCACTTCGCAGCGAGGAGTAATCGACTAGCCCTGCACGGCCGCTTCAAGGGCGGCGATGTCGATGCGGGTCATCTGCATCATCGCGGCCCACGCCCGCCCTGACGCCTGCGCATCCGATCCCCCGAGGAACTCCCCCATTCGGGAGGCAATGACCTGCCAGCTGACACCGAACCGGTCCTTGCACCAGCCGCAGCGACTCTCGGAGCCGCCATCGGCGATGAGTCCGAACCAGATGCGATCGATCTCCTCCTGCGTGTCACAGGACACTTGGAAGGACACTGCCTCGGAGTGTGGGAATTCGGGGCCAGCATTCAACGTGGCACAAGGCTTGCCGAAGATCTCGAAGTTCACGACCAGAGCGGTGCCCGCGGGCTTTTGCGCACCTTCTTGGTAATAAGACACATCCGTGATGCGCGAATCGGGGAAGAGCGACACGTAGAGCTCCGCGGCCTCGAGGGCCTCATTGTCGAACCACAGGAACGGGGTCACACCATGAACGGTCATGCGCGAAGCCTAAGCGTCGGTGCGCGTCCACTCGTACTGGCGCACAGATGTGGCGACCGAGATGTCGAATGACTCATAGAACTCGTCATGCCCTCGCCGACGCACCTCGACATGTTCGGGTTGATCGCGCCACGCTTTGACGGCCGCGTCATCCACAAACTGCACGATGGTGATCTCTTCCCCGGTCTCTGGGTCAACCCAACCCACCATGTCAAGGAATCCGGGCTGCTCGCGCACGAGTTCTTCCATGCGCTGACTTGCAGCCGCGTAGGCCTCTCCCACGTCGGCGCGAACCCGCACGCAAAAGACCACGATCGCTGTCATGGTCGGCAGACTACGACTTTCGCTGCCAGTCGGTGTGGCGTACCTCGTGGGCCACCGACAGGTCGTACCACTCGTAGAAGCGCAGCCGACCGGTCTCCTGCGCCTCTAGGTGCTCGACATGGTTTCGCCACGCCGCTAAAGACTCCTCGTCTGCGAATCGCACGACGGTGATGCCCTCTCGACTGTCGGGGTCGCGCACCGAGTAGGACTCGAGGTACCCGGGCATGGACGAGACGATCTCGTCCATGCGCTCCATGGTCTGCCCGTACTCCGGCTGGGCGTCCTCACGCAGAACCGAGCGGAACACCACCTGAACAGTCATGCAGCGCAGCGTATTGCTTTCGTAGAGGACGGGTCAGCGAGTGCTTCCGAACCTGCCTAGACTCTTGTGTCGTGAGCGTGCGGGTGTATTCGGGGCCGCATTCGGACCGCAGCCGCGGACCACGTGGGTGGGTGACCTCGTTGCCGTGGGTCTTTATGTGGCTGACCATCGTCGGCCAGGTGGTGTGGGTTCTTCTGGGGACCGAAGGTCGCCAGATTCTCACCATCACGGCCGTTCTCACGTTCTTTCTCGCGAGCGCATCACACGCCTACATCAAGCGCGGCCTAGCGTGGACCGCCGGCTTCCTCGCGATCACGCTCGCCTTCGGCTTCGCCATTGAGGCCATTGGCCTGGCGACCGCGCTGCCCTTCGGCACGTACTCCTATGCCGCACTGCTTGGCCCGAAGGTCCTCGGAGTTCCGTTACTCATTCCGTTGGCCTGGTCGATGGTGTCGTATCCGATCCTCCTTGCCGTCCAGCGACTGTCCGTCACGTCCTTTGGCGTCACGCTTCTGGGTGGGTGGCTGCTGGCGTCGTGGGACATGTTCCTGGATCCCCAGATGGTGGGCCAGGGCTACTGGTCATGGCCGCATACCGGATGGGAATTGCCGGGCATTCCTGGAATCCCCTTGCAGAACTTCCTGGGCTGGCTGCTCGCCGGAATCGTGCTGATGTGGCTGCTCGATCGACTCCCACGAAAGCTCGTGAGCGACGAGGTTCCCACTGTTCTGCTGACGTGGGTATACGTGTCAAATGTGCTCGGAAACCTCGTGTTCTTTGGACGTCCGGGCGTCGCGTTGTGGGGCGGCCTGTGCATGGGCGTCGTCGTGATTCCGTGGCTGTGGCGATCGTGGAGTCAGCCCAGATGGTGACGCGATGGTGACGCGATGGCTCGTGCGGGCCGGGGCCGGCATGTCCGTCGCCGTTGCGGCGCACACCGCATGGAATCTGCGACAGCTTCGCACGCCCAGCGCTACTGCACCGGCCTGCACAGAAAGAGTCGCCGTGCTGATCCCTGCACGCAATGAGTCGAGCACGATCGAGGCGACGGTGCTTTCAGCGTTGGCTCAAGAAGGCGTCCCCCACCTCACTGTGACCGTGCTCGATGACGACTCAACCGATGACACCGCGGCACTTGTGACTGAACTCGTCCAACGTGACTCGCGACTGACACTGCTGCGTGGCGACACCGCGCCGCCCAGTGGTTGGTTGGGCAAGCCCTGGGCCTGCGCGCGACTGGCACAGCACAGCGACGCCGATGTGCTCGTCTTCGTGGATGCCGATGTTGTGCTTGCCCCGCACGCCATACGCGCTTTGGTCGACGATCTGCGCACCCGCCACCTTGGCATGGTGGCGCCCTACCCGGCACAGCACGCCGAATCTTGGCTTGAGCGCCTCGTACAGCCGCTGGTCACCTGGTCCTGGGTCGCGACCATGCCACTCGCGTGGGCAGAGCAGAGCACCCGCACGTCTCTTTCCGCTGCCAACGGTCAAGTCTTGGCGGTTGACGCACTCGCCTATCGAACGGTCGGGGGCCACGAAGCTGTGCGCGAGGAAGTGCTCGAGGACATCGCGCTCATGCGCGCGTTCAAGGCAAGCGGTCATCACGCCGCCACCGTGGACGGTTCCCAACTTGCCACCTGCCGCATGTACTCCAGCACCACAGGCGTCATCGACGGCTATGGCAAGTCACTGTGGGATGCCTTCGGCGGACCGATCGGCTCCATCGCTGTCACCTCTCTGCTTGCGCTGACCTACGTGGTGCCAGCTGCGGCCATGGTCGCGTCGCGACGTCCGGGCGTGCGCGCCACCGGAGCCGTGGGGTACGCGGCCGGTGTCGCAAGCCGCGCGATGGTGGCGCGCCGGGTGGGTGAGCCGATGGTCGGGTCACTTGCTCAACCAGCCTCCGTGGCGGCCTTCGTCGCTCTCAATGCCATCTCGTGGAGACGCCATGCGGCCGGCACCAATCGGTGGAAAGGGCGCCCGGTGACCACGCGATGAGTCGCGTCATCGTGATCGGCGCCGGAGTGGGCGGTCTCGCCACAGCAGCGAGGCTCGCCGTCAAAGGACATGACGTCACCGTGCTCGAACGCAGCGGCACGGTGGGAGGCAAGCTCGCAACCTATCGACGCGATGGTTTTGCCTTCGATACCGGACCAAGTCTGCTGACCCTGCCTGCGGTGTATCGCGACCTGTTTCTCAAAACCGGACGACCGCTCGAAGAATCGGTGGACCTGCAAGAAGTGGACCCGGGCTTTGGCTACCACTTCAGCGATGGCACCGGCGTCACGGTGCCGGGAGTGGACCCCGCCAGTGCTGCCATGGCATTCGGATCAGCATTCGGTGGCAGCGCCGAACAGGAGTGGCGCGCCCTGATCGCCCGCGCCTCGGCCATGTGGCGCATCACTCGCGAACCGTTTCTCCAGTCGCCCTTGCAGGGCTGGCGCAGCATGGTGTCGCTGGCCAAGGATCCACGCGACATCGCCACCGTCGCCCCGACCACATCTCTGCGCGATCTAGGCCACCACTATCTCCGCGATTCTCGCCTGAGGCAGATCTTCGATCGCTACGCGACCTACACGGGCTCTGACCCCCGACGTGCACCTGCCGTGCTTGCCACCATCCCCTACGTTGAACAAACCTTCGGCGCCTGGCACCTGGGTGGCGGACTCGGCACGCTGGCTGCCGCCCTGGAGCAACGATGCACCGATCGTGGAGTGCGCATCCAGCTCAACACGGAGGTGCAGAAGATTGAACTGACGAATAGCCAGGTGAGTGGCGTGCGACTGGTGGACAACTCGCTGCTGCCAGCGGACGTCGTGGTCGCTAATGCCGATGCCTCCACCGTGTACCGCGACATGCTCGACGACCCACGTGCCCGACGTGAAGCCAACAGGCTGACCAAGACAACGCCGTCACTGGCCGGCTTTGTCATCCTGCTGGCTCTTCGCGGTCGCAGCACGGGAGTGCATCACCACAATGTGTGGTTCCCACATAACTACGACGAAGAGTTCGATGCCATCTTCGACGGCAGGATTGCGTCGGACCCCGCGATCTATGCATGCGTCCCTGACGATCCGCTGATGCGGCCTGACGGCGACTGTGAGTCATGGTTCCTGCTCATCAACGCCCCGCGCCACGGCGTCTCTGAACGCGGCACTCTCGACTGGACAGCCCCGGGTCTGGCAGATCAGTACGCTGATCGCCTTCTTGACCTTCTCGCTCAGCGCGGTATGGACGTGCGTTCGCGCATCATGTGGCGCGAGACGCGTACGCCCGCGGATCTGCAGAACGCCACCGGCGCTCCGGGTGGCTCGATCTATGGGACGTCGAGCAACGGATCGCGCGCGGCATTCCAACGGCCGGCAAACACGTCGCCCATTCCCGGGCTCTACCTCGTCGGCGGCTCATCTCATCCGGGCGGCGGGCTGCCCTTGGTGGGCATGAGCGCCGAAATCGTGGCCAACCTCATCGGCCGCGCAGTCTGACGTCAGCCCACAACCCGAGATGCCAGTCCGAGCGCGGCATACACAGCCATCGTCGAACGCGATCTATTGAGCGTATAAAAGTGCAATCCAGGTGCGCCGGCGTCAAGGAGAACCTCGCACATCCGCGTGGCCACCTCGACACCCAGTTCTGCGACGGCATCGTTGTCGCCATCCACCGCACGGAAGCGCTGCGCGAGCACGTCCGGGAACGCAGCGCCCGACATCGTCGCGAATCGCTCGATCTGCGCGACATTGGTGACCGGCATGATGCCCGGCACGATCGGCATGGTGCAGCCAGCGGCCGCAGCGAGATCACGCAAACGCAGGTAGTCCTCTACGCGGAAGAACAGTTGAGTGATGGCAAAGTCCGCGCCCGCGTCCTGCTTCATGCGAAGAACCTGCGCGTCGTGCTGGCGAGAGGGCGACTCCGGATGCCCCTCCGGGAAGGCCGCAACCCCGATACTGAAGTCGCCCATGGATGCGATCAAGTCCACCAGGTCAGTCGCGTTGTCGAGCCCGTCGGGGTGTGCGGTCCACGGCGTACCCGGTCCCTGCGGCGGATCGCCCCGCAGCGCCAGGATCGTGTGCACTCCCTCGGCTGCATACTGCGCAATCACGTCGCGCAGTTCCGCACGGCCTGCACCCACGCACGTGAGGTGGCCCACGGGACGAAGGGATGTCTCGCGGGCAATCTCGCCCGTGATGCGCACGGTGCGATCCTGGGTCGACCCGCCGGCACCGTAGGTGACGGACACGAACGTGGGCTCCAGAGATTGAAGGGCCCGCACGGTCTCCCAGAGAGCCTGCTCGCCGTCATCTGTCTTCGGCGGGAACAGTTCGAACGAGAACGACGCAGTGCCACGACTCATCTCGGCACCCAGAGTTCCTTCGCGCATAGGCCGGAGCCTACGGGCCGACGGGCCGACGGGCCGACAGGCCGACAGGCCGATTGCCGCCTAGCCCGTAGGCTCATCGGGTGGCCAACCCCCTCGACGCCGAAGATCTGCGCCCCGCGGTGCAGGCCGTGGTCGATGAGACTTTGGCGCATCAGCGCCGCCTCGTGATGGCCATCAGCCCGGACCTCGAACCCATGGTCGATGCCATCGCCGCGCTCCTGTCCGGAGGCAAGCGCCTTCGGCCGGCATTTTGCTACTGGGGCTGGCGCGGCGCCGGCGGCTCCGCCATCGACGTGACCGCCGCCATTCGAGCCGCGGCGTCGCTGGAGTTCCTACAGGCGTGCGCGCTCATTCACGACGACGTCATGGACGGCAGCGATACCCGTCGTGGCATGCCCGCCGCCCATCGTCGGTTCGCCCATCTGCACCGCGATTCCTCGTGGCTGGGATCGTCGGACAACTACGGCGTGGGTGCCGCGATTCTCCTGGGCGACATGTGCCTGTCCTGGGCCGACGAAGTCCTCATGTCCGCCGAATTCGAGCCGGACGCGTTACGCCGCGGCAAAGTGGTCTACGACGAGATGCGCACCGAGCTCATGGCCGGCCAGTACCTCGATCTGCTCGAGCAGGCGCGCGGCGGTGGCTCTGTCGTGCGCGCGTTGCGCGTGGTCCGATACAAATCTGCCAAGTACACGATCGAGCGCCCGCTGCACCTTGGCGCCGCTCTTGCCGGAAGTGACCCCGCGATCATGGCGGCCTACACGGGGTACGGGCTGCCTTTAGGCGAGGCGTTCCAACTCCGCGACGACATCCTCGGTGTTTTCGGCGATCCGGAAGAGACCGGCAAGCCTGCCGGTGATGATCTTCGCGAAGGCAAGCGCACCATCTTGATTGCGGTGGCTGTCGAGCGCAGCTCGCCGAGTCAAGCCGAGCTCATCCGCAAGTACCTGGGGAATCCCGATCTGGATCTCGAGGCAGTGCAGACCCTGCGTACCATCATCAGCAACACCGGGGCCTTGACACACACCGAAGAAATGATTGACCGGCTACTCAACGAGGCGCTGTCTGCGCTGCGCTCAGCCGGCATCAATCCCCTTGCCCGAGAAATTCTTGAAGCCTTGGCCTATGCGGCCACGAGGAGGAGTGTCTGATGCGCACAGTTGTAGGCCCGACCGACGACATCGTGATCGTGGGCGCAGGCCTGGCCGGACTGTCCGCTGCAATGCGTCTTGCAGGCGCGGGCCGACGTGTCACCGTGATCGAACGTGAGGCTGTGCCCGGAGGTCGCGCGGGTCGCCTTGACGTCAGCACTGCGGACGGCACGTACCGATTCGACAATGGCCCCACCGTCCTGACCATGCCTGACCTCATCGCTGACGCATTCGACTGCGTCGGCGAACGTATGGAGGACTGGCTGGACCTCCAGCCGGTCGCGCCCCTGTATCGCGCGTTCTATCCCGATGGCTCAGTTCTCAACGTTCACTCGGGCGTGGAGGAGATGGCCGAGGAGATCAACACTGTCATTGGCCCCCAGGAGGCAGCCGGTTACCGACGCTACGTTGACTTCGTCTCCAAGCTTTACCGCTACGAGATGAAGGACTTCATCGATCGCAACATCGATTCACCCTTCGATCTCATCACCCCAGACCTCGCACGCCTCGTCGCGATCGGTGGCTTCCGCAAGCTCGCACCCAAAGTTCGCCAATACCTGCGCGATCCCCGCACCGAACGCGTCTATTCCTTCCAGGCCATGTATGCGGGCCTGTCTCCCTATGACGCACTCGCCATCTATGCCGTGATCGCCTACATGGATTCGGTGGCGGGCGTGTTCTTCCCCAAGGGCGGTATGCACGCCGTCCCCACGGCTATGGCAGCCGCGGCCGAGAAGCACGGGGTCACCTTCCGGTACAACACCGAGGTCACGTCGGTGGAAACCTCAGGCGACCGCGCCACAGCCGTCATCACCGCTGATGGAGACCGGATCCCCGCGGACGTTGTTGTGTTGAACCCCGACCTTCCGGTTGCCTACCGAGACCTGCTGGGCAAGGAGCCCTGGGGCGTTACGCGACTGAAGTACTCACCCTCATGCTTCCTGATGCTCGCAGGCTCATCCGCTACTTACTCGAAGATCGCGCATCACAACATTCACTTCGGAAAGTCGTGGCGCGGTGTCTTTGACGAGCTCATCGATCGACGAACTCTCATGAGCGACCCAAGTATTTTGGTCACCAACCCCACGCATTCCGATCCAGAGCTCGCCCCCGCGGGCAAGCAGATCTACTACGTGCTGTTCCCGACACCCAATCTCGATTCACCACTGGACTGGACCAAGATTCGACAGTCCTACCGGGATGAGTGCGTTCGCGCGCTCGAATCGCGCGGATACATCGGGTTCGGGGATGCGATCGAGGTCGAGGACCTCACAACACCTCTGGACTGGGCCAATCGCGGCATGGAACGTGGCGCGCCGTTCGCCAGCGCGCACTCGTTCTTGCAGACCGGCCCCTTTCGTCCGCGCAATATCTGGGGTCAGAACGTTGTCTTCACCGGATCAGGGACGCAGCCAGGTGTCGGAGTGCCGATGGTGCTGGTCTCGGGTCGCCTTGCCGCCGAGCGCATCACCGGCAAGGATCCCGCGTATCGATCCCGAGCACAGCGCTGGTGAATGTCGTCTGGCGTCACGGCGTCCCGGGAGCGGTCGGTACCGGGCTGATCGCCGCGGGCGCACTCGGCATCGGATGGACGCCACCCACAAGTCAATTCCTGTCGAACCCGCTCATTGAGGGCATTCGCACAACCCTGGTCGGCTCGTTGCTGTCACGGTCATTGGTCATCGTGGGTTTAGCCGTGCTTCTGCAGGCGTGGCTGATCCTGGGCTCAGAATTGTTGGACCTGACGCGACTCAATCGACCATCGCCACGAGACCTCTACGCGATTCTCGGCGTCTGGACGGTTCCTCTGCTCGTGTCGCCACCGCTCTTCAGCCGCGACGTCTTCTCGTACTACGTGCAAGGACGCGTGTATGGCAGCGGCTACGACCCGACGGTGACGGGCGTGTCCGTGGTCCCCGGGTGGATGGATGACGGCGCCGATCCCATGTGGGTGGAGTCCCCCACCCCCTACGGCCCCCTGTTTTTGATGGTGGAGCGGTTCGTCGCGGGTGCCGCACACCCCAACGGCTACCTGGCCGCGCTCCTGTTTCGACTCGTCGCTCTCGCAGGCGTGGCACTGATCGCCGTAGGAGTGTCATCCCTGGCGCGTCGGCATGGCGTTGACCCCGATCGCGCACTGTGGTTGGGCGTCCTCAACCCCGTCATCGTCATGCACTTCATTGCCGGGGCTCACAATGACGCTGTCATGGTCGGGCTCGTCGTCATCGGACTCGCCCTAGCCGCGTCACATCGATGCCTGTGGGGAATCGTGGCCATTGGATTGGCGATGACCATCAAGCCCATCGCGATAGTCGCCCTACCATTCGCCGGTCTGCTCTGGGCCGGCATCGGTGCGACCTGGGGGCGACGCATTCGCGCGTGGCTGCTGTCTGTCGTGGTCGCGGCGTGCACGATCGGCTGCGTTTTCCTTGTTGCCGGTGCAGGCCGCGGTCTGATCTCGGCCTCTCTCGGCACTCCCGCCGGGGTGCTCACCTGGCTATCACCCACGACCGCCGTGGGAAAGATCGTCGGCTTTGTGACCACATCGCTGGGATTCACCAGCGACATCGGTCCCGCACTCTCGATATCCCGCCTCGTCGGACTCATGGCCGCGATCATCGCAATTGCGTGGCTGATTCTGCGCCCGGCAGGTCGAAGCCCCGTGCAATCTGCCGGTCTGGCCCTGCTCGTCATGGTGGTTCTGGGACCGGTCGTGCAGCCGTGGTACCTGCTGTGGTCACTGCCCCTGCTTGCCGCCGCTGGCCTCGGACTGAGATCCGTGCGTGCCGCCGTGGCGCTGACGGCCTTCTTCACCGTGCACGCAATGATCGAAAGCTCGACGAACGCCGACAATGTCTCCAACCTCATGGACATCGTCACCCTTGTCCTTGCGGTGGCCGTCGTGGCTGCCGTGGCCTTGGTGAGCAAGCGCGAACGGGCCATGATCTTCGGCGACCCTGAGCACGAACCTCTGATTCCGTTCACTCCCGCACAAGTCAGCCAAGGCGAGTCCATGCGATGGCCCGCGACTGGCAGGATCTCCGCGTGAGCAATCGCGAGCTCGACGCTGCGGGCATCCTCAATCCTGCTCTGCGAGAGTCATACGAGCGTTGCAGACATCTGAACTCTCAGCATGGCAAGACGTACTACCTGGCAACGCTTCTGCTTCCACAAGAGAAGCGTCCCTACGTTCATGCCCTCTATGGATTCGCCAGGTACGCCGACGAGATCGTTGACGATCTTGCCTCCACCCTGAGCGACCAGGAGAAAGCTGACTGGCTGAACGCTTGGGGCCAGGGGTTTCTCCATGACCTGGACCGCGGCTGGTCCGATGACCCCATCTGTCGGGCTGTCGTCGACACTGTTCAGCGATGGGCAATCCCTCGCGAGCACTTCACCGCTTTCCTGCATTCCATGACCATGGACCTGACCGTCACCGAATACGCCACCTACGCAGACCTGTACGAATATGTCTACGGATCCGCAGCGGTGATCGGTTTGCAAATGGTTCCGATTCTGGAACCCACGACACCGGAGGCCTACGACCGCGCGATGGAATTGGGAGTTGCCTTCCAGCTTGCAAACTTCATTCGCGACGTGCCAGAGGACCTCGAGCGCGGGCGGGTGTACCTACCTTTGGACGAACTTGCCCAGTTCGGTGTTGCGCGCCAGACCTTGGAGGCACGCGTTGCGACACCCGCAGTCGTTGAGGCACTGCGCTTCCAGGTTCAGCGCGTGCACGACCTCGAGGAAAGCTCGCGACCGGGTATCGACCTGCTCCATCCATCCTCGCGTGACTGCATCGATGCAGCCCGAGTCCTGTATTGCGGGATCGTCGATGAAGTCGAACGTCAGAATTTTGACGTGTTTGCCAGGCGCGCAACAGTGCCCCTGACCCGTCGGCTCGCAGTCGCCGGCCCGGCACTCATGCGCGCTCGACGTGCCCGCAAGCGTTTCGGGGCAGGCGCCGGACCCGTCTTGGCGCGCTAGCGCCTGCGCCGCGTTAGGGCTTGCGCTTGCGCCACCTCGGCGGGCCCGCCGTGGGCGTGCGATCCACGCCGATGCGGCCCCAAAAGACCCACAGCGAAATCGATAACAGCACAAGCGAGAAGCCGAAGAGCAGATCCTCCACCGGCGCGAAGGCGATGCGTCCATCTCCGAGGAATGGCGGGGGTCCCGTGGTTGGCGAGGTGCTGCCCACGATGGCCGCGCCGTCGTACTTCACGATTCCCCATCCGGTGAACATGGCGTTGGTGACCAGCTGGAAGAACACAATGATGGCGTAGGAGGCCCAGAAGACTTTGCGCAACAGCATTCGTGTACGCATGACAAAGAGATCCAGGACCGCGGCACCCGCCACAGCCATGAGCCCAAGAGCGGTGTAGGTCATGACTCATCCCCCGCTCGCCATCCGCGCACACTTCGAACAGCTTCGAGGGTGAGAATTGAGGCAAGGGGGATGACGACGAAGAAAGCGATTTCGTCGACCGGAACAGCGCCCGGAAGGTAGAGCCCGAGTATTCGCTCGGGATCGAACCACCAATGTCCCTGGGACACCGCATAGGCATCCCAGCCGAAGAAGGCCACCACGACCGGTGCGATCGACAGGGCAAGGCGGCGTGGCCGCGCGAACACTCGCGTGCGCAGCACGATCTCCAGCCACAGGCACCCGGCAAGCACGAATGCGAGGATGGCGACATAAGACAGGTGGCCCACATGGTCATCCTCTCGCGTCCGACCTTGGGGAGTTGTTGTGGCACCGCGCCGAATAGGCCTCATCGGGGCCGAGTGCACCGGGAAGTCAGCCCTCGCTGAGGCTCTGGCGGGCGAGCTGGACGCCGTGGTCGTGCCGGAGTACCTGCGCCAGTTCGTCTTGGAACGCGGGCGCACCCCGCACGAGAGCGAACAATCGATGATCCTGCAGGCCCAGGAGCAGGCTGAGGCCGAGGCAGCAGCAGCGACCGTGAAGTCAACGGTGATTGGTGACCCTGCCCCACTCATGACCGCGGTGTACAGCCGCGCCTACTTCGATGATTCCTCACTACTGGAGCGCGCGCTGTCGCACGCACGCGGGTACGACCTCCTGGTGTGGTGTGACACCGATGTTGCTTGGCTGGCCGACGGCCTGCAGCGCGACGGCGAGAGCGAACGGGCCCGCGTCCACTTGATCCTCGCCGACATCCTTGCCGACACCTTCGTCGACAATCAGGACACGACGCCCGCGTCTGCAGGCACCATGCCTCTCCTCGTGTCAGGCGACCTTGCGTCACGCGTGGCAGCCGTTAAGCGCGTGTGGCTCCCGGAGAGCCCCGGCGCGTCAACCTAGGATCAAAAGGTGGACTCCCCCCTCATCGGCCAGGTCATTGATGGCCGTTATGAGGTCCGTTCGCTCATTGCCCGGGGCGGCATGGCCACGGTCTACGAGGCCATGGATCTCCGCCTGGATCGCACCATCGCCCTGAAAATCATGCATCCGCACTTGGCCCACGATGAGGCGTTTGTCGCTCGCTTCGAGCGAGAGGCCAAGGCCGCCGCCCGCCTCACGCATGGACACGTCGTCGGGGTGTACGACCAGGGACGCGACGGCGAGCATGTGTACCTGGCAATGGAAATCGTCCGAGGACGAACACTGCGAGACATCCTCCGCCAGTACGGACCGCTGACGCCTGAACAGGCGATGGTTTTTCTTGATCCGGTGCTCGAGGCCCTGGCAGCAGCGCATGCCGCCGGATTCGTCCACCGCGATATCAAGCCGGAGAACGTCCTGGTATCCCATGATGGTCGCGTCAAAGTCGCAGACTTCGGCCTCGCGCGTGCTCTGTCTGCGGGCACGCAGAGCGTCACGCAAGGAATGATCATCGGTACGGTCGCGTACCTGTCTCCCGAACAGGTGGAGAAAGGCGAGGCCGACGGACGGTCCGATCTCTACGCCGCAGGAATCCTGCTGTTCGAGATGGTGACCGGTCAGGTCCCGCATGAGGGCGAGAGCCCCTTGAGCATCGCGTACCAGCATGTCAACAGCGACGTGCCGCCTCCGTCACTGTTGCGGCCCGGCATTCCGGCAGAGGTCGACGCCCTGGTGGTCACCGCAACCCGTCGCGATCCCACATTGAGGTTCCAGTCCGCCCTGGACTTCCTCGCCGATGCGCGGCGCGTGCGGGCCATGCTGCCTGCGCCCCGACCATTCAGTGAAGCGCGCCCCACACTCGTGGTCAGCAGTGACCCGGCTTCGTCCTCCAGTGCGACGCGCGCGCCACAGTTCGCGCCTCCGATGCCAGCGATCACACCGGCGTCACCCGCATCGCCGCCGCGCTCTGCACACCGACGACGCAGCAAGGCTCCCGTGATCATCGTCCTTGTCCTGGCATGTGTGGCCGCCGCTGCGATCGGCGGGTGGTACCTGGCAACACACCTAGGCTCCACTGTTCCCACGCCCAACCTGATCGGCCTCAATGTTGATCAGGCACGGCAGCAACTTGCCTCGTCAGGCCTGAGCCTGGCCGTGGGTGGGGAAGCCTTCAGCGAGACCATTCCGCCTCAATCCATCGTCAGCTCCGATCCGATGGCGGGCGCCGGCGTGCGCGAGGCAGGCACCATCGACGTGATCGTGTCCAAGGGCCCGGAGCGCTACGCCGTTCCCGATGTGCGCGGACAGACACAGGCCGCCGCCACGTCAGCTCTTGAGAACGCTCACCTCATCGTGGGGACGGTGACCCAGGACTATGACGACACGGCAGCGGCTGGAACGGTTGCGCGTTCGACACCCAAAGCTGGAACCTCGGCCAAGCCGGGCACGGCCGTAGACCTCGTCATCTCAACCGGACCCAAACCCGTCGCCGTCCCGGACGTCACAGGGCGCAAGCTCGGCTACGCCAACCGCACTCTGGCGGGCGCCGGACTCTCCAGCACGACCGCGAGCGAGCAGTACTCCGAGACGGTAAAAGCCGGAGTCGTGCTCTCCCAGGATCCCAAGCCGGGAACAACGGTCAACTCCGGTACGGCGGTGTCCATCGTCGTTTCCAAAGGTCCGCCCCCGGTCACCGTGCCCAAACTCATCGACATGCCCACGGCCCGGGCCGTCGCAACACTGAAGAAGCTCGGTCTAGTCGCGCGCGTTCTCAAAGGTGCAGCAACGCCACTCAATCGCGTCTACTCGCAAGACCCCGCGCCCAACACCGACGTGCCCAAGGGCAGCACGGTGACGATCCGCATCATTTGACGGTCTACAGCAGAGCGCCTTCGTGCTCCAGCAACGCCACCTTGATCTCCAAGCCGTATCCGTAGCCACCGAGGCCGTTTGCTGCCAGAACTCGATGGCACGGCACGAAGAGGGCAATCAGATTCGACGAGCAGGCGGTGCCCGCGGCGCGGTAGGCCCCGACACTTCCTGCTCTGGCTGCAAGACCCGCATACGTCACCACGCTGCCGCCTGGCACTGCACGCAATGCACGCCATGCCGTCTGCTGGAATCTGCCACCGGGCTGGACGACGGATACCTCGTCCAGGGCATCAATTTCCCCATCGGCGTAACGAGTGATGGACTCGCGAACACCGGGGATGTGACCGGACCTGACTGTGCCGTCAGACAGGTGGCCGTAGTCCTCGTCGGCGAGCGGTCGAAAGGTGGCCGCGACTACTGCGCCATAGTCGACATTGCGATCTCCGAGTGCACGCGAATCAACAATCACGGACAGGCGCCCTCCGGGCACCCGGTAGGAGGATGAACGCAGCATCACTTCTTCTGCATGAGCATGTCTGCGACCAGGAAGGCCAGCTCCAGACTTTGCTCACGGTTGAGCCGTGGATCGCAAGCGGTCTCGTACCGGTCGCCGAGGTTGTCCTCGAGGACGCCGCCGGTTCCGCCAACACATTCCGTGACATCGTCACCGGTGAGCTCGACGTGAACACCACCGGGAGTGGTTCCGAGCGAATGATGGACCGCGAAGAAACCTTGGAGCTCGGCGATGATGTCGTCGAAGGTGCGCGTCTTGTGGCCCGACGACGCCCCACGCGTGTTGCCATGCATGGGATCGCAGACCCACACCACTGGGATGCCTGACCCGTCGACCTTCTGCACAATGCTCGGGAGCGCATCGGCAATCTTTCCCGCGCCCATGCGCGTGATGAGCGTGAGTCGGCCGGGGATCCGATCGGGATTGAGGACCTCACACAGCTCGACAACCTCATCAGGGGACGCCGTCGGCCCGATCTTGACGCCGATGGGGTTGCGGATCGTCGATGCGAAGTGCACATGTGCGCCGTCGAGCTGGCGGGTGCGCTCACCGATCCACAGGAAGTGCCCAGAAACGTCGTACGGCAGCCCGGTGCGCGAATCGATGCGCGTCAGCGCACGCTCGTAGTCGATGGAAAGGGCTTCGTGAGCCGCAAAGAACTCCACTCGCTGGAACTCATCAGGGTCTGCTCCGCACGCATGCATGAACGCCAGAGCCCGATCAAGCTCATGCGCTAGGACTTCGTAGCGCTGACCCGCGACAGAGTCTCGGACAAAGTCCTGGTTCCAGGCATGCACCTGGCGAAGGTCGGCATACCCACCCTGAGTGAATGCGCGGACCAGATTCAGGGTTGCGCTGGATGCGTTGTAGGCGCGTACGAGTCGCTGTGGGTCCGGGCGACGACCGACGAGATCGAACTCCAACTGGTTGACGGCGTCACCGAGGTAGGAGGTGGTCTCGACGCCGTCGCGGATCTCGATGGGATTGGACCGCGGCTTGAAGTACTGCCCCGCCATGCGGCCCATCTTGACCACCGGCAGGGATGCCGCGTAGGTGAGGATGACAGACATCTGGAGCACTGTCTTCAGCCGTGCCCTGATGGACTCGGCAGTGTTTCCGGCGAACGTCTCGGCGCAGTCACCGCCGGTCAGCACGAACGCCTTTCCCTGTGCTGCATCAGCCAGACGTCGACCCAGCAGGTCGCACTCTCCGGCAAACACCAGCGGCGGCAAGACCGACAACTCGGCGAGTGCCGCCTGCAGGGCAACCGGGTCAGGCCATGGTGGCTGCTGGGCCGCGGGTAGGTCCGGCCATGAGATGCCATTGGCAGCGATCGGGGACATGGCGCCAAGGGTAGACGGTGGCGAGTACGGCTCCGTCACGCTCGTTAGCCGAAGAAAGACCGGGCTTCCTCGTAGCGCGCCAGCGGTACCGTCTTGAGCACGCCCGTCGCTTCCTGCAGTGGCACCCGGACGATGTCGGTTCCCTGGAGGGCGACCATGGTCCCCCAGGCGCCGTCCTTGACCGCAGTGATCGCATTGAGGCCGAACCTCGTCGCCAGGACTCGGTCGAACGCCGTCGGAGTGCCGCCACGTTGGATATGACCCAGCACGGTGGTGCGCGCTTCGTGGCCGGTGCGGGCCTCCACTTCCGTGGCCAACCAGTCACCGATGCCGGACAGCTTGACGTGCCCAAACGCGTCGAGCGTGCCGTCTTTGGTGATGAGGTCACCGTCCTGAGGCAGCGCCCCCTCGGCGACAACGATGATCGGCGCGTAGCTCGCCTTGAACCGAGATTCGACCCAGCCGACGACCTCGTCGATGGAGAACGGGACCTCGGGAATCAGAATGCCGTTCGCGCCGCCGGCCATACCCGAATGCAATGCGATCCAGCCCGCATGGCGGCCCATGACCTCGCAGATCAGGATGCGGTGATGCGACTCGGCGGTCGTGTGCAGGCGATCGATGGCCTCGGTAGCGATGGTGACGGCGGTGTCGAAGCCGAAGGTGAAGTCCGTCCCGCTCAGGTCGTTGTCGATGGTCTTGGGTACGCCGATGACAGGAAAACCGTGCTCGGTGAGCGTGGTCGCCACGCCCAGGGTGTCTTCTCCGCCGATGGCCACGAGTGCATCGATGCCACGCGCGGCAAGAGTCTGCTCGATGCGCTCGATACCGCCCACCACCTTGAGCGGGTTGGTACGCGAAGAGCCGAGGATGGTTCCACCGCGCGGAAGGATGCCGCGCACCTGCGGAATTCCCAGCTCCATGGTCAGGCCCTCGAGCGGCCCTTTCCAACCATCCCGAAAACCGACGAACTCGTAGCCGTACTCGGCCACGCCACGGCGCACGACTCCGCGGATCACTGCATTGAGGCCGGGGCAGTCTCCGCCGCCGGTGAGCACGCCAACGCGCATGGGGGTCCCTTCAGGAGGTTTTCCTTATCTAAGCATCCATGCAATCGCTGTCATTAGCCGGACTGCGGCCGCGCCAGGGCCAGCTGCTCCAGATAGGCCAGCACGACGGGATCCAGCCGCCCCGGGACCATGCGTTCCTCGAGGTTCTCGACCCCGGCGCACGCGGTGAGCGCTGCCTCCAGATCGGGATCGGTCCAGCCCAGACGATCCAGGGCCACCCGAAGACGCTGCGCAGGCTCACCGTCGAGTTCGAGGGTCTGCGTGGGCTTGCCAAAGAGCAGGTCATGGATGTCGAGCAGTCGCGCAAGTTCGCGCACAGGATCGGCATGGTCGTCCACTCGAAGGTCCACCGCGATGTCGCTGCCCCCGCCGTAGCCTGCCCCCGGACTCGCGACGAGTAACGCCGCGCTCTGCCTGCCCCGGCTGTCGCCTCCCGCGAGATCCCCTGCCGTCAACGCGGCAAGGAGCCGGCGGCCAAAGGGCAGATCCGCTGATGCAAGGAAGGTCCGCTCCATCTCGTCGACCACCTCGGGTCCCGTGAGGATGTTGCCCTGAATCGCGTACCCATGACCGGTACGGCCGCCGGCCCACGCATAACATCGCGATCCGGTGAACGAGGCCGAGCGGCCGGACATGTCAACGAGGCCCGCCTGGCGATCCGGCGCCTGCTCGTCGGCAGCGGTCAGTGCGTCCAAGCATTGCTGGGCGTCATGGCCTTGCTCGAGGAGGGCCAACCCGTCGGGCACGTAGCGCAGATTGGCCCAGGCCTGCGTCGCGATGGCCCCTGCACCCATCCGAACGCCAGGAACCGCAGCACCCACGGCAAGAAACTTGCTCGCGACTGCAACCCCCAGGAAGAGTCCGTCATCGCTTCGAGCAGCAATAGAGAACGTCACATCCCGACGCTATAACGCTCCGGCTCCCACCGCGCGTGAAAGGCTGTGGGCATGGCCACCGCACACGCCTCCGCTGAAGCGCTTGTGCTTGCCATCGATGCTGGCACCACTGGCGTCACCGCACTCCTGGTGAACCGTACGACGACCGTGGTGGCGCGCGGGTATCGCGAGTTCCCGCAGCATTTTCCTGATGACGGTTGGGTGGAGCACGACCTAGCACAGATCTGGACCGCGGTCCTTGGTGCAGTGCAAGACATTTCTGCCGGACGAGAAGCCGACATCGTCGCGGTGGGACTCACCAATCAGCGCGAGACGCTGGCCATCTGGGACCGCGAAACGCTCGGTGCAGCACGCCCGGCAATCGTGTGGCAGGACCGGCGCACAGCGACCATGTGCCAGCAGCTGCGTGACGCCGGACACGAGGCGCGCATTCGAGACCTGACCGGACTGCGACTGGATCCCTACTTCACCGCAACCAAGGCAACGTGGGTGCGCGATCACGAACCACATGTGTGGTCCGGGGTGGGCACCGGTCGACTCGCACTGGGCACGATCGACTCCTATCTCGTGGCACGCATGAGCAGGGGCGTGGATCACATCACCGATGCCACCAACGCGTCACGGACGTTGCTGTACGACCTGCACACGGGCCAGTGGAGTCACGAACTGTGCGAACTATTCGGCATCCCCATGAATTCGCTGCCGGAGGTGGTGTCGTCCTACGGACACCTGAGCAGGACCGACCCGAGAGCCTTTGCGGGTATCGATGCGCCCATCACGGGCATTGCCGGAGACCAGCAAGCCGCTCTCGTGGGACAGGCTTGCTTCACCGCTGGGACAGCAAAGTGCACGTATGGCACAGGGTCCTTCCTGCTGATGCACACAGGTGACCGTCCGGTGATGTCATCCGGCGGCTTGTTGACGACGGTTGCACTTGCACATCCCGACGGACGACGTGATTTCGCGCTTGAAGGTGCCGTCTTCGTGACCGGCGCCGCTATCCAGTGGTTGAGAGACGGCCTGGGCATCATCGCGGGGCCGGATGAAGTTGAAGCCCTTGCCGCGAGCGTTCCCGACACGGGCGGAGTGGTTTTCGTTCCCGCGCTCACAGGATTGGGCGCACCCGCGTGGGACCCCTCGGCTCGCGGCATGATCATTGGCATCACCCGCGGCACCACGCGCGCGCATGTGGCGCGAGCGACTCTGGAGGCCATCGCCTATCAGGTTCGTGACGTCGCAGATCTCATGGTGACCGATGCCGGCATGCCCATCAATCAACTAGCCATCGACGGAGGAGCTGCGATCAACAATCTGCTGTGTCAGATGCAGGCCGATGCCTTGCAATCGCCGGTGAACAGATCAGCCGAGTTGCAGACCACCGGCCTGGGCGCGGCATTCCTCGCAGGACTTGGCGCGGGACTGTGGGAGTCGACGACCGAACTGGCCAGCACTCGCGCATCATCAGGTGTGTTCACGCCTGCGACGTGCGACACCGATGCGCTGCGACGCTGGCATGACGCGGTTCAACGAAGTCTGCAGTGGGCCGACGCCTGAGTCGCAGGACTAGTCATCGTCAGGTTCGACGGTGGAGACCAGCGGCTTCCCAGCCTTGATGAGCTCCTTGGCTCGCTGGGCGTACATGTCGACGTACTGCTGTCCCGACATCGACATGAGCGAGTACATCAATTGATCCGTCGCCGACCGAAGCACGAACCGATCATTTTCCAAACCGTCGTAGCGCGCGAAGGTGATCGGTTCACCGAACCGAATTCCCACTCGCCGCAGCCGCGGCCACGTCTGTCCAGGGGGCTGGATCTCGAACGTATTGATCATGGCCACGGGGATGACCGGGACGTTGCCGTCCATCGCCATGCGGGCCACGCCGGTCTTACCCCGGTACAGATTTCCGTTGGGCGAGCGTGTGCCTTCGGGATAGATGCCCAAGACCAGGCCGCGGTTGAGGACCCCTAGACCTGTGCGGATGGCGGCTTCGGACGCCCGGCCACCTGAGCGGTCCACCGGCACCTGGCCAACACTGGAGAAGAACACCTTGGTGAACCAGCCCTTTATTCCCCGGCCCGTGAAGTACTCGTCCTTGGCCAGGAAGGTGATGTGCCGGCCGACCACGAGGGGGCAGAAGAAAGAATCCGAAAAGGACAGGTGATTGCTGGCGACGATGGCCGGGCCCTGCGTGGGGAAGTTCTCAACCCCCTCGACCCATGGCCGAAACAGCACGCGCAGCCACGGTCCTACAAGAACATGCTTGAGCACCCAGAAGAACATCGTCTCCACCTCCCTTCCGCTGGCAGACTAGTGGGACATCACCGTAGGGAGACGACCATGACACTGATGCCGGGTGCGGAACCGTGGGCACAGGACGGCGACTCCACGGGAGTCCTGCTGATTCACGGGTTCACCGGTTCACCTAAGTCGATGACCCCGTGGGGCAAGGAGCTGGCCGCTGAGGGCTGGACGGTACGGGTGCCACGACTCCCCGGCCACGGAACCACTTGGCAGGAGATGAATCGCACGACTTGGCACGACTGGTACGCCGAAGTCGACCGTGCCTTCAGCGAGCTTCAGTCTCGGTGTAGCACCGTGTTCGTCATGGGCCTGTCGATGGGTGGCTGCTTGGCGCTTCGGCTTGCCGAGGCCCACGGTGACGCGGTGGCCGGACTGGTGCTGGTCAATCCATCGGTGCTCACCGAGCGCAAGGACCGGTTTGCCTTGCCGATTGTGCGGCACCTCGTTCCCAGCTTCCCCGGAGTGGCCAACGACATCGCCAAGCCCGGGGTGGACGAAGGGGGCTACACCCGACTCCCACTCAACGCTGCGCACTCGCTTTCCGCTCTGTGGTCGGTCACACGTGGCGATATCGCCAAAGTCACTCAGCCGCTTCTGCTCCTACGAAGTGCAGTCGACCATGTGGTTGAGCCCGCGAGTCCGGCGTTCGTGCTGGCACACGTCAGTTCATGGGACGTGACAGAAGTGATCCTGCCGGATTCGTACCACGTGGCAACCTTGGATTACGACGCTCCCATGATCGTGCGCGACAGCATCGCGTTCGTTCGTCGTCTGCAGGCATGACCAACAACACCAGCGGATCAGACCCGTTGCCTGATCACGAGCAGCAGGCTTGGGAGGACATCGTCGCCCATCTTGGGGGCTCGCTCAGGGGGCCCGCGGAGCCAGCCGTTGCGCGGCAGGAGTTTGACCCACTCGCCGAGCATGACGACGACGGGTATGACCCTCCCGAGCCTCCGCCACTGCCTCGTCCGTCCGAACCGTGGACCAAAGCCGCATGGGTTGCGGTGGCGGCCGGACCCGCACTGATTCTTGTCGCGAATGTTTTTGCGTGGGATCGCATCATGTCCGTGATGGGAATGGTCATCACGGCCGGCGGATTCGTGGGACTCATCTCGCGCATGAAAGACCGCGAGGACGACGGCGACGACGGAGCGGTGGTCTAGCGGATGCGTGCAAGATCTGCCGCACCAACCATGCCGGCTTGATTTCCCAACGTTGCGACGACGACTGCAGGCAAGGGTCGATTGGCTCCGCCGATGATCTTGGCATGCAAACTCTCTCGCGCACTCGATAAAAAGAGGTCACCTGCTTCGCACACGCCACCGCCGATGACAAAGATCTCTGGGTCGAGGACCGCAGCGAGATTCGCGAGTCCGGTGCCCAGCGCTACACCCAGCATCCGCAGTCCTTCGCTGGCGACAGGGTCACCCGCCATGGCCGCCTCGGTGATGTGGACGCCCTGAATTCCTTCGGGAGTGCCGTCGCCCATGGCCAGCATGCTCACCGCATCCGCACGGCGATGGGCGGCGAGTTCTCGCGTCTGGCGCACCAGCGCATTGCCACTCGCGTATTGCTCCCAGCATCCGAGGCGACCGCAGCCGCAGGGCACTCCATCCGGAACGAAGCTCACGTGGCCTATCTCACCTGCGGCCCCATGGGCACCCCGAAACAGCGATCCCCCCAGAACTATGCCGCCACCGATCCCCGTACCGACCGTGACCAAGACGAGGTCCTGCGTGCCCGTGCCCGCTCCGAAACGAAACTCGCCCCACGCAGCAGCATTGCCGTCGTTCTCGATGACCACAGGCAACCCCGTCGAATTTTCCAAGACAGCCCGCGCATCGACCTTTGACCAGTGCAGGTTGGGTGCGAAGTACACATGGGACCGCTGGGCATCCACCGCTCCTGCGACTCCCACGCCGACTCCGACGATCGGTTCGCCTGCTGACTGCACAAGTTCTTCGACAACGTCGGCGACCAGGGCCAGCACAGCATCAGAGTCCGAGGACGGCGTGGGACGGCGGGCCGTGGCCAGCACCGCACCGCCAACGGTGACAAGGCCGGCAGCAATCTTTGTGCCACCCACGTCCACCCCGATGGCAAGACTCATGCCTTGAGCCTAGGCAGCACCGTCGAGCAGCGGTGGGGTCGGGTCGCTCGGATCGTCCGTGATCGGGATCCACGTGATCGCACCCGCGCCCCGCTCGGTGGCCACGGGTGCGGCTGATTCCGTCGCCACACCCAGCATGCGACTGGCGCGGCAGATCAGGCATTGCGGATGCTCAGTCGGGTTGGCGTGTTCTGCGTGCGGCGCCATGACTCGGTCGGTGGCCCACTCCACGAGCGTGGACGCCATCGACACGAAGTCTCCGAGGGACGGCGCACCCGATGCAGGACTTTCGGCTGCAGGACCGTCAGATCCAGTCGCCCTGGGCGACGAGCCTTCAGAACCAGAGCCGTCAGACTCCGGTGACTGTCCCGCCGAGTACCACCACGGTGGTTGGCTGCTCATGATGCGGGCCTCCAGCGTTGGGCGTCAGGAGCGAATGTGATCTCCACGGTGCCACGCCAGCGTCGACCACTGACCGCCGTGCATCTCCTCAACGCTGCAGGCAGCGGAACCCACCGCAGCGTGCCCGCCACGTCGATGACGAGTTCTTCACCGTCGATTCCCACGCGATCCGCCGCCAGCGGTATCACCAGCACATAGTGATCCCCGTCGTGGATGACGTCGAGTTCACTTCCGGTCAGTGCCCGGGTGCGCGACAGCACTTCGTTGACCTGCGTGCCGTTGGGACACGGTCGGCGCCGGCGGCCGGTGGCCCATACCCGCACCCCGGACTCCTGCACCCGCGCCACCATCGCGTCGGCAATGTCTCGCTCGCCCGTGCGGCGCAGGACCATCACCGCATCCAGCCCAACCCCATGAGCGGCGAATGCTGCACTCACGGACATCACCTCCGCCACCATGGAGTCGTCGACGTCGGTGGCAATGCGGGCGACAGTCGACGGACTCTGCAGAAGTCGTGCCACCCGAGCAAGTGCGGCCCTGAGATCCGAGAGAGCCTCAAATCCATTCTCTCCACGCCCCGTGCGGATCATCGCGACGTCGGGGGTGAGTAGGGCGTCCAACACTCGCAGTACGACGGACGGAAGTGACACCAGGCGCACGGCATCACTGGTCGTACCCGCGTCGATAACCACGGTGGAGCCAGCGGAGACGGCATCGCCAGCCGCCAGCAGCAACGACAGGTCACGGACGCCCGGCAGCACACTCCACACCTCGACGGGAATCGGATCGGGACCCACAATCAGCGAACCCAGCCCCCGGGTGACCGCACGAGCTACCACGTCGTGCGAGTCGACGTCGAGGAGTGAGAGGCGCACACAAGGGTTGCTGCACTCCCGTGCGGTGGAGTCGCTGAATTCGGCCGACAGCGCCGTGCGCGAGGCGCTCAAGATGATGAGGTCAGCGCGATTCGACACGCTTCTTCAAACCCTTCAGCGCTGTATCCACAATGACTTTCTCCGCTTTGCGCTTGATCATCCCAATCATGGGGATCTTCACGTCAACGGCAAGGCTGTAGTGCACACGCGTCGTGCCGTCATCCAGCGGCGTGAGGCGGTACTCACCATCCATAGCCGTCAGCATGTTGCCTGTGAGCAGCTTCCAGGTGACCTGCTTGTCCCCCGTCCAGTCGTACTCCAACTCGTAGGTGTCCTTGATCGGACCTGAGTCGACCGTGAATCTGGCATCGGCTGGGCGCGCGTCCTCCTCGTAGATCGACAGCACGGTCACGGAGGTGATGCCGTCACTCCACTGCGGATAGGCGGCGAGGTCGGCGATGACGCCCATGACGTCCGCCGGGGTCGCCGCGATGTCGATCGACGACTCCGTCTGCTCAGCCATGTCGACAGGCTATCGCGATCGCGACATCCCGGACCCGGTCATAGGTCGAGGACGAAGGGCTTCTTGCGGCCGTGAAAGTGCCCGACGTTGATGCACTCGGTACGCCCGATGCGCCGGCGCTGCGCGAGAGGCTGATGGACATGGCCGAAGAGATGGAAGCGCGGTTGATGCTCCTGCACGTACTCCACCAGCGCCTGGCTGCCGTACTCAAAGCGCCGAGCCACCGTGTCATAGAGAAGTTCAGGTACCGCCGGAGGGATGTGCGAGAACAGGACATCCACCGGTCCGAGGTCGGCCACCTTCGCCGCGAAAGCCTCAGCGCTCAGTTCGTACGGCGTGCGCATGGGGCTGGTCAGACCGCCTCCCACAAAGCCCCAGCGCAATCCATCGACCTCGACCGTGGCGCCATCCACGACCCGGTGACCCTCGCGCAGGTAGTCCGGCCACAGGCCCGGCACATCAACATTCCCGTAGGTGAGGAATGCCGGCGTGGGCATCGCCTCGAACAGAGTCTCGTACTGGACTCGTACCTGTGACTGCATCATCGCCCAGCGCGCGTCGGGATCGGTTATCCCATGGCGCTCCCACGCCACTCGGCTGAGCTCGCGAGCGTCCTCAAAACGGTTCGCTGTGCGTGCCTCGATGTAAGCACGGGTGTGCTCCGCCCCGAACAGGTCGGCGTAGATGCCTCTCGTGGGGTCGTCGTAGTCCAAGAACAAGATGAGGTCGCCGAGGCAGACGAAGGCGTCCGCACCTGTAGCGGCATTCGCCAACGCCTCTGCGGCCCCATGAACGTCACTGACCACATGCACCCTGCCCACCCGGGTCAGCATGCCAGTTACGCACAAACCCGCCCGTCGGAGTGTCCACGTGACCTAACGTTGTGCCGTGCTCACCGAGTTTTCCGCCCCCGCCATCATTGCCACCCCCTCGACGGGCGGCCTCGCCGACCACGTGATCGAGGGGGCACGGACCAACCCGAATCGTGAGATCTTGGCGCTCCCCTCGGGCGGTGGATGGACCGCCATGACGTCTCAGCAGTTCCTGGATCGGGTGCGCGCGGTTGCCAAGGGCCTGATGGCCAACGGCATTGACGCCGGCCAGCGCATCGGCGTCATGTCTCGCACGCGCTACGAATGGACCATCGTCGACTACGCGATCTGGTACGCGGGCGCCGCAAGTGTGCCCGTGTACGAGACGTCGTCTGCCGAGCAGGTGGCATGGATGCTCGGCGACTCCGGGTCGGTGGCTGTCTTCCTCGAGAGTCACCGCAACAAGGCCGTGTTCGAGTCGGTTGCCGCCGACCTGCCACAGGTCACTCGAGCATGGGTTTTCGACGATGGCGCCCTGGAGATGCTCGCGGAATCGGGCCGACACATCTCCGACGCTGAACTCGAGGCACGTCGCGCAAAGGTCACTCCAGATTCATTGGCCACGATCATTTACACCTCGGGCACGACAGGAATGCCCAAGGGCTGCATGCTCACGCACCGCAACTGCATCGCCGAAGTCGAGAACGTCATCCACGGACTCCCCGACGTTTTCCTTGTCGAAGGCTCGTCGACTCTGCTCTTTCTTCCAATCGCCCATGTGTTCGGCCGCATGATCGAACTTGGTTGCATTCGGGCCGGCGTGCGGTTGGGTCACGCACCCGACGTCTCGCAACTGCTCGTTCTTCTCCAGTCGTTCCAACCCACGTTCCTGCTTGCCGTGCCTCGCGTCTTCGAAAAGGTCTACAACGGCGCGCAGCAAAAGGCCATCGGCGATGGCAAGGGCAGGATCTTCGCCACCGCCACCCAGGTCGCAATCGAGTACAGCGAAGCCGTCGAGCACGGCCACGTGGGTCTGTCTCTTCGCATCAAGCATGCACTCTTCGATCGCCTCGTATTCGGCAAACTGCGCACCGCGATGGGCGGCAACCTGCGTTGGGCGGTGTCCGGCGGCGCTCCGCTGGGCGCACGCCTCGGCCACTTCTTCCGCGGCATCGGCGTCACGATCCTTGAGGGTTACGGACTCACCGAGACCACCGCTGCCAGCACTGTCAATCGCCCCAATGCAATACACGTGGGCAGCGTCGGGCAGCCCATCCCGGGCGCATCCGTGAAGGTGGCGGACGACGGCGAGATCCTGATCAAGGGCGACCATGTCTTCACCGGCTATTGGAACAACGCCTCCGCCACGGCCGAGGCGATCGACGGCCACGGCTGGTTCCACTCCGGTGACCTTGGCGCGATCGATGACGACGGCTTCGTGAGCATCACCGGCCGCAAGAAGGAAATCCTCGTCACTGCGGGTGGCAAGAACGTGGCGCCCGCTGTCCTGGAGGATCGGCTCAAGGCCAACTGGCTGGTCGGTCAGTGCATCGTGGTCGGAGATGGGAAACCCTTTATCGGCGCCATTGTCACGATCGACCCAGAATCTTGGCCGACGTGGCTCGCGCAGAATTCAATTCCCGCCACCACGACCATCGCTGAGATGACCCATGATCCTCGCCTGACCGCGGTGATTCAGTCAGCCGTGGACGAGGCGAACAAGGCTGTCTCTCACGCCGAGGCCATCAAGAAGTTCAGCGTTGTGCCGGTGGACTGGACCGAAGAGGGCGGGCAACTCACGCCGTCGTTGAAGATCAAACGTCGCGTGATCATGGAAAAGCACGCGAGCGACGTCTCCTCGCTTTACGCCTGACGCGGATCTGCTTTTCTAACTGCCGACGCGCCCGACTCCGCTGAAGCGACGTGAGTACCACGGGTCGTACACCGACGTCACGATGACGCCGCTGCTTGGATTGGCAGCGTGAACCATCTTGCCGTTGCCGATATACATCGATACGTGGTGCGTGCCGTACTTGAAGTAGAACAGCAAGTCACCCGGTCGCGCCTGACTGAGCGGAATCCGGCGCGTCTTGCTGAATTGGGAGAAGCTGTAATGCGGGAGCGAGACCCCGGCTACCCGCCACGCCGCCAACGTCAGACCCGAGCAATCAAATGCACTGGGACCGGCCGTCGCGGCGACGTATCGGTCACCCACCTGACTCAGAGCGAATCTCACAGCGGCCACCGCCCGCGGACTCATCCCGGATGCATTGCGACCAAGTTGGGACAGCAACTGGGTGCGCGCATGCGATGCCGCCGTCGCGGAAGCGCGTCGTTCCGCGGCCGCGAGAGCCGCAAGCCGCTGCCGCTCCGATGTCATCAGGCTGGCAAGGATCGCGCGAGCCGCCGCGAGCTGTGCATCTGCTTCACGCTTGGCCGCCTTCATCGAGTTGCGATAGCCCTCCACGATGTGCTCTTTGTCCGACACGGCCGCCTGCGTCTGCGTCAGGCGCAAGCGGGCCGTCTGAATACGACGCAGCGCTGAGGCCTGCGAGGCGGCCACCCGCTGCAGCGTTGCCGACTGCTGAAGGAACTGGTCGGGGTTCTCAGCCAGAAGCAACTGGAGACTGTTATCCAGGCCACCGCTGGTGTAGGCCGCGCGAGCAACGCCGTTTATTCGTGTGGTTATCTGCTCGAGTGCGTCACTCTGCGAGGCCTGTCGCGCCTTGAGCGTGACCAACGTGGCTTGCACGTCGGCAAGCTGACCAGCGGCCTCGTTGTACTTCTCGGTGGCCGCCTCCGCCTTGGCCTGCAGGTCCTGCACCTGGGTGCGGACCTGATTGATGTCCCGACCGGGGACCGCACCGGCCGGCGGCGCCACGAGGCAGCCCACCACCATGAGGACTCCACCGACAGCGCTGACCGCGGCAAGAGCGCGGGGGGACCAAGGGAAGGACGTTTGGGGCACCTCGTCGTCCTCTCGGTCGGGCCTGGGAAGCACAGGCCGGGTCGCGGGCGTAGGGGGTGGCATCGGGCGCTCGGCCCGTCCAGAGTGACGAGTTCGACGGTAACACGGGCATGAATCGCGGTGTGACAGCGCGGCCCTAGGCCGGCCGGACCAGCCTCAGGGGCGGCAGCAGCCCGGTTTCGGCGAGGACACCGACCGCCCGTTCGTGCTCAGCGCTGAGCTCGGGTGGGCCGAGCAGCAGGGTGACGACGCAGTCACCGCAGGCGAGGCCTGCGGCCGTGCAGGAGTTGCAGTCAATGATCATGGTTCGAACGTACGGGGCGGGTGTGACAGTCCCGCCGGGCGCTCACGGTCCGCCGTCGCCGGGACCTTCGGACGTGGGCCCGCCGAACTCGGGCCGGGCCACCATTTCCACTCGGTCGCCGTGGCCGCACCAGCGGCACAGGACCGCCTCGATGGTCTCCTCGAGGATCTCGGTTTCCTCGATCTCGGGGACTCCGCCCATATCCACATGCCAGAACTCACGACTGCGCGAGGAGCGGACGACGTCGAATCGGGTGAGGTTGCCGCAGTGGGCGCAGCGCCACCGGGATCGATCATCTGGAAGTTCAGCCACGCCGAGACCCTACTCAACGTCCGCCATGTCAGCCCGCTGGCTTAACGTCGGGGCATGTCGATCCCGTCCACACCATCGCCACCCGCGGTGTCGACGCATGCGTATGCCCCCACCTTCGACGACCTGGGCACGTCTCTCTCGGACGTCACCTTCGTCATCGTCGACTTGGAGACCACGGGCGGAGCCCCCGTGGATGCAGGCATCACCGAGATCGGCGCCGTCAAAGTTCGCGGCGGCCAGCGTCTCGGAGAATTCCAGACCCTGGTCAATCCCGGGCAGCCCATCCCACCCTTCGTCGCATCGCTGACGGGCATCACCGATGCGCTCGTCGCCAACGCCCCCCGCCTGCCCACCGTGCTGCCGTTGTTCTTGGACTTTGCGCGCGATGCTGTGCTCGTTGCACATAACGCTCCCTACGACATCGGGTTTCTGCGCGGCGCCTGCGCTGTCGTTGATGTGCCGTGGCCCGATGCGATCGTCATCGACACTGCACGGCTCGCCCGCGTCGCGCTGATGCGCGACGAAGTTCGCAACTGCAAGCTCGCTACTCTCGCAGCACATTTTCATTCCCCCGTCACGCCTACGCACCGCGCCCTCGACGATGCGCGAGCGACGACGGATGTCTTGCACGCGCTGCTCGAGCGCGTTGCCAACCTTGGGGTTTCCACACTTGAAGATGTGCGTGCGTTCACGTCACGTGTCAGCACAGCGCAGCGCACCAAGCGCCATCTAGCCGATGGGCTACCTGACACACCCGGCGTATACGTGTTCCAAGACCCGCAGGGTGTCCCGCTGTATGTCGGCAAATCACGTCGTATTCGCACGCGCGTGCGCTCGTACTTCACCGCCGCCGAGCAGCGTCGCCGCATGGCTGAGATGGTGCGCATCGCCGAGCGCGTCGTACCCATCCCGTGTGCCACCGACCTCGAAGCTCACGTGCGCGAAATCCGCATCATCGAAGCCGAGCAGCCTCGGTACAACCGGCGCTCACGTCGAGCAGGCTCGGTTAGTTGGCTCAAGCTCACCGTCGAGGCGGCGCCTCGACTGTCGGTCGTGCGCTCAGTCGCCGACGATGGTGCCGATGGCGGGCGCTACCTCGGACCGTTCACCTCGTCCGCAGCCGCCCAGTCCGCCGCCGAGGCCCTGCTCCTGGCCATTCCCCTGCGCACGTGCACCTCCCGCCTCCCCAAGAATCCGTCGCCATCGGCCACCGGCTGCGTCCTCGCAGAACTGGGCCGGTGCGCCGCGCCCTGCCGGACGGATGGTGATCCAGCCGCCTACGCCCTCGCCGTCGAGCAGATGCGGGCAGCGATGGACGGCGACCTTGCCGCGGTAGTCGACCGGCTCCGTCACCAGATGGTCCGCCTGGCGGCCGAGGAGCGTTACGAAGAGGCCGCCGCGTGGCGCGAGCGCCTGGGACACCTGGCCAGCGCCAGCATGCGCACCCATCGGGTCGGCGCGCTTGCCCGTGAAGCAGACCTCGTGGCCGCGCGACCCACCGAGGATCGCGGCTGGGAGGTGCACCTGGTCCGCCACGGTCGCCTGGCCGGAGCGGCCGTCGTCGCCCCCGGTGTAGACCCACGCCCCACGGTCGACGCGCTTGTAGCCACCGGCGAGGTCGTTCATGCCTCCCCGTGGCCGCAGCCGGCCACCCTTCCCGAGGAAACCCTGACAATCCTGGCCTGGCTTGACCGTGACGGCGTCCGTTTGGTGCGCAGCAGCGCTGGGCTGTCGCTACCGGCGGGCTGCGGCGGACAGGTGGTAGGCGAACTGGGCGAGGTGCGAAAGACACTGACCAAGGCCATCGGGAGCGACCACGACGTCGCCCACTACTCCAGGCCGCTGGGGCCGGTGGAGGCAAGACTGGTGAGTCGGATCAGCCGCGCAACGTCTGCGTGAGCTCGGCCCACGTGCGCAGCAGGGCCAGGGCACGTCCCGATGCGACGACCTCGCGGGTGGCCGGCAGGTGGGCCGCGATGCGGTCGAGCAGGCCCGTGGTCGCCGTCTGACCCACGGCCTCGAAGGCGGCCATGGCGGTCGCCGCATTCAGAGCCACCACTTCTCGAATAGCCACCACAGCAGCCTCATCCGCACCTTGGGCAGGCTGACCACCCAGCGCCTGCCGGAGCAGATCTGCGTTGCGCGCGCGATCACCGCCGATCAGCAGTTGCCGATCCACCAACGCCACTCCCAGCGCCTGCGGCTCAATGCGCACGACTTCCACCGACGCACCCGTGGCATCCCATGCCGTGGTGGTGGCTCCCGTGGAGATCTCGTCCAGTCCGTCATCGCTGCGCACGACGACCGCCGACACGCCCCGGCGGTGCAAGACGTCGGCCATCACCGGTGCAAGGACGGGGTTTGCGCACCCGACAAGGGCGGTGGTCGCAAGTCCGGGGTTTGTCAGCGGACCCAGGATGTTGAAGACCGTCGGCACACCGAGCTCGCGTCGGGTGGGTCCGGCATATCGCAGGGATGGGTGATGGTTGGGTGCGAAACAGAACCCGATACCGACCTCGTGCACCGAGCGGGCTACTGCGTCGGGGCTCAAATCGATTGCGACACCTAGTTCCTCGAGCACATCAGCGGTGCCCGTCTGGGACGACGCCGCGCGGTTGCCGTGTTTGACGATCGGCGCACCCATGGTCGCGCACACGAGCGCTGCCATGGTGGAGATGTTCACGGACCCGGACTGATCCCCGCCGGTTCCGACCACATCGAGCACCACGTCGGGCCCTTGGGGTCGACGGACGACCAACGCGTGGGCGAGCATGACCTCGACAAACGCGGCCACTTCTTGGGCACTTTCGCCCTTGGCCCGCAGGGCCATCGCGAATCCGCCGATCTGACTGGCGGTGGCGTTGCCGGACAGGATCTCGGTCATGGCCCAGGTGGCCTCGCTCGGGGTGAGCTCAGTCCCGGCCAGCAGGCGCGACAGCACCGCGGGCCAGGCGTGCGAGGGGCTCACGAACTCTGGGCAGCCAGGCCCGCACGGCGATGGAGCAGCCGCGTGGCCACTTCTGCAAGGGCCAGCGCGTCGATCGGGTGGCTAACGACTCCGTCGGCGCGCGACCACGTGGCCAACCAGGCATCCTGAGGGCGGCCCACGATCACCAGAATCGGCGGGCAGTTGAAGATCTCATCCTTGAGCTGGCGGCACACGCCCATCCCGCCGGCCGGGGTGGCCTCTCCGTCCAGGATCAGCAGGTCACACGTTCGCGAATCCGCCTGCTGGATGACCACCGGGAGGGTCGCCACCTCGACGTACTCCAGTGCGGGCAGGTCGGCCGCAAGACGGCGGCCCAGAGCCAGCCGAACCTGCTGGCGCACCTGTCGATCGTCGCTATAAACCAGCACTTTGAGGGTGGTGTCGGCGCCGGGGGCGGGGTGCGCGGTCGCTTGGGAGGCATTGGCCACGGCCGCACTCTATCGACCCGCGCCCGCCCGGCGACGCCCGGTCGCGGCACCCCCACATGTGCACAAGAACACACGGGGGTCGCGCTGCCTCATGTTCTTGGATCTGCCAAGATCGGGTCGTGGCCCAAGCGACGATTCCCTCCGCCTACGCCCATGCTCCGGCCAATCGGCCCAACATGGTGTCGATCGGCACCATCGTGTGGCTGTCGAGCGAACTCATGTTCTTCGCCGCGCTGTTCGCCATGTACTTCACTCTTCGGGCAGTCAATCCCGATGTGTGGGCCGAGGAGACAAAACTCCTCAACATCCCGTTCGCCAGTGTCAACACCACGGTGCTGGTTCTCTCCAGCGTCACCTGCCAGTTGGGTGTGTTCGCAGCCGAGCGCGGGGACGTCAAGGGCCTTCGCCGCTGGTTCACGATCACCTTTCTCATGGGTGCCTTCTTCATCGCCGGACAGGTCACCGAGTACGCCTCGCTGGTGCACGACGGACTGACCCTGTCGTCGAGTTCCTACGGGTCCGCGTTCTACCTGACCACCGGATTCCACGGCATGCACGTCACCGGCGGACTCATCGCCTTCCTCTTCGTTCTCGCGACAACCTTTGCCACCAAACGCTTTACGCACGACCAGGCGACCCGCGCGATTGTGACGTCGTACTACTGGCACTTCGTTGACGTTGTGTGGATCGCGCTGTTCTTCATGATCTACATCCTCAAGTGATACGGCGATAAGCAGAGAGGTTTACCGTGAAGTTCTCCCGGCGACGCAGCCCCATCGTGGCGACCACGCTTCTGTTCGGCGCGCTAGTAGCGGTCGGTGGTGTCTATGCGGTTGCCACAAGTGTCCAGCCCGCGAATGCGGCAGTAAGCGCGGGCAGCGAGACGCAGGTGGAGCAGGGGCGCCGCCTCTATCTCGAAGGCTGCTCGTCCTGCCATGGCATGGCCGCTCAAGGCTCGCAGAACGGCCCGACTCTCATCGGTGTCGGCGCAGCCGCCGTTGACTTCCAGGTCGGAACAGGCCGCATGCCGATGGGCGCGCCGGGTGCGCAGGCTCCCGTGGTCTGGCCGCCGCGCTATGACGACAACCAAGTGAGCGCGATGGCTGCTTACGTGTCGTCTCTGGCTCCCGGCCCGGCGATCCCCATTGCTGAGCAGTACGACTACGCGCACGCCGACGAGGCACGCGGTGGCGAGCTTTTCCGGATCAACTGCTCACAGTGCCATCAGGCTGCCGGACAGGGTGGCGCACTCACCCAGGGCAAGTACGCGCCCAGCCTGATGGGTGCAGAGCCCAAGCAGATCTATGAGGCCATGATCACCGGCCCGCAGAGCATGCCGGTCTTCAGCGACGCTCAGATCCCCACCGAGAACAAGAAGGAGATCATCGCCTACGTCACGGCCCTTCAGGAGGACCCCAGCCCGGGCGGATTGTCGCTGGGCAAGCTCGGTCCGGTGACCGAGGCCGCGTTCTTGGCGACCGCCGTCGTCGCCGTGCTCATCACGATGGCCGTCTGGATTGGAATCAAGGCAAGATGAGTGATCTGACGCAGCACACCAACGCCCACGACAGCGGACATGGACACGAGGTCGAGCCCGCGCGCCTGGGCCACTCCCCCGTCGCCGATATTCCGCACCGCCCTCGCGCAACCGACACCGATCCCCGCATGGCACGTCGGGCCGAGCGTCAAGTCGCCGCAATGTTCGTGCTGTCCATGGTGTTTGTCGTGCTGTTCGTTGTTGCCTACATCGCGATCGACAAGACCGCAGTCGTGTACATCCCCGTGCTCGGTGAAGTCGGCTACAGCCAGGTAGCACTGGGCTTCACGCTCGGAGCTGCGGTCTTCTTGATCGGCGCCGGTGCAATCCAATGGGCCAAGAAGCTCATGCCCGATGTCGAGGTCGTGCAGGAGCGCCACGACATGGTCTCGCCCAAGGACGATTCGAAGTTGGCCGCAGCCAACTACGAGCGCGGCAAGGAAGAGTCCGGCTTCGCTCGCTACACCATTATCCGGCGCACGCTTCTAGGCGCAATGGCGCTTTTCCCGATTCCGTTGATCGTCCTGCTCAAGGACCTGTGGGTTCCCGGTCCGCTCCAGCAGGGCAAGTCACCGGCCGAGATCCTGTCCACCACCCTGTGGCGCAAGGGCACCCGAATCGTGTCGGACGGCACCTACATGCCAGTCAAGGCCACTGACCTCCCCGTGGGCGGGCTCGTCTCCGCGGTTCCCGAGGACCTCCGCGAGGTCGAAGAGCTTGACGGCAATCTGAACGCCCGCGGTAAAGCCGCGATCATCCTGGTGCGCATGCAGCCCGATCAGATCCGCTCACAGCAGGGCGAAGGCTGGGACTACCAGGGAATTTTGGCCTACTCCAAGATCTGCACCCACGTGGGCTGCCCGATCGCTCTCTACGAACAGCGCACCCACCACCTGCTGTGCCCCTGCCACCAGTCCACCTTCGACCTCGCCGATGCCGGCAACGTCGTGTTCGGCCCGGCGGCGCGCAACATGCCGCAGTTGCCGATTGGCGTGGATGAGGAAGGCTTCCTTGTAGCACTTTCGGACTTCAAGCAGCCCATCGGACCGAGTTTCTGGGAGCGAGCATGACAACGACCAGTCCCGTCGAGAAAGTTGGCGGCGGAGCAGCGACGTACGTCGACCAGCGCCTGGGCAGCAACAAGTTCCTGGCCCGCAACCTTGGCAAGGTCTTCCCCGACCACTGGTCCTTCATGCTGGGCGAGATCGCCCTCTACAGCTTCGTTGTGGTGCTGATCACCGGAGTGTTCCTCACCTTGTTCTACAAGCCGTCCAGCCTCGACGTGATCTACGACGGCTCCTACGTGCCGCTCAAGGGCATCAAGATGACCGAGGCATACGCGTCATCACTGGACCTGTCCTTCGACATCCGCGGTGGGCTCCTCCTTCGCCAGATGCACCACTGGGCCGCCCTGATCTTCGTCGGCGCCATCGCCGTCCACATGTTCCGTGTGTTCTTCACCGGCGCGTTCCGCAAGCCCCGCGAGTTCAACTGGATCATCGGTGTCGCCCTCACCACGATGGCTCTGGGTGCGGGCTTCTCCGGCTACTCGCTGCCGGACGACCTGCTGTCCGGAACCGGACTGCAGATCGCTCGCGGCATCATGCAGTCGATCCCTGTTGTCGGCACGTGGATGGCATTCCTGCTGTTCGGCGGAGAGTTCCCCGGCACCGACTTCATCTCGCGCCTGTACGCGGTCCACATCCTGCTGATCCCTGGCCTGATTCTCGCCCTGGTCACCGTCCACCTCATGATGGTGTGGACCCAGAAGCACACGCAGTTCCCCGGCCCCGGCCGCACCAATGACAACGTCGTGGGCTATCCCCTGATGCCGGTGTACATGGCCAAGGCGGGCGGCTTCTTCTTCATCGTATTTGGCGTCATCGCCCTCATCGGCGGTCTGGTCACGATCAACCCGATCTGGCTCTTCGGGCCGTTCACGCCTGATCAGGTCTCCGCCGGCTCCCAGCCAGACTGGTACATCGGCTGGCTCGACGGCGCCCTGCGCATGATGCCCAATATCGAGTCGCACCTGTTCGGGTTCACGATCTCCTGGAACGTGCTCATCCCTGCCGCGATCATCCCGGGAATCTTGTTCACCGCTCTGGCGCTGTATCCGTTCCTCGAAGCGTGGGCGACCGGCGACAAGCGGGAGCACAACCTGCTCGAGCGTCCTCGCAATGCGCCCACGCGCACGGCCATCGGCGTGATGTCGATCGTGTTTTATCTGCTGCTGTGGATCGGCGGGGCCAATGACATCATCGCCATCACGTTCGGAATGTCGATCAACTCCATTATTTGGGCTCTTCGCATCCTGATCTTCGTCTTGCCGCCGCTGTCCTTCGTGATCACTCGACGCATGTGTCTTGGTCTGCAGCGTCGCGATCGCGAGAAGCTGCTGCACGGTTACGAGTCAGGTCGCATCCTGCGCCTGCCCCACGGTGAGTTCATCGAGGTGCATCAGCCGCTCAACACCAAGGAGATGGCGGTCATCACGTCCAAGGTTGATGTGCCGGTGCTCCCGGCTCCCGCCAAGACCGATGCCGACGGAGTCGCGAACAAGTTCTACCTCGTTGATCGTCTACGTCATAGCCTCAGCTCCTTCTTCTACGGTTCCAACATTCCACTGCCCACGGCTGCGGAGATCGAGGCGGGACAACACCATGCGTCCCATGAGGCGATTGATGAGGCACCGTTGCATGCGTACGAGGATCGCGACGAACTCTTCAATGCCCATGGCGGAGTTCTGCACCATCCCGGCATGCCGATGTCCAACCAGAAACAACTCGAGCAGGATCAGGCCGGCAGCACGCACTGACCGCACACGCAGTTTGCAGGAACTGTGAGCGAAGGTCTCCGAACACACGGGGGCCTTCGTAATTACTAGGGTTATCGGATGCAGGGCCGAGCAGATGTCGATCGCAATGGACTGCTCTGGGGTCTGCTGGGTGTCACCGCCTTCTCCTTCACCGTGGTCTTCACCCGGTTTGCCGTGACGTCGCTGTCGCCCTTGTTCATCGGCTGCGGACGCGCCGTGGTGGCCGCGACTCTCGCCGCACTGGCACTCGGGATCACCCGCCAACGTTTTCCCCGCGGCCGCCAATGGGTGCGACTGGCCATCGTGGGTGCCGGAGTGGTGATCGGCTTCCCGCTGCTGACGACCTACGCGCTCACCACCGTTCCCGCCAGCCACGGCGCAGTCGTCATCGGCCTCCTGCCCGCCGCCACAGCCGTCATGGCCGTTCTGCGTGGTCACGAACGCCCGCCACGGGTCTTTTGGGTCTTCGCCGCACTGGGCGCAGTGGCAACCGTGTTCTTCGCCGCAAGTCGTACGGGTGGCATAGGCGGACTGCAGTGGGCCGACCTGCTGCTGTTTGGCGCCGTCTTGTCGGCGGCCATCGGATATGCCGAGGGCGGGCTGCTGTCGCGCGAGCTGGGCCCGTGGCAGACGATCTCGTGGGCGCTTCTGGTGTGTGCTCCGGTGATGGTATGCCTCACTCTGGCGTCAGGCTTCAGTCATCCCCCTCATGCGAGCCCGGCCCAGTGGGCGGCATTCGCCTACCTCGGGGTGGTGAGCATGTACCTCGCCTTCTTCGCGTGGTACCGGGGGTTAGCGATCGGCCCCATGGCCCAGGTGAGTCAGGTGCAGCTCGTTCAGCCCATCCTGAGCATCTGCTGGGCCATGCTGCTGCTCAACGAAGGTTTGACGTGGCAGACCGCCGTCGGCGCTCTTGCGGTGATTGCCTGTGCGTGGGCGGCCGTACGGGTCCGCGTGAGGTGATCAGACCGCAGGGGTCGGGATGGCAATCGGCGGAACGCTCGAATCCAACGGCAATGTTGTCACGGCGCCCGACGCCGAGTCGGCGAGCCAGGCGTCCCACGAATTCATCCAGACCGTGATGCCATTGCCCAGATCTTGCGTCAACGGTGTCCCGCTGATCTGCACGACATCGCCCACGCTGGAACGATCGAACAACCACTGGGCATTGTCGGTGCCCATACCTATGCATCCGTGACTCACGTTGCGCTTGCCCTGCGCGTATACCGACCACGGCGCCGCATGCAGGAACTCACCGGACGACGTAATTCGCATGGCCCAGCGCACATCGATCCGGTAGTACTCGGGGTCGGTCGTGTCGGTTCCGCCCGTGGCCGCATCCATGGTCCGCTGTGGCTCCTTGGTCGTGATCACCACCGTGCCTGACCGGGTATCGAATCCCGGCTTGCCCGTGGTCACCGGGATGGTGCGGATCAACTCGCCATCGCGGAACACCTGGGCCTGATGCGTCAGAGCGTCAACCTTGGTGATCATGGCCGGACCGATGGCGAAATTGGCCGCCACATTGCCTGATCCCATCACGCCACCGGAGATCTGGACGCCTGTGAGGTTGGCCTGCACCTGCACCTGGGACTTGCCCGGCCAATAGTTCACCGGACGAAAGCGAACCTCGCGCGGGCCCGTCCACGACCACGCGCCCACCATCGGGGTGGCCGTGCGCACGACGAGAGCGTGCTCTATTGCGGCGCGGTCCTCGACGGAAATCTCGCGATCGAAACCCACGGTGATGGGCATGCCCATCCCCACGACCGATCCCTGCTGCGGGCTGATCCACGCCGAGAACACCTTCTCCGGCTTGGACGTCGTGAAGGTCACCTGGGTGGAGACAGGAACCCCGCGAGAGTCCACCGCAGTCGCCGCCACTGAGTACGTGCTCGCGTAATCCAACGTGGCCTGAGTCGCCGTCCATATGGCCCCGTCGGCAGAGAACCCACCCGGCACCGCTTCGCCCTTGGGTCCGGTCACCATGACGGACGCCAATTGCCCGTCCTTTGCCGTCACGATGACCCGCTGAGCCGGGGCTACCCGGCCCGGGCCGGACGGTTCGGCCATCACGGTGGCCATGCTGACGGTGTGTGCGGGAACAGTCTGGAGCTCGGCGCTGGAGGTGAGGGGGGAGCAGGCCGTGAGCGGTAGGCAGGCAAGACTGACGCCGGCTACCAGCCTGGGGACGAACATCGTGACGCTCCTTGGGGGGAAGAGGAACTCCCTCAGAGTACGTGGCTAGGCGACTTCGTTGCCAATCCACACCGGTCTTGCTACTGAGCGAACTCGCCCCGGTAGTACTCGAAGAGCCAACCGACGAGCGACAGCAACAGCATCGTGACGCCCAGGACAACGAGCCAAGCGGCGAAGACGAGGCCCAGAGCCACCAGCATCGCCGAGAAGGCCACCGGCAGCGGCCACCATGAGTGCGGGCTGAAGAAGCCGTACTCGGGGTCGGCCTCGTCAATTTCGGCGCTGTCCCGGTCCTCGGGGCGCGGGAACACGCGCTTGGAGGTGATCAGGACGTAGAAGCCCACCAAGAAGGCGAGCCCCGCCGACATGGCCAGACATGTCGTGCCGATCTGGTCGTGGCTGAGATACCAGTAGACGCCTGCGATCGCAGAGAAGATGACAAATCCGAGGGCGAAGAGCCAGCCTTCGATCTTCATGAGGTGCTCTCGTGTTGCCGCGCGGCCGCCTCAGCCATCTCAGGGTGGTGCAGTTCGAAGGCGGGACGCTCGGAGCGGATGCGGGGAAGGGACAGGAAGTTGTGTCGCGGGGGCGGGCAGGACGTGGCCCACTCCAGCGAATTACCCCAGCCCCACGGATCGTCAACGGTGACCTTGGGAGCACTGCGGGTCGTCTTGAGAACGTTCCAGATGAAGACGAGCGTCGACACGCCCAAGAGGGCCGCGCCGAGCGAGGAAATCTCATTCATGGTCTGGAATCCGTCAGACGGCAGGTAGTCGCCGTAGCGGCGAGGCATGCCCATGACACCAAGCCAGTGCTGGATGAGGAAGGTCACCTGAAAGCCGATGAAGAGCAGCCAGAAATGCAGCTTGCCCAGTCGCTCGTCGAGCATCTTGCCGGTCATCTTGGGCCACCAGAAGTACAGGCCCGCGAAGAACATGAAGACGACGGTGCCGAAGACCGTGTAGTGGAAGTGCGCCACGACGAAGTAGCTGTCGGACACATGGAAGTCCAGCGGCGGCGCCGCCAGGATGATGCCGGTCAGGCCGCCGAACAAGAAGGTGACCATGAAGCCCATGGTCCACAGCATCGGAGTGTCAAAACTGACCGAGCCCTTCCACATGGTGCCGATCCAGTTGAAGAACTTCACGCCTGTGGGCACCGCGATGAGCATTGTCATGAAGGCGAAGAATGGGAGGTAGACCGAGCCGGTGACGTACATGTGGTGTGCCCACACGGCAACCGACAGGGCGCCGATAGCCATCGTGGCGAAGACCAGACCCTTGTAGCCGAAGACTGGCTTGCGGGAGAAGACCGGGATGATTTCGCTGGCGATGCCGAAGAACGGTAGCGCGAGGATGTACACCTCGGGATGCCCGAAGAACCAGAACAAGTGCTGCCACAGGATCGCGCCGCCATTGCCCGGATCGAACACGACCGCTCCGAAATGGCGATCAATGAAGGCCACCACGAAGGCAGCTGCCAAGACCGGGAATGCGAGGAGCACAAGGATGCTGGTGACAAAGATCGACCACGTGAACAGCGGCATGCGGAACATCGTCATGCCCGGTGCCCGCATGCAGAAGATCGTGGTGATGAAGTTGACACCGCCAAGGATCGTGCCCAGACCGCTCATCGCCAGACCGAGGAACCACAGGTCGGCACCCACCTGCGGTGAGTTGATGGCGTTGCTCAGGGGCTCGTAGGCGAACCAGCCGAAGCCGGGTGCTCCACCCGGAGTGAAGAAACCGATCGCGACCGTGACGGCGCCGAACAGGAACAGCCAGTAGCCCAGCATGTTCAAGCGCGGGAAGGCAACGTCTGGGGCTCCGATCTGCAGCGGCATGATGACGTTGCCGTAGCCGACAAACAGCGGTGTCGCAAACATCAGCAGCATGATCGTGCCGTGCATGGTGAAGAGCTGGTTGTACTGCTCGAGTGACAGGAACTGCATGCCCGGTGCGGCCAACTCCGCGCGCATGGCCAGCGCCATCAGTCCCGCGATGAAGAACCAGATGGTCGCGGTGATGAGGTACATGTAGCCGATGACCTTGTGGTCAGTCGACGTCACCCAGCTGATGACCATGGAGCCCAGCGACTTCTGACGGTCGGGGCGCGGGGCGGGAGGAGTCGTGTCGATCGTGGGTCGATCATTGAGGATCGTCATAGCGTTGTTTGCTCCCCTATGGTCTGGCCGGTGTTGGTGACGCGACTGGAATTCACGACGCCGGTCTGGCCTTTGGCCTTCAGTCCGGCGAGGTACGCGTCGAAGTCAGGCTTGCTGACGACTTTGACGTTGAACAGCATCTTCGAGTGGTAGGTGCCACACAGTTCGGCACATTTTCCGACGTACTCCCCGATTTTGTTCGGGGTGAGTTCGAACACGTTGGTCTTGCCCGGAATGACGTCCATCTTGAACAGGAACGATGGCACCCAGAAGGAGTGGATGACGTCGGCCGAGGTGAGCTCGAAGCGCACCTTCTCGTTCACGGGCAGTACGAGTTCGGGCAGGTGATCGGGGGTGCCGGCATCCCAGACCTTCTGGTCGACATAGTTGAAGCCCCAGCTCCACTTCCAGCCGACCACGTTGACCGTTTGCTGCTGATCATTCTTGACCGTGAGGATTTCGGTCTGATCGCGCGCGGTGAACCAGAACAGGCCCAGGATCATGATGAGCGGGACGATCGTGTAGAGGACCTCGAGCGGCAGGTTGTACTTCGTTTGCGCGGGAGCGTCGTTCTTGTGTCGGCGGCGGTACACCACAGCCGCCCAGAACATCAGACCCCACGTGACCACACCCACGCCCCAGGCGGCGATCCACGACCCCTGCCACAGGTTGATCATGATGGGGCCCTGCTCCGTTGCCGGCTCGGGCTGGTTGAAGAAGAAGGCCTCGTTGGCGGTGCATCCCGTTGCGACCAGCGTCAGCGCCAGAGCACCGAACGCGAATCCTGCCCGACGCAGGCTGTGTGGGCTGACCATCGTGGTGTGCCGCACGGGATGTCTTTCCTTTCGAAAGTGAGTTTTTCACTCGAAACCGGCCGTATTCGCTGAACCGCACGCTACCGCACAGGCTCATTCATGCCAGTCCAGACCCCGGCCGACTTCGTGAGGCGTTCACCACTCCCGATAGCGTGCGAACGTGAAGTCTCCCCAGCCTCCGGCCGGCTACCTGGACGCGGTTGGCGGACAGCCACTCATCCCTGCTGCGCGTGACGCGTGGCTGTCCGCAATGGAGCAGGGCTGGGCCGACCCGGCCCGTCTGCACACCCGCGGACGACGCGCCGGCATGCTGCTCGATGCGGCCCGCGCCTCTCTTGCCATGTCGCTCGGGATACGTCCCGCGGAGGTATTTCTGGCCTCGTCCGGGTCAGCGGCCTTGGCCGCCGCTATCGCCGGTGTCCGGGAGGGACGACAGCGCGTGAGCCCGAGGGTCGTGGCCGCCAGCGTCGAGAGCATGGCCGTGCTCCAGGGGGCCGGGTGGACGCCCGAATCGGCAGGGGACGTCGACCTGATCGGCGTGGACACACTGGGCCGCGTGGATCTAGCGGACCTGGCGGCGGCGCTGGAATCTCCGACCGCCCTGGCGTGCGTGCAGGCCGCCAATGCCGAGGTCGGGACCCGTCAGCCCCTTGCCCTCGCCCACCGCATCACCCGTGCGGCAGGAGTTCCGCTTCTCGTAGACGCCACCCAGGTCATCGGTCGCGACCCCGCACCCAGCGATTGGGATGTGCTGACCGCGTCAGCCCGCGACTGGGGAGGGCCCGCGGGAGTGGCGATACTCGCGGTCCGCCCGGCTGTGCGCTGGGTGCCGCAGGAAGCACCGGATCGAGGCTGGGTGGGGGGGTTTCCCGACATCCCCGGGGCAGTGGCCGCCGCGACCGCCCTGGAGCACGTCAGCGCGATGCGCGAGGAGCAGGCGACTCTGGCCCGTCGCCTTATCGACGATCTACGCCGGGAGCTTCCCGCGCGCGTGGATGGCCTGACGCTGGCGGGCGACCCCGACGACCGACTTCCGCACATTCTCACCTTTGCCATCGCTGGTGTCGCCGGTGAAACGGTCGTGACCGAACTTTCCCGGCGCGACGTTCAGGTCGCCAGTGGCTCCGCATGCACATCGGATGCTCGGATGCCCAGCCACGTACTCGAGGCGATGGGTCTTCGGGCTGATGCAAGCGTGCGCGTGTCGCTACCTCTCGGTGTCAGCGAGGAGTCTGTGGCTCGCCTGATCCACGAGTTGCCCCTCGCTGTGGCTGCTGCGCACGCCGCGCACGGATGAGATTGCGCACCAATGCTGTCGGCAGCGGCTGTGCTGCACTGAAGTGCAGCGAACTCTTGGTCTGCTTGTAGCTCGCCACGTCGTCAATGCATTCCGCCAGGACAGATCCGCTGTGCGGGAAGTACGACAGATGGTGACGGAATGCCGCGTATCCCGCGACCACCTCACCGTCGATGCGAAAGCCCGGCATGCCGTACGACATCACCTCCTGCGCGTCAGGGATGATCGATCTAATCGTCTCGCGCAGGTGTTGAAGAGCCACTCGCTGCTCGTCGGACAGCGCTGCCAGGTAGTCGTCAACCTCACTCATGTGGGCCTCGTTCGGTGAAACTCGGTGGCAGCGTCAGCGCCTGACCAAGCGCACTCAGGTAGTCCTGCCGAGACACCTCGATGACACCCAGGCTGGCAAGGTGATCCGTGCGCCATTGCACGTCGAGAAGCCTCGGGCCACCGGCCGTGCTCAGTTGGTTCACGAGAGCTACTAACGCGGCCTTGGAGGCATCGCGCTCACGGTGAAACATCGACTCCCCCGCGAACAATCCACCGATCTCGACCCCGTAGAGGCCGCCGACCAATTCGTCATCGTCGTCCCACACGTCGACCGAATGCGCCCAACCCATGTCATGCAATGCCCGGTACGCCTCGACGAAATCCTCAGTGATCCACGCACCATCGCGGTCGGGGTCGCCACACGCGCGCATGACATCCACGAATGCCGTGTCGAACGTGATGGTGAAGCGCTTCATCGACTTGCGAAGTGACGTCGTGATCCGAAGGCCATCCAGCGGAAGGATGCCGCGCGGATCAGGCGACCACCACGCCAAATCGCCACTGCCGAGGTGCATCGGGAATAGCCCGAGCCGATAGGCGTACAGCACTGTTGACGGCGCAAGGTCGGCGCCGATGGCGATGACGTCGACCCCGGGCTCGGCCTGCGCCGGGTCCGGGAGGTCCCACTCACTTGGCGGCGGCGGGACCGGCACGACCTAAGGCCTCGGACAGGTGATGTGCGGTTCGACCTCCGCCGCAGCTTCATCACCATAGGTACGGGCCATGCGATCAAGGAAGTGCTTCTGTGCGAGCTCATATTCCTGCGTGCCCACGGTCTCGATGACATAAGTCGCCAGAAGTGCACCCACCTGCGCTGCACGCTCGTCTCCAAGTCCCCACGACTTGGTGGCGAGGAAGCCGGCACGAAACGCATCGCCCACGCCGGTGGGATCCGCCTTGCGATCCTCTTCTGCCACCGTGACCGTCACCGGCGCCTCTCCGCGACGTTCGACGCGAGCGCCCTCGGGCCCGAGCGTCGTCACGCGTGTTTCGACAATCGACGCGATGTCGGCTTCGCTCCAGCCGGTCTTTTGGTGGATAAGCGCGGATTCATACTCATTGGTGAAGAGATAGGCGGCGCCCTCGACGAGCGGCTTGATGTGTTCGCCTTCCATCCGCGCCAACTGCTGCGAGGGATCAGCTGCGAATGCGTAGCCGCGGAATCGGCATTCCTCAGTATGGCGGATCATGGCCTCTGGATCGTTGGCGCCAATCAAGACCACCTCGGGACTACCCACAACATCGACGATGGGCTTGAGTTCAATATTGCGCGCTTCGCTCATGGCACCCGGATAGAACGAGGCGATCTGGTTCTGCTCCAGGTCGGTGGTGCAGATGAAGCGTGCGGTGTGGCGGGTGCTCGAGACATGGACGCCGCGCGTGTCGACGCCATGGCGCTGCAGCCAGGACTCGTAATCAGCGAAGTCCGGTCCGACGGCGCCCACCAGCACCGGGCGGTGCCCCAGACAGCCCATGCCGAAAGCGATGTTGGGGGCCACTCCGCCGCGTCGCACCTCAAGGTCGTCGACAAGAAAGGACAGTGAGACCTTGTCGAGTTTGCCCTCGACGAAGGAGTCGGCGAACCGGCCCGGGAAGGTCATGAGGTGATCGGTTGCGATGGACCCGGTGATGAAGACAGCCACGAGGCAGGACCCTATACGCGCTGCGCCTCAGGCTTGGCGAAATGTTCGGTGCGGCCCGGTAACTCGAGTAGCCCTAGTGGAAAGAGTCTCCACAGGCGCAGGACCCGCCCGCGTTGGGGTTGTCGATGGTGAAGCCCTGCTTCTCGATGGTGTCGACGAAATCGATCGTGGCTCCCATGAGGTAGGGGGCACTCATGCGATCGGTGACGACGGCGACGCCACCGAAGTCCTTGACGATGTCGCCGTCCAGACTGCGGTCATCGAAGAAGAGCTGGTAGCGAAGTCCCGAGCATCCGCCCGGCTGCACTGCGATGCGCAGCGAGAGGTCGTCGCGACCCTCAGCGGCGAGCAGGGTCTGAACCTTGCCGGCGGCGGTGTCGGTGAGCAGGACACCGTCGGTCACGGGGGTCGTCACGGGGGTGGTGGTCTCGGTCGACATGAGGTTCCTCTCGGTTCGGGGAGTTCCACCCCGGGTAACAGGACTCAACAGTCTCACATTCCCGACGAAGCAGCGAGTACGGCCCGCGCGGCGGTATTCCGGGGTGCTGTCAGACTTAGGGCATGACCTTCGATGAGCCAGGGCGATCCCCTCTCGCCCTGCTGCTGCTGGGCCATGGATCCGACCCCGACTCCGAGCGCGGAGTGGAATGCCCCGGTGACCTCCCGGCGCCGTCCGACCCCGACCTCGTGGCTCGGGCCACCGCGGCCAAGGCCGCCCTGGGCGATCGGGTCTTCATCCTGGGCCACCATTATCAGCGTGATGAGGTCATCGCATTCGCCGATGTCACCGGCGACTCCTTCAAACTCGCCCAGCAGGCCGCCGCGCATCCCGAAGCGGAGTTCATCGTCTTCGAAGGCGTCCACTTCATGGCCGAGAGTGCGGACATCCTCACGTCCGCTGACCAGCAGGTGATCCTGCCCGACCTCGCCGCTGGCTGCTCCATGGCAGACATGGCCGAGATCCGACAGGTCGAAGATTGCTGGAGTGCCCTCGAAGATGCCGGCGTCGCCGATGTCACCGTGCCGATCACCTACATGAACTCCACCGCGGCGATCAAGGCCTTCACCGGACGACACGGGGGCGCTGTCTGCACATCCAGCAATGCTCAGCGCAGCCTGGAATGGGCGTTCGACCAGATGGGCGGCCGTGCCGGGGCAGGCAAGGTGCTCTTCCTGCCCGATCAGCATCTGGGACGCAACACCGCCGTTCGCGACCTGGGCCTGTCGCTGGACGACTGCGTCGTCTACAACCCCAACCGCCCTGGCGGTGGACTCACCGCGGCCCAACTGCAACGTGCCCGGGTGATCCTGTGGAAGGGGCACTGCTCGGTCCACGGTCGCTTCACGCCGGACTGTGTCGACGAAGTACGTGTGAAGGTGCCGGGAGTTCAGGTGATCGTGCACCCCGAGTGCCAGTACGAGGTGGTGGAGAAGGCCGATTCGGTGGGATCGACAGAGAAGATCATCGCGACGATCAACGAGGCACCGGCCGGAAGTGCATGGGCCGTCGGCACCGAACTCAACCTTGTTCGTCGACTGGCGCTGGCCAATCCGGACAAGGAGATCATTTATCTGGATCGCAATGTCTGCTTCTGCTCGACGATGAACCGCATCGACCTGCCCCATCTGGTGTGGGCATTGGAGTCACTGGCTGCCGGAACGGTCGTCAATCGCATCGAAGTGGATCCCGACACCGCACACTGGGCTCGCATCGCACTTGATCGCATGCTCGCTTTGCCGGGCGTCGCGCCATCGCGAGATTGACCGCTACCTACCTTCGATCGCCGGCTTCTCCGCGCTGCCCAGTTCAGCCTTGAGTGCCTGGAGCTGTGCGTTGACATCGTGCTCGCTGGCCATCTGCTCGAG
>Ga0114968_10000087_pt1 | contig 72488 bp, 73 predicted proteins | sample M_130807_EF_Meta_FD_87020 | JGI IMG/M metagenome (GOLD analysis project Ga0114968, IMG submission 87020) | Freshwater microbial communities from Lake Montjoie, Canada to study carbon cycling - M_130807_EF_MetaG | ecosystem: Environmental > Aquatic > Freshwater > Lake | place: Lake Montjoie... | reverse complement strand
TTTGGCGGCGCTGCGCCTTGGCCCATTGCTTTCATCCCCATGAAAGCCGCACAAATTTTGGGCAGCTACACCGGTTCGCTTCAAGAGATGCGTGATCTGCTGCAGTTGGTCAAAGATGGCAAGATCACACCGATCCCCGTGCATAAACATCCGTTGGCTGACGCTGATAAGGTGTTGACGTCATTGCGCCAAGGCAAGGTGACGGGTCGTGCGGTGTTGACAGCGTAATCTGCAACGAAGCTTGCCATCAAAAGCTGTCATTGCCAAACGTTTTAGGTACAAAATGCCCTGAGCATTTTGTACCGCTCACGTCAAAGACGTTCTAAGACAAAGTGCTGATGCAAGCTTAGTTAGTCGGTACGGGCTTCGCACCTTGATAGCGCTGTAACGCTAACAATACCTGTCGGGTAGCCAACGGCTTACCCGCCAAGTGCTCTGATAGCCGTGCGCGTAACGCAGCACGCAACGCAGGCTCTTGTTTAGCATCATCAAAATCAGGTAAGACGGCATCTAGCCCATAGCCTGTCTCTTGCAACAATACCCACTCAAATTTACGTAACGCCCCCGCTGCAGATGAACCCGTTGCTAGGCTCTGCAACGCCATCACGTAAGCATCAAATAAACGGGGGTGCGGATCCTCGCGCGGCAACAAGCGAAACAACAACTCGTTCATGTACCAGCACGACATCATTGCCGGGCCGGGCAAAGCATGCACGCCCGCGCATTCAGCACGGATCAGGGTTTTGATTTCGCTTGCGCCAGTCCAAGACAGCAATAAGGGCTGAAACAACGACAAGGCCGAACGGAGCACTGAGTGTGGGCGCTTGGCACCCTTGGCCACCATGCTGACCCAGCCATGGTCGCGTGAAAATGCTTGAACAATCAGAGAGGTTTCTCTCCAGGCCGTTGCATGCAACACATAGCCTGGAGTTTCGTGTACGCGGGCTACGCGTTTACTCATAGCCTAGATCGCGTAGGCTGCCCTCTTTTTCGGCCCAGCCTTTTTTGACCTTGATGTATACCTCAAGGTGAATCGGTTTATCTAGCAACTTGGCGATGTCTTGGCGCGCCTCTGAAGCAATGCGCTTCATGTGGCTACCACCCACGCCCAGCAAAATCGGCTTGTGGCTATCGCGCTCGACAATCACACAGGCTGCCACATGCACGCCTTTGTCGGTTTCTTCCCATTGCTCGATCATGACGGTACAGCCATAGGGCAGTTCGTCACCGACTAAGCGAAAGATTTTTTCGCGAATGAGCTCTGAGGCAATAAAACGAATCGGGCGATCGGTGAGCGTATCGGCATCAAAATAAGCTTCGTTTTCAGGCAGACGTTTAGCCACTTCATCAAGCAATTGATCAAGCTGATGTTTTTTAGTTGAGCTGACGGGCACCACTGCATCAAACTGATACTGGGCCGCGATTTTTGCGACGAAGGGATAAAGCTCATCGCGGTTTTTAAGCTGATCAATTTTGCTGATCACCAAAATCGTACGCGCGGGGTCATGCAATAGTGATAACAACTTTGCATCACCGGGTGACCACTTACCCGCCTCAACCACAAACAACACCACATCGACACCGGCCAGCGTTTGCGTGACCACACGATTCATCATGCGGTTCATCGTGCCGCCGTGGCGGGTTTGAAAGCCCGGCGTATCGACAAACACAAATTGCTCGTGCTCGCGCGTGAGTACGCCTTGAATACGGTGGCGCGTGGTTTGTGCCTTACGCGACACGATGGTGATTTTGCTACCAATTAACGCGTTGGTGAGTGTAGATTTACCAACGTTCGGGCGACCAACTACTGCGATAAAACCACAGCGATATGCTGTTTCTGTCATTTAAGCTCCTGGGCAACCGCAACCGGCAGCGTGAGTTGTGCCGTTTTGCGCGCCCGGGTTGAACGCTTTTTAGCGGGGGCTGGGCTAGCTGCCTCAGCCGCGACAAGTGCAAGTTTTGCTGCCGACTGCTCGGCGGCACGACGACTGGCACCTGCGGCCACCACCTTGATATCAAGTACCGGAACCGAGCACTCGACTTCAAACTGCTGACTATGCGCTGCGCCATGGGTGGCGACAACACTGTATACGGGTAACGCGTACTGACGACTTTGCAAAAACTCTTGCAACAAAGTTTTTGCGTCTTTGCCTAAGGTAAGCGGATCAACGCTGGCCAAAATCGGCACATAGAGTCGCTCGATTAACTGTTGCGCTGCAACGTAGCCACCGTCTAAAAACACCGCAGCCAAAATCGCCTCGAAGGTATCGGCCAAAATCGAGGGCCGCCTGAAACCACCACTTTTCAATTCACCCTCGCCTAGGCGCAAGTATTTTGAGATTTCAAGCTTTTGCGCGATTTCGGCAAGCGAGGCTTGCTTGACTAAGTTTGCCCTGACGCGCGAGAGATCACCCTCATCGAGTGTGCCATAGTGACTAAACAAAAGCGCCGACACCGACACGCTTAAGACCGAGTCACCTAAAAACTCAAGCCGCTCGTTGTGACGTGCACCATGGCTGCGATGCGTCAACGCCTGCTCAAGCAAAGCAGGTTTCACGAATTGATATCCAAGCGAAGTCTCAAGCGCAGAGGGTGACATGTACAAATTAAAAATGAATGGTGACTAAGACGATATGAACTTAATGAAAGCGACCGATACGACTCAGCTGGCTAAAGTTCATCCAAATAAAAAATGCTTTACCGACAATATTGGCCTCGGGGACAAAACCCCAGTAACGACTATCCAAGCTGTTATCGCGATTGTCACCCATCATAAAGTAAACGCCCGCCGGAACGGTGCATCGCACACCATTTCTGAGGTATTCACACTTTTCACGATACGGAAAGTTTGAAATTGGTCCTATTTCTTGCGATCTTCGCTCATCTAACAGGATCTGATGGGGCTTTTCGCCAAGTTGCTCGGTAAACTGTGCGGTGTAACTGACGCGATCCGGTTCAAAATACTGCCCAGCAGCCGTTCTAGGAACTTCTTTACCGTTAATAAATAGCTTTTTATCCAGATACGCCAGTTGATCACCAGGCAGACCAACCACACGCTTGATGTAATCGACTGAAGGGTCAACAGGGTAACGAAACACCATCACGTCGCCGCGCGCAGGCTCACCGAGTGGAATGACTTTTTTATCAATGACCGGCAAGCGCAGGCCGTAGGTAAATTTATTGACCAGAATTAGATCGCCCGATTGCAAGGTCGGCAACATCGAGCCAGACGGGATACGAAAAGGCTCGACAATGAACGAGCGCAACACGAACACAAACAAAATGACCGGAAAAAAACTCACCCCATACTCAACCCACCAAGGCACATGACCCACCTCAGTACGAATTTGCTCTTCGCGGTTTTGAATCTCGGTATGCGGCAGACTGACCCAGCTTGGCCGAGCTAAAGCTAAGGCTTGCTCAACACGACGTTGACGGGCTGGGCGCAACGAAAACTTATCAAGCGCGTACACCACACCCGTGACAAGCATCAGCACAAAGAGTATCAGGGCAAAATTCCAGCTCATCCGCTTAGCCTTGTAGAAAGATTATTTATCGTCAACTTGCAAGATCGCTAAGAACGCCTCTTGTGGGATCTCGACGCTACCGACTTGCTTCATGCGTTTTTTGCCGGCTTTTTGTTTTTCAAGCAGTTTTTTCTTGCGGCTGATGTCACCGCCATAGCATTTTGCCAACACGTTTTTGCGTAAAGCTTTAACGTTTTCGCGGGCAATGATCTCGGCACCGATTGCGGCCTGAATCGCCACGTCGTACATTTGACGGGGGATAAGTTCGCGCATGCGCGCCACAACATCGCGCGCGCGATAGCGTGCATTTGAGCGATGGCAGATGTTTGACAGGGCATCGACCTTATCGGTGTTGATTAACAGATCAACTTTGACGACATCGGCCGTACGATATTCTTTAAACTCGTAGTCCATCGAGGCATAGCCACGCGAAACTGACTTTAATTTATCAAAGAAGTCGAGCACGATTTCAGCCAACGGCATTTCGTAATGCAAGTGCACCTGGCGGCCGTGGTAGGTCATATCCAATTGCTGACCACGCTTGTTATTGCAAAGCGTCATCACCGGGCCCACGTACTCTTGAGGCATAAACAAAGTGATCGTGACGATCGGTTCGCGAATCTCAAGATACTGCCCCACCTCGGGCATGCGCGACGGGCTTTCAATCTGGATCACACTGTTATCGCGCAGCACCACCTCGTACACCACAGACGGCGCGGTGGTGATGATGTCCATATCAAATTCGCGCTCAAGACGCTCTTGGACGATCTCCATGTGCAGCAAACCTAAAAAGCCGCAGCGAAAACCAAAGCCAAGCGCTTGCGACACTTCGGGTTCGTACATCAGCGACGAGTCGTTAAGCTTGAGTTTTTCGAGCGAATCGCGCAGTTGATCGTATTCGCTACTTTCAACCGGATACAAACCCGCAAACACCTGCGGCTTGACTTCTTTAAAACCAGGCAAGGCCTCGGCGGCAGGCTTAGATAGCAAAGTGACCGTATCGCCTACTTTGGCGTCGGCAAGTTCTTTAATGCCCGCAATCACAAACCCTACTTCACCGGCCGACAGATGCGGCCGCGGCTGTGACTTAGGCGTAAACACACCCGTTTGCTCGCACAGATGCACGGCACCGGTTGCCATAAAAGAAAGCTTATCTTTCGGCTTGAGCATGCCGTTGACCACGCGCACCAGCATCACCACGCCAACGTAATTATCAAACCAAGAATCGATAATCAGGGCCTGCAACGGTGCTGTCGGATCGCCTTTTGGCGCAGGGATGCGCGCCACCACGGCTTCGAGAATTTCATCGATACCCATGCCGGTTTTGGCACTTGCCAAAATGGCCTCAGAAGCGTCAAGACCAATCACTTCTTCGACTTCGGCGCGGGCACTTTCAGGATCGGCCGAGGGTAAATCCATTTTGTTTAAGACGGGCACGACTTCAACGCCCAGTTCGATCGCGGTATAGCAATTGGCAACGGTTTGCGCTTCGACACCTTGCGAGGCATCGACGACCAACAACGCGCCTTCGCAAGCCGACAACGAACGACTGACTTCGTACGAGAAGTCAACGTGACCCGGGGTGTCAATCAGATTGAGATTGTAAATTTGCCCGTTTGCCGCTTTGTAATGCAGCGCGGCAGTTTGCGCTTTAATCGTAATGCCACGCTCACGCTCAATATCCATCGAGTCGAGCACCTGCGCAGACATTTCGCGGTCGGCTAAGCCGCCGCAGCGCTGAATCAATCGGTCTGCAAGGGTGGATTTACCGTGATCAATATGGGCAATGATCGAGAAATTACGAATATGCTGCATAACGCCTAAAAAGTGAGATACCAAGCAAAAGGGGCGCCCTGCGCCCCTTTTGCGGCAAACCGCTATTCTAGCCTGTCTAGGCTGACTTAGCGGTCCCTAAGACTTACTTCTCGATCCGAACGGCAACCCAGCGGGTTTGCTCACCGGTTCGAACCATCAAACCAACTGGGCGCGACTGATCTAACCCAGCGACGACCTTGGCAAACTGAGCTGGGCTGGTGATATCGGTGTCATTGACCGCCAAAATGATATCGCCTTCAGCCACCCCTGCAGTACTGGCAGGCGCTTGAGCCGCCGTCACTTGGACGCCGCCCTTAATGCGCAGCTTTTTCTGGACATCCTCTTTCACCGGGGTCACTTCCATCCCTAAGACCGTTGTGACGGGCTCGGCGGGCTTGGCGCTCGAAGGCTCAGCGGCGGCTGCTGTTTTATCCGCTTTTAACTCGGCCACAGTCACTTTCAGGGTCAAGGGCTTACCTTTACGCCATACTTCGAGGCTTGAGGTTGTACCAGGCTTAGTTTCGCCCACTAAGCGCGGTAAATCAGACCAGCGCCCAATCGGTTTGTCGCCAAACTTAGTGATCACATCGCCAGGCAAGACTCCGGCCTTGTCGGCGGGGGCATCGGGCTCAACGCCACCCACTAACGCGCCTTCTGCCTTGGGCAAACCAATGGCCTGCGCCACATCTTTACTGACCTCACCGATTTGTACGCCGATCCGACTACGTGTGACTGACCCCGTTGCACGCAATTGATCTACCACGGCCATCGCCTCTTCGATCGGAATTGCTAAGGAAATCCCCATAAAACCACCACTGCGCGATACGATCTGGGCGTTGATCCCCACGACTTCGCCCTTCAGATTAAGCAAAGGACCGCCTGAGTTACCTGGATTGACCGCAACGTCTGTTTGAATAAACGGCAGATAATCACCGGTTTCACGACCCAGTGCACTCACAATCCCCGAGGTTACTGTCGACTCAAGACCAAAGGGTGAACCAATTGCCATCACCCACTGACCTTTTTTCAACAACTTGGCGTTACCAATCGGCAAATAGGCCAGGCCTTTCGCTTCAACTTTCAGCAGAGCCACATCGGTACGCTTATCGCTACCTATGACCTTCGCTTTGAATTCGCGTGCATCGGTCAGTGTCACAAAAATATCAGTGGCACCTTCAACGACGTGATGATTGGTCAACAAGTACCCATCCTCTGAAATAAAGAACCCTGAACCGACACCGCGCGGTACCGAACGTTCTTCGGGCTCAGCGCGAGGCTTGCCGCGTGGGTTTTGTTGAGGGCCTTGACGTCCACCAGGCGGCTGAAAATCAGGACCAAAAAAATGACGGAACATCTCGTAAGGGTCTTGGCCTTGCGGACCAGAACGTGCCGCCACTTTTGCCGTCGTACGGATATTGACGACAGCGGGTTCAGACTTTTCAACGATGGTTGTGAAGTCAGGCAAACCTGCAGCTTGTGCGTGCACGGTAAGGTGCTGCATACCACCTGCAATCAGTATCACGGCCATCAAGAGCGCAAAGACAGCGCGACGCGCACGACTCACAGACGGATACGCAGAAAAATGAAATTGTTCTTGCATCATAGACTCCAGTGAAACATTCTAAGAAGGCCCGCTAACGCGAGCCCGCTGGTGGAACGTATTGAATCGACTGTGCTAACAGTTCAAGGGTGGCAGCCGGCACTTCACCCAAAACAGTCAACCAGAAATTTGCAATACGGATCCCAAAGATATTGACAGAACCGCTACGTGTAGCGCCCTGGGATAGATACTCAGACCGCTCTACGCGATAAGGTTCAATAAAAATTGAAATTGTTGCTAAACCATCTGATAACACCAATTGATTGACCGTGCGGTGCTCAGCAAAGACGCGCGCCAACTGTGAGGTGGGCAAGTAGCCAGGCGGTGCGGGCACACGCCAACCCAGTGCACCTAAATCAATGATCTGCTGTTTGGTGTGTTGTATGGACCAGTCTGCAGTCGGCCAAGAAGGCTGCAGCGCCTGCTCATTGATCGCTTGCCCGATCGCCACCTGCGTAAACGCGACCTGCTCGAGTACCGCGCCCTCACCCGTTAATGTTTGTGCTTTGAGCAATAAATTTGACGTGCTATCCGCACACAAGCGATAACCATAACGGTGCGCGTCACGCGGCACAATTTCAATCACGCGGCAGGCACGCCCGGCGACGCGATAGAGCTCGGGCGCTGTGCGCAATTGATAGTGCGCTTCAAGCAAACTTGGGTCTGACAACAGCAAACCCGGAAACCGATCACCACGTTGTTGCTCGCGCAAAATGATTTTTTGCTCAGGCAACAAGCTCTGCACCTCATCGTTTATCCGTAGGTATTCACGTGGTGGCCCATCGAGAACTTCAATACGCTCTCTTTCGTTTTGGCCATCAAACACATGAACCATACGCGAAGACTCGATCACCTCGCCCTGCTGAAACGTAAAGACACCTTCGTAATTCAGGTGTCGCGCTGCTTGCTGTATTTGCCGCAATAACGTGGCTTCTGGTGAGCTCGCCGTCAAACTCAGTGTCGCGGGGACAGTTGAACCCGCTGACGTCGGGGTAGCTGACCCTGCTGCTGCACCCGATGACGCAACCGCTTCTGCACTCGCAACAGAACGCGGTGCCGCAGACGCCGTGGGTACAGACAGCGGCGCGCCTTGGCCGAGCGCCTGTATGGGCAGCCCGATACAAAATACCGTGCAAACTAATCGCAACAGGCTACGCGAAGCCACAGTTGCGGCTCGCTTAAACCATGCAGCGTTGCGCCCCCGCCGCCCTTGCCTGTTACCCATTAGCGCGCAGCACCAAATGATGCCGGTCGGACATTTGACGGGCCCGATATCTGACGATGCGCCGTCACATAGTCACGCACCGCAGAGGCCTCAAGGTTGGTCGCGACCGGGCTTTGCACAGTGGCGTTGGCCGTTTGTGCCGAGGGCGCCGACAATTCGGGTACGAACAAAGGCTTAGCGACCCACACCACTGAGGCCACCGCAGCGGCCATCGCGACACTTGGCCACACCACGCGGCGTAAGAGTTTTGAAAGGGGTGTGAGTTTGGGAGCCGGCGCAAGAGGTGACCGCTCTGCGGCTCGCAATGCCGTTACCGTTTGAGTGGCGTCTGTTTCAAGCGTGTCAGGCGCGGCGGCGCCTTTTTCTGTTAGTGGCGTACGCTCACCGACAGCTGACGCGAAAGCAGGCGCTTGCAGTGCAGGCTCAGAGGCCAGAGCTTGCGCCACGCGCTGCGACAAACTCGCTTGCGTCGACAGCGCCAAGTCGGGGGTACGTAGCGTGTCACCAATCAGGTGATACACCTGCCAGGTGGCATGCCCTGAGGCGGTGAATAATTCTGAAGGCAAACTTGTTTGCGTATCGCCATCCATCCACGCCGAGATCGTCACCGACACATCGGTTGAGGCCGTGGTGACCTGTTCGCTCGCAGCGGCATCATTCAAATGGCCGGTGCTCGCCTGTGGGGTTATAGACTGCTCTTTCATAGCGTTATCCTTACCAGCGCCGGTCGCCGGTGTCACCCAGCAAAGGACGCAAACGTAGCGCAATCGCCTCGCGAGCCCGGAAAATCCGAGACCGAACCGTGCCGATTGGGCAATTCATACTTTCAGCAATATCTTCGTAAGTCATACCGTCAATTTCACGCATCACAATCGCATTTCGTAATTCTTCGGGCAAATCGTTGATCGCTTTGTTCACTGTTTCTGCAATTTGGCGACTCGCCATCTCTGACTCGGGGTTGCTTCCATCGGTTAGTACGTCAGATTCGCTAAAAGTTTCACCTTCTTCATTTTCAAACCCAGAAGGCGTGCTTGGGGCACGCTTATTTGCGGCCAACCAGTTGCGTGCGGTGTTAATTGCGATGCGATAGAGCCAGGTATAAAAGGCGCTTTCGCCCCTAAATTGCGGCAAGGCGCGATAGGCCTTAATGAAGGCCTCTTGGGCAACGTCTTCGATTTCAGAAGGGTTGCGAATCATGCGAGACAGTAAGCGCATGATTTTTCGCTGGTATTTAATCACCAACAGGTCAAAGGCCTGCTTATCACCGGCCTGCACGCGCGCAACTAACTCGGCATCGACATCGCGTTCACTCACGCGGTTTCCCCCTTGGGTAACGGCGTGCAGTGCGCTTCGTGCCAAGCCGCCCAAATATTCAGGCGGCGAAAGGTTTGAACAGGCAACTGACTGCGCCAAAGCGTCACGGTGACGACTTCGGATTTATTATGGGGGTGATTGTGCAAATTCAAACGTAAGGTCAATCCAAAAATATGCGTCCAGTGCTGTTGCAAAGTAACAGGTGTCAAAGTGATCTGACCGGTATTTTTAAAAAAAGTGCCTAAAAAACTACTGGGTGCTGTCGCAAACTTGCCGCGTGGCCGTCGAAAACAAAGGTAGTGGTCTTTTAGCCAGGCCTGCCGGCGTTGTTCAAAGACATAGTATGCAAGGACACTTAGCGCAGCCCCAAACCCAAGCACCCAGACCGGCAGCCCCTGCCAAGCAGCACTCACTGCCACAGCCGCCCAGGCAAAGCCCAAGGCAAGCCAACCCATTACAACCGCCCAGCGGGGCTGGGTCAGTTGTAACTGCAGGGGTAACACGTGCAGGGGTACCGTTGGGTACTCTGGCAAGGCACGGCGAAACACTAGATTCGACGTACTGCCATTGAGCCGTTGGTGCCGCCAAATCCAAAGGAATTGGATAGTGCCACATCGATTTTGAGGTCGCGTGCCGCATTGGCGCAGTAATCAAGGTCGCACTCTGGATCTTGATTAAAGATATTGATCGTAGGAGGAGAAATCTGGTGATGTACCGCCAACGTCGTAAAGACCGCTTCGATCCCGCCCGCTGCGCCCAGCAAATGCCCGGTCATCGACTTAGTTGAGTTCACCACCAGTTTTTTGGCGTGATCACCGAAGGCGAGCTTCAAGGCCTCGGTCTCATTTTTGTCACCCAAGGGTGTCGAGGTACCGTGGGCGTTGACATACTGGATCTGATCGGCATTGATACCACCGTTACGCAGAGCGTTGATAATGCCGCGCCGTGGGCCATCGCGGTCAGGTGCCGTGATGTGGTGTGCATCTGAACTCATACCAAAGCCCGCGAACTCGCCGTAAATGCGGGCACCACGTTTTTTGGCATGCTCGTACTCTTCAAGCACCAATACGCCGGCACCTTCTCCGAGCACAAAGCCATCACGATCGCGATCCCAAGGGCGCGAGGCGGTGGTGGGGTCGTCGTTGCGTTGCGAAAGCGCGCGCATTGCTGCAAAACCACCAATCCCCAAAGGCGATACAGTCGATTCAGCACCACCAGCCACCATTACATCAGCATCGCCGTACTCGATCATGCGTGCGGCGTCACCAATCGAGTGCAAACCCGTTGTGCAGGCCGATACCACGGCATATGACGGGCCTTTCAGACCCAACATGATGGTGAGTTGCCCTGAAATCAGATTGATCAGCGACGCGGGGACAAAAAATGGCGAAATCCGACGTGGACCGCGCTGTAAATATTCTGTTTGGGTTTCTTCGATGCGCTGCAGACCGCCAATCCCTGATCCGACGATCACGCCCACCCGCTCGGGGTCGGTTTGCGCAATATCCAGGCCAGAATCTGTCCAAGCTTGCAAGCCCGCCGCAATGCCGTAATGGATGAACGTATCCATCGTACGTGCTTCTTTGGCCGGAATAATCGAGGTGACGTCGAAGTCTTTGACTTCGCCGGCGATGTGCGCATTGAACGCGCTAGGATCAAACCGTGTGATGCGCCCGATACCCGATCGACCGTTCACGATATTGTCCCAAGCCGTAGCAATATCATTGCCCACTGGGCTCACGATGCCAAGACCTGTTATGACGACTCGTCGCTTCACGGATCACTCCTTATATGTGATAACGGCGGCCAAGCCGTGTGGGGCAGCACAACAACAGGTCGTCAGACCCACGTTGTGTTTGCACCAGACTTCTTAACCGCCTAACTGACCCTACCCTGCGCAGTATTTGTACGGGCCGAAGCCGTTTACAAAGACTGACAGCAGCCTATTACTTAGAACGCGAATTGATGTAATCAACGGCCTGTTGGACGGTCGTGATTTTTTCAGCTTCTTCGTCGGGGATTTCGGTTTCGAACTCGTCTTCGAGTGCCATGACTAGCTCGACCATGTCGAGTGAATCGGCACCGAGGTCGTCAAGAAAAGAGGATGCGTTCTTGATCTCGGCTTCGTTTACGCCGAGTTGTTCAGCGACGATCTTCTTAACGCGCTGTTCGATGCTTTCCATTCATATCTCCAAAGGGGGAAAAGTTCGCCGAATTATAGCGAACCGGCAGAAAAAAAACCTGTTACATGTACATGCCGCCGTTCACATGGAGCGTCGTGCCTGTAATGTAACCGGCTTGGGGAGACGCCAAGAAGGCTGCAGCATGAGCAATATCAGCTGCAGACCCAAGGCGTCCAAGGGGAATTTGCGTTAAAAGTGCCGCGGTTTGACCGTCGGCCAGACCGCTAGTCATGTCAGTAGCAATAAAACCGGGGGCAATACAGTTGACGGTTACGCCGCGACTTCCTAGCTCTCGGGCTAGCGCTCGGCTCATACCTGCCACACCTGCTTTGGCTGCAGCGTAATTAGCCTGTCCGGGGTTACCGCTCGAGCCCACCACCGAGGTGATATTAATAATACGACCCCAGCGCGCTTTCATCATCCCGCGCATCACAGCACGAGACAACCGAAATACCGAGGTGAGATTAGTTTGCAGCACAGCATCCCAATCATCGTCTTTCATGCGCATTGCAAGATTATCGCGGGTAATGCCAGCATTATTGACCAGAATGTGTGGCCCACCCGACTCTTTCACCATCGCGTCGATCAGCGCGTCGCAGGAGGGCGCGTCGGTGACGTTGAGCACTACACCACGGCCGCCATGGCCTGCCAGCGCCTCTGTGATGCCTGCAGCACCTGCTTCGGTGGTAGCCGTACCCACCACGATCGCGCCCCGTGCTGCGAGCTCTAAGGCGATCGCCTTGCCAATCCCGCGCGAGGCACCTGTCACTAAAGCTATCTTATCTTTCAGATCCATGGCGTTATCCTTAGGCTGCTGCCAGCGCATCAAGTGCGGCTTGCATAGATTCGGGGTCGGTAATCGACAGCGCAACCAGCTCAGGGTCAATGCGCTTGATCATGCCTGACAAGACCTTACCGGGCCCGCATTCAATAATATGGGTGATCCCCTGCGCTTTCATGGCCTGAATGACCTCAACCCAGCGCACGGCGTGCCAGGCTTGCCGCACCAGGGCATCGCGAATCGCCTCGGGCGACTGTTCGATCGCCACATCGACGTTGTTTATGACGGCAATCGCAGGGGTCGACACGTTGATTTTTGATAGCGCAACGGCCAACACTTCAGCGGCAGGTTTAAGCAAACTTGAATGAAACGGGGCCGAGACGGGCAAGAGCATGGCACGCTTCGCACCGGCAGCCTTTGCAGTCACAATGGCGCGTTGCACGGCGGTGGCGTGACCCGCGATTACAACCTGCGAGGGCGCATTAAAGTTGACCGCCTCGACAATTTCACCCTCTGCTGCGTCAAGGCACGCTTGTTTGACTAAGTTGTCCTCTAAGCCCAACACGGCGGCCATGGCACCCGTACCGACGGGTACGGCAGCCTGCATCGCATCGGCGCGTATGCGCACCACGCGCACGGCATCAGCCAAGCTGAGGGCTCGGGCGGCCGTTAGCGCAGCGTACTCACCCAGGCTATGGCCTGCCATCAGACTCGCCTGAGGGCCACCCGCTGCACACCAAGCCTCGTACATCGCCACGCCGGCCGTCAACATCGCAGGCTGGGTATTGGTCGTCAGGCTTAATTGCTCGGCGGGGCCTTGCGTCATCAAGGCACCCAGGTCTTCACCAAGCGCGGCGCTCGCCTGCGCAATCACTTGCATCGCAGCAGGATTGCCTGACCACACGTCCATCATCCCAACTGACTGCGAGCCTTGACCCGGAAAAACGAAAGCAAATTTCATAGCGTTTAATGATTGAATATTGTTAGTGTTCTATGTTCTTTTTACTGTGTTTTTTTACTGTTTGCTATTTACTTTTTTACTGTTTGCTATTTACTGAGCTCTATGTTCTGTTTACTGAACTCTATGTCCTGTTTACCGAGTTCTATGCACTGTTTACCGAGTTCTATATACAGGCTTCTGCCGTCTGGATTTTACATTTTGACGAGCACAGAGCCCCAGGTGAAGCCGCCGCCAACGCCTTGCAACAGCACCAGCTGACCGGGCTGAATACGCCCATCGCGCCGTGCAACATCAAGCGCCAAGGGGATACTGGCCGCCGACGTATTGGCATGATGATCCACTGTCACCACCACTTTTTCAAGCGGGATATCTAGCTTGCGTGCCAAAAAGGTCAAAATACGCAAATTAGCCTGATGCGGAATCAACCAGTCAATGTCTGACAACTGCAGGCCAGCCTGGGCAACTACTTCGCGCGCAGAGCGGTCAAGCACAGTGACCGCTTGTTTAAAGACTGCCTGGCCATCCATGCGCAAAAACGGATCGCCCGTCACTGCACCATAAGCCACGTTGCCCGCCGCCGACAAAATACCCATCTGGCTGCCATCAGCATGCAGTTCGGCCGACAAGACCCCGGGCTCTGTGCTAGCTTTGACAACGACAGCACCCGCACCGTCACCAAACAGCACACAGGTGCCGCGGTCGTTCCAGTCGAGGATGCTTGAAAACACTTCGGCGCCGATCACTAAGGCACAGCGGGCCCTACCGGCACGAATAAAAGCCTCGGCCGTCGTCAGCGCATACACAAAGCCGCTACAAACAGCCTGCACATCAAACGCAGCTGCCCCCTTGTTACCTATGTTGGCCTGCACCAAACAGGCCGTACTTGGAAACACAAAGTCAGGGGTCGAGGTGGCTAAAATAATCAGATCAACTTCAGCCGCTTCGATTTGGGCATCGGCGAGTGCACGACGCGCCGCTTCAGTGGCGAGCGTGCTCGTCTTCACTCCGCGTTCAGCGAGATAGCGCTGGCGGATCCCGGTGCGTTCAAAGATCCATTGATCAGAGGTTTCGATCTGCCGGGTAGCAAGATCTGCAGCCAAGTCGTCGTTACTGACGCAACGTGGCGGAAGAAAACTGCCCGAACCTACGATACGCGCATAGGGCATGGCCTGTGTCATGCGAGGTCTCCGGTGACGACGGCAGTAGCTGCAGCAGCGGCGAGGGATTGGGTTTGCGTCAACTGTGCAATAGCCTCGGTGGTGCGCGATAGTAAATGATTTGCGACCGAGGCGCGGGCGCAATCTAGCGCAAAACCAAAGGCGATCGCATCGGCTGAACCGTGACTTTTAATGACAACACCGCGCAGGCCAAGCAAGGCCGCACCGTTAAAGCGTCGATTATCAGCGTGTGCGCGAAAGCGTCGCAGCACTGGCAAGGCAATGAGACCAAGCGCTTTAGCCACGAGATTACGTGTAAACGCATCGCGCAACATCTGCGACATCATTCGCACAACACCTTCGGCTGTTTTGAGGGCCACGTTACCGACAAAGCCATCACACACGACAACGTCGACGGTGCCTTTAAAAATATCGTCACCCTCGACATTGCCATAAAAATTTAGTGAACTGTTGCGTAGTAATTCGCCCGCCTGCTTGACGACTTCGTTGCCTTTGATCGCTTCTTCGCCGATATTGAGCAAACCAATCGAGGGATTAGGGTTTTGCTTACCCACCTGCGCAAAGGCGGTCCCCATGATGGCGAACTGCAACAAGTGCTGAGCCGAGCAATCGACGTTAGCACCCAGATCGAGCATGATGGTGGTGCCACCGAGTTGATTGGGCAAGACCGATGCGATGGCCGGCCGATCGATGCCATCCAGTGTTTTCAACACGTATTTTGAAATGCCCATCCAGGCGCCGGTATTACCTGCAGAGACGCAGGCATCAGCCTGATTGTCTTTGACGGCTTGCGCGGCAACCCGCATCGAAGAATCTTTTTTACGACGCAACGCGATTTCGACAGAGTCGTCCATGTGGACGACCTCTGTGGCGGCCACAATTGTCATGCGGCTTGGCGCTACGTCGGGATAATCTTTAGCGTGCTCGGCAAGAGCCTGCCTGATTGGCTCAGAAAGCCCAACCAGGAGCAGATGAGTATCAGAGAAGCGTTGAGCGAAAGCAAACGCTGCAGGAATCGTGACTGGAAGACCCGAGTCACCACCCATGCAATCGATCGCGATACGAATCACGGCAGACACGTGAGGATGCAGCGGTGAGTGTGGGGACGAGTAGCCCGTCAACCCGCTTTATTCGTCAGTCTTGGTCTTGAGGATCTTGCGGCCACGATACACCCCGGTTGGGCTGATGTGGTGACGCAGATGCTGCTCGCCAGTGTTTGGCTCAACCGCTGTAGACGGATTAACCAAAAAATCATGCGAACGGTGCATACCGCGCTTTGAGGGGGATTTTTTATTTTGCTGAACAGCCATGACAACTCCTGTGGATCGGCGAATTGTACGCCAACCATCTCAATAATAACTACTGACTTTTAATCTTCAACTGCCCCAATACCGCAAACGGCGAGGGACGCTGCACATCTGCGACAGACTCTGCAGCTTGCGCCTCAGTTTCTGCCCCACCTAACGGCTCAGGACATGTGTCATGCCTGGGCACGTAGGGAACCTCTAAAATCATTTCATCTTCAACTAGATCCAACAAATTAAACGTTGGAGACCCCATTATCTTTTCTGGTGCGTCTAAATCGCTATCTTCAAGATCGCCTTGATCGAGATCTGATTCACGCACCACCAGTTCAAACACTGTTTGCCGGTCAACCGGGAACAACAAATCCCCCAGACATCTTTGGCACTCAAGCAACAGTAAAGACTGAATTTTTACGACCAACTGCAACTTACCTACCTTACTGCGCCGCCCCTGAAGCGAATACTTGACTAAGCCTGGATGTTGGGGAGATTGCTCAAGCGCGACCAACTCGGCAAAGGGCTGTTCTGGCACATCTTCAAGCAAGCGGTCTAAACGGTTGACCGAAAATACGCCTTCTATCAACTGGCCGCGACGCGCAAATTCGAATACGTCAACGGTGGGCGGTACCCCCAACCTAAAGCCTGGGCTAAGATCTTTTGACATCCTCTTATCCTTGCCGCCTTTATGCTTTTAAAACTGAACCGCAGCGCGGTATGACTGCGCGAGCTTTTTCTCTGCAACAAAAGCAGCAAAGCAAGAGATAATAGCGTGTTTACCCGCTTAACGTCAATAGACAAACCAACAACCATTACCGTCGTGACTCGTTGCTTAGTCCTTACCTCAAGTTCAAATTACGCTCGTGACTCCTCGTTTAATCCTCGCTTCTAGCTCAAAATACCGCCAAGAACTCCTCTCTAGGCTAAAAATTCCTTTTTTTTCAGTATCGCCTGATTTAGATGAAACGCCCTTACCCGGCGAACAGCCTGAGCAACTTGCGCGAAGACTGGCTGTCGCGAAGGCACAACATATCGCTCAGGCGTATCCCGCACATATCGTGATTGGTGCTGACCAAGTCGCCTCACTACACGGGCGCCCCTTGGGCAAACCCGGTCACGCCGCCGCCGCATACACTCAGCTGCAACAATTATCGGGCCAGACAGTCACCTTTTTTAGCGCGATGGCCGTTGTGATGGGGCCGCAGGTACAAAGCGTCGTGGTACCCACCCACTGCACCTTTCGCACGCTCTCTGACGCCGCCATCACGCGCTACATTGCCATCGACCAACCCTTTGACACAGCGGGCAGCGCTAAAGCCGAATGCCTGGGGATTGCACTGATGCAAAGCATGTACAGCAGCGATCCGACTTCGATCATTGGCTTACCGCTGATTGAATTGACACGATTGCTCGCCCAGTTTGGGCTTGATCCACTTGAAGACACCAGCACATCACAATCGTAGCGACTTCACTTTCAGATACGAACACACTACCACCGTAGCGCTTTCACTTTCAGACACAGGCACATGACAACAACATCGAGTTCTCCTGCAGCACGCGGCACCTTGCATTTGATACCGGTGGGTTTAGGCATCGCCCCCATCGAGCAGTGGCTGCCCGCATCCGCTCAGGCGCAAGCCGGCTCACTGAGCTGCTACATCGCCGAAAATGCCAAAACCGCTCGGGCGTTTTTAAAGCTTCTGTCGCTCACTCGGCCTTTACAAGAGATCACCATTCACGAGCTCAGCCCTCGCGTTGATGAAGCGCAATTACAGAGCTGGCTGCAACCCCTGCGCGCTGGCCTCGATATCGGTCTGGTCTCTGAGGCGGGCTGCCCCGCAGTTGCCGATCCGGGTGCACGCGCGGTCACCATCGCGCACAATTGGGGCGCCACGGTCAAGCCTTGGGTGGGGCCTTCGTCTATCTTGCTAGGCCTGATGGCAAGCGGGCTCGACGGCCAACGCTTTGTCTTTCATGGTTATGCGCCGGTCGAGGCGACTGACCGCAGTCGGCAATTGCAAGTTTGGGAGCAAGCCTCTGGCAAACAAAAGCAAACCCAACTGCTCATCGAAACCCCTTACCGCAATCTAACGATGTTTAACAGCTTGCTTGAACATCTCAAGGGCAACACCCGCCTCTGTGTGGCACGCTCACTTACCACTGCAGATGAATGGGTGCGTACGCTGACCGTGACGCAATGGAAATCCCAACCCAAACCCGTACTCGACAAACACCCGACTCTCTTTTTGTTTCAAGCCGCATAGCGTAATCTTGTGAGCGGGTGAACGGCTACACATGAATGACTAAAATATTTAATGACTGAGATTTTTAATGACTGAGATTTTTAATGACTGAGATTTTTTTTCCACGATATCAGATAGGTGCTCAACTCGAGCAACAAAATAGACTCTTTACTTTCGTGCGACATCAGGCTTGCGCAGCACTCGCTCGCTGTCAGTCGCTGTTAGTCGCATTGCTCTTGCTGGCGTTAGCAGGCTGTGCCTCGCAAAATAGTGGCGGCAATTACAGGCTGGATGAATCACTCAAGGCCAGTGGCAAAAATAGCCGCATTGATATCATCGTGCTGCATTACACGGCCTCTACCAAACCAAGTGCTCTACTGACCCTTACCAATCGCGAGGTCAGTGCGCACTATGTTGTCTCTGACGACAGCAAGCCAGTGGTCTATAAGCTCGTTGACGAAAATTTAAGCGCCTGGCACGCCGGAGACAGCAGCTGGTATGGTCGCACCTTCGTGAACCCTCGCTCGATCGGTATCGAAATCGTTCATCCAGGCTGGGCGCGCAACAGCGGCGGTGACGTGGGCCCTTTATTTCCTGCCGCACAAATCGATGCGGTCATTACGCTGACGCGTGAGGTCGCCAAGCGTCATGGCGTGGCGCCTGAAAATATCGTAGGCCATAGCGACGTCGCCCCCCTGCGCAAGCAAGATCCAGGGCCTGCGTTTCCCTGGAAAAAACTTGCACAAGCGGGGGTTGGCCGTTGGTTTGATGAGGCTGCTGCCGCCAAATACCAAGCAGAATATGTTCGCTATGGCCCACCCGATGCCGGCTGGTTTCAAAAGCAACTCAAACGTGTGGGTTACAGCGTGCCCGAGAGTAACTACTTTGACGCAAACACCCTGCACACGATTGCTGCGTTTCAAATGCACTATCGACCCGAGCTAGTGAACAGCAAACCCGACGCACAAACGGCAGCCAGATTGCGAGCCTTGCCCACCAATGGCTCGGGGCTCTAGAGCGTATCTCACTCAAGCCCGCGTGTTCTGACGCAGAGTATGCGTGCGGCTTATACCTAGCGATGCAAGGGGCTTGGGCAAACCCGTTCACGGGCTCAATCTCGCCAACTTGGGGCTCCGGGCTTAAAGAGCTCGGCGTTTTTGAAAACGCCACAAACGCCACCCCAGTAGCAGCGCCATAACGGCTGCGTAGATCGTGACGGTTGCGAAATCATTTTTACCGGCCTTGTGCCAGTAATAGTGCAGCAAACCAAGCAAGGCAATCGCGTAAATCAACCGATGCAAATGCTGCCAGCGTCGTCCAAGCCTTCGCATCCAGCCATGGGTTGAGGTGATCGCCAGCAACGACATCGTCAAAAAAGCTGCCATACCGACCGTGATGAAGGGTCGCTTCCAGACGTCAGACAACATCGACGCCCACTCAAAGCTTTGATCCCACCAAGCCCAAGTTAGCGCATGAAGGCTTGCGTAAAAAAAAGTAAAAAGACCACACATTCGGCGCCACCGCAGCAACGCGGGTTGATTTAACCATTGGCGCAGCGGCGACACAGACAGTGTCACGATTAGGCAAACTAAAGTCCAGGTGCCCGACGAGCGCGACAAAAACTAAATCGGGTTCGCCGTCAAGTCGTTTTGTAGACCGAGCCAAATCCAACGGGCTAACGGAAACAAACCTGCGGCGAAAAGTACGATCTTTGCACGATCAAGCGTGCGTACAGAGACTGTGCGAATCATCAATAGTTTTTACGCAGATCCATCCCTGTGTACAAAGACGCGACTTCGTTACCGTAGCCGTTGAACATGAGCGTTTTACGCTTAGGCGCGAACACACCATCTTCGCCGATGCGTCGCTCGGTAGCCTGACTCCAGCGTGGATGTGACACTTCGGGGTTCACGTTCGAATAAAAGCCGTACTCGCTCGGTAGCGCTTTCATCCAACTGCTCACGGGTTGCTTCTCGGTCAAGCGAATCGTAACGATCGACTTTGCTGATTTGAAACCGTATTTCCAGGGCACCATCAGACGCACTGGTGCACCGTTTTGATTAGGTAAGACTTTGCCGTACATGCCCATCACCAGCATCGTCAAAGGATGCATGGCCTCGTCAAGACGTAAGCCCTCGTTATAGGGCCATTGGATCGTGCGCGAGCTCAAGCCCGGCATATTTTTAGGTTGCACATCAGTGATGAACTCAACGTACTTTGCATTCCCGGTCGGTTGCACTTGCTTCAAGAGCTCGGACATTGAGTAACCGATCCAGGGGATCACCATCGACCACCCTTCGACACAACGCATGCGATACGTGCGCTCTTCAAGAGGTGCGAATTTACGGATATCGTCGATATCCAAGGTTTTGGGGCTGACCACCTCGCCTTCGATGCGCACTTTCCAGGGGCTTGTTTGAAGCTTATGTGCGTATTTAACTGGATCGCCTTTGTCCAAGCCAAACTCGTAAAAATTATTGTAAGACGCCGCGTCTTTTTCTGGAGTGCGGGGCTCCATGGTGAAGAACTGTTTTGAAACTATTGACTCTAGGCTGGGCAAGGTCGCTGCGCCACCGATCGAAGGCCAACCCGCCGCCGCACCCGTCAGCAACGAAGCGCCGGCCGCTTTCATCCAATGGCGGCGACTTTCCCAGACATGTTCAGGGGTGATCTCAGAGCTGTGAATTTGGGGGACACGGAAATTAGGCATCTGGCTCTCAAGTTTGAAAGTTTAGAAAGACGGCGCTCGAAGCCGTCGAAAACGCTGCTCGAACAGGTGGTGATTAAACCAAAAAAAGATCCGCACGGCTAAAAATAATCCAGCGCAATAATCACCGCTTTAGAATAACCAACACCGCCCGATTTGCCAACGATAACCTTGCAGAGCCGCTAAATTGCAGCGAATGAAATCGACCTGATTCCAAAGGTGGTCAAAACAGGTTGAGGTGTCGCACCTCTTGATCAAGCCAGACGCTCAAACAACCATCGACGTAAATCGGCAACTTGTTCGACCACACCTTGATTAGGGCATGCGCGTAGTTCGTCAGCAGGATGTGCGCCGCCGTAGGCCACGCCCACACCATGCACGCCAGCATTGGCTGCCATTTGCAAATCATGCGACGTATCACCAATCATCACCACTTGCTCGGGATCAACCATCAACTCGTCCATGAGTTCGAGCAGCATGCCGGGATGAGGCTTGCCAAAGGTTTCGTCGGCCGTGCGGCTAGCTTGAAAGGTGCTGTGCAGCGAAGTAGCGGTTAAGGCGCGGTTGAGTCCCACCCGGCTTTTTCCGGTGGCCACGGCAAGGGTGGTGCCGGTTGCTTTTAAGTCGGTCAATAATTCGGGGATGCCATCAAATAACTTGAGCTCTTTATCCTTCCCTAAATAGTGATGGCGATAACGCTCTAAAAATAGAGGTTCCATGGATTTTGTCAGGTCAGGCACTGCGCGGCGCAAGGCCGGTTCGAGCGACAAACCAATCACCCAAGCCGCCTGAGCAGCGGTGGGCACCTTTAACTCAAGGTCGCGACAGGCGCCTTGGATGGCTTGCACGATGCTGTGGGTTGAATCCATCAGCGTGCCGTCCCAGTCAAAGACGATCACAGAATACTTGTTCATGGTGCGCCAGGTGTCGGGTTTATTGCAGAGGCTGCAATTGTTGCAGAAGTTTCTCGCAAACCGCAGGTAAAGGCGCCACTAACTGTAAGGGCTCTTGGGTGAGTGGATGCGGCATATTAAAACGGTGCGCGTGTAAAAACATGCGTGAAAAGCCAAGTTGACTAAGCTGTGCTTGGCTTTCGTCGCGCCCGTACTTGTCGTCGCCGACGATCGGAAATCCACTCGACGCTAAATGCACCCTGATTTGGTGGGTACGACCGGTGCGCAGTTCAGCGTCGACCAGGCTAAAACCCTGAAACCGCTTCAAGCCAGACACAATGGTGTGAGCCAACTGCCCTTCAGTCTGCACCTTGACCCGACGCTCGCCGGTTTGGGTGGTCCATTTAGCGAGTGGCAGCCGGATATGCTGACGTGCATTGACCCAATCGCCTTCAACTAGGGCTAAGTAATGCTTACTTCCCCCGCCCATCCGAAACATTTCGTGCAAGGCAAGCAACACGTTTCTTTTTTTGGCAATCAGCAATAAACCTGAGGTGTCACGATCGAGCCGATGCGCCAACTCTAAAAAACGGGCGTCTGGACGCGCAGCACGAAGCGCCTCAATCACACCAAAAGAGACCCCACTGCCGCCATGCACAGCCGTACCGGCGGGCTTATCAATCACCAATAGACCTTCGTCTTCGAACACGATCGGAAACTCTAACCCCGGCACATGGCGTTTTTGCTCGGGCGTAGGCAGGCGCATGGGAGGCACCCGCACGATATCGCCGGTATTGATACGGGTATCAGGAGCCACCCGCCCCTTATTAATCCGCACCTCGCCCGCGCGCACTGCTTTATAGATATGACTTTTAGGCACACCTTTGCACAAGCGCATCAAAAAGTTATCAAGGCGCTGGCCGTCGTGCTCGTCGGTGACTTCAACCATTCGGACCGCAAGGCCTAGGCTTGCTGCGGGTTTTGGGGCAGAAATCGGTGCAGATACTGAGAATTCTTTGCGCATGGCTAAAAGCGGCATATAATCCGCGAAGCCTTAAAGGGGTTGAGAAAGCCCTCTGGCGTCGAGATGCATTAAGTTGTCGCGTCTCCGTCTGGATCGCGGACTTCATTGTACCGCTTGCTTTCTGATCGCTTGTGGGTTGCTGGTCGCCGGCTAGACCGGGATGCATTTCAAGCACGCCGTTGCGACGTTTTAACGTTACGCCCGCGCTTAAAAATGTGTGCCCCTCGTGTCGCGCGCGATACAAAAGCACATGCAAGAAACCGTCGTATCCCTGCAGCAGGCGCCTGACTCTACGTCGCGCCTGATGTTCTCAGCACCTTTTTTTGTCAACCACAACTGTGACTCTGACCTTTTTGCTGAACGAACCTCGCGCTTACTGGCGCGCCGTGCCGGTCTAAAGACCTTTTCTTCGCGCGCCCGTTGTTGGTGCGCGAACACTCTTGCCAACTTCTGTGTTTCGCAGCCAGCAACGCGTGGCTGCGCGTCGATTTCCGACGCGCCATTTAAATGGAGAAACATCCCATGAAGCGTATGTTATTTAATGCAACACACCCTGAAGAACTTAGGGTTGCCATCGTCGACGGGCAAAAGCTTATCGACCTTGACATTGAAATCGCCGGTCGTGAACAACGTAAAGGCAACATCTACAAAGGGGTCATCACCCGTATTGAACCCGGCCTCGAAGCTTGCTTCGTCAGCTACGGCGAAGAACGTCACGGCTTTTTGCCGTTCAAAGAAATCGCTCGCAGTTACTTTAAAGAAGGTGTTGATGTACGCACCGCGCGCATTCAAGACGCACTGCGCGAAGGTCAAGAACTGATCGTTCAAGTCGAAAAAGAAGAGCGTGGCAACAAGGGCGCAGCCCTCACTACCTTTATTTCGCTGGCAGGTCGCTATCTTGTCTTGATGCCTAACAACCCACGCGGCGGCGGTGTGTCACGTCGCGTCGAGGGTGAAGAGCGCCAAGAGCTGCGCGAAGCCATGGATCAGCTGACCATCCCACCCGGCATGAGCATCATTGCCCGTACCGCTGGCATTGGTCGTAACGCCGAAGAGCTGCAATGGGATATGTCGTATCTCATGCAACTCTGGACAGCGATCGACGGCGCTGCCAAAGATAATCCTGCACCGATCCTGATCTATCTTGAATCAAGCTTAGTGATTCGTGCGATTCGTGATTATTTCTCGCCTGATATCGGCGAGATCCTGATTGATACAGACGATATCGCCGATCAAGCCACCGCCTTTATGAGCGTGGTGATGCCTGACAACGTGGATCGCGTCAAACGCTATCGCGATGATGTACCGCTATTTTCACGCTTCCAAATCGAACACCAGATCGAAACAGCGTACTCGCGTACCGTCGAATTGCCTTCGGGTGGCTCGATTGTCATCGATCACACCGAGGCTTTAGTGGCAGTCGATGTCAACTCGGCACGCTCAACGCGTGGCGCCGACATTGAAGAAACCGCTACGCGTACCAACCAAGAGGCCGCAGACGAAGTCGCGCGTCAATTGCGTCTGCGCGATTTAGGTGGTCTGATCGTGATCGATTTTATCGACATGGAAGATACCAAAAATCAACGTTCGGTTGAGAATCGCCTGCGCGACGCGTTGCACTTTGACCGTGCACGCGTGCAAATGGGTAAGATTTCGCGCTTTGGTTTGATGGAGCTTTCACGCCAGCGTCTGCGTCCGGCACTGAACGAAGGTTCGCATATCACCTGCCCTCGCTGTAACGGTACCGGCGTGATTCGCGATGCTGAATCAAGCGCGTTGCAAGTGTTGCGTCTGCTGCAAGAAGAGGCCATGAAAGAAAACACGGCTGCCGTGCACGCTCAAGTGCCGGTCGATGTTGCCACCTTCTTGTTAAACGAAAAGCGCTCAGACATCACCAAGATCGAAGCTCGCCTGAAGGTCAACCTGATCCTGATTCCAAATCGTCACCTTGAGACGCCGCATCATCACATTGAGCGGTTGCGTCACGTTGACCCGCGCCTTGAAGACATCAAGACCAGCTTTGATATGGTCGATGCACCTTCAACGGACATGAGCTGGGCACCTAAAGAGCAAGAAGTTAAAGCAAAGCCTGAAGCCCTGGTCAAAGGCATTACGCCTTCGCAACCGGCTCCAGTCTCTTCAACTCCAGCCAAGAAAGCTGCTGCGGCAACGACTGAATCATCGCCTGGCTTGTTCAAGCGTTTGATGGGTTGGCTGACGGGCGGTTCGACCGAAGAGAAAAAAGTCGAAGAAGCACCCAAGCCAAGCGAAGCGCGCGGCGAACGTGGCCGTCATGGTCAGGGTAATCGTGGCAATGGTAATCGCGGCGGTCAACACCGCGGTCGTCGCCCCGAAAATCGCAACGATGCACGTCCAGGTGCAGAGGCATCCGCTGACACGGACAACCGCCGCCCACCGCGCGAAGAGGGTACGAGTGCAGGTCGCGCTCCGAGCACCGAGCAAAGTGATGACGGCGCGCGTCAAGGTGGTCGCCATCCGCGTGGTCGCGGACGCCCACGCCGTGACGAAGGTGACGGCCGTCAAGACGGCGCCGAAGGCACTCAGACTATTAGTGCAGCCGCGGGCGCACAAGCGAGTAGTGCCCCTCAAGCGCCACGTCAGTCGCAAGGCCCTCGCGCTGAAACGGCTCACTCGGCACAAGCCGATGACCAACTGCAGCTGCAAAACGGCCCAGAAGGTCAACCAGGCTCTGAAGACGATAACAGCGGCGATCCAGAGCGCAAACGTCGTCGTCGTCGTAGCCGTCGTGGAAAGCGCGGTCAAGACGAAGGTTCAGGCTTTGAGAACGAAGATGGTTCACCAAGCTTGCAACAGGCAGCGCCTCACGCTCAGACAGACGCTGGTGTCGCAGCTCAAAGTGCCCCCACGGCACATGCCGCTGCAGCACCTTTGCAGACACACGTTGCGCCGACCTATGTGGCACCACCGTCACAGGCTTACGTGGCACCTGCAGCCCCTGCTGCCTATGTCAATGTCGGCTCGGCTGCAGAGCCAGTTGCCACTGTGGCAGGTCAGGTCACCAACCCAGCTGTAGTGCACGCAACGCCAGCACCAACTGCGGCAGAACCCGCAGCCCCTGTCTCTGCTGCAATTTCTGCCGCACCGGTTGCTGTTGCACCTGCTCAGGTTGCTGCGGCACCGATTGCAGTTGCTGCGGCAGCTGTTGCACCGGTTGCAGTGGCTGTTGCACCTGTTGCTGCAGCACCCGCCTCGGTGGCTATCGCCACACCGGCACCTGTTGCGGCAGCAGCGCCCGCGCCAGCACCCGTGGCAGATCTGGCAACGTTGAACGCGATCGTGCACGCAGCGGGCTTGCAATGGATTGAAAGTGATCCCGTGCGTGTCGCGCAGACTTTGGCTCAACAGCCAACGGTGAGCATCAAACTCGGTCGCGAGCGTAAGCCCGCGGTTGTGATTTCAAGCGAACCTTTGGTACAAGTCGAAACGCGCACTTAACACGAGCGTAGCCCTGCCCCGCAACTTTGCGGTGGGGCAAATGAAAACGGCGACCTCGGTCGCCGTTTTCATGATGCGTCTCTCTGAATCCTCGTCAATACTACGCTGCAACAGCATCCGCGGGCTGATTAGTCATGATTGCCATTAAGCGCGCGAGCTCGGCACGCAGCTGACGGCGATCGAGCACCATATCGATCGCGCCTTTTTGTTGCAAAAATTCTGAGCGTTGAAAGCCTTCGGGCAATTTTTCGCGCACGGTTTGTTCGATCACGCGTGGGCCCGCAAAGCCAATTAAGGCTTTAGGTTCGCCAATGACGACATCGCCCATAAAAGCAAAGCTCGCCGATACACCACCCATGGTGGGATCAGTGAGCACACTGATAAAGGGCAGCTTTGCATCGGCCAGACGCGTGAGCATGGCATTTGTTTTAGCCATTTGCATCAACGAGAACAAACTTTCTTGCATGCGCGCGCCACCCGAGGCTGCGACACAAATAAAGGGCACCTTTTGAGCGATCGCTGCCTTGACACCCTGCACAAACCGCTCGCCGACCACCGACCCCATCGAGCCACCCATAAACTCAAATTCAAAACAGGCCAACACGCAGGGTATGCTGTGAATGCTTCCGCTGGTCACGATCAAGGCATCACTTTCACCCGTTTGACGCATGGCTTCTTGGATACGTTCGGGGTACTTACGCGAATCTTTGAATTTCAGTGGATCCATTGAGCGCGTGTTAGAGTCGATCTCGACCCGACCTTCGATGTCGAGCAGCGATTCGATTCGAGCACGGGCGCCTAAGCGCATATGGTGATCACACTTGGGGCAAACATGCAGATTCGCGGCTAAATCTTCGTTGTACAGCACAGCTTCGCACGCAGGGCATTTAAGCCAAACACCCTCAGGCACGCGTTTGGTTTGTGCCGTCGGCGTATTAATCGTTTTATTAATACGGGGGGGTAATAATTTACCTAACCAATTCATGCTTGGTTTCCGGTTACTTGTGCGCTCGTAGTTGCAGCGCCCATAGCCGCACCTGAAGGAAGCCTGGCGACATCAAGCGCCCGACGAATGCTTGCCAACCACGTCGCACCCGCTTCAATCGCAGCCTGTGACTGTTGGGCCACTGGCAACCCCGCGCAGGCTTTGGTCATCGTGTCGATCAACTTGCTACCGATCACGACCGCGTCAGCGACCAGGCTGATTTTTTGTGCGCTTTGCGCGTCACTAATTCCAAAACCTACGCCTACGGGTAAAGAGACATGTTGGCGGATGCTTTGCAAACGCGTCGCGACATCTGCAACGTCAAGGTTGCCCGCGCCGGTTACGCCGTTGAGCGAAACGTAATACACGTACCCGCGCGCGATCTTACCCACCGCGCGGATACGCGCTTCGGTTGAGGTAGGCGCCAACAAAAAGATCGGTGCAATATGGTGCTGCTCGAGCATGTGCACGAACTCACCGATTTCTTCGGGCGGATAATCAACCGTCAACAAGCCATCAATGCCAGCAAGCTCAGCACGCTCAGCAAAGTTCTTTTGCCCCATACTTTCGATGGGATTCGCATAGCCCATCAAAACGATAGGCGTTTGCTGATCGGTTGACCTAAATTCAGCCACCATTTCCAAGACGTGCTTCAAACCTACACCCTGTGCAATCGCGTGCTCAGCCGCACGCTGAATGACGGGGCCATCGGCCTGTGGGTCTGAAAACGGGATCCCCAGTTCTATCACATCGGCCCCGGCTTTTACCAGAGCATGCATCAAGGGCACTGTGGTGGCAGGCAAGGGGTTACCGGCAGCAATATAGGGAACCAGTGCCGCGCGCTTTTGGTCAGCAGCGCGTGCAAAGGCAGCTGCGATGCGGTCGAGGTGTTGAGTCATCTGAATAAAACCTTTAAAGCACCATGCCAGAGTGTTGGGCCACAGTATTGATATCTTTATCGCCACGACCAGACAAATTAATCAGAATCACCTTGTCTTTAGATAGCGTTGGCGCCAATTTTGCAGCATAGGCCAACGCATGAGCCGTCTCGAGCGCGGGAATGATGCCTTCGATGCGGCAGCAGTGATGAAAGAACTTGAGCGCTTCTTCATCGGTGACGCTGACATACGAGGCCCGACCGCTATCCTTCAACCAGGCGTGCTCAGGTCCCACACCCGGGTAGTCAAGACCCGCTGAGACCGAATGCGTTTCGGCGACCTGGCCATTTTCATCTTGCAGAACATAGGTGCGGTTACCATGCAACACACCGACCTTACCAGCGGTAAGCGTTGCTGAGTGCTTGCCGCTTTCAACGCCTTCTCCGGCCGCTTCGACACCAATCAACTTGGTCTGCTCGTAAGGGATATAGGGGTGAAAAATACCCATCGCGTTTGAACCGCCGCCTACACAAGCCAGCACATAGTCAGGCTGCTTACCCGCGTACAAGGGCATCTGCTCGATCGATTCTTTACCGATCACTGAGTGAAAATTTCTTACCATCATCGGATAAGGATGTGGACCCGCAACGGTACCGATAATGTAAAACGTGTCATCAACGTTGGTCACCCAATCGCGCATGGCTTCGTTCAGCGCATCTTTGAGTGTGCGTGAGCCCGAGGTGACAGGCACCACGGTTGCCCCAAGCAACTTCATGCGATACACGTTAGGCGACTGGCGCTTGACGTCTTCGATGCCCATGTACACCACGCATTCCATACCGTAGCGCGCACACACTGTGGCAGTGGCTACACCGTGCTGACCCGCACCGGTTTCAGCGATGATGCGTTTTTTACCCATTCGGCGTGCCAACAGAGCCTGGCCCAGGCTGTTGTTAATTTTGTGCGCGCCCGTGTGGTTGAGGTCTTCGCGCTTAAACCAGATTTGCGCGCCCCCCAGCTCTTCTGACCAACGGCGGGCGTGATACACCGGCGTAGGCCGACCGACAAAATGCTTGAGTTCGTATTCAAATTCAGCCACAAAATCAGGGTCGTTACGGTACTTTTCGTACGATAAGCGTAATTCTTCGATTGCCTGCATCAGCGTTTCGGCTGCAAAGACGCCACCGTAAGGGCCAAAATGACCTTTTGCGTCAGGAAAATCATAAGGTTTCACGATTAGATCTCCGGATCAAACCAAGCTGCGCGGGCAACCATATGCCCAACGCCTTTTACGCGGCCACCCATGCCCACCCAGGCAACGGTGTACGTTCAGCGCGAAAGTCTTGAGTTTAGCAGTGTGGAACGCAAAAAAATGCGTTAAACCTCACGCTTACACGCTTTTTTGGCTAACGGCGACGCGCCAAAAATACGCCAGACACCTCACCCAACGCGCTCAACGCCTGTTGAAGATCCGTACCGTCGCGAATTTCAGCGGTAAAGGCCATGTACGCCACCGAGGCCTTTGACTGAGTGTTGACAGCGATCACATTCAAACGCAAGCGCGCGAACACCTCGGATAGGTCGCGCAGCAACCCCGGACGATCTTGCGCCTGGATGATCACCTCAACCGGATAGACCGAGCCGGGCGTACCCGCCGACCAGGCGACCTCGATGACGCGCTCGGGCTGATGTTTGCTTAAATCGGCAAAGGTCGAGCAGGCCGAGCGATGAATAGACACCCCACGACCACGCGTCACAAATCCTTGAATCACGTCGGGCGGTGCCGGGCGGCAGCAGCGCGCCAACTGCGTCAGCAGCGATCCCACACCCACCACTAGAACGTTGCTTTTGCCATCGCCGCTGGTGCTTTCTGCACGCATCGCGTGTGCCATCAAATCTTCAACACGTAACTCGGGCTCGGGCACGGCTGGCTGCAAGATGGCGTCGATTTGACGCAAACTAAATTCTTCTTTTGCCGCAGCCACGTATAAATCATCGGCGCGGGCAAAACCAAGCTGCTGCGCTAACTGCTCGAGATTGATCGATGTTTTGCCGAGGCGCTGCAGCTCTTTTTCGACCAACGCCTGCCCCTGCGTGGTGCGTTGAGCCAATTCAATTGCGTTAAACCACGCGCGCACTTTGGCGCGCGCGCGCGGGCTCGCCAAGAAACCTAACTGGGGATTCAACCAGTCGCGCGACGGCCCGCCTGATTTTGTCGTGACAATCTCGACCGTTTGCCCGGTTTGAAGTGGCGTACTTAAAGGCACCATCTGCCCATCGATCCGTGCACCCCGACAGCGATGCCCAAGATCTGAATGCAAGTGATAAGCAAAATCCACAGCGGTTGCCCCAATCGGCAACTCGATCACGCGCGCTTGGGGCGACAACACGTAAATGCGATCTTGTGTCACCCGACGCGGCTTGCTGGGCTGCGGCTCACCCGACTGTGCACCGGCTTCGGTGTTCCAGGCTAACAGCTGCCGCATCCAGGCTAATTGCCGGTCGTACTCTGCCACCGCGGGTGGTTGCCCTGCTGCAGAATGCCCAGCGTGAGGCCCGAGTTCTTTGTAGCGCCAATGTGCAGCCATGCCAAACTCTGCAAAATCATGCATGGCCCGCGTACGAATCTGCACCTCGAAGGGTCGCCCCGTCGCATCAGCCACGACGGTATGCAAAGACTTATAGCCGTTGGGTTTGGGCCGCGAAATATAGTCATCAAACTCGTCAGATACCGGCACCCATAACTCATGCACCAGCCCAAGCGCGGCGTAGCACTCGCGCTCGTCTTGCACAATCACCCGCAAGGCGCGCACGTCATACAACTCGCTAAAATCCAGCCCCTTGCTGCGCATTTTGTTATGAATGCTGTAGATGTGCTTAGGTCGCCCTGACACGTCAGAACTGATCCCGCGCGCCTTGAGACCCTGTGCTAATTGTTCAATCGTCTGACTAATAAAGTCTTCACGCTCAACACGTTTTTCTTCGAGTAATTTAGCAATATCCTTGTACCGCTGAGGATCAGTAAAGCGAAAGGCAAGGTCTTCCATCTCCCACTTGATTTGCCAGATCCCCAAACGATTCGCCAGTGGCGAGTATAAATCTAGCGTCTCGCGCGCCAGCATTGGATCGCACGGCCGTTTTTCTGTCGCCAACCAACGCAGCGTTTGCAAACGCGAGGCTAAGCGAATCAACACAATGCGCAAATCGGCCGCCATCGCCAACAACATTTTGCGCAACATTTCTTTTTGATCGATCGAATCGAAAGCGCCGTAGGTCGCGCCGCTTGCGATTGAACCCAAACGCGATAACGCACGCGTGCCCTGCACCAACTGCACAACCTCAGCACTGAACGCCTCTGAGATGGGATCGGTGACTCGGGGTTTGGCCGCACCGGCCTCATCGGACACGGGTGTCAACATCAACAAGGCAGCCACGCGCGTCGCGGTGTCTGCCTGCATATCAGCCAAAATTTTAGCTGACCCATAAGCATGGGCCAGCAAGGTTTCGCCTCCGGGTGTCACCTGCTGCGCCAAACGCGGACTGACCCAATCTAGCGCACGCTGCACTAGAGCTTGGTCAGCAGCCACGAGGCCGCCGATCAACGTATTGAAATCAAGAGTTGAAACCCTATCCAACGTAACCTATTAAATCGTCAACCATCAAACCGCGGCGGTTACGACGATTTCAACTTTGTAGTCTGCACTGGCCAGACGCGCTTCGATGGTCGCGCGCGGTGGGGCATTACCTTCAGCAACCCAGGCATCCCAGGCTTTGTTCATACCATCAAACTCTTTCATATTGGCCACAAAAATCTGCGCCATCAAGATACGCGTTTTATCGGTACCTGCTGTGGCCAACAGCTTATCGATCACGGCCAAAATCTGGCCGGTTTGACCGGTGATATCTTGGGTCGTGTCATCGGCAACTTGACCCGCTAAATAAGCGACACCGTTATGCACAGCCATGTCAGACAGACGTTTACCCACATTTACTCGGTTGATGTTACTCATAAAAATCCTTGATTCAAATTAGGCAGCAGGAAGTTCAAACACATGGCGTAGGTACGCCAAATACGCTTTGTCGTCACACATCGTTTTTTCGGGCGCATCTGAGACTTTGGCCACAGGTTGACCGTTGCAGCGGATCATTTTCATAACAATCTGCAATGGTTCGTGACCTAAGTCATTCGTCAGATTCGTGCCAATACCGAAGGCGGTTCGGCAACGCCCCGAAAAACGACGGGTCAACTCGATCGCGCGTGGAAATGTTAACGCATCTGAAAAAACTAGGGTCTTGTTGCGCGCGTCGACGCGATGGCTCGCATAGTGCGCGACCATGCGCTCACCCCAGTCAAACGGGTCGCCCGAGTCGTGGCGAGCGCCGTCAAACAATTTGCAGAAATACATATCGAAATCGCGCAAAAAGGCCGCCAAGCCATAGACATCTGACAAGGCAATCCCCAGATCGCCTCGGTACTCTTTGGCCCAGGTTTCAAGGGCAAACACTTGCGAGTCACGCAGTCGCGGACCGAGGGCTTGGCAGGCTTGTAAATATTCGTGCGCCATCGTGCCTAGCGGTAACACGCCATGCTTCATCGCAAACCACACGTTGCTAGTGCCTGCAAAGTGTTCGCCCATTTGCGCTTTCATCGTCGTCACGACTTCGTCGTGCCAGACGTGCGAAAACCTCCTGCGTGTGCCGTACTCGGCCACACGAAACTCAGCCAAATCAGTAGCGTCAAGCACCAATTTCATTTTAGTTTGCAGACGCTTTCGACCCTCGGCCCAGTCGGGGTCTTTACACACATTGCGAAAATAGACCTCGTTGACGATCGCCAGCACAGGGATTTCAAACAGAATGGTGTGCAGCCATGACCCTTTAACTGAAATGGCAATTTCACCTGGCAGCTCACCTTCTGTGACCTCGATGCACTTTTCTGGCAGATGAAACAAGCCTAAAAAATCAATGAAGTCACTTTTAATAAACCGCAAATTTTTAAGGTAGTCGAGTTCGCCAGGTAAAAAACGCAACTGACATAGTGCATGGATCTCTTGGCGGATTTCGTCAAGATACGGACGTAAATTCACCCCTTGCGTGCGACATTTGTAACGATACTCAACCTGCGCGGCCGGAAAATGATGCAACACCACCTGCATCATGGTGAACTTATAGAGATCCGTATCAAGCAGCGATTTGATAACCATATTTGTCCCAACCTTTATAAAACCTTAGCACAGACACCGCTGCGAGAGCGGGTATCCCGACACAACCGAGGCCGTTTAGGTAAAATACTTGTTTATCTCATCGCTTCTTGGTAAACAACATGACGCACGTAGTGACTGAAAACTGTATCAAGTGCAAATTTACTGACTGTGTTGACGTCTGTCCGGTGGATTGTTTTCGCGAGGGTCCAAACTTTTTGGTGATTGACCCAGACGAATGCATTGATTGCGCGGTGTGCATCCCCGAATGCCCAGCAAATGCCATTTTTGCCGAAGAAGATGTGCCCCAAGATCAAATGAAATTTATTGCGCTCAATGCCGAGCTGTCACCGCTCTTTGCAAGCATCAGCCGCAGCAAGGGCGGCCTGCCTGATGCCGACGACTGGCTTGATGTGCCTGATAAGCTCAAACACCTCGAGCGGTAGTTGACGCATATTTTTTCTATGGCGCGCGCATTGCCATGAGCCAGCCCCCGGTCGCCTCTGCTGCGCCTCGTTACACCCGCCAGGTCGTGACGCACAAAACGGCTTGGGCAACCGAAAAACTGTTCTCCCTCACGGTCACCCGCCCGCCCGGTTTTAAGTTTGTCCCGGGCCAATTTGCCCGGCTTGGGCTCGCCCTAGACCCTAGCTCACCTGAAACACCCAACGAATGGCGCGCCTACTCGATGGTGTCAGCCCCCGACCAGAGCGAATTAGAGTTTTATTCGGTGGTCGTGCCCGACGGCAAATTCAGCCCGCCTTTGGCACAACTAGGTGTGGGTGACGCGCTTTGGATTAACAACAGCGTCTTCGGATTTCTGACCCTCGACGCGTTTGCTGACGGCGACGATTTGTGGTTGCTAGCCACTGGCACGGGGCTATCCGCCTACTTATCGATGCTGCGCGATCCGACCACCTTTACGCGTTTTAAACGCATCATTTTGGTGCATGGCGTGCGTTACGCTTACGAGCTTGCTTACCGTGACGAGCTTTTATCGCGCATGCAACGGCATGCAGGACAACTGATTTATTTGCCCATCACCACCCAAGAACCACTCACACTAGATTTATCACCCTCGCTCAGCCCCAACGGCCTGGCCCCCGCACGCCTGACCACACTGTTGCGCACCGGCGAGCTTGAGCAACGCGCCGGTGCGTTGCTTGACCCAAGTCAAGCCAGGGTCATGCTGTGCGGTAACCCGGCGATGGTCACCGATATGCGCAGTCTGCTCAGTGAACGCGACTTTGCGGCAGGCAGACGCGGTGTGCCCGGCAATTTGGCGGTCGAGAACTACTGGTAAAGGTGGTGAAGTCAGCCCATGCGTGGCACTGACACGACATTTTGCTGCGTTGCAATAAAAAACTTGTTAAATCAGTGATGTCCATCTCAGATTGGGTGATAATCAGGCTCTCAAGCTCACAACTGGATTCGCTCAATGCTTTATCAAATGCATGAAATGCAGCGCGCCCTGATGGCACCGCTCACCCACTTCAGTGAAATGAGTGCCAAGTTATTCACCCACGCAGCCAGCCCATTTGCCTACACGCCACTCGCCAGGCAAGTGGCTGCCAGTTACGAACTCATTTATCGTCTGGGTAAGTCTTACGAAAAGCCTGCCTGGGGGCTGCCAACGACTGAGGTCAATGGCAAGTCAGTGGCTGTCGAGCAAGAGGTCTCTTTAGCGCTACCCTTCTGTAATTTGCTGTACTTTGCGCGTGATCTACCCGCAAAAGTGCGCCAAGCTGATCCGACGATCCTATTAGTGGCACCCATGTCAGGGCATCACTCCACGCTATTGCGTGACACGGTTCGGGCTCTGCTCCCTAATCACGAAATCTACCTCACCGACTGGATCGATGCGCGCATGGTGCCCGTCTCAGAAGGCGCCTTTAGCCTGAACGACTATGTGCGCTATCTACAGCAATTCATGCGCCACTTAGGCCCTGACGTTCACCTGATGTCGGTGTGTCAGCCCACGGTACCTGCGTTGGCCGCGGTGTCGCTGATGGCAACCAACAAAGACCCCTGTCTGCCGCGCACCATGACCATGATGGGCGGTCCGATCGACCCTCGCTGTTCACCGACGCAAGTCAACCGCCTAGCCACTACCAAACCCTTCGAGTGGTTTGAGCAAAAGCTGATTCATACGGTACCCCCGCAGTACCCGGGTGCGGGCCGACGCGTCTACCCCGGCTTTTTGCAGCATGCCGGCTTTATGTCAATGAACCCAGATCGTCACATGAAATCGCATTACGATTTCTATCTTGACTTACTTCGCGGCGACGACGAAGACGCAGAGGCACATCGCAAGTTCTACAACGAGTACAACGCTGTGCTCGACATGTCAGAAGAGTTTTATCTGGATACGATTCGAACCGTGTTTCAAGAGTTTGCTTTACCGAATGGCACCTGGGAAATCGATGGCCAGTTGGTCACCCCAAGTGACATTAAAACTGTCGCCTTGTTCACGATCGAGGGTGAGCTTGATGACATTTCAGGCGAAGGACAAACACGCGCCGCTCAAGATTTGTGTTCGGGGATTCCGGCCAAACGCAAGCAGCATTACACTGCGCCTGAATGTGGCCACTACGGGATTTTTGCCGGACGCCGCTGGCGCACGACGATCTGTCCGCAAATTGCTGAGTTTGTTCGCAAATACTAGAGGCAACTTTTAAGACACTTACCTTAGGCAAATCGCCCACTTGAAGGTGTCTTTCAAGGCGCTCACCTCAGGCAACTCGCCCAGTTGCCTGATTTCAATTGTTCAAGACCATGCTTGCTGCACGCATCAATGCCCTTTTGCCTCAAACCCAATGCACCAAGTGTGGCTATCAGGGTTGTGAGCCTTATGCGCAAGCCATTGCTTCAGAGGGGGCTGCGATTAACCGCTGCCCCCCGGGTGGTGAGGTAGGCATCGCGGCCTTAGCGCAACTGCTACGCCAACCAATTATTGAGCTCGACACCGGTTGCGGCACTCATCAGCCGCTACAAGTCGCCGTCATTGACGAAAAGTTCTGTATCGGCTGCACGCTATGCATTCAGGCGTGTCCGGTCGATGCCATTATCGGCGCCTCGAAGCTGATGCACACCGTTTTGCCAGAGCAATGTACGGGCTGCGACTTATGTGTCGCCCCCTGCCCGGTAGATTGCATCTCGATGATGCCGGTGACACCCATACGCAGCTGGACACCTCAAGACGCAGCGCACGCTCGAACACGCTATGAGACGCGGCAGCGGCGGTTAGCTCAGGGGCCTGAATCACTGAGGCAGTCGCCAGAGCTTAGCGACGCTGACGTGAACGCCACGCATGTTAGTACGACGCAGGAAACTGCAACGTCAGCTCAGGCAAACAAACAAGCTGTTATTGCACAGGCTTTAGCGCGTGCGCGTGCCAGACGAACTGCGAAGATCACCCCATAGCCACTTAATCGTGATGATCACCTGATCCAGCCGATTTGCCAGTTAAGGACGCACAACCCCAGCCTATGAACCCAGATAAACGACGCGAGATTTTTAGCCGTATGCAGGCGGCGAACCCGCAGCCCACCACCGAGCTCGAATATAAAAGTGATTTTCAGTTGCTGATTGCTGTTGTGCTCTCGGCGCAAACAACTGATAAAGCAGTCAATCTGGCGACGCGAAAGTTTTTTGCAAAACACGGCACGCCCAAGGGTTTACTTGCGCTGGGCGAGGCAAAGCTTGCCGACTACATTAAGACAATCGGACTTTATAAAACCAAGGCAAAAAACGTCATCGCGACGTGTCAGCTATTGCTGGATCAGCACAACGGCAAGGTCCCACAAACGCGCGAAGCGCTTGAGGCCTTACCTGGAGTGGGTCGCAAAACAGCCAACGTGGTATTGAATACGGCGTTCGGTCAACCCACCATTGCTGTCGATACCCATATTTTCAGGGTGTCAAACCGAACAAAAATCGCCCCGGGTAAAGACGTCGTTGCCGTTGAAAAAGGCCTCGAAAAGTTTGTACCCGAAGAGTTCAAGCTCAACGTGCACCACTGGCTGATTTTGCACGGCCGCTATATTTGCGTGGCACGCACCCCAAAATGCCCACAATGCGGGATTGCCGATTTATGCGAGTACCGGCCAAAAACCAAGGCTTAATCTGCGTCGAGCGTGGGTACCTTAGGCCTGGCAGGCGCCGGCGCGAGCGATTCGCTGAGCCAATTAGGGTAAGCGCTAAGAGTTACACCACCTATGGCAAACCCCCATTCAGCTTTTGCTGCACTTGCGTCATAATGCGCACTCACCTCTAAAAATACTCCATCCGCAAAGATACGCATGAAAGACATCATCCTTGAGACAACCCATCTCACCAAGGAATTCAAAGGCTTCGTGGCGGTCAACGACGTCTCGCTCAGTGTTCAAAGGGGACAGATTCACGCTTTGATCGGCCCTAATGGTGCGGGCAAGACCACCTGCTTTAACTTGCTGACTAAATTTTTACCTCCAACACGCGGCAAGATCCAATTTAATGGTGTCGATATCACGGGCGACCGCCCTGCCCAGATCGCACGTCGGGGCATCATTCGCTCGTTTCAAATATCGGCCGTGTTTCCGCATTTAACTGTGCTTGAAAATGTACGCATTGGTTTACAGCGCCAAACCGGTATTTCGTTTCACTTCTGGAAAAGTGACACGCATTTGAATCAACTGAACGATCGCGCTCAAGCCTTGCTTGAACAGGTCGACTTAGGCGAGTTTGCAAACGAAATTACTGGCAGCCTGCCCTATGGGCGCAAGCGCGCGCTCGAAATCGCCACGACCTTGGCCATGGAACCCGAACTGATGTTGCTTGACGAGCCCACACAAGGTATGGGCCACGAAGACGTTGATCGGGTCACCCAGTTGATCAAGCGCGTCAGTGTTGGGCGCACGATCTTAATGGTTGAGCACAACATGAATGTGGTGTCTTCAATTGCAGACACCATCACGGTCTTGGCGCGCGGCGCGGTGTTGGCTGAAGGCAATTATGCACATGTTTCAAAAGACCCCTTGGTGATGGAAGCCTACATGGGCACCACCGAGGGCGAACTCGCCGGAGCACACGCATGAGCACCGCTGCACTTGAAATCAAAGGCTTAAACGCCTGGTACGGCGAGTCGCACATTTTGCACGGCATTGACCTGACCGTCCATCAAGGTGAAGTGGTGACATTGCTCGGGCGCAACGGCGCAGGACGTACCACCACGTTGCGCGCGATTTTGGGGTTAACTGGCGCGCGTACGGGTTCGGTACGCATTGGCGGCACTGAAGTCATTGATATGCCAACGTTTAAAGTTGCCAAGCTTGGTGTGGGCTACTGCCCCGAAGAACGCGGCATCTTTGCAAGCTTGTCTTGCGAAGAAAACTTACTGCTACCACCTCCGGTGGGCGCTTTAGGTGGCGGAATGTCGCTCTCAGAAATTTACGAAATGTTTCCGAATCTGCTTGAGCGCCGCAACTCGCCCGGCACCCGTTTATCGGGTGGTGAACAGCAGATGTTGGCCGTCGCCCGCATTTTGCGCACCGGCGCCAATCTATTGTTGCTTGACGAAATTTCTGAAGGGCTTGCGCCCGTGATTGTGCAGGCACTCGGTCGCATGATCAAGATGCTAAAAGCCAAGGGTTACACCATTGTGATGGTTGAGCAGAATTTTCGTTTTGCCGCCCCCTTGGCAGACCGTTTTTATGTCGTCGAGCATGGCCAAATCGTCGAGCACTTTGACGCTGCCGAGCTTCAATCCAAACAAGCTGTTTTGACAGAGTTGCTCGGGGTTTAGTCGCTATTTGACTTGTATGATGGCGTCTTTGCAGTCTGGCGTCTAATTTTTTTCATTGCGTGTCGCAATCTTTCGGAGAACTACATGAAACTTCGCACTCTAAGTGCTTCGCTGATGTTGGCCGGTTTCGGCCTCGTTTCACATTCGGCTTTAGCCAACATTTCTGATGACGTTATTCGGATCGGTTTTGTTACCGACATGGCCAGCGTTTACTCTGACATTGACGGCCCTGGCGGCATCGAAGCGGCGCGTATGGCCATCGCTGATATGGGCGGCCAAATCAATGGCAAAAAAATCGAACTGCTGTTTGCAGATCATCAAAATAAGGCCGACGTCGCAGCAGCGAAAGCGCGCGAATGGTTTGATCAACAAAAAATTGACATGCTAATTGGTGGTACCAACTCTGGTGTCAATTTGGCGTTAGCCGGTATCGCTGCCGAAAAGAAAAAAGTCTTTATGGCGATCGGTGCAGCAGCCTCAGACCTGACTGGCGCACAATGCTCACCCTACACCGTTCACTGGGCCTATGACACCGTAGCGCTTGCGCGCGGCACGGGTTCTGCAATCGTGAAAGCTGGCGGCAAATCATGGTATTTCTTGACTGCTGATTACGCTTTTGGTCATGCGCTTGAGCGTGACACCGCAAACGTCGTAAAAGCGGCTGGCGGTGAAATCAAAGGCCAAGTTCGCGCCCCCTTAAATTCTTCAGACTTTTCATCGTTTTTATTGCAAGCACAAAGTTCAAAGGCCCAAATCTTAGGCTTGGCGAACGCGGGTGGCGACACGATCAATTCGATCAAAGCGGCAAACGAATTCGGTATCGGCAAAACCATGAAATTGGCCGGCTTGCTGATTTTTATTAACGATATTCATTCGCTCGGCCTCAATGTCACCCAAGGTATGCAATTTACGGATGGCTGGTACTGGGATCAAAACGACGAAACCCGCGCTTGGGCCACTAAGTTCGAAGCGAAGGTTAAGCGTAAGCCTTCGATGATTCAGGCGGGCGACTACTCTGCCGTTTCGTTTTACTTGAACGCAGTGAAAGCAACCGGTAGTGATGATGGTGACACTGTCATGAAGTGGATGAAATCCAACAAAGTCAACGACATGTTTGCCAAAAATGGCTACGTGCGCGAAGACGGCCGCATGATTCACGACATGTTCTTGATGGAAGTCAAGAAACCATCTGAATCAAAAGGCCCTTGGGATTACTACAAACAAATCGCGGTACTGCCTGGTGAGTCTGTCTTCACCACGCTTGCTGAATCTACCTGCAAACTTATCAAGAAGTAAGCACAATCCAACCTTCGGTGCGCCCTGGCGTACCGAAGGTTTATTTTGTTGACTCTGCACCTTTGGCGTTCTGATTCACAATGATCACTATTTTCGGTATACCCCTTCAAGCGTTTCTGGGCCAGCTCTTGCTTGGCTTAGTGAACGGTTCTTTTTACGCCATTCTGTCGCTTGGTCTGGCGGTGATTTTCGGCTTACTGAATGTCATCAACTTCGCGCACGGCGCGCTGTACATGTTTGGTGCTTTTTTAGCCTGGATGGGTCTGGCTTATTTTGATCTGAACTACTGGGTCATGCTCGCACTTGCACCCGTCATTGTGGGCTTGTTCGGCATCTTGATTGAAAAGTTTCTGCTCAAGCATCTTTACAAGCTTGATCATTTGTATGGCCTGCTGCTCACCTTCGGCATCACTCTGTTGATGGAAGGCCTATTTCGCAGCTTCTATGGCGTCTCTGGGCAACCGTATTCGACACCTGAGGCCTTGCGCGGTGCCACCAACCTAGGGTTTATGGTGCTGCCTAATTACCGCGCCTGGGTTGTGGTTGCCTCGGTGGTGGTGTGTTTTGCAACCTGGTTTGTGATCGAGCGCACCCGCTTGGGCGCCCTCTTGCGCGCCGGCACTGAAAACCCCAGGCTGGTTGAAGCGTTTGGCGTCAATGTGCCCTTGATGATCACACTCACCTATGCGTTTGGTGTGGCGCTTGCTGGCTTTGCGGGTGTGTTGGCAGCCCCGATTTTGCAAATTTCGCCGCTGATGGGTTCAAACCTGATCATCGTGGTGTTTGCCGTAGTCGTGATCGGTGGCATGGGTTCGATTCTAGGTGCGATTGTCACGGGACTTGGGCTGGGTTTGATCGAAGGGTTGACTAAAGTATTTTGGCCTGAGGCCTCAAGCACGGTGGTGTTCATCATCATGGCGATCGTGTTGTTGCTGCGTCCGGCAGGTCTGTTTGGAAAAGAAAAATGAATCGTCAAGCGCTTGGTTATATTTTATTTGTTGTATTTCTGGCCGCGATTCCTGTGCTCGGGATCTATCCGATCTTTGCCATGAAAATCATGTGCTACGCCTTGTTTGCTTGTGCGTTCAATTTGCTGCTGGGCTTTACAGGCTTGCTGTCGTTTGGGCACGCAGCCTTTTTAGGTGGTGCCGCGTATGCCTCAGGGCATGCCATCAAAGCCTGGGGGTTTTCGCCTGAACTCGGTATTTTGTACGGCGTGGCGATTGCTGGCATCATGGGCATTATCATGGGCGCGTTGGCGATTCGCCGCAGTGGCATCTACTTTGCGATGATCACGATGGCACTCTCGCAGATGGTCTACTTCTTTTTTCTGCAAGCTAAATTCACAGGTGGCGAAGATGGCCTGCAAGGCGTACCGCGCGGCACCTTGTTTGGCTTGATTGATCTTAAAAACGATCTCAATTTGTACTACGTCGTGATGGTCATTTTTATCGTGGGGTATCTCATCATTTGGCGCACGGTACATTCGCCCTTCGGTCAGGTACTGAAAGCGATTCGCGAAAATGAACCGCGCGCCATATCCCTTGGCTACGATGTCGAGCGCTTCAAGCTCTTAGCCTTTGTATTATCTGCCCTGCTGGCGGGCTTGGCGGGCTCAGCCAAGATGCTGATTTTTGTATCGGCAACCTTGTCAGATGCCACGTGGCAGATGTCGGGCCTGGTAATTTTAATGACGCTGATCGGTGGCATGGGCACGTTAGTAGGCCCGGTCATCGGCGCCTTCATTGTGGTGCTGCTTGAAAACAAAGTCGGTGATTTTGGTGCCGCGATCGCTAAATATACTGGTGTTGAGTGGTTTCAACGCTTAGGCGAGTCTGTCACCATTGTGATTGGTTTGATTTTTGTGATTTGCGTACTGGCCTTTAGGCGTGGCTTGGTGGGCGAACTCAACGCCTGGCTTGAAAAGCGTAAAAGCATTTCAACGCAGGCCTAACTAAGCCGGGCATGTCGTTGCGCTGCTGATGTGCAGGTATTTTGCTTGTTGACTATCCACTTACAGAGAGACTGACATGAAGATTAGACAATTCTTAAAATTACCGTGTGCAGTCGCGTTATCAGCGGCAACACTCTTAGGCAGCTCATTCGCCGTGGCGCAGGCACCAGCACCAGCACCGGCGACCACCGCCACGGCTGCTAGCGCTAAAGTCGAGATGCAATGGCTTGGGCAGGCGGGCTTTCGTATTGTGTCCCCCGGCGGCAAGCTGATTGTGGTCGATCCTTGGATCAAAGGGGGCCCTAAAGCACCGGCCAATTACAAGGCTGACTTGGGTGCCTTGGGCAAAATTGATATCTTGCTGGTAACTCACGCGCACGTGGATCATTTAGGCGATGCACCTGCGTTGGCAATTTTGAACAAGACCAAGCTGTTTGGCCCTGCTGACATGGTGACGCCGCTGATCACGCTTGGCATGATCCCTGCAGATTTGGGGCACCGTTTTAATAAGTCGGGTAACGTCAAGCCGGCGCCCGGCATCAAGGTGACTGCGGTCAAGGCCGAGCATTCGTCTTTAATTGTCTGGAACAATCCGCTTACAAGCAAAAATGAATCGCACCCAGCGGGTGAAGCGATGGGTTACATCATCGAACTCGAAAACGGCTTCAAGATCTGGCACATGGGCGATACGGGTTTGTTTGGCGATATGCAATTCATCGGCGAGCACTACAAACCTGATTTGGTGTTGATTCCAATCGGTGGCAACTTCACAATGGATCCTGAGGATGCTGCGTTTGCGTTGAACACGTGGATCAAGCCGAAGATGGTGATCCCAATGCATTACAACTCAAATCCTTTGACGCCCGGCACGTTGGCTGAGTTTCAGGCTGCGATGAAGGGTAGCGCAGTCAAGATATTTCCGATGACTGAAGGGCAGACGCTGTCGTTTTAAGTTCGACTGTGGTTTTTATTTAGGCTATGGCTTCTTAAAGTTACGGGGCAGGGGCGCAGAGCGCCAGAGAGGGCAGATTGTCTTGGTCCGCTTTGCGGACTGCCCTCCGCCTGCTTGTCTGAACGGCGGCGACCCAAACTCGCTTCGCTCAGACAAGGGTCGCCTTCATCCGTTCAGCCTGCGCACGCCTCGGCAAGACAAGACAGCCCCCTCTGGCGCTCTGCGCCCCTGCCCCGTAACAGACTGATTGAGTGCGTAGGGCCCATTCTCCGTCACTCGCACCTACGAGCAAACTATTTAACTTAATCGATCAGTTTGCCGCCATCATGAAAGGGGTATGGCCCTTCAAAGGTGCCACAGGGCATTTGGTGAGAGACGATGCCGCGGTCTGTATCCCAAGCGTACACTTTGACGCCACCGGGCTCTAGCGTCCATTGCGAGGCGGCTTCGGGATCCAAATCTAGGGCGACTTGATGGGCGGGCGATGGCGAGGTCGATGCGATTGTTGAGCCGAACCTTACATCAATTGCGCGATGCAGGTGGCCGCAGACGACACGTTCAATGTTTGAATGCTTTGCGACGATGGCTTCAAGTTCTGCAGCACCTTCTAGCAGACCAATCTTATCCATATGGCCAATCAAGGTTTTGAAGGGTGGATGATGCATGGCGATCACGACTGGCAGGTCTTTTGAGTCGTTCAATGTGTCTTCAAGCCAAGCTAAACGTTTGGCACAGAGCGCGCCATGGCTTTGTTGGGTGACCGTTGTGTCTAGGGTGATCAGGCGCACGGGGCCTAGTTGCAAGGTGTATTGCACAAAGCCTGACTCGCCTAAATAGGTATGCTCAGGAAAAGCTGTACGCATCTGTGTGGCGTCGTCGTGGTTGCCGGGTAGCAAGTAGTACGGCATAGTCAGAGGGGCAAGACACTCGCGCAGGTGTGCGTATTCTGCAGGCCGACCGAAATCGGTCAGGTCTCCAGTCAATATGACCGCTTGGGGTTTTTGGCGCAGCTGCTCAATGGTCTGCACCGCACGATGCAAGTAGGGGGCCGTGTCGAGGCGGCCATACGCTAAGCGGCCCGGTTCGCGAATATGTAGGTCGGTTAACTGCACAAAGAGTGTGCTCATTCGTCATTCTCGCAGGGCATGAAATGTTCAGGAGCAATGGTGAAAGACACGCGATCCCCTACAAGATAGGGGCTATCGCGATGTGCTTCGACGGTGAGGGCTCCTTGGCCAATCACCTCTAAACGATAATGGATACGGTCGCCTAAAAAAGTACGCTGCGTAATAGTTGCAGCCGGCTGCTGTCTGTCATGGGGTTTCAGGTCAATATCTTCTGGCCGCACAAACAGTTCAGGCCAGGGGCTTTGTGGACATGGCACGATTGCCTGCGCAAAGGTGACCGTGTGGTTCACGATATCTTCAGGCGTGCGCTGTAGCCGGTTGATGCGCCCTAGAAATTCTGCCACGAACATGTGCTTAGGATTTCGGTAAAGCGCCTCGCCCTCGCCTACTTGGATGATCTTTCCACCTCGCATCACCGCAAGGCGGTCAGCAATGGCAAGAGCCTCTTGTTGATCATGCGTGACATGGATCGTTGTAATACCAAGTCTGCGCAACAACTCTGCTAACTCGTCGCGCAGCGTGACTTTTAACTTTGCGTCTAAGGCGGTGAGTGGTTCGTCAAGCAATAACACCTTTGGGCGTACCGCCACGGCGCGTGCCAGCGCAACGCGTTGGCGCTGGCCACCCGACAGCTCTGCGGGGCGCTTGTGCTCAAGGCCTTTCAGTTGCACTAAGTCAATCAATTCACCCACTGTCTGTTTGAGTTGTTGCTCGCTGGCACCTCTGATCCGCAACCCATAACCAATATTGGCCTGAACCGTCATTTGCGGGAACAGTGCGTAATGCTGAAAAACCATTCCGATCTGGCGACGCTCAACTGGTACGTCCGTCACCTCTTGTGGTCCGAACCGAATGATGCCGCCTGAATCAACCGTTTCAAGCCCCGCGATGAGCCTTAACAGTGTCGTTTTGCCGCAGCCTGAGGGGCCGAGCAAAGCCAAGACTTCGCCGGGATGCACTTCAAGAGAGGATGGCAACAAACCCTTCGTGCCATCGGTATAAGTCTTGGCACAATGGATGATTTGGACTGAAGTGCGTTCAAGTTCCATAGCGCTTTTGCACCTCGTGAGCCATTGCTTGTAGAGCCCATAAAAGCGGCAGCACCACAATAAAAAAAATCAAGGTGTAGGCTGAGCCCACTTCAATGCGCATCGAGGCATAACTGTCTGCCAGACCAACGGGTAACGTGCGTGTCAATGGGGTGTGCAACATCCAAGTCAGGTTGAACTCACCCACTGAAAGTGTAAACACCATTAGAGCGCTGGCGATGATGGCGGGCATCACCGCGGGGATCAACACCCCAAACAGTCGGCGTGTAAACCCTGCGCCCAACGTACGCGCCGCCTCTTCAAGCGCGATGAGTTCTCGATTCGCAAAGGCAGACGATACTGTGCGCACCACAAACGGTAAGGTAAACACGACATGGCCCACTAGAATGAATAAAAAGCTTTGCCGAAAACTACGAAACTGTCCATACACGAGAATTAACGCCAAGCCGGTCGCTAAGCCCGGCACCGCTACGGGCAACGTCAACAGCTCTTCGAACAGACGCGCCCAACGCGCCCGCGTTCTGGCCAACGCATACGCGCAAGGGACCCCGACCACGATGGTAATCAACGCACACAGACTCGCGATCGTCAACGACCACAAAACCGTGTCACCATAGCCTTCCCACACCTGTTCAAGCCAGCGCGTCGTCAACCCGCTGGCTAAACCTTTTGAATAATTATTCACAAGGCCTGCAGTAATAGAAAGCGCCATTGGAATTAGCATGAATAGCGTCACGAGCGCTGTGAGTAACGCTAGCGTAAACGGGAATTGGCGAGGAGCGCGTTGGCTAGCCATACGTTAAACCGCCATCGGTGCAGAGTCTGTATAGCGTCTCGCCACATACATCACTAACCAAGTCACCAAGCCCAACGCCATCGAAAGCGATGCAGCCAAGGCAAAGTTGGCGTAATTTGTAAACTCGGTATAAATCGTAATGGGTAACACCTCAAACTTAGTTGCCAGCGTGAATGCGGTACCAAAGGCACCCATCGAGGTCGCAAAGACGATCGCAGCGCACGCAAAGGTGGTTGGGGCTAATTCAGGAATCCACACATCGCGCATAATGGCATACCGCGTCGCCCCCATCGTTTTTGCGGCTTCTTCAAGTGCCAGATCCATTTTTTCGGCGGCGGCCGTATAGGTGGCGATGGCGCGTGGCAACGAAAAATACAGATAAGCTAAAAACAGACCTGTAAAGCCGTAGGCCAATGTCAGGCGACCTGCGCCTAACACCTCAGACAAATCAGCAATCAAACCTTGACGCCCACCAAGCAGGATCATAAAAAATCCAATGATCACACCGGGAAAGGATAGCGGTAAGGTGAGAAGCGAGAGCAGAGCCCCGCGCCCGACAAATTTGTAGCGCGCAAGAAAAATACCCACTGCACCGCCGAGTACGAGTGTGACCGCGGTTACAAGCAGTGATAACCCAACGGTATTTATGAGACTTAGCCAATATTTTGGGTGCGTGAAGATCGCGAAATACGTCGACCAGCCTTTTTGAGCCGGTAACGCCACAAGCCACGCCATTGGAAGCAACCAAAATGCGAAAAAAATAACAACGACTGGCATTAAGCATGCCAGTCGTTGTATCGGGCGCGTCATCACCTAATAATCACTGCTTTTTTTAGTACGCCAACTACTGCACGTCTTTCAAATAGCGATCTGAAAATGCTTTTTGTACTTTTGCCATCTGAGCATAGTTCACTGTCTTAGCGCGAGCATAGTCTGCTGCGGGTAGAAAGCGCGCTTGCACCTCAGCAGAGACAGCTGAGGCACGCACAGGACGCAGATACGCGTTGGCCCAAATGGCCTGTCCTTCGTCAGACAGCACAAAATCAAGAACTTTTTTACCGTTCTCGGCATTTGGACCTTTGTTCACGAGGCTCATCACGTAAGGCACGACTAGGGTGCCTTCAGCTGGAATCACAAAGGCAACGTTCGCTTTATCTTTGTACTTTGCACGATACGCATTGAAGTCATAATCGAGCAAAATCGCAATCTCGCCGGATAGCACGCGAGCGTATGAGGTCTGTTTAGGGACGATAGGCTCATTCTTTTTGAGTGCTGTGAAATACTCAATTGCTGGACCGAAGTTATCAAGCGAGCCACCGCGTGCTTGATTAATTGCTACGGCGCCCACGTAACCCACAAAGGCTGAGGCGGGATCTAGATAGCCAATCAAGCCTTTGTACTCTGGCTTCAGCAAATCAGCCCATGACTTAGGAATAGGCTTACCTTTCAAAGCATCAACGTTGACCATGAAGCCCAATGTACCCGAATGAATCGTAAACCAGTTACCAGACGGATCTTTTAAGTCGTCAGGAATTTCATTCCAAGCGGCAGGTTTAAAGGGCGCGACCACTCCATCAGCGCTCGCTTGTATACCAAAGGTGACGCCTAGGTATGTCACGTCGGCAACCGGACTATTTTTTTCAGCAACAAGCTGCGCCAAAGCCTGGCCAGAGTTTTTGTTGTCAGAAGGTACGGTGATCCCGGTTTTAGCCTTGATCGCCTTAAGTTGCGTGCCCCAATCTGCCCACTCGGGGGGGCAGTTGTAACAGATCGCAGACTGTGCCATCGCGACAGTCGAAGATAACAACCAACCTAGTAAAGCGACACGCAAAACGTTATTCACAAAAGCTCTCATCGCAAATATCCTTGGTAAATTCAAACACAAAATAATGCAGCCGTGACCCTAGCAAGATCGACTTAGATGATGCCTATCAAGCATGACAAAGATGTGAATGTGTCGCCAAACGAATGAGTGATGCAAAGACGCCCTGATTTAACCTCATTTGGCAAACAGCAAATTTGTCATTCATTACAAACGGCGACGTTGTCATGTAAATCGCATATTCACTGGGTACTCTACGGTCTAAACATAGATGCTGTGCCGCAGCATCGCCTTCTTAGCCTTATGCCAGGAGCAACAGATGAACGTCAAGAAACGCTGGATAGCTTACTGTTCAGGCAATACCCGCGATGCAACGCAAGACGATTGGAACAATTTCGTCTTGAAGATGTTTTTGAACTGGCGGCAACAGCAGCTCGAGCTGGATTCGAACACACCAAAAAAGGCTGGAAAAGCCCACGCTGAGTATGCCGATGCGCACTACAGCTTTACCCATTTCATTCAAAGTGCCGAGACGTACCAAGAGCTTGTAGCCCTAGAACCAACGCGACACGATTCTTAAGCAGGCGCACTGCCGATTGCATACAGACCCTATCAATCGACGTGCTGTCAACGTACTGTCATGACCCTGTCATATGAAAGGATGAAGATACCTTTCAATGAACAAAACTATTGATTTCATTTATTTCAACGCGGGCGGCGGCCACCGCGCTACGGCGCTGGCGCTACAGCAGGCGATTGAATTTGAACGGCGCCCTTGGAATGTGCGCCTTGTGAATCTATTTGAAGTGTTAGACCCGAAGGCCAGCTTTAACAAAGTGATGCGCTGTGCGCCTGAAGACCTTTATAACTTCAGGCTCCGCCATGGCCTCACCCTCGGGCTCTCGACCGAACTCAAACTGTTTCAAGCGATGATCAAGATGGGGCACAGCGCCATGGTGCGCAAGCTTGAGCAGCACTGGCGTGACACAAAACCCGATCATGTGGTTTCGTTAGTGCCAAATTTCAATAAAGCGCTGTACGAAAGCGTCACAAGCGCCCTGCCTAGCGTACCGTTTGTGACGGTACTCACGGACATGGCGGATTATCCTCCGCATTTTTGGATAGAACCCAATCAAGCTCAGCATCTTGTCTGTGGTACGGCGCACGCCGCTGAACAAGCACGTACGGCCGGCTATTCAGACGCGCAAATCTCTTTGACTTCCGGAATGATCTTACGCCCTGCCTTTTATGAGCAACCTGAGATTGATCACGAGACAGAGTGCCTCGAACTCGGCCTCGATCCAGAAAAACCGACAGGGATTGTCATGTTCGGTGGGCACGGTTCGACCGACATGCTTCGTATTGCGAAAGCGCTACCTGACATTCAACTCATTTTTCTCTGTGGCATGAATGCGACCTTAAATAAAAAAATCTCTGCGCTCAAACCGAGTGCTCGACATGTGGTGATTGGTTTTACACAAAAGATTAATCATTACATGCAATTGGGTGATTTTTTTATTGGTAAGCCTGGACCAAGTAGCCTAAGTGAAGCCGTGCATATGGGCTTACCGGTGATCACCTTTGGTAACGCCTGGACCATGCCGCAAGAGCGTTACAACACGAACTGGGTGCGTGAACAAGGCGTAGGCCTAGTCATACCCTCATTGCGAGCCATTCGAAAAGGCGTGTTGGCCTTGCTCGAGAACTTACCCACTTATAAAGAAACGGTCTCGCGTATCGAAAATCGTGCCGTGTTTGAGGTGACTGATATTTTGGATCGACTGATGTCACAGGCAGACACTGCGCGGGCTACAGTTGCCCTGCGCGAATACAACTAATGATCGAGGCAAGCACTCGACAATTTCGTTTAGATGTCCGTGACGAGTGTTGACGGCGAACAACGCATCAATTTCTAAGCTGACACAGCCAGATCTTCTTGCTCATCGAGTGTTTCGCTGGTTCGGTAGGGCCAGTGCACGATCTTCAGTACGCCTTCTGTCGTCTCAACAATCGCTGAAAGGCTTTCAACCCAGTCGCCATCGTTGCAGTACAAAATTCCGTCGATATCGCGGATCTCAGCCTTGTGGATGTGCCCGCACAAGACACCATCGTAGCCACGTCGCCTTGCCTCATCTGTCATAATGTTTTCAAAGTTTGTGATGAATGACACAGCATTTTTAACTTTATATTTTAAGTATTGTGACAGTGACCAATACGATAAACCCATTTTGTGGCGAAAGTGGTTAAACCAGTTGTTGATTTTTAGGATCACCGTATACATACTGTCGCCTAAATAGGCGAGCCATTTTGCATGCAAAATAATGCCGTCAAACAAGTCGCCGTGCGTCACCCAAATTCGCCGACCATCTAACATCGTGTGGGTGGCTTCGTCGACAATCTTAATGTCACCAAACGCCATCCCTAAAAACTGGCGGATCACTTCGTCGTGGTTGCCCGCAATGTAGGTCACGTGGGTCCCCTTTCGCGCTTTACGTAGAATCTTCTGAACCACATCGTTGTGGCTTTGCCGCCAGTACCAGCCTTTCTTAAGCTGCCACCCATCGATGATGTCACCCACGAGATAAAGCTGATCCGATTCATTCCACTTCAGAAAATCAAGTAGATACTCTGCTTTACAACCGGGTGTACCAAGGTGAATATCCGAAATCCATATCGCACGATGACGTTGTGGCCGTTGTTCTGGAACATCATATTCAGCTGGTTTCATGGCTAGGTATTTTGCTCCATTCGTTTGACACTTTGATGGCTAGCGCGTGACAAGATTGTGACAACTAATTCAAGCGGCACCGATCAATGGGCACTGTTCAAGCAGCACAAAATCGGCACCTTGGGTCGGTTCAGCAAAAACGGCCAATGAGTCAAATACGCATAAAGGTAAATGATCAAAATGTTGATGCGCGGCCTGCGTCAAAGCGCTCACTTCTTGGGGCGAAGCCTTTGCAAGTGAACCAGTCAGTGAGCAATGAAAGCGAAAGCGATCAAGCACATAAGGATAGCCCCAGCGCAACAGCAATGCATCTTCGTGCGACGACAATCCAGCACTTCTTCGTCGAGTCAGTTCTTCTGTCCCAAGCGGTACAGCGTAGTCATTCAATTGCGTCACGCACTGATGTTCGAGCAAAGTAATCTGCGGTACGTCACGCTCAGGCAACAACGCCAAAAACTGCTCTAACAGCGTCACACGCAAACGCGGCAATACAAAGGGTTTCAGCTGTTGGCACAAAGTGCTGACATGACGAATCAAGTCGCTCGGTTGATATTCGCTCGCCAGCACAAAAGGCGCGCGCATGGTGGCATGAAAACCATAGCGCCGTGGATGCTCTGTGAATTCTGCGAATCGTTTAGGCGAAACCTCAGCAATCAGAGGCTGAGCACTGAACTGTTGACTCACAGCACAGCGCCCCAGCCATTGGCTTGCCTGCGCCCACCATTGCTGCTCAATATTCGGTACGAAGTACACCGCGTAACGGTAGGCTCGCGGAGGCGTGGGGGTTGACGTCTGTATTACCGCTGTCAAATCACCGATTGTCATAAAACTTTTACATCCGCGTCATTAAAACTAAATATTGGCCGCCTAAGCTTGTTTACTTGACAAACTCAAACAGCGATCGCGATGCGATTCTGTATTTGAAAAGTAACAAGTGAATGTTTCAACCGTCTGACAGTCGCCTTTCTACCACACACACTGCACGTGCGCAGTGGCTTGCCTTGCTGGCGCGCGCGCCGCTGACCCTGCTCGAAGAAGTGCTACGACCACATGTACAAGTCACCCCGCATTGGTTACGCAAACCTGAAACTGGGCTCATGATGGTCGAAGCCCGGGCAGGTGGTAGCGGCGAGCGCTTCAATTTAGGCGAGATGACCGTGACACGCTGTGCCTTACGCCTATCGAACGCCCCCGTGCATCGTCATGTCGGTATCGCCTACATTGTTGGCCGCTCACATCGCCATGCCTACTTGGCCGCGGTCGCAGACGCCTTATTGCTGGATGACTCTGTACGCCCTGAGATTGAACACTCACTCCTCACCCCTGTTAAAGAACTTCTTGCGGCAAATAAAAACAGTCGCCAAGAGCGCGCGGACACAAGCAAGGTCGATTTCTTTACGGTAGCGCGTGAAAGTGGGTCGGATGACACCGACGAGGAACAGTCGTGACAAACATTGAACTTTCTGAAATGGGCACTGGCTTTAGTGATATTTCACTTGGCAGCCAAAGTGTATTTCGAGCAGCACTCGAAGCGCTGTCTTACCCAGGACGCCCGGTCGAACTTGAGGTGACGTTTGAAGCGCCCAAGGCCGCGCACGCAAGTGCAAGTGGCCTGCTACTTGCACTTCTTGAACCTGGATCACTGCTTTGGCTTTCACCTAGCCTGGTTCGCACCGACGCGGCGACTTGGATTGTGTTTCACACGGATTGCAAAATCACACCACATCAGCATGAGGCTGACTTTGCCTGGATCAAACACTGGGATGAACTGCCCGCGCTAGAAGGCTTCGCCTTAGGGACGGACGAATATCCAGACCACTCTACGACCTGTGTCCTCGACCTTGCCGGCCCGAGTGCCACGACAGTCACACCCCCTTCGATCGTGTTGACAGGCCCCGGCATTGTGAACACTTCAACCATTGAACTGTTGGCTGCAACACCTGCCCAAGCGGAAGGCTTTGCAGAGCAATGGGCAAGAAACCACGCGAGCTTTCCTAGAGGTATAGACCTCTTTTTTGCGACAAACACGGGTCTGATCGGCCTGCCCAGAACAACCCGTATTCAAATTACAGGATAGGGCATCTCATGTATGTAGCCGTTAAGGGTGGCGAGCAAGCCATCTTAAGTAGTTATCAACTACTTGATCAACAACGTCGTGGTGACCCAAGCGTTCCAGAACTCTCTATTGTGCAAATCCGCCAACAGATGAAACTGGCTGTCGATCGTGTGATGACCGAGGGTTCAGTCTTTGACCCAGAGCTTGCGGCACTTGCTATCAAACAGGCCTGTGGCGATTTGGTTGAGGCTATCTTTCTTTTGCGCGCGTACCGGGCTACGTTACCCAGACTTGGCTCGACGCAACCGCTTGATACCAGCAAGATGGTGTTAGATCGGCGAATCTCGGCCACGTTCAAGGATTTACCTGGCGGGCAGGTGCTCGGACCCACCTATGACTATACCCAGCGACTATTAGATTTTTCTTTGTTAGCGATTAGTGAGCCGGTAGAACCCGCGCCTAAAACGGAATCGCTTGGCGCAAGTCGTACACCAACGCAACCGACAACGGGCTCGATCAGCAGCACTGCGGCTGAAGCGCTATGGTTAGCCAAAGCTGATTCAACCAGTGACGATCCTAACATTCACGCTCAGCTTGAAGACGAGCATTTTTCGCCGCGCGTCATCGATCTGCTTAACCGCGAGGGGTTAATTGAAACCCATCAAGCAACGCAAAATGATCCCACACCCTTTGACTTGACCCGTCAGCCTGTGCGCTTTCCTGCTGATCGTAGTACGCGTCTGCAAAATCTTGCGCGTGGTGACGAAGGCTTTCTGCTCGCAATGGCCTATTCAACGCAACGCGGCTACGCCAACAGCCATCCCTTTGTGGGTGAGATTCGTTTGGGTTCGGTAGAAATCGCGCTCGTACCAGAAGAGCTAGGCTTTGCCATCTCAATCGGCGATATTGAAATCACTGAATGCCAGATGATCAATCAGTTTGCAGGCAGTAAAACCGAACCGCCCCAGTTTACGCGCGGCTATGGCTTAGCGTTTGGTCATAGCGAGCGTAAGGCGATGGCGATGAGTCTAGTGGACCGCGCCTTACGTGCTGCTGAGTTAGGCGAATTGGTGCAATCACCTGCACAAATGCCCGAGTTTGTACTTTCACACAGCGATAGCCTCGAAGCCTCGGGCTTTGTTCAACATTTAAAGTTGCCCCACTACGTTGACTTTCAATCAGAGCTTGAACTTGTCAGAAAGATGCGAGCCTCACCCCTCCAAATGCCGACATTGAATGATGAGTCTGGAGATGAGCATGCTGAATAAGAATAAAACCTCTACACCTCCGGAAAAGATCGTTGACTCTCACGAAAACCAAGCGGTTGATCAGCACTTTAATTTTGCCTATCTCGACGAACGCACCAAGCGCATGATTCGTCGGGCAATCTTAAAAGCCGTTGCCATACCGGGATATCAAGTGCCGTTTGGCTCGCGCGAAATGCCTTTGCCCTATGGCTGGGGTACGGGTGGCATCCAAGTCACAGCCTCAGTGATTGGGCCGAGTGATGTGCTTAAAGTGATTGATCAAGGGTCTGACGACACCGTCAATGCTGTCAACATTCGTCGCTTTTTTCAACGCACCACAAACGTTCAGATTACGACGCAGACGCAGGCTGCCACCCTCATCCAGACGCGCCATCGCATCCCTGAAATGGCGCTCACTGAAGACCAAATCATCATTTATCAGGTGCCCGTTCCTGAACCCATGCAACGTTTAGAACCCCGCGAACGTGAAACACGCAGCCTGCACGGCTTAGCCGAGTATGGCCTGATGCACGTCAAGCTATATGAAGATATCGCTCGCTATGGCCATATCGCAACGACCTATGACTACCCCGTGCTTGTCAATCATCGCTATGTGATGGCGCCCTCACCGATTCCAAAGTTTGATAATCCAAAAATGCATATGAACCCTGCGCTGCAACTGTTTGGCGCAGGTCGTGAAAAGCGTATTTACGCGGTGCCTCCGTACACTGCCGTTGAAAGCCTGGGATTCGAGGATTATCCCTTTGAAGTTCAGCGCTGGGATGCACCCTGTGAGTTATGCGGATCAAGAGATAGTTTTCTTGATGAGGTGATCACCGATGATCAAGGTGGCAGAATTTTCGTTTGCTCTGACTCTGATTACTGCGAGTCGCAGCAAAATAGCGCTGAGTCATCCTCCGCGCCCACGGCGCAGTCGGGGTTAAAGCATGACTAACGCCATGCCACTCGACACACAATCTCCCATCTTGCGTGCAACCGGTTTAAATAAGCGCTACGGCGACCGCGCGGCACTGATCGACGCAAGCTTTGAGCTTTGGCCAGGCGAGGTGCTCGCCATTGTGGGCGAATCCGGCTCAGGCAAAACGACACTACTTAATGCACTCGCAGCACGTGACCAACCCGACTCGGGCTCGGTTGAGTTTCAATTAAAGGGCGGTGCCCTCACCGACATTTTTACGATGACCGAGGCACAGCGTCGCCTGCTCGCACGCACCGACTGGGGCTTTGTACATCAGAACTCAGCAGATGGTCTGAGAATGGAGGTGTCGGCAGGTGCAAACGTGGGTGAACGCTTAATGGCCTTAGGCCAGCGTCATTACGGCAAACTGCGCGCCACAGCCTGTGACTGGCTGGCGCGTGTAGAAATTGACCCCGCCAGAATTGATGATTTGCCTCGGCATTTTTCGGGCGGTATGCGCCAACGCTTGCAAATTGCACGCAACTTAGTGACCCAACCCAGGCTGGTCTTTATGGATGAACCGACCTCAGGGCTAGACGTGTCGGTTCAAGCCAAATTGCTCGACTTGTTGCGCCAGTTGACTCAGCAATTGGGGCTAGCTTCGGTGATCGTCACCCATGATCTTGCTGTGGCGCGTTTATTAGCGCACCGCATGATTGTGATGCGCCGTGGCCGCATCGTAGAGACGGGGCTGACCGATCAAGTGCTTGACGATCCACAACACCCGTATACCCAACTATTAGTGTCTTCGGTGCTACAGCCATGACCACACCCGTTTTACGGCTCACCAACGTGAGTAAACAGTTCACATTGCACCATCAGGGGATGACTTTACCTGTATTGCACGACGTCAACTTTGAGGTCGCCGCAGGAGAGTGTGTCGTGCTAGACGGCAGCTCAGGAATGGGTAAAAGCACCTTGCTCAAACTCATTTATGCAAACTATCGCGTCAGTGCTGGATCGATTCAATACGCACAGTCCGGCCATGCCCCCCTCGAGTTGACCACTGCAACTCCACGCAGGCTGATCGACGCACGTCGACACCACATCGGATATGTGAGTCAGTTTTTACGTGTGATCCCAAGAATTTCAACCCTTGATCTAGTGGCCGAGCCACTTTTGGCTGAACTTGGGCATGACGAGCGCGCGCTTAAGCAGGCGCGTGAGCATGCAGGCGTATGGCTCACCCGATTACGCATTCCTGAGCGACTGTGGAGTTTGGCACCCGCGACATTTTCGGGTGGAGAGCAGCAAAGGGTCAATATCGCGCGCAGCATGATCAAGCCACGTTCGTTGCTACTACTGGATGAGCCCACTGCCTCGCTCGATGCGCTCAACACACAAACCGTGGTGACACTCATCCACGAGGCGATTGCAGCGGGGGCCGCCGCCGTCGGAATCTTTCATGACCAGGCCGTCGGCAACCAACTCGCCACACGCCGTATCGATATGACCAATTTTCGGAGCATCACATGCGCGGCTCAATAGTCATCACTAACGCTCGACTGATTATGAATAACGAGGTGATCCACGGCTCAGTGTCTGTGGTGAATGGCCGTATCGATTCGATCGATTCTGGCCTAAGCATTACCCCCGGTGCCATTGATCTTGAAGGTGACTTCTTGATGCCTGGAATGATTGAAATTCATACCGACAACTTTGAACGTCACCTGATGCCTCGGCCAAAGGTCTTGTGGGCCGAGAGGCCAGCGCTGATCGCGCATGACGCCGAGATTGCCTGTGCAGGTATCACAACGGTATTTGATGCACTGGGTGTAGGCGAGGCAGACACTGAAAGCGTTCGGGGACAGACTTGGGGCCGTGTATTGACGGCGCTGGATCAATACACCAAAGAAGATCTATTGCGGGCAGATCATTACATTCATGTGCGTTGTGAATTGCCTGCACCGAATACCATTGAACTTTTTGAACCGTTTAAGGGTCACGCGCGCCTTGGCCTGATTTCGTTGATGGACCACACCCCTGGCCAACGCCAATGGGAAGACATCGAACAAGCGCGCGTGTACTTCATCGGTAAAAAGGGCTGGAGTCACGAGAAATTCGAAGAAAAAGTCAGCAACGCAACCATGCTCCAAAGTCAATTTAGTGCCCCGCATCGACAGTACTTCGTTGATTATTCGAAGCATACAGGGATCCACCTAGCCAGTCATGACGACACCACCGAGGCACATGTTCAACAGGCTTATGCAGAAGGGGCCAGCATGTCCGAATTTCCCACCACTTTAGCTGCTGCACGCTACGCGAAAAATTTAGGCTTACTCACGGTGATGGGTGGTCCCAACGTGGTGCGTGGCGGTTCGCACTCTGGCAACGTGTCTGCCACTGAATTGGCAAAGCAAGGTTTACTGGATGTGCTGTCATCCGATTATGTACCGGGCAGCTTGTTAAGTGCCGTCGCGCGCTTGGTACACGAAGATGTGATGACGCTACCCGAGGCCGTCGCAACAGTCACCCGCCACCCAGCGCAAGCGACCGGTCTAAACGATCGCGGCGCACTCGAAATCGGCTTCAGAGCAGATTTGGTACGCCTGCGTATGCACGCGTCGCCAGATCAACCTAGCCAGGCTTTCGCTCGCACAGTTTGGCGCGAAGGGGTTCAAGTTGTTTGAGTGTTGCGATCGCCTAGCTTTCATTCTTTAACTTTAGCGATCACTCACCTCTTATTCTTGAGCCGAATATCTCTATTTACCCTGCCTGCTGGAGCGTCCCTAGAATTTTAAATTTCACATAACTGTAAAGTATTTGTCATGTCTGCTCGGCATACTGTTTGGAGAAGATCCATGGACGATTGCGATGCCCACTGCCCTGCGTATCACCAACCTGAACAAACGCTTTAGCCCTCAAAAGCGAGCCCTCTGTGATATCAATTTAAGCGCACAGCGCGGCGAAATGATCGCCTTGATCGGCGCCTCAGGCTCGGGAAAATCGACCTTACTTCGCCACATTGCTGGGCTACTCGCTGGCGACCCAGTGGAAGGCTCTTCAATTGAAGTTGGGGGCTCTGTCATTCAGAAAGACGGACAGATTGCGCCTGACATTCGTGCAACGCGCGCTAAGGTTGGATTTGTGTTTCAGCAGTTCAATCTGGTAGATCGCTTATCGGTGATGACTAATGTCTTGGTTGGCCTGTTGCACCGCCTACCCTTGTGGCGCAGCCTGCTAGGCTTATTCAATCAGGCCGAGCGCAACTTAGCCTACCAGGCGCTCGCGCGGGTTGGGATTCAAGATTGCCACGGCCAGCGCGCCTCGACACTCTCGGGTGGTCAACAGCAGCGGGCCGCCATCGCACGTACGTTGGTGCAAGGTGCTGATTTAATTTTGGCAGATGAGCCCATCGCCTCGCTTGATCCAGAATCTTCACGCAACGTCATGGAGATCTTGGCGCGCATCAATCGTGAAGACAAGTGCACGGTCATTGTGTCACTCCATCAAGTCGAAATTGCGCTGAAGTACTGTCCGCGTGTCGTGGCCTTGCATCAAGGAAAAGTTGTTTTTGACGGTGCCGCGTCTGAATTGACGCCCACACTTCTGCGCGAACTATACGGCGTACAGGTTGAAGAACTGTTCGCACCCTTGGGTGCTCAACAACCGGCCACAGTTTCACGCTCGCATGCGAGTTCTGGCCTATCTCTTGGTCAGGCAGCCTAGCTTTTATTGGTAGGTAAGAAGCCATAACCCCTACCTTCAAGCAGTTTAGAAGAACCTTTCATTTATCGGAGTTTATGTAATGCTAAGAAAATTACTGGCGCTCGCCATGGTCTCGATAGCGCCCTTGACTTACACAACAGGTGCGCAGGCTCAAGAGATTAACTTTGGCCTCATCTCGACAGAATCTAGTCAGAACCTTAAGCAAAACTGGCTACCTTTATTCGCTGATCTTGAACGCCAAACTGGCATTAAGGCGAAGCCATTTTTTGCCTCAGATTATGCTGGCATCATTGAAGGTATGCGTTTTAAGAAAGTTCAAGCAGCTTGGCTGGGCAACAAATCCGCCATGGAAGCCGTTGATCGCTCGGGTGCCGAGGTCTTTGCACAGCAAGTGGCTGCTAACGGTAGCTTAGGTTACTACTCGCACTTGGTCGTACATCGCGATAGCGCCCTTAACTCAGTAGAAGATGTCCTTAAAAACGCTAAATCACTGAGCTTCGGCAACGGCGATCCAAACTCGACTTCGGGCTTTCTAGTCCCGGGTTTTTACGTCTTTGCTAAAAACAATGTTGATGCAAAAAAGATTTTCAAAGTCTCGCGCGCAGCAAATCACGAAACAAACTTACTCACCGTCGCTATTAAACAAGTAGACGTGGCAACTTCGAACAGCGAAGCCCTAGAAAGATTGCATATCGTTCAGCCTGAAAAATTCAAAGAGATCAAAGTCATCTGGACATCGCCACTGATTGCCTCTGATCCCATTTTAATGCTGAAGGATTTGCCCGAAGCGACCAAACAAAAACTCAAAGACTTTTTCTATGGTTATGGCAAGACTGATGCCAAAGAAAAAGAGATTTTGATGAATATTGGAAAACTTGCTGGCTTTCAAGCGTCAACTAACGCTCAGCTGATTCCAATCCGTGAGCTCGAATTATTCAGCCAGCGTATCAAAGTTGAGAACGATGAAACCCTCGCAGCCGCAGACAAACAAGCCAAACTCGCAGAGTTCGATGCAAAACTCGCAGCACTAAAAAAGTAAAACGATGAATATCTCTTCAGCAGCCGCGACCTTGTCGGCCCCCGCCTCAAGCAAGCACAGCCTTCTTTGGTACGCGTCATGGGCAGCGCTGCTGCTTGCGTTGACAGCCTCTTGGCAGGGCGCTGATATGCGCCCGTTCGACTTGGTCAAAGACTCCGGCAACATGGCGACCTATGCCGCTGACTTTTTTCCGCCGAACTTTGCGCAATGGCCACTGTTCATTGAAGAGATGATCGTGACCCTGCAAATTGCACTCTGGGGCACCACGCTTGCTGTGATCACGGCAATCCCGATGGCGCTGTTAGGTTCGGCCAACCTTGTGCCGCCGTGGGTCTATCAACCTATTCGTCGCGTCATGGACGCTTGTCGCGCCATCAACGAGATGGTGTTCGCCATGCTGTTTGTCGTAGCTGTTGGTTTAGGACCCTTCGCAGGCGTACTGGCACTGTGGATTCACACCACCGGGATCCTGGCCAAACTGTTCTCTGAAGCGGTTGAATCAATCGATCCTCAACCGGTAGAAGGGATTCGTTCGACGGGCGCTGGAGCTTTGCACGAGATCCTGTATGGCGTGATCCCACAAGTAATGCCCCTTTGGATTTCGTTTGCACTATACCGCTTTGAATCAAACGTTCGCTCAGCCACGGTGGTCGGGATGGTAGGCGCGGGCGGTATTGGTGTTGTGCTGTGGGAAATTATCCGTGGTTTTCAATACGCAGAGACCTGTGCGGTCATGCTGATCATCATTGCTACGGTGACCTGTATCGATTTACTGTCTGCGCGAATTCGCCGGGCACTTGTTTAAAAAGGTTTCAAATGGCGTTGACTTTAAGTGATGTGACTCAGCTACTCACCGTTGAGGGTGAAAATCAGTATGGCGGCGAGGCCGTCAGTCAACTTGAGCATGCCTTGCAATGTGCTGCGCTGGCCGAACAAGCAGGCGAGACACCGCACACGATTACCGCAGCGTTGTTACACGATATCGGACATTTGTTAGCCAAAACTGGTCGCATTCAAACAAATGCCAGCACCGAAAGCGGTGACGACTTGCATCAATATGTTGCCTTACCATTTTTACGGGGATTGTTCTCAAGTGCAGTCCTCGAGCCAATACGCTTACATGTTGATGCTAAACGCTATCTTTGTGCAACAGACTCGTCCTACTGGAGCACGCTTTCGACGGCGTCTAAACAAAGCCTGATCGTACAAGGAGGTGTGTACACCCCACCACAGGCTGCAGAGTTCGATGCTCAGCCGTTTGCACACGAAGCGGTGCGGCTTCGTCGCTATGACGATTTGGCCAAAATGCCCGAAGTTGTCACACCAACTTTGCCTCACTTTTTAAAAATTATGCATAGCGTCGCACTTTAATTCGATATATACACAGGATTCACATGCAGCTGCTTCAATCTAAACGTTGGTTTCTGAAACTCACAGCGCTCGGGCTCTGTACTTTAAGTTTCCCGAACGCCTTCGCGCAACCCACAGACACCCGCCCCGTCGTGCGTGTCGCCGTACAACAGTTACTGACAAGCGGTGCGCTAGACCCTTTGCGTGAGCAAAGTAACGTTGGCACGCGCATGTTGCCCATGATCTACGCCGGACTGATCCAGTTGGATACTGTGGGAGACCTTTCACCGCAACCCTCACTGGCCGAATCTTGGAAGCGTATTGATGCCCAGACCGTCGAGTTCAAGTTGCGCCCAGGTGTAAAGTTTCACAATGGTGATGAGGTCACTGCTGAAGATGTGGCGTTTAGCTTCGGTCCAGAACGCATGTTCGGCACTTCTGCACCCCGTCAATATAACCAAGACAGCAAGACAATTGCGGTAGACATTGGTCGCAAAACCACAAGCTCAACGCCCGGCAGCATGGAGCTCCCTCCACCTGAAATTACTGCGATCGCACGTAATTTATGGCCTTCTTTGCAAAGTGTTGAAATCGTTGATCGCTACACCGTGCGCCTCATCAACGCTGTACCAGACCTGACCCTCGAGGGTCGCATCGCACGTTTAGGCTCTGAGATTGTTTCTAAGAAAGCCTATCTGGCCTCAAAAGACTGGGCAAGCTGGGCTCAGACCCCCGTCAGTGCAGGCCCTTACAAAGTCAAAGAAATGAAAATGGATCAATATCTGGTCCTGGCTGCGCATGATGACTATTTTGGCGGAAAACCTTTAGTCAAAGAAATACGCTACATGGTGGTGCCTGAGGTATCTTCACGCATCAACGGTTTGTTATCTGGCCAATACGACTTTATTACTGATATCCCACCCGATCAATTCAAAACCATTCAAGGCAACGCCAAGTTAGAGGTGGTTGGTGGGACTGTTTTGAATCACCGTCTGATTACGTTTGACAAGAATCACCCAGTACTTGCTAATCCCAAAGTGCGCCAGGCTATGACGCATGCGATTGATCGCGACGCCATCGTCGAAGCGATCTGGGGTGGCCAGACTCGCGTACCCGCTGGCCTGCAATTCGAGTTTTATGGCGATATGTTTGTGAAGGGCTGGACAGTGCCAAAGTATGACGTCGCGCTTGCCAAAAAGCTTCTGGCTGAGGCGGGCTATAAAGGCGAAGTGATTCATTTTAGAGGCTTGAACAACTACTACACCAATCAAACACAAACTGACCAGATCATGCTCGAAATGTGGCGTTCTGCCGGTCTGAACGTGCAGATGTCAATGAAAGAAAATTGGGCGCAAATTTTTGAAAAAGGTCCAACGCGCGGTGTTCGTGGTTGGTCTAATTCAGCACCCTTTAGTGACCCGGTCAGTTCACTGGTCAATCAACATGGGCCAAATGGGCAGCAACAACAAACCGGCGAGTGGACGAACGTTGAGTTCAATAAATTATCGGACACACTTTCGACCTCAGTCGATCCGGTAGAGCGGCAGCAGACCTTTAAACGCATGCTAGAAATTGCCGAACGTGAAGACCCTGCCTACACAGTTCTACATCAAAGCGCGGTGTTTTATGCCAAACGTAAAGACTTTGCCTGGAAACCCTCAAAGACATTTGTGATGGATTTTCGCGCTACGAATCTGACACCGCCAAAACAATGATTTCGAATGTCGTTGATTGCAACCCGCTACTGAGTATCAGCGAGCTAAGAATCGCGTTCGATCAACGTGGACACACCTCTGAAGTGTTGCATGGTGTCGACCTACAAATCGCACGCGGTGAATCGATTGGCCTGGTGGGTGAGTCGGGCTGCGGCAAGAGCGTTACCTGGCTAGGCGTGCTCGGCTTACTAGGTCAGCAAGCACGCGTGACAGGTTCGGTCAAATTTCAAGGTCGTGACCTACTTGGGTTGTCGGACACAGAACTATCGCAAATCCGTGGCCGAAAGATCGCGATGATTTTTCAAGATCCAAGCTCGTCGCTCAATCCAGCCCAGCGTATTGGCGCACAGATTGCAGAAAGCTTATCGTTACATCGAGGCTTGCGAGGCGCACAGGCAAAAGCAGAGGTGCTTGCGCTATTGGATCAGGTAGAGATTCCCGATGCCAAACGGCGCATGGGCGCGTATCCACACGAACTCTCGGGCGGCATGAATCAACGCGTCATGATAGCGATGGCTTTAGCCGGACAACCCGATCTTCTCATCGCCGACGAACCCACTACAGCCTTAGATGCAACGGTACAAGCCCAAATTTTAGTGTTGCTTGATACCATCCGTCGCGAGACCGGCATGGCGCTTGTCACGATTTCGCACGACCTGGGCGTAATCTCAGAAATTTGCGAGCGTGTACTCGTCATGTATGCAGGCTCAATTATCGAGAGCGCCCCAAGCCAGATTTTATTTAGCGCGGCGCAGCACCCCTATAGCCTTGGCCTTTTGGCCGCCATGCCGGCCTTGGATGCTGAGGTGCATCGTTTAACAACAATACGAGGTAGCATCCCTCAGCCTGGGCAACGCATACAGGGCTGTCGTTTTGAAGCACGATGCGATTTTGCGCAAGAGGCCTGTCGCGTCAATGCCCCTGTACTCAAGACCATCGCAGTCGGGCATGCCTTAGCCTGCACTCGAAAGTTGGCAGCATGACAGCACTTCTGAATGTGAAGGGTTTGCAGCGCCATTTCTTTGTTGAAGGTAAAAAAGAGTGGCTAGCCGAGAAAAATATCTTGCGGGCGGTTGACGGAGTCACGCTCAGCGTGCAACGAGGCCAAACGTTAGGGATCGTTGGTGAGTCGGGCTGCGGCAAATCTACGATGGCCAAACTGGTGCTTGGCTTGATTCCGGCGACTGCCGGCTCGGTCGAGTTTGACGGTAAGCCCGTGACCGCGCAGCGTAATCAAGCGTGGCGTGCCGCCCGTCGCCATATGCAAATGGTATATCAAGACCCCCTTGGCGCACTCGATCGACGCCTGACCGCTCTTGAGCAGGTCACTGAACCCTTGCAGATCCATGACAAGCACGGAGAGATCAAACCACTTGTTGCTGCACAAAGTATGATGCGTGCCGTCGGTCTGACCGATAACTTGTTTAAACGCTACCCGCACGAGCTCTCGGGCGGGCAACGCCAGCGCGTCGTGTTAGCACGCGCCCTCGTGTTAAAGCCGAGCCTGTTGGTTTGCGATGAGCCCATTTCTGCACTCGACGTTTCAGTGCAGGCTCAGGTCATCAATCTGCTCGCCGATTTGCGTCAGCAGATGAACCTGACCATGTTGTTCATCAGTCATGATCTGCGCGTGGTTCGTCACATCTGCGACGAGGTGGCCGTCATGTATTTAGGTCGCATCATTGAGCAAGGCTCTGCCAAAGAAGTGCTGTCCCATCCGGCGCACCCTTATACCCGAGCGCTGATTTCAGCAGTATCGACGCCAGGCGCGAAGCCTGCGACAGGCGGCTCTGGACGCATTATCCTCAAGGGCGAGCCGCCAAATCCCGTCAATATCCCCACCGGTTGTAGCTTTCATCCTCGGTGTGCACTCGCGACTGCCCACTGTAAAACGGCTGTCCCTGTGGCGACGCGTATTGGCGATTCTCATACCGTGAGTTGCCATCTTCACACCATGATTCATCATGGCGCGAGCGCTTAATCATGGGCCGATACATGTTGTCTCGTAGTTTGCGTGCGCTGCTGACTATTTTTCTAGTAGTCGGTTTTGCCTTCACGATCTTAAGATTATCGGGCGACCCAGCAATGATGATTTTGTCGGCTGATGCCCCTCCCGAAGCCATCGCCGCTTTTCGCGAAAGTTGGGGCCTTGACGCGCCTCTTTGGCAACAATTCTGGGGTTACTTACTGAATATTTTTCACGGCAATTTCGGTGTATCAATGCGCGATGCCAGCCCTGCGATGGGGCTGGTGCTCGAGGCGGTCCCGGCCACGCTGGCCCTTGCGCTCCCTGCCTTTGCGCTAAATCTGCTCATTGGCATACCCGCAGGAATCTTTGCCGCCCTGCATCGAAACTCATGGATGGATCGTGTCGTAATGAGTTTCTCTGTTGCTGGACACACCCTGCCCAGCTTTGTTCTAGGCCTGTTATTGGTATTAATTTTTGCAGTGAGTTTAGGTTGGTTACCCAGCGGCGGGTTTAGCGGCCTTGAACACGCGGTATTACCGATTTTGACCTTAACCGTAGGAGGCGCTGCGGTATTGGCGCGTTATACACGATCATCGATGTTAGAGGTCTTAGGCCAACCCTATATTCGTGCCGCCTCTGCAAAAGGCTTACGTTGGTCGCAAGTTGTCGTTCGCCACGCTTTGCCCAACGCAGCCTTGCCGATCATCACAATCGCTGGGCTCATGTTAGGGGGGCTGATCGCAGGCGCGGTCGTTGTCGAAAGCGTATTTTCATGGCCAGGAATAGGGCGACTCACTGTTTCTGCAGTCGGCAATCGCGATCTGGCGGTAGTTCAAGCCGCGTTATTACTCATTACGGTCAGTATGGTCGCAACCAACTTGCTCGTCGACGCGATCTACTGCCTGTTCGATCCGCGCTTGCGCGCCGACTCAGGGGCGCATCAGTAAGCGCCAGCAAAAATTGATTCTCGCAGCCTTCACTCTAAAAAGTTATCCGCCATGGCAGTTTTAGCGCCCTCACTCCCAAATACTTCACGTCATTATTTTTGGCAAGAGTACCCGCCGCTCGTCGTCGTGGCGATCGCCTGGATCCTTGGGATCTTCATCATTGCAGCGTTGGCAGACCTCATCGCACCTTATACCTACACGGCGCTTGATCTTAAAGCGCGGCTGCAACCACCCGTTGGCTTGGGCGGTACGACTCGACATTTGCTCGGCACCGATGAATTGGGTCGCGACGTTCTTTCAAGACTATTGATCTCTGTTCAAGTGAGTCTGTTAATCGCTTTTGCAAGCACGTTGATTTCTGCTTTTATTGGACTCGCCTTGGGATTTTTAGCCGCACACTTCAGGGGTTGGATTGAACAGGTCGTGCTCACGCTCATTGATTTTCAAGCATCGATCCCGTTCATGATCATTGCCTTAGCGGTGTTAGCATTTTTTGGCAACACACTTGTTCTTTTTATTTGTTTAATGGGCTGCCATGGCTGGGAACGCAGCGCCCGCATCACGCGCAGCCTCACCATCGCGGCGAATGAACAAGGCTATGCCAACGCGGTACATGCGCTGGGTGCTAGCTCTTGGCGTGTCTATTTTCGGCACATTTTGCCCAATATCGCGAGTACGCTGATCGTCAGTATGACACTCACTTTTCCTGAAGTGATTTTGCTTGAATCAGGCCTGTCTTTTTTAGGTTTAGGTGTACAGCCCCCAATGACGAGCCTAGGCAATATGGTGGGCTATGGCCGAGAATATTTACAGACGGCACCTTGGATTTTGCTCGCGCCGAGCTGCGTCATTGTGCTAACCACCTTCTCAATCAGTCTGACAGGCGACTGGTTGCGTGACAGGCTCGATCCAACATTGCGCTAACTTATTTCTTACGTATTCATCTCATGACAACCAAACAAAAAAATGTCTTACTGATTGTGGTCGATCAGTGGCGCGGCGATACGCTCAAAAATCTTGGGCATCCTGTTATTCAAACTCCAAATATCGAAGCCTTAGCCAGCGAAGGTGTGACCTTCGCCAAGCATTACACGCAAGCGGTACCCTGCGGCCCGGGTCGCGCCTCAATGCTGACCGGTCTTTATATGATGACCCACCGTGCGGTGCAAAACACGATTCCACTCGACGCACGTCACACCAATATCGCAAAAGAAGTCCGTAAAGCCGGCTATCAGCCCGCCTTAGTTGGCTACACCACGACCACCCCTGATCCCCGTGAAACCGACGCCCAAGACCCTCGCTTTAAAGTCTTAGGGGCAGATATGGAGGGCTGGCACCCCGTCGGCTCTTGGGGCCTCGATAAAGAGGCCTACTTTGCCTGGTTAGCCTCACAGGGCTTTACCATGCCAGCAAAGCCTAACGACATCTGGTTGCCGCAAGACCTGACCGACGCGGATATCGGCGCTACCGCTAAACCCAGCGTGATCCCCGCGCATTTATCCGACACCACTTGGTTTACAGACCGTGCGCTCGAATACCTGCAAGGCACAGAGAACAAACCCTGGTTCTTGCATCTTGGCTACTACCGCCCTCACCCGCCCTTTAGCGCTCCGGCACCCTATCACGCGATGTACGACCCGAAAGATTGCCCACCGCCCATTCGTGCCGTCAGCGCAGACCTTGAAGCAGCGCAACATCCAATGTTGGCGTATTACCTTCAAGCGATTCAACGTCGTCGCTTCTTTGAAAATGGCCAGGGACTTGGCGCCGACATGGATGAAGCTGAAGTCCGTCAAATGCGGGCGACCTACTACGGCTTGATGTCTGAGGTCGATCATCACATTGGGCGCGTTTTTGACTACTTAAAAAAGACCGGCCAATGGGATAACACTTTAATCGTGCTGACAAGCGATCATGGCGAGCAACTCGGCGATCACCATTTGCTGGGTAAGCTTGGCTACTTTGATCAGAGCTTTCATATCCCAATGATTGTGCGCGATCCCAACCCTGAGGCGGATGCGACGCGTGGCAATATTGTTCGGAACTTTACCGAAACCATTGACACGATGCCCACGATCTTGAGCTGGCTTGAGCGCCCTATCCCCAGAACCTGCGATGGTCACTCGTTGTTGCCCTTTGTACAAAGTGGCATCGCACCTGCCGACTGGCGGACAGAAGTGCACTATGAATACGACTTTAGAAATATTTACTACTCAACACCCGAAGATTTTTTGGGTCTGTCAATGGATCAATGTGCACTTTCAGTAATTCAAAACGATCAGTACAAGTATGTGCACTTTGCCGCCCTGCCGCCATTGTTTTTTGATCTGACCAAAGATCCGTCACAGCTGCATAACGTTGCACAAGACCCGAGCTATACCCTCGAGTTATTAAAAATGACTCAAAAAATGCTCGACTGGAAACTCTTGCATGCCGATCGTAGCTTGACGGGTTATGCAGCAACACCCGCTGGCTTGGTGTCTAGGCCATGAAGACAGCCAAAGACGTTGTCAACGGCTATTCAGCAATCGTCTTTGACCTAGATGGCACGCTCTTGCACACCGAGCCCGATATTCGGCGCGCAACCAATCAAGCGCTGCTTGACTGCGGTTTTCAGACACTTGCCCCCGAGCAAGTGATTCCGAACCTCTATGGCCCGTTACCTGATATTTTGGCTTCAGTGATGTTGCTTGTGCAAGCACCTGCTGCGGCCGCGCATGATCTGCAACAGTCTTATCTGACGCATTACGCACGCCAAGCGCACGACCATTCGTTTGTGTACCCAAACGTCTTAAATTTGCTAGAGCAATTACTTTCGCAGGGGCGGCAGTTAGCCGTTTGCACCAATAAGATTGAAATATCGGCTAAGCAGGCACTTGAACGACACGGGATGTCTTCGTATTTTAAAGTGGTCACTGGGGGGGATACGACGATGCATCCGAAGCCTCACGCGTTACCCTTAATCACCACCATTGATGCGTTGCAAGTCAACGCCAGGGACTGCCTATTGATTGGGGATACCCACGTCGACGCGCTCTGTGCAAGCAACTGCGGCATACCCTTTGTTTTTCATCGCAGTGGCTATGGCGATGACTCGGTACACCAGTATCCCGTGGCAGCGAGCTTTGTCGAGTATGCAGAGGTTTGTCTGTAGAGCCGCGCGTTCTCTATAAACACAGAAGTTATCTTTAGCAACGCGCTCATGCGTGCAAGGCTGAAGTTTCCTGTCGCGACGTGCCCACGCGTGCAATGCTGAAGTGACCTGTTGCGAAGCGCTCTCGATCGCAAGATAACGGGCTTTCGTTAGCTCTGCGCCTCAGGAAACACTGCAGCCTTAGGCCGCGAGGACGCCAGCACTGCGCTGGGATCCTCATTCGCAATCAAGGATCTAAAAATACCCTCGGTACGCGTGATCACTGAGCTCCAATCGCGATCGACCGCAGTTTGACGCGCCGCGGTTCGCACTTGCGTGCGTAAAGCGGTGTCTTCAACGAGTTGTCGGGCCGCCTCAAAGAGCTGCTCTTCTTGATTAGGAGCAAGGACCATTCCGTTGCGCTTATGTTCGATTAACTGCCCCGCTGCGGCATGTTTGTACGCGACGACGGCTAAGCCACTTGCCATCGCCTCAATCGTCACGTTACCAAAAGTCTCTGTCAAACTCGGAAAAATAAATACATCTGCACTCGCATAATGTTTTGCTAAATCCTGACCGGTGCGTGTACCCGAAAAGATGGCTTCAGGGACGCTACGCTCGAGTGCGTGACGCAATGGTCCGTCTCCGACGATGACCAGCTTGACAGGTAGCCCCTTCGCTTGCAAGGATTTAAAACAACGCACCACGATATCAAGATTTTTTTCGACAGCGAGACGTCCAACGGATAGCAGCACTTGTGTGTCTGCTGTCGCGCCCCAACTCTGTCGCATGGACTCATCTCGCTTCGCCGGCGAAAAATTCTCTGTATCCACACCACGCGGCACAACCATCAAACGATCAAACCCAATCTTTGAAAGCTCGGCCATCAGGCCTTGTGTCGGCACCATGGTGCAATGCGTCGCATTATGAAATTTACGCATGTAGGCGACAATCGCGCCCTTGAGCCAGCCAAACCCGTAGAACTGGCTGTAAGCATGAAAGTTGGTTCTGAAGTCTGAACTCGTTGGTATTTTCAACTTACGCGCCGCGCGCGAAGCAGACCAACCCAGGGGCCCTTCTGTCGCGATATGCACGAGATCAGGTCTCTGCTTAAGCCATAATTTTTGTAATGCACCTTGGGCTGGCAACCCCATACGCAGTTGCTTGTACATCGGGATCGGTGCACCACGCACCAAGACCTCTTGGTAGCGCGAATCAACGGCTGCCTCGTGATCACTGTGATTTCTCGGCCTCACCAACATGAGCTCGTGCCCACGCGCACGCAAGCCCTCTACGATCTTTGAAACAGTGTGTGCGACCCCATTGATATCAGGCGGGTAGGTTTCAGTCACCAACGCTATTCTAAGGCTCGGTTTGTCGGGATAGATTCGATCGACTTGAATGGGCGCGTATTCGGTCATCTGAGCTCTTTCATACTGGGATATTGGTGACTGTAATCAAGTTATATAACCGTTCGATGACAGTGACCCCTTGAAAATAAACTGCAACACGAATGTCATCAAAAATTCATGTTCCGATACGTCGCTTCTGAAATAATCTCACCTGAGGCGTCGCGCAAGCACGATTTGAGTTGCGACACGGATAACCCAAGGGATCACCATGAAAGAATTGCTCAACACTTTAAAAATACAACGCTGGGATGATCATCGTTATTATCACCACAGCCGCATTAACCAAAGTCTGCACCTAGTGAGCGCGCTGTCCTTTTTAGTGTCTTACGTTCTGTTATTCATCAACCCCGTTGCCGCCTCGCTTGTTGCGTGGTTGGTTGCCATGACGACACGCCAGTCGGGTCACTTCTTTTTTGAACCGAAGGGCTACGACCACGTCAACCAAGCCACACACGAGCATAAAGAAGAAATTAAGGTGGGCTACAACTTACATCGTAAGATTGTGCTGCTGTCGATCTGGGCTGCGATACCGGTGGTGGCATACCTTCAGCCTTCGCTGATCACTTGGGCCGTGCCTGAGGCTTACGAAGATACGACAGTGCGTATTGTCGGCATGGCCTGGCTCTTTTTGGGCGTTGCTGGCTTGTTGTTCAGAGTCGCTCAACTTTGTATCAAAGAGAACTTTAAAGCGGCGTTTGCTTGGGCTTTGAAGATTTTGACAGACCCGTTTCATGACGTCATGCTTTACCGTCGTTCACCGATTTATTTAATGCGTGGTGAGTTGATTGATCCTATGCCGCATATTCAATCACATTAAGCAGAGCCAATAAGGGGCTTCAGTCAGACTGAATAGATTCGACCAGAAACTTCAGTCAGACTAAACAGATTCAGTCAGAGACCTTAGTCACACTGAACAGATTCGATCAGAGACTTCAGTCACACTGCACAGATTCGATCAGAGACTTCAGTTCTTACGAAATGGAAGTCTCTGAGTACCCCTCACCATCGAGCTAGAAGTCTCTGAATGCCATCACGACCATGCTAGAAGTGTCTGATCACCGCCACTCAGCGAGCCCTCACAGCTTAGTTTGCTGCACCATCTCTAACAACATACGGCGCCGAATTTGTTTGTTTGTCTGCCCTTGCGGTGTCCACCACCAAGCACCTGCAGCCATCTGATGGCCAGCACGTACGAAACGTTGACAGAAATCATCAAAATCTGCATCTGTAAAGTTCAGACTAAAAATAAGTCTTCCCGTACCGACCCAACTCAGGGCAATCCCCTCGCGCCGCATATAAAACTGCAACAGCCAGTTAAAGCGGCTTGGCACGTCGTACAGCACAGTCCACACCGTCGACATGGCCTCGACACGCAGTGGCAGCCCTTCACGCTTGAGCAGGTCGTTCAGTTGATTCTTACGCGTGCTCCAGGTTGTTTCAAGCTCTGCATAAAGTTTCTGAACTGCCGGAGTATCTTGTCGATGCAAGAACACATTCATCGCACCCATCACATAGGGGTGCGCATTGAAAGTGCCCCGGGCAAAGCAGATATCGGCCGGATGTTCAGCATAGAAACGTGCCATCAGATCTTTCTTGCCGCACAGAATGCCAATCGGCAAACCGCCGCCCAGTGTCTTTCCGTAGGTGACCATATCCGCATCAAGACCGAAATATTCTTGAGCACCACCGGGGGCAAGCCTGAAACCCAAAAAGACTTCATCCAAGATAAAGATGATGCCTCGCTCAGCGCACACCTGACGCAACTCTTTGAGCCACGCGGTATACGCCACACGGTCGTAATTCGCCCGACGTCCGCCGTCGACCAGTGTCGAATCGGTGGGTGCCGCTTGGTTGGGATGCATGGCTTGTATCGGGTTGACCAACACGCACGCGATATCGCGACGATTACGCAATACCCGCAGCGTATTCTCATGCATTTCGCGCAGCGTCAGTGTGTGCTTAGAGGGAGGCATTGGGTTGCCAGGGCCCGGTTGCACATCATCCCACCAGCCGTGATAGGCGCTCGTAAAGCGAACAATTTTTTGACGACCGGTTTGGTAGCGTGCCAAGCGCACGGCTTGCATCACCGCCTCTGTGCACGACATATGAAACGAAACTACGTCCTTACCCGAGATCGCGCACAGGCGACGAATATTGTCGAGAACGCAGGGGT